>CXWK01020740.1_pt1 | contig 17069 bp, 17 predicted proteins | sample 590851 | NCBI WGS metagenome assembly CXWK01 (sample SAMEA3498364, study PRJEB10139) | wastewater metagenome | biome: wastewater treatment plant; material: activated sludge | place: Denmark | collected 2014-08-01 | reverse complement strand
GTGCTACATCGGCGACTGGTCTCCGTTGCAGAAGATGCGCGGGCAGGGGCCTGACGCTCTGGCGTTCTTCTCCTCCATCGCCGTCAACAGCTTCGCGAAATTCGAGATCGGCCAGGCCAAGCACATCATCCTGTGCAACGGCTCCGGCAAGATCATGGGCGAAGGCATTCTCATGCGCTTCGCCGAGGACGATTTCGAATTCATCAGCGGCCCCGGCGTGCCCTGGGCGCTGTATCGATTCCGCAAGGGCGGGTTCGTTTCGAAAGTCTCGCATCCTCGCGAATTCCTGTTCCAGGTTCAGGGTCCGAAAGCCGTCTTCACGACGGAGATCGCGGCGGGAGAACCGCTGCGCGACATCGGTTTCATGCGCTTCCGCGAAATCGCGATCGCCGGCGTGACCTGCCGCGCCCTGCGCCAGGGCATGGCCGGCGAACTCGGCTACGAAATCCAGGGACCGATCGAGCACGGTCCCGCCGTCTTCGAAGCGATCATGGCGGCGGGCCGCGAATTCGGCATCCGGCGGCTGGGCGGCCGTACGAAGATGGTCAATCACGTCGAGGCATGCTTTCCGACGCCGTCGGTCGACTACATTCCCGCGATGTACGGGCCGGACGAACGCGAGTTTGCGCTGACATTTTCCGAAAACGCCCGTGAAGTGTATCGGGCGACCGACGGCAGCTACGAATACGCCGACATCGGCGAGCTCTATCGCAGCCCTGCCGAGCTCGGCTGGAAGAAGAATGTCCGCTTCGATCACGAGTTTCTCGGCCGGGCCGCGCTCGAAGCCGAACACGCGAGTGCGCATCGGACCATCGTTACGCTCGTCTGGAACGCCGACGACGTCGTCGACGTCTACGCGTCCATGTTCCGCAAGGATCCGAACTACCTGTACATGGAAATGCCGCGCAACATCCTGAGCTGCCTCTTCGCCGACAAGGTGACGGCGACGGACGGTTCGATCGTCGGCATCAGCACCTCGCGTTGCTACAGCTACTTTTTTCGCGAGATGCTGTCGCTCTGCGTCATCGATCAGCAGCATGCAACGCCCGGAACCGCTGTGAACGTCGTCTGGGGGCGTCCGGGACAGAAGCAAAAAGCCATCAGAGCGACAGTGGCGCCGGCCCCCTACAAGCGGGACAATCGGCGCGCGGACGTGGGGAACCTGACTCCATAGACGGTTCGTGGCCGACGACGGTTGTCGGCGCGTGGATAAGCGCCTGCTGCGTGCAGGGGACGCAATGATTCTTGCAGGCTCGACTGGGCCAGCGCTGCGGACCGAGCGGTGTGTCCGGATGCGCCAGCCACGAGGCGCGCCATGCTCTGCCGGCGCAGGCCGTTGCGGCTTCCCGTCCCGCTCGGACTCTATCCTGCCGGTGAGAACGCCTGCGGCCGGCCCGCCGAAGTCTGCGGATCAGGGGTAAAGAGTGGCTGGGGGACCTGGATTCGAACCAAGATTAACGGAGTCAGAGTCCGCTGTTCTACCGTTGAACTATCCCCCAACGGACGCGGGCGGCGTCGCCCCGCGCGTCGGTGGCGTGGGAATAATGGGCGTGGCCGCGCGTGTCAACGCCGCGGCAGGTTCGACGCCGTCTGTGCGCGTCCTGCGTTTTGCGCAAGGCGGCTCCCTTTCCAAAGCTTGGGCAGGTGCTATTCTCGCCATCAACATGCCCCCGGCGCGCCCGGGGGACCAGGAGTTCAACCTTTGTCGTCGCTCGGGGACGAAGGGCGCCCATCGTCGGCGCCCGCCCGGGGCGAGCGCCACATGCAGGCGAGCGCACGCAACGGCGCGCCGCCTCTTTATGCTGCGCTCGATCTCGGCACCAACAACTGCCGCCTTCTGGTGGCGCGTCCGGCTGGCGGCCTCACGCCGATCGGGGCCGAGGGGCTGCGCGTCGTCGACGCCTATTCGCGGATCGTTCGGCTCGGCGAGGGGCTCTCCCAGACCGGGCGGCTCGGCGAACCGGCCATCCAGCGGACGCTGGAGGCGCTGCATGTCTGCCGGGAGAAGATGGACCGGCGGGGCGTCGCCCGCGCCCGCCTGATCGCCACCGAAGCCTGTCGCGCCGCCGACAACGGCGCCGAATTCGTCGCCCGGGTCCATGACGAGACCGGGCTGAAGCTCGAGATCATCGACCGCGAGACCGAGGCGCGGCTGGCGGCCATCGGTTGCGGCTCGCTTGCAGACCCGCAGGCCGAGGGCGTGCTGCTGTTCGACATCGGCGGCGGTTCGACCGAGATCGTCTGGCTGGCCAGCGATCGCGCCCGAAAGCAGGGCGCGAAGGCGGTGACGATCTGGACCTCGATCGAACTCGGCGTCGTCTCGCTGGCGGAGCGTTTCGGCGGCCATCACGTCGACGACGAGACGTTCGAGGCCATGGTCGACGCCTTCGACGAGAAGCTCGCCTCCTTCGTCGACCAGGCGATGGCGCAGCGCGCCTGCGGCCGATTCCATCTGCTGGGCACGTCCGGCACGGTGACGACGGTCGCCGGCATTCACCTCGAACTGCCGCGCTACGACCGCCGCCGCGTCGATGGGCTGTGGATGTCGTCCGACCAGGCCGACGACGCCGTCTGGCGGCTACGGGCCATGAACTACGACGAGCGCGCCGCCAACGGCTGCATCGGCCACGAACGCGCCGATCTGGTGCTGGCCGGCTGCGCCATTCTCGAAGCGATCCGCCGCGCCTTTCCGGCGCCGCGCATCCGCATCGCCGACCGCGGCCTGCGCGAAGGCATTCTGGTGGAATTGATGCGCGCCGATCGCGCGGAGGGACGGCTGTGACGGTCGGAAGACAGGGGCCCGGCGGCAAGGGCGACAAGGAACGCGGCCGCTCGCTGAAGACGCGCGTGAAGACGGCGCGCAAGCGCACGCTGTCCTCGACGCTCTGGCTGGAGCGCCAGCTCAACGATCCCTACGTCGCGCAGGCCAGGCGCGACGGCTGGCGCTCGCGCGCCGCCTACAAGCTGATCGAGATGGACGAGCGCTACCGCCTGCTGAAGCCCGGCATGAAGGTGCTCGATCTCGGCTCCGCCCCCGGCGGCTGGTCGCAGGTCGCGGCGAAGCAGGTGAAGTCGGAGGACGGCAAGGGACGCGACAAGGGGCGCGTCGTCGGCATCGACCTGCTCGACGTCGATCACATTCCCGGCGTCGAATTCGCGATCATGGATTTTCTGGAGCCGGACGCGCCGGAGAAGCTGAAGGCGATGCTTGGCGGCCCGGCCGACGCCGTCATGTCCGACATGGCCGCCAACGCCACCGGCCATCGTCAGACCGATCACCTGCGCATCGTCGCGCTCGCGGACATGGCGGCGGAATTCGCCAGCGAGGTGCTGGCGCCCGGCGGCTTCTTCGTCGCCAAGGTGCTGCAGGGCGGCACGGAAGGCCAGTTGCTGGCGAAGCTGAAGCGCGACTTCGCCGTCGTGCGGCACGTGAAGCCTGCCGCCAGCCGCAAGGATTCGGCGGAGCTTTATGTATTGGCGACCGGATTCCGCGGCGCGCCGTCCGAAGATCGGGACGAAGACGAATGAAGATGCGCTCGGCTCGCGCGATTGCGCTCGTGGCCCTTCTGGCGGCGCCGAATGCGGCGCAGGCGTGGAGCAACCACGGCCTGGTTTCGTACCAGACCTTCCGCGACATGCCGGAGGTCGCCGGCGCTGCGCCGGTGAAGGTCGAACCGATCGAGGACTTCCTGCGCGACCAGGAACCGGCCATCGCCGCGCTGCTCGACGCGCAGGAAAAATGGGCGCGCGCCAGCCTGACGACCTATCCGCCGCGGCCGGACGAACTGGCGTTCAAGCCAGACGCCGTGCGTGAGGATTCCGCGCGCCGCCGCGCCTTTCTCGAAGCGCTGCGCGTCGCGCCGAACGTGCGGCTGTCGCTCTACGTGCAGCCGGATGCGGCGACGCCCTACGATCCCGCCCGCGCACTGCCGTGGTCGGCTGTGAGCACGCTGCGCGAGCCGGTGTTCAACTTCCATCGCTTCCACCGGCTGGAGCCGGGCGACATGGTCGCGCCGATCACGGTGCTCTCGACCGCCTCCGACGAGCCGGACAACGGCCTCGACATCAACTGCTGGGACGACAGCCCGTCCGACTGGGGCAAGCGCTACAAATTCGGCAAGCTGCCGTTCGGCAATCCCGCGCTCGATTTCTCGACGCAGTCGCCGTTCCACATGGGTTTCTTCCATCAGAGCGCGATCATCTACAAGGCCGCGCCCTTCGTGGCGCGCACCTATCCGCTCCTGCGCGTGCATCAATTGTACGGCCTGTCGCAGCTCGCGTTCCGCACCGGTCATTCCTACTGGGGCTGGCGCTTCGCCGGCATGGCCATGCACTACGTGCAGGACCTGACGCAGCCCTATCACGCCAGCCTGTTTCCCGGCGTCGGCACGTTCCGCATGATCGCGGTGAATTTCGTCGCCATGATCGGCCTGCCGCGCATGAAGAACGACATGATCGTGCTGGTCTCGAACCGGCATCTCGCGCTCGAACGCTACCAGGCTCAGGTCATGCATCGCGACGCCGCGACAGGGCAGGGCGCCGTGATCGACGCGCTGCGCTCGCCGGCGCGCGACGGCGGCTATGCCGGCTGGTCCGAAGGCTACGTGCGCGACGTCGTGACCGCCGAATCCTTCGCTGCCGGCGAAACGCTGAACGACGCGCTGCTGACCGCGATGCCCGCGGCCTATGTTTCCGACCCGTCCTTCGATTTCGGCGCGCAGGGCGGTCGTATCGACCTCATGCGCGAACTGACCGAGCGCGATCCCAAGGCGACGGCCGTGCTGGAACGGGAGGTCGTCGCGCTGCTCAGCCATTTCGGCGCGCACAGCCGCAATCTCGTGCGCGCGGCGCTTGCGGGCAAATAGGGCGCTCGCCTACCGCTTCATTTCCACCGCCGCGCCGAGCGGCCGGTATGTCTCGCCGTCGAACTGGTCGAGTCTCAGGTCGCGCACCACGAGATAATCCTTCGGCGAAGGCTGGATGCGCACGCCCTCGATCAGCAGCGCCGAGCGGAATTCGCCGAGGTTGGCGGCCACCTTCATGATGTTGGCGTGCGAGAGATCGTCGCCGCACTTGCGCAAGACCTGCTCCAGCGTCTGCGCCAGAACGTAGGCGATCACGTTGATGTTGTTGGTCTGGTCGCCGCCCGGATAGTACCTGTCCATGAAGGCGCGCCATTCCTTGACGCCGGCGTCGTCGGCGAGCGCGGGATCGTTGGGGTCCTTCACCCAGTGGCCGGTAATCACGCCCTTCGCGTTCTCGAAACCCGCGGGCTTCAGCACGCTGCCGACATGGCTGCCGACCGAAGCGACGAAATGCATCGGCTTCCAGCCGAGCTCGCTGACCTTGCGGATCGCCTGCGTCGCGAATTTCGGCGTGGAGAAATCCATCAGCACGTCCGCGCCCGACGCCTTCAACTGCACGATCTGCGACTCCACCGTCGGTGCGCGCGTGTCGTAGGAGGCCTGCGCGACGATCATCGCCTTCGCCTTGTCGCCGAGCCCGTCGACGACGCCCTGCAGCAGGTCCTTGCCGAAATCGTCGTCCTGGTAGAGCACGCCGATCTTCGCGTTCGGCGCCTTCTGCAGCACGTGATTGGCGTAGAGACGGCCTTCGGCGCGATAATTAGGCTGGAAGCCGATCGTCCACGGGAAATGCTCGGGGTCGGCGAACAGCGACGAGCCGGAACCCGCGAACAATTGCGGGATCTTCCTGCCGTTCATGTATTTCATGATCGCGGCATTGGTCGGCGTGCCGACGACGCCGAACAGGAACAGGACTTCGTCGTTCTCGACGAGACGTCGCGCCTGCTCGACCGTCTTCGGAGGCGAATAGGCGTCGTCGTAGGACAGGATGGCGAGCTTGCGGCCGCCGATCCCGCCCTGTTCGTTGAGCCGTCTGGCGTAACCCTCGAACACCTTGCCGTAGACGGAATAGACGGACGCCGGGCCGCTGTACGGAACGATATTGCCGATGCGGATTTCCGTGTCGCTGGCGCCCGGATCGTATTTTTTCTGCGCGGTCGCGGGTACGGCCTGCGCCATGCATGCGAGCAGAAGGGCGGCGGCAAGGCGCTTCATTTCATCCTCCCGGTCGGTCCGCCTGGCGCGGTTCCCGGGAGGTTAGCAGGCTGAAGCGGCGCGGCAACCGCCGGTCATGGCGCGGATCGCGCTTCGCGCCGCATTGCGTGGTACGCTAGTCTGTCCGGGCGACGAAATTGGACTGCCGCGCCTTCTTCGGGAGACGGAAATGTCGACGCAACACGAAGTTTCCGCACATTACACGCACGGCGACCTGATTGCCGCGATCCGGACGGGGATCGAATCCCTTGGAAAGCGGACCGATTCCGTCACCGTCGACGATCTCGCTCCGGTCGACGAATTCCACATAGGCGGCCGTCGGGCTTCCGAAGAATTTCTCGGCCAGCTCGATCTCGACCCGGAAACGCACGCGCTCGACGTAGGATGCGGGCTCGGAGGAGCGGCTCGTTTCGCCGCCAGTTGCTACGGCTGTCGGGTGACGGGAATCGACCTGACGCCCGAATATGTGGAGGCCGCGAAGACCGTTTGCGGCTGGCTTGGTCTGGACAAGCGCATCAGCCTGCATCAGGGCAGCGCGCTCGCATTGCCCTTCGCCGACCACAGCTTCGATCGCGCCTACATGCTGCACGTCGGGATGAACATCGGCGACAAGGCGGGGCTTTGCGCGGATGTCGGTCGCGTCCTGAAAGAGGGCTCCCTGTTCGGGATCTACGATGTCATGAGGACCGGAGACGGCGATCTCACATATCCCGTTCCGTGGGCGACGACGGCTTCGTCCAGCGCAGTGGCGACGCCCGCCGAGTACCGCGACGCGCTTCGGCAAGCGGGCTTCACGGTGATCGCCGAGCGGAACCGACGCGACTTCGCGCTGGCGTTCTTCGACCAGTTGCGCGCGCGCGCCGCGGTCGCGGGCGGCCCGCCGCCTTTGGGACTTCATATCCTGATGGGCAGGAACACGCCGGACAAGGTGCAGAACATGATTGCGAACATCTCGAGCGGAATGATCGCGCCGGTCGAAATGATCGCCCGAAAGGCGTGACGGCTTTCTCGCGTACGGTTCGGCCGTCAGGCCTGATCCACCCAGCGCGCGCCCATCGCGCGGAACATGGCGACCTGCGTGCGGTCGCGCGGCGGCGGCGCGTTCGCATAATCGCTGCGGATGTAGACCAGCGTCACCTCAGGCTCGGTGTTCGGCCGCTCCATCGCGTCGCAGCGCAGGATTTCGCCGCTCTCGTTGTCGTCGAATGGCGCGAGCGCGTTCGGCGGGTCGCAATGCAGGCCGATCACGCCGTCGAAGATCAGCGTGCGCAGCCGCGGCCCGCCAGGGGCGTCGGCGTCGACTTCGATGCGCAGCACCAGCCGGCGCGCGTGGGCGTGGTAATCGATCAGCACGAGGCCGCAATCGTGCAGGCCTGCGCCGTCGAGCGCGTCGAGAACCGATTTCGCGCTCATGCGAGGTCCATGTTCGTATCGATCAGGCGGCGGTACTGGTCGAGGGCGTAGCGGTCGGTCATCCCGGCAATATAGTCCGCCACAATTCTCGCGCGCGAAGAATCGTCGCGCGCGCCCTTGAACAGGCCGGTCCATTCGAGCGGCATGGCCGCGGGATTGGCCAGAAACAGCGGAAACAGGCCTTCGACGATCCGCGTCGCCTTCTCCCGCACGCGCATCACCTCGGGATGGCGGTACATGGCGCCGAACAGGAAAGTCTTGATAGAACGGTCGGCTTCCACCATCGCGACGGAGAACGACACCAGCGTTTTCCCCGCGCCGCGCACGGCCTCCGCGCTTGCAACGCCCGCGTCTGCGATCCTGCGCGCGCTCTCGCTCAACGCGTCCTCGACGAAGCGGGTGATGACCCGCCGCCCGAGTTCGTGGATGACGCGGGCGCGTTCGAGCGCGCCGTAGGATTGTTCGATCTCCGACAGCAATTCCTCGATGAACGGCGAGGCGGCGCGCAGGTCCGCCAGCTCGAAAAGCCCTGCGCGAAGCCCGTCGTCGATGTCGTGCGAATCGTAGGCGATGTCGTCGGCCAGCGCGGCGATCTGCGCTTCGAGGCTCGCGTGCGAGGCGAGATCGAGCGCGCCGATGGTCGCGCGGCAGTCGGCGTCGAAATCGAGGATCGGCCGGGGCACGCCGCGTTTCGCATAGCGCGCCGTCGGCGCGCCGGCGGGCGAGAGCAGGGGGCCGTTGTGCTTGACCAGCCCTTCGAGCGTCTCCCAGGTCAGGTTCAACCCGTCGAAGCGCGCGTAGCGGCGCTCCAGCCGCGTCACCAGCCGCAGCGCCTGCGCATTGTGATCGAAGCCGCCGTGGTCGCGCATCAGCGCGTCCAGCGCGTCCTCGCCGACATGGCCGAACGGCGTGTGGCCCAGGTCGTGCGCCAGCGCCAGCGCCTCGGCCAGGTCGTCGTCGACCCGCAGGCCGCGCGAAAGGGCGCGGGCGATCTGGGCGACCTCGATCGTATGCGTCAGGCGTGTGCGGAAATGGTCGCTGCCGAGCGGCACGAACACCTGCGTCTTGTGCGCGAGGCGGCGGAAGGCGGTCGAATGGACGATACGGTCCCGGTCGCGTTGGAATTGCGAGCGCGTCGGCGAGCCCGGCTCCGGATGGATGCGCCCGCGGCTCGACGCCGACCGGCAGGCGTAGGGAGCGAGATCGGGCATGGCTTTGCTGGGTCTCCGCCGGCCGCCGTTGAAAGAGCGCCGCCTGCGGCTTATCTTGGACGCGCCCCGCAGGGCAAGCCGGACCTTGAACCCGGACAGGAACCGACATGACCGATTTGGCGACCGAAGACGTCGTTCTGACCGATCGCGCCGCGATGCGCGTGGCGAAGATCCTTCAATCCGAACAGCCCGGCGCAGCGTTGCGCATCGGCGTCGACGGCGGCGGCTGCTCGGGCTTCCAGTACACGTTCGACATCGTCAGCGACCGCGCCGCCGACGACCTGACGCTGGCGCGCGACGGCGCGACCGTGCTGATCGACCCCGTCAGCCTCGAATACATGAAGGGCTGCCGGATCGATTTCGTCGACGATCTGATCGGCCAGTCGTTCAAGATCGACAATCCCAACGCCACCGCCTCCTGTGGCTGCGGTACGAGTTTTTCGCTCTAGGCTCGAACTTCGCCTTGCTTCGGCCATCGGCGGCGGCTTGACTGCGCGCCGTGAAAGTCGCGCAGGAGCGAAAATGAAGATCGTTGTCCGGGTCGTTCTGTCCCTCGGCCTCGCCGCCGCCATCGCCGGCTGCGCCTCGCCGCCGCCGCCGGTCTATCCCGACCCGCCGCCGAAGAAGCAGGCCGACGCCAAGACGCAGCTCGAGAGCGGCCGCCGGTATTGACCGCGCCTACAGGCCGGCCAGAATCCGGGCGGCGAAGATCACCCACATCAGGCCCAGGACCAGCACGCCCGCGGCGAAGGCGTTGAACCGCCGCGGGACGTTGTTCGANNCATGACGACGAAGAGCAGATCGGCCTCCTTCGTCAGCATGGCGAAGGCGACCAGCGCATAGAACAGCACGGGCAGTTGCAGGTTGTTCGCATAGGCGTTGCTGGTCTGCTGCACCGGGTCCGACCAGGCGTTCTGGCCGAGCGCGATGTCGCGCATCTTGATTTCGCCGGCCTTGATCGCGCCGACGCGGGTCGCGGCCATGCGCCCGGTCAGGAAGAACAGCAGCGCGACCAGCGCAAACACGGGCGCGAGAATGGCGGCGACGGACAAGGGCTCCTCCCCGATGGACCGCGCCAGCTTAGGCCGCCGGAACGCGCCGCGTAAACGTCAGCGGACCGGCCGCGCCGGATTGCCCGCTACCGTGACGCCGGCCGGCACGTCGCGCGAGACCACCGCACCCGCGCCGACGATGGCGTCGTCGCCGACCGTCACGCCCGGCAGCAGGATCGCGCCGCCGCCGATCCAGACGTTGCGGCCGATGCGCACCGGCTTGCCATTCTCGAGGCCGGCGCGGCGCGGCTCCGGGTCGCGCGGATGGTCGGCGGCGTAGATCTGCACATGCGGCCCGATCTGCGTGCCCGCGCCGATCGAGATCTCGCAGACGTCGAGCAGCACGCAGTCGAAATTGAGGAACACGCCCTCGCCCAGCGAAATATTGTAGCCGTAGTCGCAGTGGAACGGCGCGCGCACGACGACGCCGTCTCCGACGCAGCCCAGCCCCTCGCGCAGCAGCGCGAGGCGCTCGCCGAAGCGGAGATCGTCAGGCGCGTTGTAGCGGTCCATCCACAGGCGCGCGGCGCGGTGCTCGGCCTGCAATTCGCGGTCGGCGGCGCTGTAGAGTTCGCCCGCCAGCATCTTCTGTTTTTCGCTCTTCATGCCGCGAGCCTAGCGCAATGTCCCGGGTTGCACAGCCCGCCCCGGTCGCTACAGTTCCGCGACAACGAGAATGGCAGGGGAAACATGCGCAGAAGCGACTTCCGGTTCTTTTTTCCCTTTCGCGTCCGCTATTCGGAGATCGACGGGCAGAACGTCGTCTTCAATGCGCACTACCTCACCTACTACGACACGGCGATCACCGAATATTTTCGCTGGATCGGCTACGATTACGTCGGCGAGACCAAGGCGACCGGCGTCGATTTCCATACGGCGAAATCGCTGGTCGAATACAAGGCGCCGATCCGTTTCGACGAGGAGATCGAGGTCGGCGTGCGCGTCGGCCATATCGGCAATTCGAGCATGCGCTTCGACCTGGCGATCTTCGTCAAGGGATCGGACGCGTTGCGGGCGACGGGCGAGATCGTCTGGGTCTACACCGACCAGACGACGCACAAGACCGTGCGCGTGACGGACAGGATTCGCACGCTGTTTGCCGGCGAAGCCGCGGTCGCATGATCGATCGACGCAGCGTTACGCTCGGGCTTGCCGGCGCGGCGCTGTGCCCGCCGGCGCGCGCCGCCGGCGATCCCCTCGCGGCGCTGACGTCGACCTGCGCCGCGCTCGAACGCGAGAGCGGCGGTCGCCTCGGCGTCGCGCTGTTCGACACGAGGAGCGGGCGCGATTTCGCCTTTCGCGGCGACGAACTCTTTCCGCTCGCCAGCACCTTCAAGCTGCTCGCCGCCGCCGCCGTTCTCGCGCGCGTCGATTCTGGCGCAGCGACGCTCGACAAGACGCTGATGTACGGCGCGAGCGATCTCGTGACCTATTCGCCGGTCACGGAAAAATTCGTGGGCAGGGGCATGACGCTCGACGCCCTCTGCGAGGCGGCGGTGACGCTCTCCGACAATACGGCGGCCAACCTGCAATTGCGCGAACTGGGCGGACCTGCCGGTCTGACGGATTTCTGCCGCTCTATCGGCGACGGCGTCACGCGCCTCGACCGATCGGAGACGGAGCTGAACGAGGCGGCGCCCGGCGATCCGCGCGATACGACCAGTCCGCGCGCCATGGTCGCCGATATCCGCAAGCTGGCGCTCGGCGACGGATTGAAGCCGGCCTCCCGTGAAAAACTCGTCGGCTGGATGAAGGGCTGCAAGACCGGCGCGGAGCGGATGCGGGCGAAACTGCCGCCGGGCTGGACGGTGGGCGACAAGACGGGGTCGGGCGAACGCGGCACGATGAACGATGTTGGCGTCGTCTGGCCGCCGGACGGCGCCCCGATTGTCCTGGCGATCTATTTCACCGGTTCCGACAAGAGCGCGGCTGAGCGCGCGATGGTGATCCAGGAGGTCGGACGCGCAGTGGCGGCGGCCGTGCGCTGACCGGCAACGCGCTGCACGGTTCTGCGGATTCATGCCCGCGACAGCGGGCGTCCAGTCCCCGGCATTTGCTGCAGATCCTAGACTGCTTCGGCTACGGCATTCCCTTTCGGCATCGTCAGGGAACCGGGTTCCCGCTTGCGCGGGAACGACATTTCGTCGTGTGTCATAGATCACGGCGCATTTTCCCGACGCGGTCTAGCTTGCCCCGACCTCGCATTCTCGATGGGCAGGGGATTTCCAATGCGCCGCGCCGTCTTTCTTTCCATCGTCTGTCTGGCGATCGTCGCCGCGCCCGGGGCGTATGCGCAGGGCAACGCCAGCGCCGACATCTGCGCCTCCGCCGACGACAGCGCGCTGTCGCCGCAGCAGCGCATCGCGGCGTGCAGCCGCGTCGTCAAGGCGGCGAAAGCCGGTTCCGGCGAACTGGTGAACGCGCTCGTCAACCGCGGCGCCGCCAACTGGTCGATCGACCGCATGGGCCCGGCCTATGCCGACCTCGACCGCGCCATATCGATCGATCCGAAGAACAGCCGCGCCTTCCGCGAACGCGCCAACGCCTTCCGCTCGGAGGGCAGGCTCTACCGCGCCCTGTCCGACGCGACGGAAGCCGTGCACCTCGATCCGAAGGACGCCCTGGCGTTCGACATGCGCGGCAACGTGCTCAACAACAAGGGCGAGTACGACCGCGCCATCGCCGACTACGACGAGGCGCTGAAGCTCGATCCGAAATTCTCGATGGCGTATCGCGACCGCGGCGCGGCTTTCTATTTCAAGAAGGACTACGAACGCGCGATCAGGGATTACGACGAGGCGATCCGCATCGACCCGCGCAGCGACCGCGCCTTTTCAAACCGGGCGGCGGCCTGGGCGAAGCTCGGCAAGATCGACAAGGCGATCGCCGACGAGAGCCAGGCGATCAAGATCGACGACAAGGTCGCCGAATATTTCGACAACCGCGGCCTGTCCTACGCCAAGAACGGCGAGTACGACCGCGCCATCGCCGATTTCAGCGAGGCGATCCGCATCGACGCGCAGGCGAAGTTCCTCACCAATCGCGGCAACGCGTATCAGTCGAAGGGCAATTACGACCGCGCGATAGCCGACTACAACCGCGCGATCAGGATTCAGCCGACCTTTGCCAACGCCTGGAACAATCGCGGCGCCGCCTGGCGCGAGAAGGGCGACATCGACCGCGCCATGGCCGACTACCGGCAGGCGCTGCGCATCGACCCCAAGCACGACACGGCGGCGGAAAATCTCGAAGCGCTGCGCCTGCAGCGCGCGCGGAGGTGAGAGTGCTTGTCGTCGTTGTGGGCAGGCCGTTTTTGCGAAGTCGGCCATGGCCGAGTTCGCAACGAGGCAGACGCTCAATCCATCCACCGGAACAAGTTCCCTGCCTTCGATCGATCGTGTCCGACGTTCGCTACTCGGGACCCCGCGAAGCCCAAGTCGTCTTGCGAAGCGCGGATGCGATCCGAAAGAATTGAATGGACCTCGCTCCCGGAGAGAGCTAGGGTTCCTTACCGTCGAACAGCGTCGACGGCTGAGAGATGCCGTCAGCTCTCGCTTGCAGCAATGCGGAGAGCGACATGTCGTCATGGTTCACACCGCCCGTTCTCGTTCCTGTCTTGATCGGTCTGCTCGTGGCCTTCGGAGCGCTCTACCGTGTTTGCGGATAGCGGCGGAACAAGGGAGCCAATGGAATGAGTGGCAGGAAACCGGAGAGCTGGAAGCCTCCACGGACCGAGCGTTACGTCGTCTCCGTCGACCACCAGGCGAAGAGCAGCTTTGCCTCGGATGAGGCGGCGCACTCAGAGGCGAAGCGCATCTCCGATGGATTTCCCAATGTGGTCGTCGCGGTTCGCGACACGGAGGAAGATAGCGTGAAAAGGCTCGGGCCGCTCGCCTCCGAGGAGCTACCGGCGCCTGATGACATCGAGCTCCCGTAGCCGAATGGACCGCACACGATGACCGACAGGCGAGAGCTTTATCGTAGTCCTAATGGAGACACGTGGTTCCTGGCGCGGGAGCCGACCGATGGCAGAGCGTTCGTCATCCATCAGCCGAATGCTCCCTCTGGGGGCCGGCTGTCGCATATCGACCTGCTCACGTTCTTGAGCGCGAGGGAAAGCGGGCCCGAACACAAGGCGTTGTTTCGCCTGATTGGCACGTTGGTGGACGTTCCACCTTATGCGGATCGGACCCAGCCCACCCGAATCGACGCAAGTGCGTGCGGCTCTCTACCAAACGGCAGCGCTGACACGAACCTCCTCCAGCGCTGACGACCGGGTCGGCGACCGCCATCAGCCCATTTCTGACCGTTTGCGTCCCTCACATCCCCGTCGGGTAGTTCGGGCTCTCGCGCGTGATCGCGACGTCGTGGACGTGGCTTTCGCGCAGGCCGGCGTTGGTGATGCGCACGAAGGTGGCGCGGGCCTGCATTTCCTTGATCGTCGGCGCGCCGACATAGCCCATGGCGGCGCGAAGTCCGCCGGCGAGCTGGTGCAGGATCGGGCCGACCGGCCCGCGATAGGGCACCTGGCCTTCGATGCCCTCGGGCACCAGCTTCATCTGATCCTTGATGTCCTGCTGGAAGTAGCGGTCGGCCGAGCCGCGCGCCATCGCGCCGACCGAGCCCATGCCGCGGTACGCCTTGAACGTGCGGCCTTGATACAGAAACGTTTCGCCCGGGCTTTCGTCGGTGCCTGCAAGCAGCGAACCGATCATCACGCAATCGGCGCCGGCGGCGACCGCCTTGGCGAGATCGCCGGAATATTTGATGCCGCCGTCGGCGATCACGGGCACGTCGGCCCGGCGCGCGACTTCGGCCGAATCCATGATCGCCGTCAGCTGCGGCACGCCGACGCCGGCGACGATGCGCGTCGTGCAGATCGAGCCGGGGCCGATGCCGATCTTGATCGCGTCCGCGCCCGCATCGATCAGCGCCTTCGTGCCCTCGCCGGTCGCCACGTTGCCGGCGATGATCGAAACCTTGTTCGACTCGCGCTTGATGCGCGTCACCTGGTCGAGCACGCTCTGCGAATGGCCGTGCGCGGTGTCGACCACCACGCAGTCGACGCCGGCGTCGATCAGCAGCATCGCGCGCTCGTAGCCCTTGTCGCCGACCGTCGAGGCGGCGGCGACGCGCAGGCGGCCCTCGGAATCCTTGCAGGCGTTGGGGTGCAGCGTCGCCTTCTCGATGTCCTTCACCGTGATCAGGCCGACGCACCGATAATCTTCGTCGACGACCAGCAGCTTCTCGATGCGGTGCTGATGCAGCAGCTTCCGCGCTTCTTCCTTGCCGACGCCCTCGCGCACGGTGATGAGCTTGCGCGTCATCAGCTCGGAGACGGGCTGCGCGTCGTTCTCGGCGAAGCGCACGTCGCGATTGGTGAGAATGCCGACCAGCTTGCCGGCCTTGTTGTTGTCGGCGCGCTCGACGACGGGAATGCCGGAAATGCCGTGCCGGCTCATCAGCGCCAGCGCGCCCGCCAGCGTCTCGTCCGGGAAGACGGTGATCGGATTGACGACCATGCCGCTCTCGTAGCGCTTCACCTTGCGCACTTCCTCGGCCTGCTCGTCCGGCTCGAGGTTGCGGTGGATGACGCCGATGCCGCCGGCCTGCGCCATGGCGATGGCGAGGCGCGCTTCCGTCACCGTGTCCATGGCCGAGGAGATGATCGGCAGGTTGAGCGAAATGCCGCGGGTCAGGCGCGAGCGGATGTCGACGCCGCTCGGCATGATTTCGGAATGGCCCGGCCGCAGCAGAACGTCGTCGAAGGTAAGGGCTTCGAATAGCGTCGGGCGCTCGAAGAACTGGACGGGATTCGTCATCGCCAACTCCGGGAAAAGGGCGGGGCGGCGGAATCGGACCGCCGCTCAGGGTTGGCGCGTGCTCTTAGCACCAATGCGACGGGAGGCAAACCGGACAAGGGCGGGCCACAGATGCGCGCCGCACGCGCTTCCGGCGCCCGGCAAGCGGCCATATATGATCGCCCGGTGACCGAAATCGACAAGAATCCGGACGGGCGAGGCGGGGACGAGCGGCGCGGCGCAGACGCCTCGCCGACGATTGCGCCCGCGTCCGGGCGCCGCGGCTTCATGATCACGCCGCTGGTCGTGGCCACCGCGCTGTTCATGGAAAATCTCGATTCCACGGTCATTTCGACCTCGTTGCCGGCCATCGCGGCCGATCTGCGCGAGGACCCGGTCGCCCTCAAGCTGGCGCTGACCGCTTATCTCCTGGCTCTGGCGATCTTCATCCCCGCTTCCGGCTGGACCGCCGACCGCTTCGGCGCGCGCAAGGTTTTCCGGGCGGCGATCCTCGTGTTCGCGGCGGGCTCGATCCTTTGCGGACAGTCCTCGACCCTGCCGGAATTCGTCGCGGCGCGCATGGTCCAGGGCGTCGGCGGCGCCATGATGACGCCGGTCGGCCGGCTCGTGCTGATGCGCTCGGTGCCGCGTTCCGAGATCGTCCGGGCGCTGGCCTGGCTGACCGTGCCGGCGCTGATCGGCCCGGTGATCGGCCCGCCGCTCGGCGGCTTCATCACCACCTATTTCCACTGGCGCTGGATTTTCTGGATCAACATCCCGATCAGCGCGCTCGGCGTCGTGCTGGCGACGATCTTCATCCCCAACGTGCGGGAGGAGGACACGCCGCCGCTCGACGTGCTCGGTTTCCTGCTGATCGGCTCGTCCATGGCGAGCCTGATCTTCGGCTTCTCCGCCGCCGGCCGCGGCGTCATCGCCGGCGGATGGGACGCCGGCCTGATCGTCTTCGGCGTCGCCGCCGCCATCGCCTACGTGCTGCACGCCCGCCGCGCCGCCCACCCGATCCTCGACCTCGACCTGCTGCGGTTGCCGACCTTTCGGGCGAGCGTCCTCGGCGGCTTCCTGTTCCGGACCGGCATTGGCGCGACGCCGTTCCTGTTGCCCTTGCTGTTCCAGATGGCCTTCGGCCTGTCGCCGTTCCAGTCGGGGGCGCTCACCTTCGTCTCCACGCTCGGCGCCATGGCGATGAAACCGACGGCCGGCCCGGTCCTCAAGCAATTCGGCTTCCGCACCGTCCTCGTCTTCAACACGCTGCTGTCGACCTGCTTCTTCCTCGCCAACACGCTGTTCGAGCCGTCGACGCCGCACGCGATCATCATCGCCGTCCTGCTGGCCGGCGGCTTCTTCCGCTCGCTCCAGTTCACGGCCATCAACGCGGTCGCCTACGCCGAGGTGCCGGACCGGTTGATGAGCCACGCCACCAGCCTGTCGGCGGTGTTCCAGCAATTGTCGCTGTCGGTGGGCGTGACCCTCGGCGCAGCGGCGCTGGAATAT
>CXWK01099217.1_pt1 | contig 17071 bp, 21 predicted proteins | sample 590851 | NCBI WGS metagenome assembly CXWK01 (sample SAMEA3498364, study PRJEB10139) | wastewater metagenome | biome: wastewater treatment plant; material: activated sludge | place: Denmark | collected 2014-08-01 | reverse complement strand
CCGTTTGCCTATCCCTTATCGTAAGGGGGAAACGGTGTCCTGTCTTTCATGGGGCTCGTTCATCCACTTGCCGTTCCATCGTGCTGTTTGTGACCGGAAACAGAATCTTGGCCGCCATAAAAAGCGAGATGCAGGACGAAATGATGATCACGAACAAGAGGAGTACGACACACCAACTGATCCAGCCATGAGTAACAAGGCCAGTGATTTTCCCAACGTTTAACGACAGCCATCCCAGCACCGCCGCGCAGTACGAGATGATGATGGCCACCTTCTGGTTGGTGGACACCAAGTAGGTGTCGATCCTTTTCAATACTTCAAACAGGTTCTTGATTCGGTCTTCGGTTTGCATCGTCTCATCCTAGAGGTACGCGGTAGTAACAACTGCCTTCTATTCGAAGCTGCGGCATCATTGCGCCATTATACGGGTGGTTCAAAGTCCTGAGCTTTCTTAAACACGAAGGGATTAGCGTCAGGACGTCTGTTTGGGGGTGTTCTCTGCCGGTCATGGCGACACGGTGTGATTGTCTAATCCGATGTAAGTGATCGGTCAGGTCGAATGCATTTGGGTGGGCAAGTCATTCGACAGTAAGCCCAAGGACTTGGCTTTCATACGAGCCAAGGCATAGACCGTACGTGTTCGAGGCATAGTCGCCCCCGTTTGGTCAGCCACTGCGACCAGTGCCCCCAGAATGGCCTCGATTTCAACGGGGCGGTGTGCTTCGACGTCCTGCAGCATCGACGTTGTCACTTTGCCAAGCTTGCGCGTGATGGCGATCCGTTGCTGTGGATCGATCTCAGGTGAGATGCCCAGCCGAGTCCCTAACTCAAGGATCTCCTCCATCATGTCGATGAACAAAGCATGCAGGAACTGGTCATCAATCAACTCATCGGTTGAACCATCGACCAACAGGCTGACAGGGTTGAAGCATGCATTACCAAGCAGCTTCAGCCATATTTCTTCGCGGATGTTGTCGTGCGCATGAGCATCAAAACCTGCATCAAGAAAAACGCCCGCGACATCTGAAACTCGCTCGCTAAGTCCGCCACCTGGTTCGCCGAAAACAATCTTGCTTCCGGACATATGACGGACCACTCCAGGGCTCACGACCGCGCAAGAAGGAAAGACCACACACCCGATTACGGCCTCAGTCGGAATGTTCTTTTCAATCACGCCATCAGGATCGACGGCACTCAATCGAGTACCCGATAACATTGAGGTTGATCTCAGGAAGTACCACCAGGGAAGACCGTTCACTGCTGGGACTATTCTGGTATTTGGCCCGATCAATGCCTTCGCCCCTTCGACGGCAGCCGGCAAAGCGGGTGCTTTGACGGCAAAAATCACCAGGTCCTGAATACCAAGCTCTTCGGCTTCAGCAGTTGCATGAAGAGGGGCGATTAATAGATCGTTACCCGAGTGCAGTCGTAAACCCTGATCGCGGATGGCCTTCAGCGTTTCGCTACGAGCGATAACGCTTACGTCGTGGCCGGCCGCGAACAGTTTGCAGGCCAGAAAACCTCCAATGGCACCTGCACCGACGATGGTGATTTTCATCATCCTATCTCGCAAAAAAATGGGCCAATTTGCCCGAGGATTTCAGTGGCGAAGCATCAAAGAAAACGCGCACGCTTCATCCGCGGTTGCTTATCTGTGGACCTACTGGATAACAGGTGGCTTCATTCCTCCGCCTGTGCTGCCTCGTAGGTATTTCCTTTTGGTCTTGCAGCCAATTGGATGGTGAGCTTTGGGCCCAAGGCCAGTTGCGCGTCATTAATCCGAAGGGCTAGAAAATCAAAGTGCTCGAGGTCGATCCTCATCTCTTCGATGAACATCCGTTTGTAGGCGTTTTGTTCGTGGTTTTTGAAGGGCACGCCGGCATCAACTAAGGCAATGAACACCCGCGATACGGCTGAGTTAAAGACCGGCATCACGTCCAGATAAACTTGCTTATCCGGGTAGCGCTCACCACGAGCCTTGGTCCAAATTTTGGCGAATGCCAAACCTGCCTCAAGGGCCTCGAATTGTGCGAGAGCATTTTTTTTGCCCATCTGGTTCAGGTATGGCGAATTTGCGCGAGGATCAAGCCAATCGTAGATGTCGCTTAGCTTGACCAGATGCATCATCAATGGAGGGCTACCGCCAATAGTGCGGTGCCTGGCGATCAGGTATTCAGCACCGAACAATTGTTCCGGTTCACCATCCAGCCAAATCGTCTGCAGGAGGCTGTGGAACAGGGGGTGGCCGCGATGATGCAATGCATTGCGCAATGAGATCAGGAGGCTGGTCTCAGGAAACGCGTGATAGCTCAGCACTGGCTTCGAAACGTCGTACAGACCGTGAAACCCTTCCAATACAGCCTCAAAAGCGCGATCTAGGTTATGTATGGCTTCCTCTTTGTCGATCGCGACTAGGCTTTGATACCTCAGGAAAGCCTCGCCATACAGCCTCATGGCATTGGCGAAGCGCCCTAGGGCATTGGCAATTACTTGGGTTGATTGCTCGTCCATGTGAATTCGTATTGCGTCATGTGGGGTTTGAGGAAGATGAAGTTGCTTGGAGCTCAGGTGTGGGCTTGAACACGGAAAGCAGATCTGTGAACAAGCAACACTTGAGCTTACTTTATGCCCTCAGGATCCTGCGCTGGCTCAGGCATATTGCGAAACGCCTTCGACGTATCTGCGTCGGTGTAATGCTTCAGACGCAGGGCGCACTCGATCAATGCGATCCTTGCGAGCATCGCCCCTACTTTGCGAATCTCGGCGTAGGAGCGTAAGCGGTCCACGACGTTGCCGTGCAAGACCTTGGAGCGGCCATGATCGTAGAGCTCCTTCACGAGGCTACGCAGGTCGCGATGGTTCGCCCCGACTCGAAACTCGGTGTCTTCTTTCCATCCCGTGAGATGGGTCAACATGTCCAGAATGCCGCCGAACTTTCCACCTTCGGTCAGCACATCCAGGCTGGTTCCAATCTTCGTCAGGGCGATTGCTTCATTGATTTCGCGTTCACCTTCTGCGAGCCAATCCAATGCAATTGCCCAGCGCATGGCGAGTTGGGGATGTGGATGTGGTCTGGACGGAGTAGGGGAGAGACCTTCCAGAATATGGGCAAGCGCTTCTCGCATTGGGCGTCTTTTTTCATCATGTAGAAGAGCTTTTGCATCTCGACCACTCAACGTCAGTATTTGTTGGTTGAGGCCGAAACCAGGCATCCACAGGTAGCCCTGGGATTCGATCAGCGTGTGACGCTCAACGGGTGGCATCCGCTCATCGATAAGCGTCTGTTGATGGAATACAGAACCGCCTCCCATGATCAAGGACAATCCATCAAGTGCCGTCTTGCTGATGTGTCGCGCGGCTTTGATGGAAAGAGATCGCTCATACCCGGACATCGAGACTCGGAGCAACGATCGGCAAGAGCTCAGTGGACCGTATAAAAATGAGGCGAGTGGTGGTAACGGCTCCTCACCTTCCAGGATCACGCCCTTCGGTTTCGCCAATGCATCTCGAAGCGACTGCTTCCATTTTTCGTTTTCCGAAGATCCGCCAAAAAATGAATTTTTTGCGTTTTCACTGAAGTCGACGGTATCGAGCCACTGGTCCCGAGACATGAAGGTCACGGGTCCAACCGAAAGTGGTTCTTCGAACTCAAATCCCAAGGTCCAGGCGGGGAAGGAATGGGTGAAGTCTGTATCGGTATTCGCCAATACTTGCTGCACCTCCTGGTTGAGCAAATTCAGGTTCGCCGCACTATCCTCGCCGAACAGACCTTCGGCGTGCAGGTCAGCAACCTTTTGGCGAAGCAACGTTGCCAACGCCCTAAGCTCCACTCTTATGGAAAGGGATGGCACCTCATTCGACCATGCGTTCACCAACGCCAGTACGGCCAATCTCGCCGCGCTCCCGAACTCACGGTGGTATCCATTTTTCGTTGTTACAAAATCAGGCATCCCACGTTCGTCCCGCAAAGAACTGGGGTCGAATGAGCCATTGGGATGAATGCGGTCAAGCTCGGCAATGAGCTGGACGAGAGCTTCCAGTCTATTGAGTTCTCCAGTGTTCATTTCCGTTTGTTACGTCCTTTCTATCCAATGAAAATCTCTCACCCTATCGTGGTGAAAGCACCGAAAAAACTGCCATAAACAGAGGCGGCGTGGGTTACGAAAACGACCTCATTAGCTTGGGCACTGAGGTGTGATTGACGCTTGAGTTGTCCATCCCTCCAAGGCACCCATCACCAGATGTATGGAAATTAGGGAGTTTATGCTGGTGACATAAACTCCCTAATTTCCATACATCTGGTGACCTGTGCACTTCATGAGTCAGACACGCCGGCACCCGGCGTGCAGTCATGCGTGTCTGGGCAAGGAAAACAGCAGGCTCCACGCGAGAGCCTGCTCCATGCTAACTATCGAATGATGCTCGCATCCTGGTTGAAGAGCAGTTTGCGCGTCTCATCGTCGACCACCGGCGCGGTGTTGATCTGCTTCGCTAACTCATAGGCTCGTGTTGTCGCAGGTCGCTTACTGACCCGCCCAAACCATTTAGCCAAATGAGGAAAGTCGGCAAGATCTTGCTGCTGTCGGTGGTGAGGCACTATCCATGGGTAGATAGCCATATCGGCAATGCTGTACTGGCCAACTACGTACTCTCGACCATCAGATAAGTGCTTGTTCAACACGCCGTAGAGCCGAGAGGTTTCCTTGATGTAGCGTTCTCGTGCATAAGGAATCGGATCTGGAGCATATTGGACGAAGTGATGGTTCTGCCCAGCCATTGGCCCGAGCCCCCCCATCTGCCAGAACAACCACTGCAGCGTCTCGTTGCGACCTCGCAGATCATCAGGAATGAACTGACGAATTTTGTCTGCCAAGTACAACAAAATGGCACCCGACTCGAAGACCGACAGAGGCTGTCCACCATCCTCAGGTGAGTGATCGACCACAGCCGGAATGCGGTTATTGGGGGCGATTTTTAAGAACGAATCAGCGAACTGTTCACCCTTCCCGATGTTCACCGGCACCACACGATAAGGCAGCCCAGCCTCCTCAAGGAACATGGTGATCTTGTGGCCGTTGGGCGTCGTCCAATAATACAGATCGATCATCAGCGCGCGCCTTTACCCAGCTATCTGAGGGAACAGTGCCTTGCGAGCTTCGGCGTCCACTTCAGTCTTGAAGCTGTGTCGAGTCTTCAACACTTCAGCACGCTGAGCAGCTGGTCGTGTATTGATCTCATCGAGAAGACGTTTGACGTTCGGCAGTTTTTCCCAGGCGTCCTCGCCCAGAATGAACGGCACCGCACGTGCCCATCCCCACACCGCCATGTCCACCAGCGTGTACTCATTTCCAAGCATGTAGTGCTGGGTGGCGAGGCGGTCATTGATGATCGACCAGTGACGCCAAGCCTCGAAGGTGTAGCGAGTCACGGCGTAATCTTTGGGTTCGGGTGCGAAGTGTTTGAAATGCACCGCTTGGCCAGAATATGGGCCGATGCCAGTCGCTACGAACATAAGCCAGGTATACATTTCACCGCGCGATTTGAGGTCATCGGCAGGTAGGAACTTACCGGTCTTTTCGGCCAGATAAAGCAGCATCGCGTTGCTGTCGAAGACGACGCTATCACCATCAACCATGGCAGGGGTCTTGGCGTTAGGGTTGATCTTGAGAAACTCAGGATCGTGTTGCTCACCCTTACGAGTGTCGACCGGGATGAGCTCGTACGGAAGGTTGGTCTCTTCCAAAAAGAGCGCGATCTTCAGCGGGTTGGGCGATGGGTGGTAGTAGAACTTGATCATGCTGGCTCCTTGTTGGCCTTCAGTGAATGTCGGACAAAACCAAGGGCGGAAGCCCCAGGGTATTGAGTGCGATACCGACTGCATCTGTTACACATGCGGGGTCTGGGTTTAACCGCGCCAAAACTCGGATGCCCAGCAGAACGCTCAGCAGATGATTTGCTCCCTGTGTTGCATCGACTTTCGCGGCACCCTCGTTTTGTTGATGAAACGCATGCAGGCGATCGCGAAAGAAACCGCGGATGGTCTCAATTTCATCGGTCACCGCCTGACGCAAATCTGTGTCCTCAGCTTTCACTTCCAAGGCGGAATTCACTAGCAAACAGCCGCGATGCAGGGGGTCGTTTAGGGTCCGACCAACAACTTCTGCAAAGAACTTTGTGACGGCCATTCCCGCATCTGGCAGCGCCTCAAGGCGTCGAATTCGATCCCGTACGCTGCACTCCAGGTAGTGCTCTAGCGAGCGGCGATAGAGACTGCGTTTATCACCAAAGGCGTTGTAAAGGCTTGGCTGATTCAGGCCCGTGCACTGGACGAGGTCACGGGTTGACGTGCCCTCATAACCCCGCACCCAGAAGGCGTCCACTGCGGCGGTCAGGATTTTTGCTTCATCGAACGTACGAGGGCGGGCCATTGCTTAAGCGTGCTCTTTGGATTTGCCGGCGAACATAACATAGGTTTTGTATCGATCGATATAAAATAATTTTCATCCCGCCAGCCTTGGCAAGTCAGGCATTAGCAGGGCGAGCAAATGCCTGTTCACTGGCTCATTGGAGAAAAGCTAAAGGAAAGAAATCGAAGCTTTGGACAGGGCGATTGCCCTTGGAAATCATGGCCGCTGAAGTCGTTTTTGCGAAACCGGCCTTCGCCAGTTTTGCCATCCAGCACACGGAATTATCTGGTTACAGATAATTTCCACGTTTTGAGTGTTGGCCGATTGATCAAAATAACCATCGGAACAGTGCTGCTTTCAGCCAGCGGCAAACTCAACTGCAGCCATTGAAATTATTGGATCCGAGATGGAGTTTGGTGATCGTCATACGTTGCGATTTCAGGTGTTGGTCAACCTCATATTCGGCAAGGCAGAGCTTATTTGCTGATCTTACGTGCGTGATGGCGCTTTGATATAAAGCCGGCGCTCAGCAACCCAATAACAAGATCCTTGGCCCAGAGGACCATTTCAATAGCCCCCAAGGAGTAACTTAGATGCCGATAGGGAATATGCGCATAGGTTTGCGCGCGAGCCTATGTTTCGCTGTGCTGGCTGGTCTTTTGGTCGTGGTCGGAGTGTTCGGCTTGGGTCAGATGGCGACCTTACGGGAGACCACTTCTGCCATCGAAGAGTTCTGGATGCCGAGCATCGAACACATCCATGACAGCGCCGAGAAGGTCGCCACCATCCGGTTGGAATCCATGCGACTGATCGCCAATAGTGAACCTGCCAGCCGGGAAAGCAGTAAGACAATCCTCGCCACCGAACGCCAGTCGCTACTGAAGCTCCTCAACGATCACAAAAGCATGGTCGCCGGGGAAAGTGAGCGGGTGATGCTTGATGGATTGATTTCAGCAGCGGTCATGTACCTGAAAATTGTCGACGACGTGATTGCCTGCATTGATGCGGGACAACCGGAGCTTGCATCAGCCCTGCTCAGCAATGAAATGGGCCCTAGGGGCGCGGCACTGAACGAGCACATGCAAGGTTTGATTAGTATGAGCGAGAAGGGGGTCGCAGATGCTTCAAGCACCTCCAAACGCATGTACCAGCGTGCCCAATGGATTGTTGGCAGCATCATCGCGATCGCACTGATTGCGACCTTGATCCTGGCCTGGTCACTCACCCGTAGCATCACCAAACCGATCAATCAGGCCCTGCAAGTGGCCCGTCGAATTGCCTCCGGCGATCTGAGCGGAAAAATCGCCAGTGGCAACAAGGATGAGGCCGGGCAGTTACTCAACGCTCTCGCCGACATGCAAGGCCATTTACGCACAACCATCCGCGGCATTACCGACTCGGCTCAACAGTTAGCGTCCGCGGCGGAAGAAATGAGCTCGGTGATGGAAGAAAGCACCCGAGGATTACAGCAGCAGAATGATCAGATCGAGTTGGCCGCCACTGCCGTTACCGAGATGAGCACCGCGGTAGATGAAGTCGCCGCCAATGCGGTGTCCAGTGCCGAAGCCTCCGAAGCATCGAATAAGGACAGTAAGCACGGGCATGTTCAGGTTAGCGAAACCATTGCTTCGATTCAGGATCTCGTCACTGAAGTCCTCGACGCTTCCAAACAAGCTGAAGGCCTATCGAGTCAGGCGCAAGACATCAGCAAAGTTCTGGAGGTAATCCGTGGCATCGCCGACCAAACCAACCTGCTGGCACTCAACGCCGCCATCGAGGCGGCCCGCGCTGGTGAAGCTGGACGTGGTTTTGCTGTTGTAGCCGATGAAGTACGCTCACTGGCGCAACGCACTCAGAAGTCCACCGAAGAAATCGAGTTGATGATCAACAATATCCAGGCAGGTACCGGAACCACGGTTAACGCATTGCAAAGCAGTGCCGAGCATGCGAGCCAAACCCTGCGCAGAGCCAAGGGTGCCGGCCTTGCCCTGGAGAAAATCATCGCGTCGATCTCGCAGATCAACGAGCGCAATCTGGTCATTGCCAGCTCCACTGAGCAACAGGCTTTAGTCGCAAGGGAAGTCGACGAAAATCTGGTGATCATCCGTGACCTTTCCAACCAAACCGCCGCGGGTGCCACTCAGACATCAGCTGCCAGTCAGGACCTGTCACGATTAGCTATCGGCCTGAACGGCCTGGTAAATCGATTCGTTATTTGATCCGGATACCCCACTGTCACTCAGCACCTGGTGAATAAGCTTTCACCAACGCTGTGGTTTGGGTGTTGAATGGTGTAGTGGCACTTTGATAGCTTCCTGGTCTCGCCCATCTTTGTCCGATGGGCATGGATCAGCAATCTGCCGAGTGAACGGATAGGTTTGCGTTTAACAATCAGGGCGTTTCGTGGTGAATATGAAAAAGATCGGTCTGTATACGGGAATTTTGGGGGCCTTAGCCTCGGTCGGGGCACTGGTGCTCCCGGAAAAAGCAGTGTCGCAAAGCACCAGTGGCAACAACAGCCCTGCCATCTCTGGGAACGGTAACAGCGTCAATTACCAAGGCGGTTTCCCGGATCTTGAAACGATCAAAGCGCAGCGTCCGAACATCAGTGATCAGCAGTATGCTGCGATCAAGCCTGGTATGACTTACGAGGAAGTCTTAGACATCGTAAAGATTCCTGGTAAGGAAGCTGCCACCGGCGGCAATGTACAAATCTACACTTGGGGCACCGAATTGTACGTCTACATGACAGTGACGATGACTGATGGAAAAGTGCAGTCCAAGTCGCACTGACGAACCTCTTTCGTAGCCGCTTTTAAGGAGACGCTTATGGCGGCTTTACCTGCTGGTCTGGCCAAAGGGAGCGCTGAAAGTGGCATTGACGGCTCCCGCAGCCCCGCTGAACGTATCCAGCTAAGTTCATCTCGCAAATCTTTAACTTCGAGCTGTTGCCTCAATTTTTTCTTAAGTGCGCCAGGAAAATCTTAATTCCGGGCATTTTTCCCCATTTTTTCTTAAGCGGCTGGCCGCCCATAGGTGCACCCAGTTTCGACTGTGCAACGCTACGTACTGGTCGAATACCACCGCTAAGCCGTGCCACAGCATCCGCTTTGCATCTGGATCGGCGGGCACTTCACGTTGCCAAACGAACAGAACACACAGCAGTCACCCGGCTTCGGGCGTAGCAGAATTTTGCAATTGCCACACTCGTAGAAGTACTGGCAGGCGTTCGTGGGCATAGTTTCCTGCTTGGCGAAACCGCAATGTGGGCAGGTCAACACGGATTCGAGAGTGACGGCGCTCATGGCTGCCTCATTTGTGCACGGTGGAGGGATAACCCGCATTCGTCGTCGCCTTGGTCAACGCTTCAGGATCGGCTGTATCGGGATCATAGGTGATGATGGCCATCTTCTCGGCGAAATCGACCTTGACGGTACTCACACCGGGCAACTGTTCCAGTGATCTCTTGACCGTGATCGGACAGACCGGACAGGTCATGTTCTGAATGTCGAGCCTGACGGTTTCCGCTGGAGCCGCCAGCGCGAAGAGGGACTGCGAGGCGAGTGCAGCGATTAGCAGTTGGCGCATGGTGAGGCTTCCTCAATAGAACAGCGGAGCCAGCCACGGAACGGCCAGCAGGCAGAGTAGTAGTCCAGTGACGATCCAGAACACGATCCGCTGATGTGTAATCGTGTGCGGATTGGTGCAGTTCGTGTCCGCCGTGCAGACCTGTGGCGCCAGGTAGAGCTTGCGAAAGGCTAGCCCGAGAAACAGTAGCGTCAGGCCGATGAAAAACGGCCGGTATGCTTCCATCGCCGTCAGGTTGCCGACCCAAGTACCGCTGACACCAAGCGCCAACAGCACCAGTGGCCCGACACAACACACCGACGCACCGATAGCAGCCAATGCTCCTGCGATTAGCGAACCTTTGCCAATTTTCTGAACCACCGTCTTCTCCATTGAACCGATCTAACTTAAAGTCACTTTACATTCCGTACCTAAGTACAGAGTCAAGGGGAGTGTGATGACCGCTGGGTTGAGTATCGGCAAGTTGGCGGCAGCTGCCGGAGTGAACATCGAAACCATTCGTTATTACCAGCGACGCGGCTTGCTTGATGAACCGCCGAAACCGCTCGGCGGTTATCGGCGTTATCTACCGGGGCAGGTCAAACGTCTGCGCTTCATCAAGAGGGCGCAGGCGCTGGGGTTCACGCTGAATGAGGTTGGCGCACTGTTATCACTTGATGCGGTCTGTACTTGTAGCGAGACTCGGGCGCTGGCCGTGCGCAAGTTGGTGATGATTGAGCAAAAGATGGCCGACCTTGCCGCCATGCGACAGGTACTAGGCGGACTGGTGCACAAATGTGATGAAGGCGACGGCGGGGCCGCTTGCCCGATCATCGATGTGCTGAACAGGGAGTGATGCCAGTCTGCTGGGCATCATGCGTAGGCAACACCATCACCCTTGTCGCAAGAATGTTCATGTTCGAGGAAGGCTCTCGCACGTGAGTTTTGCAGCTATGCAAGTATGGTTTTTCGAGGTCGCCGTCCACTGATTTACATCGCCAACGAGGCCAGATGCCCGAGATTATTCGTTTTGCTGTGCCGGAGGATGCACAGCTTCTGCCCGCTATTGAAAGGTCCGCTGCGCAAGCATTCCGCTTGATCGATGAGTTGAGTTGGTTGGCTGAGTCGCCCCCTATGTCCGTTGAGCGACACCGCGAACTCATTGCGCGATCGGCATGCTGGATTGCTGTTGATGCCAAAAATCGACCACAAGGATTTCTCAGTGCTGACCGCCACGGCGGTGATCTGCACATCTATGAGTTATCGGTCCTGCGGTCCATGCAAGGACAAGGCTTGGGGCTGCGACTGATTGAGGCCGCAAAGGACTATGCCCGCTCAAACAGGTTGCGCTCCGTAACGCTCACCACGTTCGCAAACGTGCCATGGAATGCACCCTTCTACTCGCGCATAGGATTCCGGATTAAAGCCAGCCCCGACCTGGATCAAAGGCTGGAGGCGATATTGAGCGAGGAGTACAAGCACGGGTTTGCGCCTGGAAGTCGGTGCGCAATGGCGTGGCCAGTGACCTGAACGAAAACCTCCAGAGAATGAGCCCTATGCTCTAGTGGTCACCGTCACGGATCGGGACAATGAGGAAGCTCAGCTCTACACGCAGATCCAGCAGCGGCTAGCGGAGCAAGCCGTGGCAAAGAAGTAGTAAAAGGGCCGCTGCTCGCCTGCAGAACCGAGGGTAGTCACCTTTCAATCGCTTAATACACCTTGCACGTTCTGCCTTGGCTGGTACAGGTCAAGAGCTTGAGCGTCTGGACCTTGATCGCCGGCGGCAGACCCAGCACTGTCATTCATGTTCACTCCCACTTCCAGCCGTTAAGGTTGGAAGGTGGTTCGAGCGGTAGTTCATATTGTTCGACATCGATCAGCAGCCAGCCGCCGGCCGGCTCATTGCTGCCGTCGACGATCGGGCCTTGCAGCAGTAGACCGCCCGGCAATACCACGCGCAGCGCATTTGCTTCCTTGGGGCCGTGTAGGTAACGGTCAAACTCAAGGCGAAAGCGCTTCGGGCCGGCGTTGAGTACTCGGATGTTCAGTTCCAGCGTGGTCAGCTGGTTCGGCGGCGTATTCAAGTACAGGGCTAACACGCAAACGGTGGCCAGACCTTCATAGGCATAGGACATGGAAGTTATCCTGTTCAAATGACTGAGTGGCAGGTTGTAGGTAAAACCAGATAGCCGGGTAATGGTAGACCAACCATGCCAGTGCTGGTTTCCGAGGCCTCCGCGCCGAGGACAAGTGCGGGAGGCGATAGATAATAACGCCGTTATGGATTCGACCGCAGGCGGTCGTCGGGTTGCTTCGGAGCCCGAAACGAGATCGATCCCTGCACTGGCAGTGATAGCACGAAGCTCGACGATGAACGGGTTTGCATATCATGTCAGATATAGATATAAATATCTGACATATAGATTTTTAGAGCGCGTCGTAATGTCTCTTCCATCCATAATTCTTGAGCAGGTTCGTCGCCTACCCGTGGGGGCAGTGTTTTTGCCCAGAGAGTTTCTGCACTTGGGGACCCGTGCAGCGGTGGATCAGGCGTTTTCCAGGCTTACAAAGGCCGGAGACTTATGGCGCGTATCGAGAGGCGTGTACATCTCACGTACCTTCGCTGTGAGCGATGAAAGCAGCGTTCGAGATGTAGTTCTCGAGTCGATGGCGTCGAAAGGTAAAGCAGCTATTGTCTCCGGGGGCGCTAAAGCGGCTCATGTACTTGGATTGGACAACCAGAGTGTCGATAGAGACGTGTTTCTCACCTCTGGCCCCAGCAAAACACTGAGCATTGGTATGAAGCAAGTTCAACTGCAACATGCACCGGCCTGGATGTTGGCACTGGGCAACTCCAAGGCTGGCAACGTAATCAGGGCTATTGCGTGGTTTGGACGGGAAAAAGTTGAACGAGTGATACTCGATGCCCGTCGAAAACTGAGCGTTGCGGAGTGGAACGAGATTCTGGCAGTTCGTGGAGGATTGCCGTGTTGGATGGCTGCCGCTGTCGGGCAAGCTGGTGTGAATCTGCGATGAACGGAAGCTGAGGATCGATGGGTTCACCGCCAACGAAGGCGCTGATCAGACGTGTACTTTATTGATATCGGAAGGGTGGAAAGCCATGGCAAGCGGCGAGCATTTAAAGGCACTCGTGCGTTCTCACATCAAAGGCGATGATAGCCATTTCCTTGCTGTCGCGATGCAGCTGGCCGCCCATGAAGCCAAGCAGGGTCATGGCAAGCTTGCCCAGGATCTTCGCACTCTGATCGACTCGGCTCAGTCCAAACGAAACCAAATGCCGTCGGGACAACCCGTGCCCATCGGCCTGCCTCGCGGTGAGCTGAGTAATCTGCTGAGCGTTGGTCGCTCAGGAACTCGTCTTTCAGAAATGGTGCTCGATGAAGGTACTCAGCAGCGCTTGGCGCGCATCATCAGTGAGCAGCGTAACTTCGAGAAGATCAGGGCGCATGGTCTGTCACCACGACGTAAACTGCTATTGGTAGGCCCTCCTGGTACTGGCAAGACCATGACCGCGTCGGCTTTGGCCAGCGAGCTGAATATCCCCCTATATGTGGTGCGGCTGGACAGCCTGATTACCAAATTCATGGGTGAGACTGCCGCCAAGCTTCGACAGGTCTTCGATGCTATTCGAGACACTCGTGGTATCTATTTCTTCGACGAGTTCGATGCAATTGGTTCACAGCGCGGGCTTGCCAATGATGTGGGAGAAGTTCGACGTATCTTGAACAGTTTCCTGCAAATGATCGAACAGGATCAGTCGAACAGCTTGATCATCGCCGCGACCAACCATCCTGAAATTCTCGACTATGCCTTGTTCCGTCGCTTCGATGATGTTATCGAATATGGCCTGCCCAACAGCGAGCAAATACAGATTGCTCTGAAGAGTCGACTCTCGAATTTTTCGAAATCGATTATTGCTTGGGAGCAACTGGCCAAGGCCGCTGATGGCCTGAGTTATGCTGAACTGACGAAGGCAGCAGACGACGCTATCAAGGATGCGATCATTGGGGATCGTGTCGCAGTAGAAACGAAGGATGTGGAGAGGCATCTTGCTGAGCGAAAGGCCTTCCACCAACGACCACGATTATGAGCCGGTAGAGCTTATTCATGACGGAACCCAACGCAGGACAGCGGCGACATTTTTATTTTAAAGAGACAGGGAAATCTGAACGGTTCCAGTCTACGGCCTCGGCAAAACGTGACCCTAGATTCCCATATCGGGATCGTGGAGAACATGGCCGCACCCTTCGCTCCCAGCTCGTACGGGTTAAAGGGCAAATGGCAGAAGCTGTGGCGCTACAGCGCAGCGCAGGGCAAGAAAAGGGATTTGGCCTGCAGTTAGAGTTTATTAGCCAGCCCGGTTTCGAGCTTGCTTTTGAGGGCCTGGCTCGGGGGCCGCAGAAGATTGAGCTCTTGAACGTACGTTACGACGGTGCGACGCAGACCCATTTTGCGACCGTGTTTGTCCCCGACGGCAAGCTTGTAGCGTTCGAAAAGCTCATCGACCAATACCTGCACGTCGAAACCACAAAAGGCAAACCGCGCAATACCCCTCTGCTCAATCCCATTGCAGAAATCAGAGTCGCAACCTTCGAAGCGTTGTGGACAGACGACCCAGCGATGCTCCCTGTTAGTGATGACGATTCGATCTGGTGGGAGTTCTGGCTTCCAGTTCGAGATGATCAGGCAGCCGTTACGCAGCGCTTCAAAACAGTCGCCGCCGTGTTGGGCTTTCAGACGTCGAATCACGTATTGACTTTCCCCGAGCGAACGGTGGTGAACCTCTGGGGAAGCAAGACTGACATTGTGAGTTCAATGTCACTTCTCAATGAAGTCGCGGAAATTCGTCGAGCGAAAGAAACGGCAGAATTCTTTGATGCTCTCCCACCGCCTGAACAGCAAGACTGGGTTGCTGAACTCGCTGGTAGAACTACCAGGGGCGATGACAGCAATGTAAGTGTGTGCCTGCTCGATACTGGTGTGAACCGAGGTCACCCACTTCTGTCGGCGTTTATAGATCACGCAGACCTTCACGCGGTAGATCCAACATGGACTGTAAGTGACGGAATAGGCCATGGCACTGGATTGGCTGGTATTGCCCTCTATGGTGATCTGGTCGAGCCACTTACTTCTGGGGGGCCTGTTAATGTTCTTCACCGGGTTGAGTCGGTAAAGCTACTGCAAGCTGCGCGCGGGGTTTCGAGTGAACCATACGGCTCTCTCACCATGCGTGCCGTTGCGTATCCAGAGATCAATAGCCCAGGGAAGCAGCGTATCTTTAGCATGGCAATCACCAGCATTGACGATCGAGATCGCGGGCGCCCGTCAGCGTGGTCTGCAGCCGTCGACATGCTGACTTCGGACCATCTAGGCGGGCGAACCAACCCTCGGCTGATGGTGATTTCGGCCGGCAACGCTAAGGATACTGAATACCTGAATTACCCGAATAGCAACCTAACTGACGGTATTCATGATCCCGGCCAGTCCTGGAACGCAATCTGTGTCGGGGCATACACACTGAAGGATAGGATCGACCCGCCAAGTGCGACTTCACAGATCCTGGCTGCGCATGGCAGCTTGAGCCCCTACAGTACAACCTCTAGTACATGGTCTCGCACGCCATGGCCCCTAAAGCCTGATGTGGTGTTCGAGGGGGGGAATCTCGTGAGGGACGTGTATGGTGCGTTTGGGCATTCGTCGTTATCACTCCTGACAACCTCTCACGAGCCAGAACGCCGCCTTTTTTCAACCACTTGGGCGACAAGTGCAGCTTCTGCCTTGGCCTCTCGAATGGCAGCGCAGATCTCATCGGCTTATCCAGAGCTATGGCCGGAAACCGTCCGAGCGCTGATCGTGCATTCGGCGGAGTGGACTCCGCGAATGAAAGCGGACTTCTTGGCTGGAAATTCCAAGACGGACTATGAAGGGCTGTTGCGAACAGTCGGTTTCGGTGTACCTGATCTTGGCCGAGCGATTTGGAGTGCATCGAACTCTCTGACCCTAATGGTTGAAGATGTAATCAAGCCATTTACGCGCCAAGGGTCGAAACCGGCCACTGCACGCGACATGCAGCTACATCAATTTCCGTGGCCCAAGCAGGCGCTCATTGATTTGGGTGATGCCGAGGTGGAAATGCGTGTAACGCTTTCTTACTTTATTGAGCCGAATCCAGGTGTGGCAGAGCGTGGGATCACTGGTGGCTATCGTTACGAATCCCACGGGTTGCGGTTCGAAGTCAGTCGCGAAAGTGAAGATGTCACAGCTTTCCGTCAGCGCATCAACAAGCGCGCGCGAGACGAGGAAGAGGAAATTCCTTACGTAGGCGGCCCCGCCGACGCTCGATGGCTCGTTGGTGCCCGCAATCGCCACAGAGGGTCCTTGCACTCGGACATTTGGCAGGGGGCTGCGTCTGCTTTGGCTGGCCTTGGCATTCTCGGTGTGTACCCGGCCCCAGGCTGGTGGAAAACACTTGTGAAGAAGAAGCGGTACAACGACGCTGTTCGCTACAGTCTGGTGGTGTCTATCAAGACGCAGCAGGCAGAAATCGATCTGTACAACGCTGTTTCAACCGAAATCGCGAATCGCACCGCAATCGTTACTTAGTATTTGAAGGAAGTTTACAAGCCCGCTGATGCGGGCTTTTTTGTCTCAGTGATGTAACAAGCGTCCGGCCGTGTGTAGTCGCCGATTTGAATGGTCCGGTGCCCGCCAGAAAAACTTTCCGTCGGTGTAACGAAAGCTCCGCCTGAAACGAATTACCTCCCCGATATCGCCGCGATCTGGCCACGCCTTCTATTTTGGCCTTTGGTTCAGGGAGTTTTAATGAAGTTGATGCAACGGTTGAATCACTGGCTCAACCCGGCAATCACTCTTACCGACCTATCTGTTCAGACGCCTCTACTGGCCAGTCTGCTGACCATGTCATGGTTGGTCGAAGCGCGTGATCCCTACACTGGCGGTCACCTCTGGCGGGTGTCGCAGTACTGCGCCTTGCTAGCAAAAGAGATGGGCTTTGTGTTGGCGCTGATGGAAAATTGACCCACCCTGCCGATTGAAATTTGACCCAGGGCGGATTG
>CXWK01012822.1_pt1 | contig 17074 bp, 17 predicted proteins | sample 590851 | NCBI WGS metagenome assembly CXWK01 (sample SAMEA3498364, study PRJEB10139) | wastewater metagenome | biome: wastewater treatment plant; material: activated sludge | place: Denmark | collected 2014-08-01 | reverse complement strand
GTCGGCCATCGGGTCCTCGTCGATCCCGCAGGTGCCGTCGTCGGGGGGTAGGAAGGGCTCGGGTTCGTCCAGGACCCGCGCCGGCTCGACCTCGAGCCGTTCCATGTCGGCCCCCAACCACGCCTCGAGCAGCCGCCCGGCGACGGCGAAGAAGGGGTGGACCGCCACCAGCTCCAGCCGGCGCCCGAACCCCGGGCCCCAACAGCCGAGGTGGTCCCGCAGGAATAGCACCTGGGTCCGCTCGCACAGCTCCTGCTCGTCGGGGCCGAGTCGGTCGATGGCCACGGCTTCCTTCCGGGCGAGGAAGGCCATGAACTCCAGCTCGGTGGTGATGTGGTCCGGACGCTCCCGTTCGCGACCACCCACCTGCAGGCCGTGCGCTCGGTAGAAGCCGGCGACATCGGCCATGGTGTCGCTCTGGGCGAAGACGTCCCGGGAGCCGAACGCGGTCTCATACGGCGGGCAGTCCTGGGACTCGATGTGGGTGAACTGGAGGCCGTGGGCCGCCTGGAGCTCGTCGACGCTCACGTCGTGGGCCGCGATGGCCTCGGCCAAGGTCGAGTCCAAGGCCCGGTCACCGGTGCGGACGGTCGTGACGAACGGCAGGACCACGTCCACCAGATCGGACCGGCCCGCCGCGTGGGGATAGGCCAAGGAGCCCGAGAGGAAGGCATAGACCCCACTACGGGCCAAGGCGCCGTCTCGCCGGCTGGGGACGCCCATCAGATCGAGTTCAACTTTCCGGGCCGTTCGTAGACCGGCTCGTCCACGGTCACCCGAACGACCTCCCGGCCCCGCTCATCCAGGCCGATGGCGGTGTCGTTGTAGAGCGTGATCCGCTCACCACCGACGGTGATCTCGTCGAAGGCCTCACCCTCCTCGATGTCGAAGCCGTACAGGATCGTCTGGCTGGCCCGGAAGAGCTGGAGCACGGCCAGCAGCTCCCGCGAGGGACGCCGATAGCGCTCGATCGCCCGCCGGACGCCGGGGCCGAACATCTGCTCGAGATACGGGCGGGGCACCCAGCGGGGAGGGATGTAGTACACGTTGGGCTGGGTCCCGAACTGGGGGTAGAGCGGCAGGGCGACCTTCTCCACGTGCACGAGGTGGTAGAGCGGGTGGTTGGGATCCTCGGCCCAGGTGCCGTCGTCGGCGGTCCGGACCTGGCCCTGCATCCGGATCTTGCCGACGCAGGCCGCCATGCACCGGGCCTCGGTGGGAAGGTTGTCGGTGAGGGGGTCCAGCCCCTCCTGCCGCGGGTAGCAGCCGATGCACTTCTCGGTCGTCCTCGTCGTGGGCCGGTACATCGTCTTCTTGTAGGGGCAGGCCTCGACGCACTTCCGGTAGCCCCGGCATCGCTCCTGGTCGACCAGGACGATCCCGTCCTCGGGCCGCTTGTAGATGGCATTGCGGGGACAGGCCGCCAGGCAGCCCGGGTACGTGCAGTGGTTGCAGATCCGCTGGAGGTAGAAGAACCAGGTCCGGTGCTCGGGCAGGCTCACACCGGAGGTTCGGTACTCGGTGGCGTGGTCCTCGAAGGAGTTGGGGGCCTTCCACTCCGCCTCGGTCGGCAGGTAGCCGACCACCCTCGCCTCGCCTCCGTCGGCCGCTTCGAAGATCGTCTCCCCGTCGAACCGCCCGTAGGGTCGCCGGTCGTCATCACCGGGCTCCCCCACCCAGACCTGGTCCCGGGAGCTCGCCTGGGCCAGCGCGTCGAGCGTGTTGAGGTCCCAGTTGGCGGGGTAGCCGCCGTAGGGCTTGGACTCGACGTTGTTCCACCACATCAGCTCCTGGCCCGGCGAGTGGGTCCAGGTCGACTTGCAGGCCATCGTGCAGGTCTGGCAGCCGATGCAACGGTTGATGTTGAAGACGGCCGCGAACTGTCGGTCCGTGCGCCCGGCCTCGTGCACGTAGTCCATCTCGCGACCCAGCTGCCAGTTGTAGACGACGGGCATCAGGCCGGACCTCCTGGGTCAGGGCGCTCGGCGCCGAACACCTCGGCGACCGCACGGTCGACGAGCACGGCGCCCCGGCGCTGCCAGATCTCATGCGCCTTGCCCCCGTTCGGATCGGCGAAGAGCGCGCGGATGCGCTCGGGTCGCCAACCAGCCAGCGCAAACTCCTCGACGAAGGCCAGGGCCAGGACCTGATCGGGATCGACGCCGGGCTCGACCGGGATGGGCACACCGACCAGCGCATAGGGATCGTCGGCATCCAGTCCCTTGTCGAGTCCCCTGTCCACCGGTTTCGGCCCGATGGTCACCGCGACCTCACCCATCGTCAGCTCCTGACCGTGGTCATCTCACCCGCCAGATAGGCGCGCATCTTGTGGTCCTCGGTGCCCGGCCGCCGTTTGGTCGCCTCGGGCTTCCACAGGCCCTCACCACCGAGCCCACCGTCCTCCGCCTTGGTGATGCGGATCAGGGTCTCCTTGGGGACGGTGTTGATGGCGTGGTTGTCGACGTCGAACCCGAAGACGAACCCCATCGCCGCCGCCCGCTTGTGGAACAGGGAGTCGGTCTGGTGCATCGGCGGCGCCCAGCCCCGGGTGATGCTCTGCTGGCTGCCCGACCGGAAGCTGGCCTGGTAGCCCGTCGGCGCGAGAGCCCGACCGTCGGCCCGTTCCCGGGCGGCGCGAACCGTCCTGGGTGTGGCCATGTAGAAGGCGTGCTTCAGCATGGTCACGCCCCGTGGATAGGCATGGTTGAACGTGGCCCGGACCAGCAGGCGGGCCACGGCGGCGAAGTCTTCGTTGTCGTCGTCGTCCGCGCCGATGAAGGGCCGGTCCGCCGGGTTGGCGTCGACCCACACGTAGTCGCCGTTGCGGACGTCGAGCTCGCGGGCATCGTCGGGGTTGATGTGGATCTGTGGCTCCCCGACGCCGGGAGCGCGGGTGTCGCTGCGATAGGGGTCAGAGAAGCTTGAGCTCCAGAGCCAGTGCCAGTCGGTCACCGCCCACGACGAGTGCACGCTGTGCCGGGACTTCGGGGTCAGGCAGAGGAACCGGAAGCCGTCGTCGAACAAGGGGTTCCTGGTCTCGCGGACCTCGGACCAGGGCAGCATGAGGTTCCGGACCTGGCGGGCATCGGCGTCCATCTCCTCGCGAGGGATGCCGTAGTCGCGCGGGCGCAGATAGGGGCTCGTGGACACGATGACGTTGGGCAGGTAGGGGGTCGCCTCGATGGCTTCGCGGTGCACGATGAGGTTCTCGCCGTACTCGATGGCCTCGGGGATGTCGACGTAGGCGTGCAGGCGACCGGTGTCGGTGTAGAAGGGGAGGCTGTCCTGCACCTGCTCGACGAACGGCACGCGGGGGTAGGTCCGGTACTGCATCAGGGCCCCTCCGGGCTCGCCGTAGCGACCATCCATGAGGTCAGCCGTCGTGTAGCCCTCGGTGGTGAAGGAGCCCGCCAGCACCCGGTCGATGTAGACCTCGGGCCGGTCAGCGAACCGGAAGTACTCCGCGAACCGATCATCGCCGGTGAGCTCGGCCAAGGCGTCAGCGATCCCCGCGAAGATGGCGATGTCATCTTTCGTGTCGTGCAGGGGCTCGATGCCGCCCCGCCACAGCTGGAGGAACGGGTTGGAGCACGACCCGGCCATCTCGAGGGTCTCGGCCTCCATCCAGCTGTTGGCCGGCAGCACCACATCGGCGAACTCCGCCGACCCGGTCCACTCGATCTGCTGGTCGACGATCAGGTCGACCTTGGGGTTCACCTTGTGGATGAGGTGGTAGGCCCACTTGGCCTGATTGAGCAGGTTGGCATTGTTGTACCAGAGCACCTTGGTGGGCCGGGGCATGTGGGTCGCGCCGGTGAAGACCCGCCGACCCTCTTCGGGCGTGTCGACCACGAGTGGCCGGTCGCCGTAGCCCCAGTAGCTGGTCTCCTCGCCTTCGAGGTAGTGCGAGAGGTCGTCGAAGGTGTAGCGGGCCGCCGCGTCGGTGAGTGGCACGAACGGGTTCTCGTTGACGAAACCACCGACCCCGGGACCGAACCAGGGCGCGGCGTGGAAGATCCCGCCCTTGTAGTTGCCCGCCCAGGTGCTCACCCCGCCACCGGGCACCCCGATGCTGCCCACCAGCATCGCCACCAGATACGCGGCCCGGTTGTGCAGCGTGGCGTGGAAGTAGTGGTTCACCCCCTCCCCGATGTGGATGGCCAGGGGTCGCATCGTCGCGATGTCCTCGATCAGCCGCTCGATCAGGTGCCGCGGCGCGGAGGTCATCTCGGCGACCGAGTCCAGGTCGTAGTCCGCCAGATGGCGTCGGTACATGGCGAAGGCGGTCGCCACCTCGACCTCGGTCCCGTCCACGAGGGTGACGACACCCTCGTAGCCGAGGCTCGGGTCGATCCTCCCCATGTTGTCACCCAGCTGTTCTCTGGTAATCGGACGGAGCTCGCCCGAGGTCTGATCGAACACGACCCGGTCGCCGATCTCGGCGTACTGGTCCGCATCGAGACCGTGGAGGGTGAAGCTGGGGGCGTCCGGGCGCAGGCCGGGCCGGTGGCCGGCGAAGACCTCGTCGGCCCGGAGCCGTTGCAGGGTGTCGAGGCGGACGAGCAACGGCATGTCCGTGAACCGGCGCAGGAAGGGCCGGTCGATCGCCCCCCGGTCGATGAGCGCCTTGGCCACGCCGAGGAGCAGGGCCGTGTCGGAGAGTCCCGCCCGGACGGGGATCCAGTAGTCCGACTTGGTCGACGGCGCTCCGTACTCCGGGATGATCGAGACGATCTTGCCCCCCCGCTCCATCACCTCGTGGAACCAGTGGCTGTCGGGCATCTTGTTCTCGACCAGGTTCTTGCCGATCATCAACACGAGCCGACTCCGGCGCATGTCGTTCATGTCGACCTCGCTGGCCTGGAGCCCGTGGACGAACGGGAAGCCGGGGGCCTGATCGCCCCGCCAGGTGTACTCCGACCAGTCACTGGCCCCGTGTGCCTCTTCGGGGCCGACGCCTCGTACCTGAGCGTCCAGCAAGGCGAGCATGTTGCCGAAGCGGAACAGGCTGAACTTGCCCGCCACCCCGTGGACCGGCAACGACGACCCGAACTTCATGGTCCGGACCCCGGACCCGCCCCAGTGCTCGAGCATCTCGGGCTCGTAGCCGTCCTCGTCGATGAGACGGCGCTCGCCCTCGTCACCGCTGTAGGTCCGGGCGATCGCCTCGAGCCCCCGGGCCACATAGCCGTTGACCTCCTCCCAGGAGACCCGGACGAAGTCGTCATCACCCCGGGCGTCGAACCGGTACCGGGACCGCAGGTCCGGGTCATCGGAGAGCGACGGGAAGCCGTCATCGGCCCAGGCCTTCCAGCCCGATCGGATCATGGGGTACTTGGCGCGGTAGGGGCCGTAGACCCGCCGGTGCATCGTGAAGCCCTTCGGGCAGCCCCTCGGGTTCCACGCGACCGTCGAGGAGTTGCCCTGCGGATCGCGGTAGCGATCCCCGTCGTAGTTCTGCTCGATGCGCATGACCACGCCGTTGCGCACGAAGGCCCGCATGCGACACATGTGGGTGTCGTTCGGCGCGCACACGAAGGTGAAGCTGTCGTCGTAGGCGTACTGATCGCGGTAGATCCGCTCCCAGTCGCGATCGGGGTACTCGAGCAGCGGGTTGTCGATCCCCTGAGCCGCAGCCAGGAAGTTCAGGCCACCATGGGCGTAGAAGGCCGCCGACGCCACGGTCCCCATCGACATCTGGAGGAAGCGCCGGCGGCCGACCGTCCGCCCGCTCCCCTCGACCGCGTCGTGCGCTCGCTCCGGTGCCGGGATGTTGCCCACGGCTCGCGAGCCGAGCACGGGTCGCCGCCGCCGAACAGGGCCCTTGGTCCCGATGGCTCTCGACGGAGGCTACGACGACGCCGTCTCATGCCAGGAAAGGACCAAAGACCCTGGTCCGCCGAGCACGAGCGAACGACCGTGACCTCGGCACGACTCCGTTCGCGACCGCCTCGATGACTGGGGACACCTCATGGACGACAGGACCGTGAAGCGACTGCTGGGCCGTCTACCCGGTGGTCGCCGACTCTTCCGATCTCAGGTCGAGCCCCCAGCCCACTGGAGAGGCCCGACAGGTGCTCCCAAGGTGCTGATCGAGGAGTACGACAGCGCACTGGGGGAGGCCATGGCCACCGCGCTCGAGTCAGCCGGCTACCAGACAGCCCTCTGCACCGGACCTGGTCGCCATGGCGAAGGGTCCTGCCCCCTGGCCGACGGTGCCGGTTGTGGTGCGGTCGATGCCGCCGACGTGGCCCTCCAGGTGCTGGCACCGCACGATCACGCCATGGACGACGTACGCAAGGCGATACAGGACCATGACCCCGATCTGCCGATCGCGATCATGGCGCCGGCAGCCACGGCGGCCCGATACCCCGACCTGGTCGACGGGACCCGGGTCTGGACCGGGTCGCTGTCGAGCTCCGGCGTCGTGGCCGCCGTCGATCAGGCACTCATCGCGGCCCAGCCCCCGGGTCGCGGTGAGTGTCATCCTGTTTGACGTCGGCGGCGAGATCAGCGGCGCCTGACTACTCGAGGACGGGGTACCCACCGAATCGAATGCTGGCGCCGGCGAGGACGAACAGCACCGCGGCGAGGGTGACCATGCGGATGTGCCACCGCAAGGGTGGGCAGGTCGGGCCCCTCATCCGCCGGTCCAGGCAGCGCGCCACTCACCGTTGGCGATCGGCGCGGTCGGCGAACCGGCACTCCGGTGGCCGGTCATCGTGCCACCGGCGGTTCGGTCGATCCGGTGGTTCGGAACTCGTGATCGATCCCGCGGAGCCGTCGCGAGATCAATCCGGCGGTGGCTGCGGCGTGGGCCTTGGCCTGCTCGGCCCGTGGCCCGCACCATCGGGCATCGGTCGCCGCCACCCACAGCTGGTACCAGCGATCGAAGTGCTCGTCTCGGAACGGGTCTCGACGGTGCACCTCGCGGTGAGCTTCGAGAAGGGCACCGTTGTACCCGCGCTCGCCGAGCAGGATCGTGCACCAGTAGTCGATCAGGCGGGGGATGTGCGCGGCCCAGTCCGTTTCGGCGACCTCGGCGAAGACCGGGGCGAGGAGGTCGTCGAAGACGATCTCGCGGTAGAACGCTACGACGAGATCGTGGATAGCACTGCGTGTGTCGAGGTCACCGGCGGTTACCGGCGCCAACGCGGCACCTGGCGTCTCGGGGGTGGACGAGGTGCCCTCAAGGTTGGTCATGGGAGGCCTTGTGGTCGTCTTCGGACTCCTCGTCCCAGACGGCCTCGACGGCGCGGTGGGCGAGTTCGATCTCGTCCCATTGCTCAGCGTCGAGGGCGTGGATGATGTGGGGAAACAGGTCGTATTCCTCGTCGTCGATGTGGGTGGCGAGCAGTCGGAGCGCTCCGGAGACGTGTGGACCTCTGAGACCGTCGGCCAGCCACCTGTGCAGGTCGTCGTGCTCTCGGCACAGCGCGTCGATCTGGTCGGCGAGGCCGGTCGATGTCCGGGCGTGGACGAACAATCCGACCTCTTCTTTGGCAGCGTGCATCTGGAGTAGACGGATGAACTCGGCAAAGACATCTCCAGCGTCGGTGTCGTCGAGCAGCGCCTTGCGCAGGGTGTCACCGAGCTCGAGGAGATGTTCGTGCTCGGCGGCGAGCTCGGACGTAGGTCCGGACCGGCGACACCCGCAGTAGTCACACATTTGCGTTGCTCCGTGGGTTGGCCAACAGTCGTGCGGCGCGGACCACGATGTCGGTGAGCCAGACCGCCAGCGCAGCGGCGAGGGTCGGGCCGTGGCCCACGAGTGCGGCGGTGGCGGCGGTGTTGCCGGCAGCGAGTGATAGCCACGAGCGCGTGATGGCGAACCCCGCGGTGAGACGTTGGTGTCCGCCGCCACGCAGCACGGGGCCGAGGTAGGCGAGCGAGGCGACGAGGATCTGTGCGAAGCCGCCGACCACGAGGGCCTGCAGGATCACGCGGTCGTCGTTGGCCTGGATGCCGGTGAGCGCCAACGCGGCGGTCATCCCCACCCACCATGCGAGCCCGGTCAGCAGCTGCAACACGCGCGGTCCCGCCCAACGCAGGCGGTCCCTCGCGTAGATCGGCAGCGTCGCCGCGACCCCCATCACCCCCAGCGCATAGCCGATCAGTCCGACGGCGATGACGCCGGGGCGGTCGAGAATCGCACCGGTCGCCGCGAGCGCCGTGGCGGCGGCGAGCGACGCGAACGTGAGGCGCATCGCGGTCGGCGTGGCGCGTTGTGACATCTTGCTGCGCACCTGTGTGGCCGCGAAGAACGGCAAGGATCCGACGATGACGAGACCGACAAGTCCGAGCACGTTGAGGACGAGATGGGCGCTGCGGAGCTCGACGGCTCGGCCCCCGGTGCGACCTGTGCCGAGCACGACCCCGAGCGACATCCCGACGACACCCGCGGCGACTGCGGTCACGTAGGCCTCGATCGCCGGCGCGAACCGGCCGGTCACCGCCTGTCGCCGCACCCGGATCAAGATCACAGCCAACGCGACCATCGCGATGACCACCGTGCCGCCCCCTGCGACGAACAGCCACGTCTGGTCGGTCTCGCGGCCGAAGACGAGCGCGACGGAACCAGCGGCGAGGGCCCATCGCTGTGTGCCGGCCACGACCGGCCGGGGTGCGGGAGCGGCCGACCAGGTGACGGCGAACATCTGGGTGCTGGCGGAAATCGCACTGAGCAGCCCGCCGACGACGAAGAGGTGGAGCGGCAGCCACCAGCCGGCGCCGACGCGAGCGAGGCCGGCAGCCACCGCCACCAGTGCGAACCCCGCCGCGACCAGGAGCCCGCGGCGAGTCTGGGCGTGCACCTCAGCCACGCGCGCACGCGAACCGCGGCGGGCAACCGGGTCCACATCGGTGCTGGTTGGTGGGGAAAGGAGCGGCTTGGAATCGGTCATGAGGAGGCCCGTCAGGACGCCGTGTCTGACCCGAGCGAGACCTCGTGTCCGAGCAGTTGGCGGCTGTGGACTCGGGCGACGTTGTCGGCGAGGTCATGGGCGCGGCTTGCGTTGGGCCCGGTCCAGCCGAGCGCGAGCGTCTCGTGGAACAACGTCAACCAGCGCTCGAAGTGTGCCGGGGTGAACGCTCGTTGCGCGTGGACGAGCATGTGCGCCCGGAACGGGTTGCCCTGGTAGCCGGGCTGGCCGAGCAGCGCCCGACACCAGAACGCCGCCAGCTTCGGTAGGTGCTCAGACCAGTCGACCCGGGCCACCGCGTTGAACATCGGGCCGAGCAGGTCGTCCTGGGTGACGTCGGCATAGAACCGACGAACCATCTCGGCGATCTCGGCGGGTGTATTCAGATCGCCCGTCGGGACGAGTCGCTGGGTATCTCGCATCGGGCTGTTCCAGACCTCGCACTCGAATACTTCTAGTATAGACTGTGATAAAGCCCGACGGAGTACAGGGAGATCTGAATGTCCGAGGTCATCGATGCGCTCGTCGAGCGGGAGTACGCGTTCGGGTTCCACAGCGATCTCGACACCGACGTCGCCCCGAAGGGTCTCGACGAGGACGTGGTGCGACTGATCTCGGCGAAGAAGGACGAGCCGGAGTGGCTGCTGGAGTGGCGGCTCGGTGCGTTCCGTCACTTCCTGACGCTCGAGGAACCGACCTGGCAGAACGTGCACCACCCACCGATCGACTACCAGGACATGCACTACTGGGCGGCTCCCAAACTCAGGCCGCAGCTCGCCAGCCTCGACGAAGTCGATCCCGAGATCCGAGCGACGTTCGACAAGCTGGGCATCTCGCTGGCCGAGCAGGAGCGTCTCTCGGGGGTGGCGGTGGACGCAATCCTGGATTCGGTGTCGGTGGCCACCACGTTCAAGGAGACGCTCGCCGACGCAGGCGTGATCTTCTGCTCGTTCTCCGAAGCCGTGCGCGAGCATCCCGAGCTCGTCCGCACGTACCTCGGCTCTGTGGTCGGCTACCGCGACAACTTCTTCGCCGCGCTCAACTCGGCGGTGTTCTCCGACGGGTCGTTCTGCTTCATCCCTGCCGGTGTCCGCTGCCCGATGGAGCTGTCGACGTACTTTCGGATCAACGCCGCGCAGACCGGTCAGTTCGAACGGACACTGATCGTCGCCGAGGAGGGGGCCAGCGTCAGCTACCTGGAGGGCTGCACTGCGCCGATGCGCGACGAGAACCAATTGCACGCAGCCGTGGTCGAGCTGATCGCGCTCGACGATGCATCGATCAAGTATTCGACGGTGCAGAACTGGTACCCCGGCGATGCGGATGGCAAGGGCGGCATCTACAACTTCGTCACCAAGCGCGGACGCTGCGCCGGGGCTCGTTCGAAGATCTCCTGGACCCAGGTCGAGACCGGCTCGGCAATCACATGGAAGTACCCGAGTGTGATCCTGCAAGGCGACGACTCGGTCGGCGAGTTCTACTCGGTGGCGGTCACGACCAACCACCAACAGGCCGACACCGGCACGAAGATGATCCACATCGGCAAGAACACGATGAGCACGATCCTCTCGAAGGGCATCACCGCCGGCCACGCTCAACAGACCTACCGGGGGCTGGTCAAGATCCTCCGCTCCGCCACTGGCGCACGCAACCACACACGCTGCGACTCACTCCTGATCGGGCCGGAGTGCGGCGCGCACACGTTCCCCTACGTCGAGGTCAAGAACGACACCGCCCAGGTCGAGCACGAGGCGTCGACGTCGAGGATCAGCGACGACCAGCTCTTCTACTGCCGCCAGCGCGGTCTCACCGAGGAGGACGCATCGACCATGATCGTCAACGGGTTCTGTCGCGATGTGTTCGACGAGCTCCCGATGGAGTACGCCGTGGAGGCCCAGGCGCTCATGCGCGTCAGCCTCGAAGGGGCGGTGGGCTGATGTTGCACATCGCCGACCTCCACGCGTCGGTCGCCGGCCAGACGATCCTCGACGGGCTCGACCTCGACATCCCCACCGGCGAGGTGCACGCCGTCATGGGCCCCAACGGCTCCGGCAAGACCACCCTGTCCAACGTGCTCACGGGTCGCGACGGCTACCACGTCACCGGCACCGTGACCTTCGACGGGGTCGATCTGCTGGCGCTGTCACCCGAGGATCGAGCGGCCGCTGGCGTGTTCCTGGCCTTCCAGCATCCCGTCGAGATCCCCGGCGTCGGCAACATGTACTTCCTGCGTACTGCCGTGAACACGGTGCGCAGCCATCGCGGCCTGCCGGAGCTCGGCGCCGTCGAGTTCCTCGGCGTCGCCAAGGAGCACATGGCACGACTCGAGATGGACCCCGCGTTCCTCGGCCGCTCGGTGAACGCCGGCTTCTCGGGTGGCGAGAAGAAGCGCAACGAGATCCTGCAGATGTCGATGCTCGAACCACGACTGGCGATCCTCGACGAGACCGACTCCGGGCTCGACATCGACGCGCTGCGGGTCGTCGCCCAGGGCATCGAACGCCTTCGCAGCCCCGATCGGTCGATGCTCATCATCACCCACCACCCACGACTGCTCGACGACGTGAGCCCCGACCTCGTCCACGTGCTCAGCGGTGGACGGATCGTGCGGTCCGGCGGCCACGAGCTCGCCCACGAGCTGGAGGCGGAGGGGTACGGACCGCGCCAGGTCACGGTGACGGCATGATCGCGAACGGTGCGGTCGCCGACGTTCCGACCTCTCGCGACGAGGGGTGGCGCTACACGCCCGTCGACGAGATCGTCGCCCGCATCGGGACCGCCGCCGACGCGACGCGCCCCGTCGCCATGTCGGTGTCACGACCGGTCGTCGATGCGCTCGCCGGCAGCCATGGCGGACCGCGCCTGGTGTTCGTGAACGGCTTCTTCGAGGCTGAGCTCTCCGATCACCACGACGTGCCGGCGGGCCTGTGGTGTGGCGTCGCCGGCCCACACCACCAGCCGGCGGCCGCGCTGGTCGCCCAGACCGAGAGCGTCCGAGCCCTCGATGGTCTCCTCGCCGACCACCCCGCCGACGGCAATGACGTCGCGGTGGTCATCGCCGACGACGGGGTGCGGCTCAACGAGCCGGTGCACATCGTCCATGTCGCGGTGCCCGGCCACCGTGAGGAACGTGCGGGTGTCATCTCGCACCCTCGCACGATCATCGATGTGGGCAGGGACAGCCACCTGGCCGTCGTGGAGATCTACTGCGGACTCGACGGGCCGACGGTGACAAGCACCTCGACGGCGATCCGCATCGCCGACCGGGCCGAGCTCGATCAGTGCCGGGTCCAGGTCGAGTCTCCGGCCGCGACCCACATCGGCCGCACCCGAATCGAGCAAGGGGCCAGCTCCCGTCTGCGGATGACGTCGATCACCGTCGGGGGCGACATCGCCCGGAACGCGATCGATGTGCACCTCGACGCACCGGATGCCCACACGGAGCTCACCGGTGTCAACATGACCACCGGACACCAACGCCACGACACGGTCGTCACGGTCGATCACGCCGCTTCGCGCTGCGCCAGCAGCCAACGGTTCGCCGGCGTCGTCGATGATCACGGTCGCGGCTCGTTCAGCGGAGAGATCATCGTCCGACCGGGCACCGTCGCCACCGATGCCCACCAGTCGAACCGGAACCTGGTCCTCGACCCGAACGCCGAAGCCGACACCCGACCCTGGCTGCGGATCCTCGCCGACGACGTCCGCTGCACCCACGGCGCCACCGTCGGTCGCCTCGACGACGACGCCCTGTTCTACCTGCGCAGCAGGGGGATCGCCCTTGCCGAGGCACGGACGATGCTCATCGACGCCTTCATCCGCGACATCACCAACGCCATCGCGCCCGAGCCGGTGCGCGCGCACGTCGCTGCACTCATCACCCCCACGGCAACCGCCCAGGCCGCGATCGCGGCCGCCGCGGGCGGCACGAACTCAGTCGGCACCAAGGAAGGCTCATGACTGGTTGGGATCCCGTCGAGCTCCGCCGCGACTGCGCGGCCACAACCGTGCCCTACGGCGAACAGGTGATGCTCGACGCGGGGGGCAGCGTCGAGGTCGTGCAACGGCTGGGCGCGAGCATCACCGTGCGCACCGAGATGGGCTCACTGCTGCGGATCGACGGCGCCGACGCCGACGCGGTCGGCCTCGAACCGGTCGACGTCGACGAAGCTCCGACGGGGGGACCGTTCGACGTCGGCCACGTCATCGATGCGCTGCAGACCATCTACGACCCGGAGATCCCGGTCAGCATCGTCGAGCTCGGCCTCGTCTACCGATGCGACGAGATCCGGCGCCCGGACGGCACGAGGCGCATCGAGATCGACATGTCGATGACCGCTCCCGGCTGCGGCATGGGCGACATCCTGCGCGCCGACGCGCTCCGGGCCGTGCAGGCGATCCCTGGCGTCGACGACGTCGACGTCGCCCTCGTCTGGGACCCGCCGTGGAACATCGGGCGCATGTCCGAAGCCGCCCGCCTCCAACTCGGGATGCTCTGAGCGCCATGCTCCATCGGACCTCGATCCCGCGCGCCTCGGGGCACCCTCCGTCCGTCGACACCCGATGGGCGTCCAGACGCGCGGAACCGACACCAGCATCGCGATGGAAGGCGAACCTGCCGTTGTTGGCCGCCGGCGGTGTCTCGATCGTCGCCGGCGGCCTGGTCGCAGCCGTGACCGGACCCACCCACTGGGACAACGGCTCCTGGGTGGCAGCGTTTCTCGTACTCGTCGCCGGGGTCGCCCAGATCGGGGTTGCCGCCGGTCAGGCACAACTCGCCCCCATCGCTGCGACCACCGCATTCACCGCCGCGGAATGCGCCTCGTGGAACGCGGGCTGCATGACGATCCTCGCCGGAACGCTGCTGTCGAGCCCCGTCGCGGTGTCGATCGGCAGCGCCCTGCTGGTGGCCGCGCTCGGGATGTCGGCGTTCGCGATCAGAGGATCCGGCTGTCAGCCACGACTGTTGCTCTGGTTGTATCGAGCGTTGCTGATCGTGCTCGTCGTGAGCATCCCGATCGGCATTGCGCTCTCGTGGGCACGACACTGATCTCGGGCTGCTGACAGCTCGACCAGCTATGTGTCGGCTGGCCACTCGGCGAGTCGATGATGAGGACATGGCGCCGTGATCGCGGCCGGTTCGATGGCCACCATCCGGACCTCGTTGGCGAACATCTCGGTGCCATGCAAACGGGTGCGTATGGTCCTGGCGATCACGTCGAGGGCGACATCGTCGTGGTCGACCTCGATGCATGGTCCCGCGAGCGATCCGTGCACGGCGCGGACGCCGTCAATGTGAGCGAGGTCGTCGAGCGTCTCGTTGAAACAGGCCGGGCAGTTGGCCCCGTCGATACGAAGTGATGTCTGCATGAACTCCTTCTTCCTCCGACGACGAATGGGCGGCTCCATCCGCCCGGTCATGGTTCGACGTGACAGCGCAGACGACATGTCGCTCGACGCGGATCGCGCGGGATGAGCTCGTCGACGACCAGTCCGCCGAGTGAATCGGCGGCTCCGAACGCGAGGCCGAGATGCAGCCCGCACACGGTGTCGGGATCGACCAGCGCTGTCGTCTCGAACGGGCAGGCATTCAGCACGATGTCGACCTGACTTCCTCGTCGCTTCGCCGCCGGTTCGAACCCGTGGCGCGCCATCGCTTCGACCAGGCCCGCCACCGCGTCCGCTTCATCGCTCACTCCCGCACGCGCCTGGCGCCCCGCGCGTCGCCCGACCTCGACCGGCGAGTCGCCGCTGCGGATGATCTCGGTCAACAGCAGCGTCAACCGCTCGTACGGGCCGGTGACCCCCCAACGACTCTCAGCCGAGCCTTCCAGCGTGTAGCACAAGCGCGGTCGCCCCCGCCCGATCGGCTTCGCAGTCGCCTCGGCCACCAGGCCGGCCTCGACGAGCTTGGCGAGATGCTGACGGATCGCGTTGTGGTGAAGCCCGAGATGCTCGGTCAGTTCGGCGACGTCGACCGATTGCTCTGCGTCGGCGATGTAGCGGAACAGTTCGTGCCGCGTCGGATCACCGAGCGCTCGTGCTTGGCGCTGCAGGTCGCTCATCGACCACCAGCGACGCTCAACACCGACAACACCAGAAGCAGGATCACGACGCCCGCCATCAACAGGTTCGCCTTCCACACGGGATGCGTCGGTCCCCCCCGGCGCGCCGAGTACCGACCATCAGCGCCCTGCTCGCGGCTCGATCCGGTCATCCCGTTCGCCATCCAATCCTCGTTCACTTCTTGTCGGCCCCAATGCCAACGCACAGCCCGAACCGCCAGGCACTATTTCTAGCTATGAGCAGAAGTATAACCTTGCTGCGCTCCGACTGGACTGCCGCGGCGCCGCGACTGCTTGGGTCGGCGCCCTACCGCCCCGCCGCATCCTCCTCGCCGTAGAGGGCGGAGGAGATCACCGTGGTCGAGCCGGGCAGCGGCCCGGGGACCCCGGCCGTGGCCGCCGTGCCGAGACCCGTCGCGCTGCCCGGCCACTGGTTGGACGAGGAGCGTGAGCTCCACGTCCTGCCGGAGCTCCTCGATCGCCACCACGTGCACGGCGACGTGCCCGTGGCGGTGGTCGTCGACCGCTACACCGCCCCGGGGCCCGCCGCAAAGGAGGGGACGCTCGCGCGCGGCACCACGAGCTCGATTCTTGGATCGGCGACGACGACGATGTCGCCCTGGCGCCGTCACGGTGGCCGAGCTCCAGGTCGGCGTCGAGCTGGCATCGGGCCGGCACCGAGAACGCCGAGCCACCTTCGTCAAGGCGGTCATTGAGGCATTCCCGTCCTCCCCTACGGAATCGACACGGCTCTCGTCCACCCGACGAACGGAACGACCGAGAGGCGCCCACGACCGGCACTGTTGCGTTGAGGACGGCTGATGCGACGCCGACGATCTCGCCCGCCGGTCGATCTGGGTGGGACGGCGTTCGCCGGGCCCTGGTTCCCGCCCGAGGTGATCCTGCTGTCGGTGCGCTGGTATCTGCGGTTCGGGCTGCTTCCTAGCGGTCGCCGACAGACTTACCTCCCGCTGGCGGGACGACTCCGATGAGCGCTCGGCCTCGCTCGTCACTTCGGGGCCAGCGTCGCGAAGTTCTGAGAGCACGCCTTCGAGCTGACGGACACGCTTACGCTTCGAGCGCTGTTTCGTCTTGAGGCTGCGTCCTGGACGGAGAGCGTCGAGGACGTCGAGGACCAAGTCAATTAGGACGTCGGGGTACGCGCGGCCCTTGTGGCTCTCGACGTCCACGAAAATTACTCGGCGCCCGTTGTTCTCCGCGTCCTGTTGAAGCACAGCCAGGGTCGTCGACTTGCCGACACCACGGCGGCCATACAGTAACTGGTTCACATTGGTCTGCAGCGTGGCAATCGTTCCCGGCGTCGGTTCGACAAACCGCTCTCGGAGCGCTTCGTCATGCTGATCAGTAGTCCGGAGCGCTTCTGACAGCGCCGCCTTGAATCCGCCCAGAGACTCTCTGCTCAACATGAAGCGAGCGTAAACTGCGGCGTACCGTTCGTGCAGTCCTCGGTCACGCTGACGGCGCGGAGCGAGTCACCGACCAACCGGCGACGACGTGACACGCCCGAGGTGGGCACACGTCCAAGCCACGGTTTCGTGCCCGCTCCGTGCCCGTAGCAGCGCCACGAACGGGCACGGAGGGACTTTCACGGTCGCTGCCGGACAAGTGAATGCCGCTGAGAACCATGCCTGACCAGGGCAAACGGCCTTGGTCAGTGGTGGAGGTGAGCAGACTCGAACCGCCGGCCTCTACGTTGCAAACGGAGCGCTCCAGCGCATGTTGCCCTCGTCATTCATTGACGCTGCGGGCCCTGTGCGCTCTGCGCTGGTCGATGAGGAAAGCAAAGGTCTCGGCGGCTTCAGCCTGCATGCCGGGTAGGACGTGCTGGTACACGTTCATCGTGAACGCGGCATTGGCGTGGCCGAGGCGCTCGCTGACCACCTTCACGTGGACGCCGGCCTTGAGCAGCAGGGTGGCGTGCGTGTGGCGCAGGTCGTGGAGCGAGATCGCCGGGATCTCGACCTTGGCGACAGTCCGGTCGAACAGCTGGCTGAACACGTCCGGGTGCATCGAGGTCCCGTCGGCCTTGACGAACACGAGGTCGTCGGCCGTCGGTTGCACGCCGTC
>CXWK01035483.1_pt1 | contig 17081 bp, 21 predicted proteins | sample 590851 | NCBI WGS metagenome assembly CXWK01 (sample SAMEA3498364, study PRJEB10139) | wastewater metagenome | biome: wastewater treatment plant; material: activated sludge | place: Denmark | collected 2014-08-01 | reverse complement strand
AAGGCGTCGGTCAACGGCAGTTTTGCCAGCAAGTCGGGCTTGAGCGTTGTAAGGCGCTCGCCGAGGTCAACTAGAGCATGCAGCTCGCGTTTAACCTGGGATTTGCTTTTTTCTCCCGTATCGAGGGAGTCGTCGTAAGAATCAACCATGGTGGCCGTCCGCAAAGAAACGCCGCCATGATAACCAGTCGGGGGCCGCTTGTCCGGCCCGGTCGCTCGATGACCGTTACCGAAAGCAGAATTTGAGTGGAGAACAGCATGAGTGCAGTTGAAAGCGTCGGCCCACAAGCGTTGCCGGCACTGCAAGAACAAGTCGAGCAAATCATCGCTGAAGCCAAGCGACAGGGCGCCAGTGCCTGTGAAGTGGCGGTGTCCCTTGAGCAGGGCCTGTCGACCACCGTTCGCCAGCGCGAAGTCGAAACCGTCGAGTTCAACCGCGACCAGGGTTTTGGCATCACCTTGTATGTCGGTCAGCGCAAGGGCTCGGCCAGTNNCCTCTGAAGACGAAGCCTCGGGCCTGGCGGATGCCGCGCTGATGGCCAGGGATGTTCAGGACTTCGATTTGTTCCACCAATGGGACATTACCCCGGAACAGGCGATTGAGCAGGCGCTGGCCTGTGAGGCCGCAGCGTTTGCCGCCGACAGCCGGATCAGCAATGCCGATGGCACCACCCTGAGCACGCATCAGGGCTGCCGCGTCTACGGCAACAGCCACGGGTTTATCGGCGGTTATGCGTCGACCCGGCACAGTTTGAGTTGCGTGATGATCGCCGAGGCTGATGGCCAGATGCAGCGCGATTACTGGTATGACGTGAACCGCCAGGGCAATCTGCTGGCGGACCCGGTGAGCATCGGCCAGCGTGCTGCGCAACGCGCCGCAAGCCGTCTGGGTGCGCGTCCGGTGCCGACCTGTGAAGTGCCGGTACTGTTCTCCGCGGAACTGGCCGGCGGCTTGTTCGGCAGTTTCCTCTCGGCGATCTCCGGTGGCAGCCTGTACCGTAAATCCTCGTTCCTCGAAGGTACGCTGGGGCAGAAGCTGTTTCCGGAATGGCTGACCATCGACGAGCGGCCGCACCTGATGCAGGCCATGGGCAGTGCAGCGTTCGATGGCGACGGCCTGGCAACCTACGCCAAGCCGTTTGTCGAAAAGGGCGAGTTGGTGTCCTACATCCTCGGCACCTACTCAGGCCGCAAGCTTGGCATGCCGAGCACCGCCAATGCGGGTGGCGTGCACAACCTGTTCGTTACCCATGGCGATGAGGACCAGGCTGCCCTGCTGCGTCGTATGGGGCGCGGCCTGCTGGTCACCGAATTGATGGGCCAGGGCCTGAACATGGTCACCGGTGATTACTCCCGTGGCGCGGCGGGTTACTGGGTTGAGAACGGCGAAATCCAGTTCGCGGTCCAGGAAGTGACCATCGCCGGCAACATGCGAGACATGTTCAAGCAGATCGTTGCCGTGGGCAATGACCTGGAACTGCGCAGCAACATTCGCACGGGCTCGGTGTTGATCGAGCGGATGACGGTGGCGGGCAGCTAAGCTTCGCCCGTTGGACAAAAAAAGGCGCGCCACCCATTGGGNNACCCATTGGGTGGCGCGCCTTTTTTTTTGTCGAGCTTTGGCCAAGCGTGTGGGGGCTGGCTTGCCAGCGATGGCGCCAGAAAGATCATCCTGATGTTTAAGGCCGCTTGGCCAGCAAGCCCCGGCTCGGTCCGAGTTCGGACGGTCCTTGAGCTTTACTCGCCTTCGTCGAAATAGTTATTGATCAACGCCACCAGCGCATCCAGCGCTTCCTGTGCCTGCTCGCCTTCGGTGCTCAAATGAATCTTGGTGCCCTTGCCGGCGGCCAGCATCATCATCGCCATGATGCTTTTACCATCGACGGTGGTTTCCGGCGTGCGTCCTACCCTGATCGTGCAATCCTTGTATTGACCGGCAACCCCAACGAATTTTGCCGAAGCGCGGGCATGCAGGCCCAGCTTGTTGATGATTTCGATTTCCAGAGCAGGCATCGCGGTGTGAATCCTTTAGCTGAGGTCGCGGTGGCGGACCTGGACATTCTTCAGGGATTGCTGCAGGACCTGGCCAAGACGTTCAGTCAGGTAGACGGAGCGGTGATGGCCGCCGGTGCAGCCAATGGCTATGGTGACATAGGCACGGTTGCTGGCGGCAAAGCGTGGCAGCCATTTGAGCAAGTAGGTAGAAATGTCCTGGAACATTTCCTCGACATCGGGTTGCGCAGCCAGGTACTCGGCCACCGGTTGGTCGAGCCCGGACTGCTCGCGCAGCTCAGGCTTCCAATAAGGATTGGGCAGGCAGCGCACATCGAATACCAGGTCGGCGTCGACCGGCATACCACGCTTGAACCCGAACGACTCCACGAGAAAGGCCGTACCGGGTTCCGGCTGGTTTAGCAGGCGCAGCTTGATGGTATCGCGCAGTTGATACAAATTCAGACTGGTGGTGTTGAGCTTGAGATCGGCAAGGTCGGCAATTGGACCGAGCAGGGTGGTCTCGTCGTTGATCGCTTCGGCCAGCGAGCGGTTGGCGTTGCTCAGCGGGTGACGCCGACGGGTTTCCGAGAAACGTTTGAGCAGGGTTTCTTCGTCGGCATCCAGGTAGAGGACATCGCACTGGATGTGGCGACTGCGCACTTCTGCCAGTAACTCGGGGAACCGCGACAAGTGGCTTGGCAGGTTGCGAGCATCGATGGACACGGCAACCAGTGGCTGTGCCAGTTCGGTGTGTATCAGCGCTCGCTCGGCCAGTTCAGGCAGCAACCCGGCAGGCAGGTTGTCAATGCAGTAGTAGCCGTTGTCCTCGAGGACGTCGAGGGCGGTACTTTTACCTGAGCCGGAGCGGCCGCTGACGATGATCAAGCGCATGATTACTGCCCGTTTTGCTCGTCCAGGACAACCTGATACAAGGCTTGATTGCTCGCAGCGTTGCGCAGTTTGTCGCGCACGTCCTTGCGGTCGAGCATGCTGGCAATCTGGCGCAACAACTCAAGGTGCGCATCGGTAGCGGCTTGCGGGACCAGTAGCACGAACAACAGGTCAACCGGAGCGCCGTCGATGGCGTCGAAATCGATAGGGGCGTCCAGGTGCATCAAGGCACTGATGGGCGCATCACAGCCCTTTAGACGGCAGTGGGGAATGGCGATGCCATTACCAAAGCCGGTGGAGCCGAGTTTTTCACGGGCGACCAGGCTCTCGAAAACATCCTGCATGGCCAGATCCGGCACTTCGCGATGGATGAGGTTGGCAATTTGCTCGAGGGCTTTCTTTTTACTGCCGCCCGGCACGTTCACCAGGGAACGGCCGGGGGTCAGGATGCTTTCAAGTCGGATCATGGGTTGGGAGTGTTAACGACCCGTAGCGCCCTGGAGGAGGCTCTGAGTCTTTTCCTTATGCTTTTTGAGTTGTTTATCCAGCTTGTCGGTCAGTGCGTCGATTGCCGCGTACATATCGGTATGTTCCGCGTTGGCGACGACCTCATTGCCGGGTATATGCAGCGTGGCTTCGATTTTCTGCTTCAACTTTTCGACGCACATCGTGACTTGCACGTTGGTGATCTTGTCGAAATGCCCCTCGAGCTTCTTGAACTTGAGCTCGACGTATTCACGCAGGGGCTTGGTCACTTCCAGTTGGTGTCCACTGATGTTGACTTGCATACAGCTTCTCCTTCGTTGCCAGTGCATAAAGCGGCAGATCCAGATGATCTGCCACTGGAACGCTGTGGCGTGGCCCTACATCAACCGCTTGCGTTCGCTCGAAGGCGCGATCCCGAGGGATTCGCGGTACTTGGCGACGGTGCGGCGAGCCACCTGAATGCCTTGTGCCTCCAGTAAACCAGCGATCTTGCTGTCACTCAACGGCTTTTTCTGATTTTCCGCCGCCACCAGTTTTTTGATGATCGCGCGAATCGCCGTGGACGAGCATTCTCCGCCCTCGGAGGTGCTGACGTGACTGGAGAAAAAGTATTTCAGTTCATAAATGCCCCGAGGGGTATGCATGAATTTCTGCGTGGTAACCCGCGAAATCGTCGACTCATGCATGCCGACCGCTTCGGCGATGTCATGCAGGACCAATGGCTTCATGGCTTCGTCGCCATACTCCAGGAAGCCGCGCTGATGCTCGACGATCTGCGTGGCCACTTTCATCAGGGTTTCGTTGCGGCTTTGCAGGCTCTTGATGAACCAGCGGGCTTCCTGCAGTTGATTGCGCATGAAGGTGTTGTCGGCGCTGGTGTCGGCACGACGAACGAAGCCCGCATACTGGGCGTTGACCCTCAGGCGGGGCACCGACTCCTGGTTGAGCTCCACCAGCCAGCGTTCGTTATCCTTGCGCACGATCACGTCCGGAACCACGTATTCGGCTTCGGTCGACTCGATTTGCGAGCCCGGGCGCGGGTTGAGGCTCTGGACCAGCTCGATCACCTGGCGCAGCTCATCTTCCTTGAGCTTCATGCGGCGCATCAGCTGGCTGTAGTCGCGGCTGCCGAGCAAGTCGATATAGTCAGTGACCAGGCGCTTGGCTTCGGCCAGCCAAGGCGTCTTGGCGGGCAGTTGGCGCAATTGCAACAGCAGGCATTCACCCAGGTTGCGTGCGCCGATGCCGGCAGGTTCGAATTGCTGGATGCGGTGCAGGACGGCTTCGATTTCGTCCAGTTCGATGTCCAGTTCCGGATCGAAGGCTTCGAGGATTTCCTCCAGCGTCTCGTCCAGGTAGCCCTGGTTGTTGATGCAGTCGATCAGGGTCACGGCGATCAGGCGATCGGTGTCGGACATCGGTGCCAGGTTCAATTGCCACAGCAGGTGGCTTTGCAGGCTCTCGCCGGCTGATGTGCGGGTGGTGAAATCCCACTCGTCGTCATCGTTGCTCGGCAGGCTGCTGGCGCTGGTCTGGTAGACGTCTTCCCAGGCGGTGTCGACAGGCAGTTCGTTGGGAATGCGCTCGTTCCAGTCGCCTTCCTCGATATTATCGACGGTCGTGGCGCTTTCCTGGTAGGAGGGTTCCTGGGTGTCGGTACTGGGTTTGTGTTCGGCGTTGTCGGCCAGCGGGTCGGAATTGTCGAAGTCGTCGCCTTCTTCCTGGCGCTCGAGCATCGGATTGGACTCCAGGGCCTCCTGGATTTCCTGTTGCAGGTCCAGGGTCGACAATTGGAGCAGGCGGATGGCCTGTTGCAGCTGCGGTGTCATCGTCAGCTGCTGGCCCATTCTCAAGACTAGCGATGGTTTCATGGCAGGGGCTTAACACCTTATTCGCCGGCGCACATGCGCCATCCACTACAGGGCGCCGGAGCGCCAAACATAAGCAAATTATATGCCCGAAACCGCGGCGTTTGCCTAGAGCGCTGTAACAATAAAAAAAGGTTGATTTTTTATTGCGCCAAGCGCTCTGCCGACTCGCCGGACACCGCGATGCTTACAGGCGGAATTCATGCCCCAGGTACACTTCTTTCACCAGGTCATTGGCCAGGATGGTTTCAGCGTCGCCTTCGGCGATCAGTTGACCATCGTTGACAATATAGGCGGTTTCGCAGATATCCAGGGTTTCGCGGACGTTGTGGTCGGTGATCAGTACGCCGATGCCCTTGGCCTTGAGGTGGTGGATGATCTGCTTGATGTCACCCACGGAGATCGGGTCAACGCCGGCGAACGGTTCGTCGAGCAGGATGAATTTCGGGTTGGTGGCCAGTGCCCGGGCGATTTCCACGCGACGGCGTTCGCCACCGGACAGGCTCATGCCGAGGTTGTCGCGGATGTGGCTGATGTGGAACTCCTGCAGCAGGCTTTCCAGTTCCTTGCGGCGACCGGCCTTGTCGAGTTCCTTGCGGGTCTCGAGGATGGCCATGATGTTGTCGGCCACGGAGAGTTTGCGGAAGATCGACGCTTCTTGCGGCAGATAACCGATACCCGCCTTGGCACGACCGTGCATCGGCTGGTGGCTGACATCGAGGTCATCAATCAGCACGCGCCCCTGATCAGCCTGTACCAGGCCGACGATCATGTAGAAGCAGGTGGTCTTGCCGGCGCCGTTGGGGCCGAGCAGGCCGACGATCTGGCCGCTGTCGATGGACAGGCTGACGTCTCGCACGACCTGGCGGCTCTTGTAGCTCTTGGCCAGGTGCTGGGCTTTCAGAGTTGCCATTAAGGGGCCTTTTGCTCGTCGGTTTTCTTTTTCGGCTGGATCACCATGTCGATGCGCGGACGCGACTCGGTCACCTTGCTGCCCGTTGCGCGACCGGCGCTGGCCAGCTTTTTCTCGGTGTCATAGACGATTTTCTCGCCTTGAGTGACGTTGCTGTCCTTGTCGATGACCTTGGCGCGGTCGATCAGCACGACACGATTTTGCTTGGCGAGGTACTGGATGGTCACGCCCCATCCCTGCACGGGCTTGGTGTCGCCTGCGGTCTGCAGTTGCTCGAAGTAGGCCAGGTTACCCACCGAGGTCACCACGTCGACGTCGCCATCGGGGGCGCGGGTCATGGTCACCTTGTTGCCCTTGACAATGATCGAGCCCTGGGTGATGACCACATCGCCCGTATAGGTGGCCACACCGTTCTTGTCGTCCAGTTGGGCGTCGTCGGCCTGGATGCGGATGGGTTGCTGCTGATCGTCCGGCAGAGCCCAGGCGCTCACGCTTCCCAGTGCTGCGCCCAGACTGAGCAAAATAGGGAGGGTTTTAACGAGCCTCATACTGTCCTCTTACGTTCGATAGCAGGTGTATCCTGCTTTCTTTCAAATACGCCTTCATGCCGACACCAGTCGATACACCGCCAGCGCCGTCGATTCTAACGGGTTGCTGGGTCTGCGCATATTGCTGCTGCGGGAACACGGTCATGCGAGTACTGGTGATCAGGGTGTCGCGGTTCTTTTCGTCGGTACGCTTGACGCGCACGTTGTCGATCAGTTCGACCTCGGTCCCGCCGGAGTTCACCTCACCGTGATCGCTGGTCACATGCCACGGAAAATCAGTGCCGCGGTACATGTTCAGGTCGGGTTTGGTCACCAGCGTGATGTCGGTTGCCTTGACGTGCTCGGCTTTTTCCGACGTCATTTCGTATTGCACCTTGCCGTCTTCGAGGTACTGCAAGGTGTGAGTGTTGGTCGCGTACCAGTCGATCGGGCTTTCTTCAGTCTTGGCCGGTGGCTTGTCGAGAAAGCGTTCCGGGCTGATGTTCCAGTAGCCGACCGCGGCGAAAATCGCCACGATGCAACTGACCACCAATGTCTTGCGAACTTTTTTGCTGAACATGATTTGGCTCACAGGTACGCGGCATTGGCCGCATCGAGGCGGCCCTGGGCGCGCAGGATCAATTCGCAGAACTCGCGGGCAGCACCTTCGCCGCCACGGGCCAGGGTGATGCCATGTGCGTGTTCGCGCACGAAGCTGGCAGCGTTGGCCACTGCCATGCCCAGGCCGACGCGGCGGATCACCGGCAGGTCCGGCAGGTCGTCACCGAGGTAGGCGACCTGTTCATAGCTTAGGCCGAGTTGCGCAAGAAGCTCGTCGAGTACCACCAGTTTGTCTTCGCGGCCCTGGTACAGGTGGGGAATGCCGAGGTTCTTCGCGCGTCGTTCGACTACCGGGGTTTTGCGGCCGCTGATGATCGCGGTCTGTACGCCGGCGGCCATCAGCATCTTGATGCCCTGGCCGTCGAGGGTGTTGAACGTCTTGAATTCGCTACCGTCTTCGAGGAAGTACAGGCGCCCGTCGGTCAGGACGCCGTCGACGTCGAACACCGCCAGTTTGATCTGTTGGCCGCGTTGCAGCAGGTCCGTGCTCATTACATTACTCCCGCACGCAGCAAGTCGTGCATGTTCAGGGCACCGACCGGGCGATCTTCGCTGTCGACCACGACCAGCGCGTTGATTTTGTGATCTTCCATTATTTTCAGGGCCTCGGCGGCGAGCATTTCGGAACGGGCCGTCTTGCCATGGGCCGTCATGACCTGATCAATAGTGGCGGTGTGGATGTCGATGCTGCGGTCCAGCGTGCGGCGTAAATCACCATCGGTGAAGATCCCGGCCAGCTTGCCGTCGGCCTCCATTATCACGGTCATGCCCAGGCCCTTGCGGGTCATTTCCATCAGCGCATCCTTGAGCAGGGTGCCGCGTTGTACCTGCGGCAGCTCTTGCCCGGCGTGCATGACGTCTTCCACTTTCAGCAGCAGGCGTCGGCCCAGCGCACCGCCCGGATGGGAAAAGGCGAAATCCTCAGCGGTAAAACCGCGAGCTTCCAGCAGCGCGACGGCGAGGGCGTCACCCATGACCAGTGCCGCGGTCGTCGACGAGGTGGGCGCCAGGTTCAATGGGCAGGCCTCGTGGTCGACCTGTACATTCAGGTTGACCTCTGCCGCCTTGGCCAGCGGCGAGTCGGGCTTGCCCGTCATGCTGATCAGCTGGATGCCCAGGCGCTTGATCAGCGGCAGCAGGGTGATGATTTCATTGGTCGAGCCGGAGTTCGACAGTGCCAGGATGATGTCATCACGGGTAATCATGCCCATGTCGCCATGGCTGGCTTCGGCCGGGTGCACGAAAAAGGCCGTGGTACCAGTACTGGCCAGGGTGGCGGCGATCTTGTTGCCGATGTGCCCCGATTTGCCCATGCCGACCACGACGACGCGGCCTTTGCTGGCCAGAATCATTTCGCAGGCGCGCACGAAATCCTTGTCGATACGGGGCAGCAAGCTTTTTACGGCTTCCAGTTCGAGGCGAATGGTGCGTTGTGCTGACTTGATCAGGTCGCTGGATTGGCTCATTTTGAAAATGTTTGGCCTGATGAAAAGGCGGCGATTATAGCCGGTATGGTTGAAACCCTCACGCAAGTTCGTTGCCCATCGTCATCTGTTGTTACCGAATCCCCTCTAGATGGAGCTTTCTGGCTGTCATGTCGCTGAACATGGTCTGGCATTGGCCTTGGGCGCGTGACGCTTGCAGTGATATAGTTCGCCGCCAGTTCGGCCCGCCCAGGAGTATGTGCTTTTGTCAGGAAGCCCGGCGTCCGAGTGTGAGGCTGCATCGCAAGGAGTTTAGATGAGTGCCGATAACGCCTACGCGGTCGAGCTGAAGGGACTGACCTTCAAGCGCGGTGCGCGCAGCATTTTCAATAACATTGATATCCGCATCCCGCGCGGCAAGGTCACCGGCATCATGGGGCCTTCCGGGTGTGGCAAGACCACGCTATTGCGCTTGATGGGCGCGCAGTTGCGGCCTGCCAGTGGCGAAGTATGGGTCAATGGTCAGAACCTGCCGGCGTTGTCGCGCAGTGATCTGTTCGATGCACGCAAGCACATGGGTGTGCTGTTTCAGAGTGGCGCACTGTTTACCGACCTCGATGTCTTCGAGAACGTCGCGTTTCCGTTGCGCGTTCACACCGAGCTGCCCGAAGAAATGATCCGCGACATCGTCCTGCTCAAATTGCAGGCCGTGGGATTGCGCGGTGCGATCGACCTGATGCCCGACGAACTGTCCGGCGGCATGAAGCGTCGTGTCGCACTGGCGCGGGCGATTGCGCTCGATCCGCAGATTCTCATGTATGACGAGCCCTTCGTCGGCCAGGACCCCATTGCCATGGGCGTGCTGGTGCGCCTGATCCGCTTGCTCAACGATGCGCTGGGCATTACCAGTATCGTGGTTTCCCATGACCTGGCCGAAACCGCCAGCATCGCCGACTACATCTATGTCGTGGGCGACGGGCAGGTGTTGGGGCAGGGCTCGCCCGACGAGCTGATGAACTCGGACGATCCGCGTATCCGTCAATTCATGACAGGCGAGCCCGACGGTCCGGTCCCCTATCACTTTCCAGCGACGGATTACCGCGCAGATCTCCTGGGGAAGCGTTGATGCGCAAGATTTCACTTTTGGAAAGGGTGCGCCGGTTCGGCCAGGGCGGCATCGACGTGCTGGCGGTGTTCGGGCGCTCTTCGCTGTTTCTGTTTCACGCACTGCTGGGGCGTGGTGGCATCGGTGGCGGGTTTGGCCTGCTGGTCAAGCAACTGCATTCGGTGGGCGTGATGTCCCTGGTGATCATCGTGGTCTCCGGGATATTCATCGGCATGGTGCTGGCGCTGCAAGGCTTCAACATCCTGTCCAGCTACGGTTCGGAGCAGGCGGTGGGGCAGATGGTGGCGCTGACGCTGCTGCGTGAGTTGGGGCCGGTGGTCACGGCATTGCTGTTCGCCGGGCGTGCCGGTTCGGCACTGACCGCGGAAATCGGCAACATGAAGTCCACCGAACAGCTCTCCAGCCTGGAGATGATCGGGGTGGACCCGCTCAAGTACATCATTGCCCCGCGCCTGTGGGCCGGCTTCATTTCCTTGCCGGTGCTGGCGATGATCTTCAGCGTGGTGGGTATCTGGGGCGGTTCCTGGGTGGCCGTCGACTGGCTGGGCGTGTATGAAGGCTCCTACTGGTCGAACATGCAGAACAGCGTGACCTTTGTCGACGATGTGCTCAACGGCATCATCAAAAGCATTGTCTTCGCCTTTGTCGTGACCTGGATCGCCGTATTCCAAGGCTATGACTGTGAACCCACTTCAGAGGGGATCAGTCGTGCCACTACCAAGACCGTGGTGTATGCCTCTTTGGCTGTGCTCGGCCTGGACTTTATTCTGACCGCCTTGATGTTTGGAGATTTCTGATGCAAAACCGCACCCTGGAAATCGGTGTCGGCCTTTTCTTGCTGGCTGGCATCCTGGCTTTGCTGTTGCTGGCGTTGCGGGTCAGTGGACTGTCCCCGAGCCCGAGCACCGAAACCTATAAACTTTATGCGTATTTCGACAATATCGCCGGTTTGACTGTCAGAGCTAAAGTGACCATGGCCGGTGTGACCATCGGCAAGGTCACGGCAATCGATCTGGATCGCGACAGTTTCACCGGTCGGGTAACCATGCAACTGGAGAAGCGCGTAGATAACCTACCGGCAGATTCCACTGCATCTATCCTGACCGCTGGCCTGTTGGGCGAGAAGTACATCGGCATCAGTGTGGGCGGGGAAGAGGCCCTGCTCAAGGATGGCGGGACCATCCACGACACCCAGTCGTCGCTGGTGCTCGAGGACCTGATCGGTAAATTCCTGCTCAATACCGTTAGCAAAGACGCCAAATGAGGAGCTTTTGAATGATCTCTACCTTGCGACGTGGCCTGTTGGTTTTGCTCGCGGCCTTGCCGATGATGGCCCATGCCGTGGCGGCGCCTAGCGCGCACGAGCTGGTCCAGGACACCACCAACCGGCTGCTGGCCGACCTGGCCGCCAACAAAGAGAAGTACAAGCAGGATCCGCAGGACTTCTACGCGGCGCTCAACAGCATTGTCGGGCCTGTAGTGGATGCCGAAGGTATTTCCAAGAGCATCATGACGGTCAAGTACTCGCGCAAGGCGACCCCTGCGCAAATGAAGACCTTTGAAGAAAACTTCAAGAAGGGTCTGTTCCAGTTCTATGGCAATGCCTTGCTTGAGTACAACAACCAAGGCATCACCGTTGATCCTGCCAAGGACGAGTCGGGCAACCGTACGAGCGTCGGCATGACAGTCAAGGGCAGCAACGGCGCTATCTATCCTGTGTCCTATACATTGGAAAAGATCGGCGGCGAGTGGAAGCTGCGCAACGTCATCATCAACGGTATCAACATTGGCAAGCTGTTCCGTGATCAGTTCGCTGATGCGATGCAGCGCAATGGCAACGACCTGGACAAAACCATCAATGGTTGGGCCGGGGAAGTCGCCAAGGCCAAGGAAACCGCTGAGCAATCCACCGAGAAACAGACCCAATGAGTGAGGCGGCGGTCCAGATGGACGACGCCGGCGAGCTGCGGCTCAGCGGTGTGCTGGATTATCGCACCGGCCCTCAATTGCGCGAGCAGGGGCAGGCGCTGATCAAGGCCAGCAAGGCTGCGGCCGTGGTAGTCGATTGTTCGGCGGTGGAGAAATCCAGCAGCGTCGGTCTGTCGTTGCTGTTGTGTTTCATGCGAGATGCCCAGGCGGCCGGCAAGGCGCTGAGCATCCGCGGGATGCCAGAAGACATGCGCGAAATCGCTCAGGTCAGTGAACTGACCGAGCTGTTGGCGCATCCCTAACCCGCATCTATAAAGAAGCCCCCCGTCAGAGTCCTGCTTCCCGGGGTTCGCAGGCGCGGGGCTTTTTTGTATGATGTCCGACCCGCGCGCACAGGGCGCCGATTGAGGTTGAGCATGCAGGCCAACGAAGTGAAGAGCTTTCTTGAAGGAAAGCTGCCCGGAACGAAGGTAGAAGTCGAGGGCGAAGGCTGCAATTTCCAGCTGAACGTGATTAGCGATGAACTGGCGGCGTTGAGCCCGGTGAAGCGTCAGCAGCAGGTCTATGCCCATTTGAACCCATGGATCACCGATGGCAGCATCCATGCGGTCACTATGAAATTTTTCAGCAGCGCGGCCTGGGCCGAGCGCACCTGAGCCCACGGGCGTAGAGATTCTTATGGATAAATTGATTATTACTGGCGGTGCTCGTCTTGACGGCGAGATCCGCATCTCCGGGGCAAAGAACTCTGCCCTGCCGATCCTGGCGGCTACCCTGCTGTGCGATGGTCCGGTGACCGTTGCCAACCTGCCACACCTGCACGACATCACCACCATGATCGAATTGTTCGGTCGCATGGGGATCGAGCCGGTGATCGACGAGAAACTGGCCGTCGAAATCGATCCGCGGACCATCAAGACCCTGATCGCTCCGTACGAACTGGTTAAGACCATGCGTGCGTCGATCCTGGTGCTGGGCCCGATGGTTGCCCGTTTCGGTGAAGCCGAAGTCGCGTTGCCTGGCGGTTGCGCCATCGGTTCGCGACCGGTGGACCTGCACATCCGTGGCCTGGAGGCCATGGGCGCGATCATCGACGTCGAAGGCGGCTACATCAAGGCCAAGGCGCCAGAAGGCGGCCTGCGCGGTGCGCATTTCTTCTTCGACACCGTCAGTGTGACCGGTACCGAAAACATCATGATGGCTGCAGCCCTGGCCAAGGGACGCAGTGTCCTGGCGAACGCCGCGCGCGAGCCTGAAGTCGTCGACCTGGCGAACTTCCTGAACGCGATGGGTGCCAAGGTTTCCGGCGCTGGTACCGACACCATCACCAGCGATGGCGTTGAGCGTCTGCACACCACCACCTACAAGGTGATGCCGGACCGTATCGAAACCGGCACCTACCTGGTGGCCGCAGCCGTGACCGGCGGGCGTGTGAAGGTCAAGGACACCGATCCGACCATTCTCGAAGCCGTGCTGGAGAAACTCCGCGAAGCGGGCGCCGAAATCACCACCGGTGAAGACTGGATCGAGTTGAACATGCACGGCAAGCGGCCTAAAGCCGTGAACGTGCGAACCGCTCCGTACCCGGCGTTCCCGACCGACATGCAGGCGCAGTTCATCTCCCTCAACGCCATTGCCGAAGGCACGGGCGCTGTGATCGAGACGATCTTCGAAAACCGCTTCATGCACGTGTACGAACTGCACCGCATGGGCGCCAAGATCCAGGTCGAGGGCAACACCGCCATCGTTACCGGCACCGAGAAGCTCAAGGGCGCGCCAGTGATGGCCACCGACCTGCGGGCTTCGGCCAGCCTGGTGATTTCGGCGCTGATTGCCGACGGCGATACCCTGATCGACCGCATCTACCACATAGACCGTGGTTACGAGTGCATCGAAGAGAAACTGCAGATGCTGGGCGCCAAGATCCGCCGCGTTCCGGGCTAGTTTCTGCTGCATGGGCGCAGGGACGTGCCCGTTGAATTGTTGTAAGTCGAGCCGGTTTCCGGCTCGATGTGTGTCCGGCGCCATTTGCGACCGGACATGAGTACCTTGATAAGGACTGACGTTTCCCATGTTGACCATCGCACTGTCCAAGGGCCGCATCCTTGACGACACCCTGCCGCTTCTGGCTGAAGCGGGCATCGTGCCGACCGAGAATCCGGACAAGAGTCGCAAGCTGATCATTCCCACGACCCAGGAAGATGTACGCCTGTTGATCGTGCGTGCCACCGACGTGCCGACTTATGTCGAGCATGGTGCCGCCGACCTCGGTGTTGCTGGTAAAGACGTGCTGATGGAATACGGCGGTCAAGGCCTGTACGAGCCATTGGACTTGCAGATTGCCCAGTGCAAGTTGATGACCGCCGGCAAGGTCGGCGCGGTCGAGCCCAAAGGCCGCCTGCGTATCGCCACCAAGTTCGTCAACGTTGCCAAGCGCTACTATGCCGAGCAGGGCCGTCAGGTCGACATCATCAAGCTCTACGGCTCGATGGAGCTGGCGCCGCTGATCGGCTTGGCCGACAAGATCATCGACGTGGTCGACACCGGTAACACGCTGCGGGCCAACGGCCTGGAGCCACAGGATTTCATCGCGGCCATCAGCTCCCGGCTGATCGTCAACAAAGCTTCGATGAAAATGCAGCACGCCCGTATCCAGGCGTTGATCGACACCCTGCGCAAGGCAGTGGAGTCTCGACACCGCGGCTGATTCACCCGCGCGACTTTGAGTTGCGCCGTCTATCCGCCTCATAGCCAGAATTCTCAGGTGCCCAAGCGGATCGAATGTTAGCTTCGGGCGCCTGAGTTTTTTGCCAATCCTATGAGGCTCTCGCTATGACCGCACCGACTGCAATTCGCCGACTCAACGCTGCTGATCCGGATTTCGCACATCATCTGGATCATCTGCTGAGCTGGGAAAGTGTGTCTGACGACTCGGTCAATCAGCGGGTGCTGGACATCATCAAGGCCGTGCGCGAGCGTGGCGATGCCGCGTTGGTGGAGTTCACCCGACAGTTCGACGGGTTGGACGTCGCCTCCATGGCCGACCTGATCCTGCCGCGCGAGCGCCTGGAACTGGCGTTGACCCGCATTACCGTGCCACAGCGCGAGGCCCTGGAAAAAGCCGCGGCCCGCGTACGCAGCTACCACGAGAAGCAGAAACAGGACTCCTGGAGCTACACCGAAGCTGACGGCACCGTGCTGGGCCAGAAGGTCACGCCGCTCGATCGCGCCGGTCTGTACGTGCCGGGCGGCAAGGCGTCGTACCCTTCTTCCGTGTTGATGAACGCGATTCCGGCCAAGGTTGCCGGTGTGACCGAAGTGGTCATGGTGGTGCCGACCCCGCGCGGTGAAATCAACGAGCTGGTGCTGGCTGCTGCCTGCATCGCGGGCGTTGACCGTGTGTTCACCATCGGTGGCGCACAAGCTGTTGCCGCGCTGGCTTATGGCACCGAAAGCGTGCCGCAAGTCGACAAAGTGGTTGGCCCGGGCAACATCTATGTCGCCACCGCCAAGCGTCACGTGTTTGGCCAGGTCGGTATCGACATGATTGCCGGCCCGTCCGAGATCCTCGTGGTATGTGACGGCCTGACTGATCCTGACTGGATCGCCATGGACCTGTTCTCCCAGGCCGAGCATGACGAAGACTCCCAGGCGATCCTGGTCAGCCCGGATGCGGCCTTTCTCGATCAGGTCGCCGCGAGCATTGCCAAACTGATGCCGACCATGGAGCGCGCCGAGATCATCGAAACCTCGATCAACGGCCGTGGTGCGCTGATCCAGGTGCGTGACATGGAGCAAGCCATCGAAGTGGCCAACCGCATCGCGCCGGAGCACCTGGAGTTGTCGGTTGCCGATCCGCAAGCCTGGCTTCCACAGATCCGTCATGCCGGCGCCATCTTCATGGGTCGCCACACCAGCGAAGCACTGGGCGACTACTGCGCAGGCCCGAACCACGTATTGCCGACTTCCGGCACGGCGCGGTTCTCGTCGCCGCTGGGCGTATACGACTTCCAGAAACGTTCGTCGATCATTTTTTGCTCGGAACAGGGCGCGTCCGACCTGGGTAAAACCGCTTCCGTGCTGGCCCGTGGCGAGTCGCTGACTGCCCACGCCCGCAGTGCCGAATACCGCATCATCGACGACAAGCAGGGGAACTGAGATGAGTAAATTCTGGAGCCCGTTCGTCAAGAACCTGGTGCCTTACGTACCGGGCGAGCAGCCAAAGCTGGCGAAACTGGTGAAGCTCAACACCAACGAAAACCCGTACGGTCCATCGCCCAAGGCCTTGGCTGCGATGCAGGCCGAACTGAACGACAATCTGCGCCTGTACCCGGACCCGAACAGCGATCTGCTGAAAAATGCCGTGGCCAAGTACTACGGCGTGCAGAGTAACCAGGTATTTCTCGGCAACGGCTCCGACGAAGTGCTGGCGCACATCTTCCACGGTTTGCTGCAGCACGATCAGCCGCTGCTGTTCCCGGACATCAGCTACAGCTTCTATCCGGTCTATTGCGGGCTGTACGGCATCAAGTTCGATGCAGTGCCGCTGGACGAGCAGTTCCAGATCAATCCTGCGGACTACGCAAAACCGAACGGCGGGATCATTTTCCCCAACCCGAACGCACCGACCGGTTGCCTGTTGGCGCTGGAGGCGGTCGAGCAAATCCTCAAGGGCAGCCCGGACTCGGTGGTCGTGGTGGATGAGGCTTACATCGACTTCGGTGGCGAGACGGCAATCACGTTGGTAGACCGTTATCCGAACCTGCTGGTGACCCAGACCCTGTCAAAATCCCGCTCCCTGGCGGGCCTGCGGGTTGGCTTGGCGGTGGGGCATCCGGACCTGATCGAGGCGCTGGAGCGGATCAAGAACAGCTTTAACTCCTATCCGATCGATCGCATGGCGAACGTCGGCGCGGCGGCGGCGTTCGAAGATCGTGAGTACTTCGACAAGACGTGCCGATTGGTCATTGAGAGCCGCGACAAGGTGGTCGCGCAGTTGCAGGCTAAGGGCTTTGAAGTGCTGCCGTCGGCCGCGAACTTCATTTTTGCCCGTCACCCCAAGCACGATGCGGCAGGCCTGGCAGCTAAACTGCGCGAGCAAGGTGTGATCGTCCGGCACTTCAAGCAGGAGCGAATTGCCCAGTTCCTGCGGATTTCGATCGGCACGCCTGAGCAAAACCAGGCCCTGATCGACGGCCTCGGCGACCTCTGAACCACAGCCAACCCTGTAGGAGCGAGCATGAACTGGTCAAGTAATCCCGGACACCGGTTACGGTGTTTATGCCGCTTTTTGCTCCATGGC
>CXWK01005435.1_pt1 | contig 17090 bp, 7 predicted proteins | sample 590851 | NCBI WGS metagenome assembly CXWK01 (sample SAMEA3498364, study PRJEB10139) | wastewater metagenome | biome: wastewater treatment plant; material: activated sludge | place: Denmark | collected 2014-08-01 | reverse complement strand
GAGGCCCTGTCGGCGCTGCTGGCCGCCGAAATCTCCGCTGCCAAGAAGAACGTCATCGAAGACCAGTTGGAAGCCATCCAGTTCGCGGCCGAACTCGAACATACCACCGTTGATACCGGTCCCATCTTCGCGGCGCTGCGGCACGAGAAGCAGTTCCATGCTGTGGCGGCGGGTCAAAGCTGGCGCATCATCACCCACAAGGAGGCCGGCCAAACGGCCGACCAGGTCGCTGCCGACGAGCAGGTGACGCTGCCGGAGGGGCTGGCCAATGCGTTGAATCGGCTCAACCGGCTGGAGGAAGAGAAGGAGCGCAACAACGCCGCCATCGGCAGCCTGCGGCGGCAGATTTACGCCGACTGGTGTTGGTATCTGAAGGAGGAGAGCCGCTACAAAAGCCTGAGCGTCCCCGACTTTACCTGGCAGCCCGCCGGCCCGGAGTTCGGCACGCAGGTCGGCGAGCCACATGCCGGCGAGCCACATCCCGCCCGGCCGAGCGGCCCAGCGTTTGGCGCCGGGGTGGGAACAACGCGACCGCTGGCTCAATCTACCCAAGGGAGGGCCGAGCCTTATATGGAAGCCGAAGCGGCATTGCTAGGCGGCTATAAGGCGTTCATTACCGACGCGATCGACAGCCGGCTGGCCGAACTGCTGGGCCGGGAGGCGCAGATCAATGGCCGGATCACCGATCAATTTGCCGCCACGCAGGATGCCCTGTTGGACTACCAACGACTCAACCCCCGCCCCGCTCTGGAGTTAGCGCCTGTGTCGGCCGCCCGCTTTTGGCGGCCCAACGATCCGGTGGTGATGGTCAGCGGTTTCCAACCGTCTACCAGGTATCAGCCCATGCACCAGTCGCTGCCCACTCGCCTGGTTCCCTTTGACGGCGACCTGCACAGTACCCGGCCCGAGCAGCCAGGGGTGTTCCAAACGTTGTTACAAACGGTCTGGAAGAATGAGAAGGGTGAGATTGATGTGATCGGCGCGCCCCCGGCGGAGTGGCAACCGGTCTTTCTGGCCTGGGATACCAGCTTCAGCCAGGCGCACCAGCAGCAGGACGATACGTACGACCCGGCCTACTTGCAGGATCACTACCGCCTGGGCAACACCGACTTCGAGGCGGCGGCGCAGCCCTTTACCTACGATTCGCCCGTGCCTCTATACGGCCGCACCGTCCTCACCCCCGGCGCCAGCCTCTATCTCAAGAAGACGATCATCAACCGCCTGACGCCGGTGTTGTACCGATCATTCGTGGACGAGACGGCCGGATCGACAGCCGGGCCGCTCACAATTGCCCTCTTCAACGAAAAGATGAGCCAACTCGGTGTGGCCGCCAAAGACCTGCCGATCGACGACCCCGACCTCGACGACGAGATGGAGATCAAGCGCTGGCTGGCGGATGAACTCGACCAGCAAAGCGACACCGACGGCAAACTCGCGCAGCGTTTGTTGGCCTATCTGACGCAGGGCAGCCGCCAGCCGATCATTCGCCAATACCTCGACGAGAAGGGCCGGGCCGATCTGTCGGGTAACATTGACGACTTTCTGGACTGGGCCGAAGCGCGCAGCCACATCAAGGCCAGCTACGTCGCCCAACTCCAAAAGCCGCTGGAAGAACTGCTGGATATTGCCCTGGTCGACCAGGATGACGTGCGGCAGGCGTTCGTTGGCTATCTGAAAACCACGCTCGGCCGCAGCCTCGAACGTTACCACACCGAAATGGCAACCCCGGCTGAGGCGCAGGCGGATTACCTCAACGACCACTTCAACGATCTCATCAGTTGGTATCAGCCCCAGGTGAGCGAGGCGCTGCACCTGGTCGTTGAGATTCGGGCCTACCAGGCCCTGCTGAGCATCGGCGGGCTGGCCCAGGCGATGACCGGTTTTGGCGAGGCGCTCATCATGCGCCACCAGGCCTTCCAATTGCCGGTGTACAACCCGTTTCCCTACGATGGTGACCAGGTCTTCACGGCCAAGGTGCGCCAGGCGGTGCAAATGGCCAACGAGGTCGCGCCGAACGAGTATCTGCCGTTCTCGCCCTGGCGCGCCGGGAAGATCGCACTGAGCGAGTTGGAATTGATGGACACCTTCGGCCGCTACTGGCCACCCGATCGCGTGGCCGAGCTAGAAAATTTCACGATCCAGGTCACCGACACCATGCCTGAATTGGCCGAGAGCGCCGGCCAGGATTTCGCCATTCCGCCGCGGCTGGCCCAGCCGGCGCGTCTGTCGTTCCGCTGGCTGGCGGCTTATGAGGAAATCGAGGAGATGGACGACCACCCGGCCGGCAATCCCATCTGCGGCTGGGTGATGCCCAACCACCTGGATGACAGCCTCATGATCTACGCCCCTGAGGGGGATGCCCTGGGCATCATCGATGAGGGGGGGCACTGGCAGACGTTCCCCGGCAACAGCACCCCCGTCATCCCGGCCGACATCGCCAATCCCCATCTGGCGCAGATGGTGCAGTGGTTGTGCGCCCAGGGCAGGGAGTTCCTGGCCGACTTTCTGAGCGCCCTGTCTGTCGCCCAGGAGAACATGGAGCCGGAGAGCTTTGCCCAGCACGAAGCGATGGCATTGCTGATGGGCCAGCCGCTGGCGTTGGTGCGCGCCGCGGTGGGTCTTCAGTTGCAAGAGCCGGCGGCCATCAACGTGAGCCGGATCAAGGTGCAGGAAGATGTGTGGGCCTATTACAACTATCACGCCGCGGGAGCACAGGGGCCGCGCCCGTCGCGCCACAGCCACGCTTTTGAACAGGTGCGCGCGCCGCTGCGCCTGGGCGAGTTCCACCGCTTGAACGATGGCCTGGTGGGCTACTGGCTGGAAGACGGCCGCGGCGGCTATGACGGCAACACCTTCTACACCCCGCAAACCCAGCCGACCCCCGGCCTGAACGAGCACATCCAGACCCGGCGCCAGGCCAACAGCGAAGATCGGGACGAAAGCCAGTTCCTGATCTACCTGACGTTGCAGGATGAGAAGCCGCGGACGATCACGATGCTACTCGACCCTCGCGCCCCCATCCACGCCACCACCGGTATCCTGCCCGTCAAAGACCTGCACATTCCCCAGGATCAGTACCAATCGGCCTTGCAGCGCATGCAGGTGGCGTTCCTGACCGCGCCGGTGCTGGCCCCGCAACTGGGGATGGAGCTTTCGCTGCCCACCGAGCCGGGCTTCGAGTGGCGCTGGGTGCAGCGGGACGGCCAGCAGTGGTCGAGCATCAGCGCCGAGGGCGTCATCAGCAAGCACCAGTTGCAGGAAGTGGCCGGCCCCGCCACCGACCCGCTCTGGCAAGCGCTTCTGGCGCAGGGGTGGCTGGAGGCGTTGAGCGACGACACGGCGCGCATGACGCCGGAGGATAAGCGCGCGCCCGGCGACTTGCCCCCGCCCTTCACTCCGGCGCAGGAGGCGGTCGAACTGCTCTTCCACCGCCTGCGCCTGCGCCCCTTTGACCCGATGGCGCGCTTCGACACCCGCTATGAGATACGGGAGGGTTGGCTGCGACTCAGCCCGACCAATGGCCTGTAGACAAGAACCTGAATCAGCGACGAAAGGATAGGGACAAGATGGCAAACAAGATCTACCCCGCCAACGGCCTCGAGATCGACTTCCTGGGCCTGCCGATGATCATCAACGACGGGCAGACGGAGAACACGCTGCAAGTCAGGTTGACGAACAACAACTTTTTCCGCTCATTGGACGGCACGCCGACGGCCATCGTTCTGGACCAGCACACGCCCGTCCACATCTGGTTTGTGGTCGATGTCGCCCAGGCCTCGGCCGGCGGCGTCCGCCATTGGGCTTTGACCAGCTTTGACGCTTTTCATGATGCCCGCGTGGCGCTGGAAGTCAGCACCGGCCAGTGGGAGATCAGCCGGGAAGATAGCCTGGCGGGCAATCCCCTCAACGACAGTCTGGATGGCTGGAAACTGATACCGAAGCAACCGTTGACCTTAGCGCCGCGGGAGTCGCTGCTGCTGACACTGCGAAAGCTAACCAGCGATCTGCCCGATGGCTTTGCCGGTTGCTACTGCCAGGTTGACTTGCCCGTGGACGAGTACCAGGATAGTAACGGCGCGACGAAGCCCATCTTCCTGACCCGGATGATTGGCCCGATCATCAAGTCCCGAACGCTCATCACCGACGACCAGATCACGGTGAAAACGGACCTGGTCGTCAATGGAACGATCCGGGGCGTCACCGGCAACCTGGCCCTGGAGTCGGCCGCCGTGGGCAAGATAGGGCCAAAACTGCGGCTCATTAATGCGGCGGGCGGCAAGGATTCGGCGGCGGCGATTGAGTTGAGCGGCTACGATACGCGCAAAGAGGAGTATGGCGACACGCCGGCCGTGCGCATCGCGGCCGAGGATGATGGCAGCTACTCCGGCCATCTCATTGTTTCGACAAAGGGGCCAGGGCCAAAAGCCCCGTTGACAGAGCGGCTGCGCCTGTCTTCCAAGGGCGATCTGACGGTGAGCGGCGGCGTCGACGCCAAAGGCAGTCTGGCGGTCGGCGGCGGCGTCGATGCGAAAGGCAATCTCACCGTCGGCGGCGCACTCACAGCCGGGACTATCACGGCCAAAGGGCGCGTGCAGGATAAGGCCGGCGATGTCATGCCCGTGGGAACCGTCGTCAGCTTCATCGGCGTGAATATCCCCCAGGGCTGGCTGGAATGCGTGGGGCAAAAGTGTCCCTACTATACCCAGGCCCACAAGGATCAGTTCGGCGACCTGTACCGGGTGCTGGGGGAACCGCCTCTGTTCAAAGACGGCAATTACAACGACCATTTTTCAATTCCCGACCTCCGTAGTCGCTTCATCGTCGGCGCCGGCAGCGGTTCGATTACCGACGGGGCCGGCCATAATCTGACTACATACGCCCTGAAGAGCAGCGGCGGCGCCGAGTTCGTGACCCTTAGTGAAGGTCAAATGCCGCCACACAGGCATTTGATCAATGGGAGCAACTTTTGGATTCACCATCGAAGCTTTTCAGGTGACGACGATGACGATCGCCCGTTTAAGACGAACGGCGGGGACGTGGACAGCAAGCTGGGAGGAACAGACTATGCCGGCAGTGGTCAGGGGCACGAAAACCGACCGCCCTACTTTGCCCTGAAGTACATCATCAAATACTAAACCCGACGCCGCCATCGTTGTTCCGACCGGAAGATAAGGAGGACTGGCGCATGATGCCACAAGACCCGCGAAAGGCTCCGGCTCCACAAAAGGGGCCGGCCACCGGCCCCATGCAGCAGGTTAGAACCACGCTGCGGCAAGGCGCTGTTGCCGAACAGTTGCCCGCGCAGATGCTCAGCCGCTATAAGCGACTCAGCGCGGTCGATCTCTTCCGGCAGTTTCGCAAGGAACAACTGCTCACCAAAGGCATGATGGCCACAAGCTTCGGCTCGTCCGGTTGGGGGGGCGGCGCATATTTTAGCGTGGACGCCGGCAGCTTCATCCTGCCCGGGGTCTTTACCTTGAAGCTTGAAATAGGCGCGCAGGCCACGGAAACCGACACGGTCGTCCTGGCTCTTCACCGCGCCATGCCTCTGGCGCTCTATGCCATGACCGCCCCGGGGCCACCTTTGTGGTCGTCGAACCGTCCGGTCGGGCTGCTGGCGTTGGTTGGGAAGAGCTACTCCGGACAAGTCGGCGTGCAAGCGGAAGTCGGCCTGCAAGTTGAACTGCCGACCGGCTCGACCGGCAGTGAAACCGCGGACGCGGCGGCCGCTCAACTCGTATCGCTGAGCCAGATACCCTTGGCCATTGGAGTTTCAGCGACGGCCGGAGCAGCTTACACCTACGACCGGCTCTACGTGCAGGATCCCTTCGCCCGTTGGTATCCCGATTCGCAAGATGCCGGGTTGCAGAGAGACTTCACCAACATCTTATTGCCGGGCAAAACGGCCACCAAACGAGAACTGATCCAGTGGATCAACAGCTTCAGCGATAAAGTATTCGCGCTCAACAGCAATGCGCTGCAACTACTCCAGCAAGACCCCCAACAACTGCATGAAGCCTTTTGCGCCAAACAAAACGCCCTGCACCACAAACAACAAGGCGGGTTAACCGGCTATCTGGCGCGAGCGCACGCTTTGGCCGCCACAACCAAAGGGCGCTTCCCGCAGGTCACCACAATCTATGACATACTGGCCCGGAAAGCCGGCGAGTTGGAGGCGCAAACGTATACGACCGATGGTTTGATCGCCCTCATTGATAACCTCAAAGTGTTAATCCCCACGGCAGAGCAGCTTCACGCTTACTACGTCATTCCGGCCACACCCAAGCAACCGATTGAGTTTTATCACGGCGACCCCGACAATTTGCCGCTGATGCAACGCGCTATGGAGGGGATGCGTATGCAACTGGACACCTTTCGGGCCAGATTGGTGGCGCTGAAGGCAGCGGAAAGCGCCCCCCCACCCGTCGCTGCGCCACGGGATAGCACGCAGCGAGGCGGCATCTATGCCGGGCAACCTTACAATCGCTTTAACACCTTCCTGAAAATCGTCAGCCATACCGCGGAAGGAACGGCCGGCGTAACCGCCAGCGCCTTGGCTGCCTACGCCAGAGCCGGCATCAGCGGCAAATACAAACGAGCGGCCTATCGCTACCAGACTGTAGCGCCTGCTTCCTGGGGAGCGTCAAAGTCCTTGATCTACACCCAGGACACGTCCATTACTTACCGCATGGCGAGCACCGCGCTGGAAGGCGGAGCCACATTCTACAACAGGAAGTTTGAAAAAGACCTGCTCCACTGCGCGCTTACCTATCAATCCGCCTGCATGTATTGGCTATACGAGGAAGTCGCGCCCGCTCAGGGGACAGGAGGACGCGTCCGCCCCAGAGTAGGCAGCGGTCTCAGCTATGGGGTTAGCGTGCGCGTGGATGAGTTGGCTCGTTGCCGGGCCGAAATCCTAAAGCTCAATCTGCCAAACCAGTGGCCCATGCCAGGACTAGGCCCAAACGTACCTTCTCGGAGCCTGATCTATACGTTGGCCGGCTATCTGCGCGTTTCCTTCAACTACCTCATCTGGTTTCTCAGCAACCTAGGCCCGACCGCGCTGGAGGGCCTCCCCGTGCCCGCCGTCTTGCTCGAAAGCAGTTTTGTTGTTCCTCTGCTCGATGCGAATCTCCAGGTCGAACTCAAGGGAAAGCAGTACACCGACCCGTCAGACAGGCAGAGCAAGACCCAGAACGTTTACCGGTTAGGCGGCATTCGGAGCCAGCCGTTTGTGAGCGCCACGGCGGCCCAACTGGACAACCTGCCCAATGCGTTCGCCAACTGCCAGAACCATCTCCAGGCCATTCGTGTCCGCGGGCGCATGGCCGATTACCGGGAAAGCTCCGTTACTTTCAAGCTCGGCATCCCCATTGGGGGGCCGGACGCGCTTGGAACCGGGATTACGCTGACGAAAATCGCCAACGCCGGGCAGGAAGGCATCATTGAGATAGTCGAACAACAGTACCAGGCAGAAACCGACGATCGCCGCGTCCCGCCGGTAGCTCTTTTCCACCAATAGGACAACCGCCCATGCCCCCCACCCCCGATCCGAATCAGCCGGAACTGACGATAGAGGGATTGCAGGCGCAATTCGCCGGGCAAGGTCATGCCGAACGCGTGAGCGTGATTCAGGACGAGCAGGGCCAAAGCTACCTGTTCATCCCGCCGCCGGGCATCGCCATTCAGGACATCCGCGCCTTCCTCAAGAGCACGCTGGCCGACCTGGGCGATGCCTGGGACATCCTGCCCGCGTCCTTGCCCGTGGACGGGGTGCGGCTGTCTTCGTTCATGTTCAGCGCGACGGCGCCCTTCGTCCTGGAGTTCACAGTCGACTGGCTGGACGCCCATTGGGAGATGATCCCCGGCGTTCTGGCGCTGGCCTCGCCCAGCATCGCCATCTACATCACGGGCAAGGCCGACGCCTACGACCGGGTGCGCGTCAGCGGCACAGTCGCCGGCGTCGTGGAGATTGAGTCTATCCCCCTGTTCATCGAACTGGAGCTGCCCAGCGGCGCCTTCGAGGTCCAACTGCTGATGCCGGGTGAAGCGCCGGGGGCAGAGGCCAAGCGGCCGAATGCGGGCGCGCTGCTCAACACTTTCCAGGTGGGCGGCGCGCCGGGGCAGGGGGAGAACGGGGCCGGCATCGACCTCGGCGTCCTGGCGTTGCAAGACCTCACCATCCTGGGCAGCGTCCCGGCCCGCCGCCTCTTCCTGCATCTGGCTCTGGGCCACATCCCCCTCGGCCCCGGCGAACTGGCCGCCCAACTGACCATTGACTACTTCGGCGGCCCCAACGGCCAGGTCTCCGGCCAGGTGTGGGGCGAGTATGACATCCTTAAAAAGGGCAGCACTGACATCCTCTTTTCCCTGCTGCTCGTCGCCGCCTACGACGGCCCCGGCAAGAACTGGAAGTTCGAGGGCGGCGCGGCCAGCGCCGGCGATAAGGCCGTGACCATCAAGGAGTTGATCGGGGCCTTCACCGACACCGACGGCATCCCCGGCGTGTTCGACCAACTGGCCATTCGCTCCCTGCACCTGACCTACGAGACGGGGCCGGGCAATTTCGAGTTCGAGTGCGACGTGGAAGTCCACGACCTCTTCGGGGCCGGGGCCACTGTGGAGATGGTCGTCAGCGTGCGCCTGCACAAAGCGGGCGCGGCCACGGGCCGCAGCGCCGGGTATGAGAAGACGTTCAGCGGCCAACTGCTCTTCAAGCTGGAAGACGGCACGACGCTGGAGTTCGACCTGCTCTTCGACCAGTCGCCGCATGGCCAGACGTCAGATACCGCCTTCATTGCCGCCTACAAAAGCCCCAGCGGCGGCGACCTCGACATCGGCGATCTCATCCGCATCGTGGAGCCGGAGCTGGACGTTCCGTTGAGCATCGCCCTGAAAGATGCCTTCTTCATCTATGACAAACAGGCGGGCCGCAGCCACTCCCTCTTTGGCCTGGACATCGGCGGCGGGATAGACCTGTCGGCGCTGCCGCTGGTGGGCAAGGTCGTGCCCAAAGAGGCCAGCCTGACCTTCGGCCTACAGCCGCTCGTGGCCCTGGGCGCGACCGACGCGAACCAGGTCTACTTCTCCGATTCCGACCTCACCCGCCTGGGAGCGCTAATTCCCGGCGGCGGCATTACCCTGCCCAATCGGGCCATCAAAGAGCCGATCGGCCTCGGCATCAACGTTGCCCTGGGCCAGGACACGACCTTTCACTTCGACCTGCCCATCCGCTTAAAGAGCAAAGTGCAGACGAAACCGGCCGCGCCCGCCTTGCCGGCCACGGCCGCGCTTCCATCCAACCCACCGGCCGAGCAGGCCATCGAGAAAACGGGCGGCCAGGTGACGACCTCGCCCGCCGCGCAAGGCGTCACCCCGGCGCCGGCGGGCAGCTCGGCCAGCGGCATTCAGTGGATCAAGATCGGCAAAGCGTTTGGGCCGGTTCACATCAATCGCCTCGGCCTACAGTTCGAGAGCGATACACAGATGGTCTGGGCCTACCTGGACGCCAGCCTGAGCCTGGCCGCGCTGACCTTTTCGCTCGATGGGCTGGGGCTGGGCACGCCCATCAACAAGCTCGAGCCGCAGTTTCGCCTGTTGGGGATTGGCGTAGACTTTAAGAAGGGGGCGTTGGAGATCGGCGCGTCCTTCCTGCACAGCCACATCGCCGCCGTGATGGCCGGCGACCGGGAGGTGATGCCCGCCTACGATGAGTACAGCGGCCTGGCCACCATCAAGACGCCCTCGCTCACCCTGTCGGCCATCGGCGCTTATGCCGACCTGCCCGATTACAACTCGCTCTTTATCTACGCCGTGCTCCACGCCCCGCTCGGCGGCCCCTCCTTCTTCTTCGTGACGGGTCTGGCGGCCGGCTTTGGCTTCAATCGGGCGGTCAGGCTGCCCGAAGTGTCCGCGGTGGGGCAGTTCCCTCTGGTCAATCTGGCCACGGGCGGCGCGGGCAGCCCGGCCCCCACCAACCCCACCGACCGGACGGACACCATTCACGACATCCTCGATCAGCTCCGCGACAGCATCTACCCCATGAAGGGCCAGTACTTCCTGGCCGCCGGCATTCGTTTCACCAGCTTCCAGCTCATCGACTCGTTTGCCCTGCTCATCGTCAGCTTTGGCGAACATTTCGAGATCGACGTGCTGGGGCTGTCCACGGTCATTGTGCCCACGCCCGTGGCCGGCGGACAAGAGGTGACGCCAATCGCCGAAGTGCAGTTGGCCCTCAAAGCGGTCTTCAATCCCGCCGAGGGCATCCTGAGCATCGAGGCGCAGTTGACGGCCAACTCCTTCGTTCTGTCGCGGGATTGCCATCTGACGGGCGGCTTCGCCTTTTACTGCTGGTTTGCCGGGCCGCATCAGGGGGAGTTTGTCCTCAGCCTGGGCGGCTACCATCCCACTTTTCAGAAGCCGGCCCACTACCCAACCGTGCCGCGCCTGGGCCTGAATTGGCCGGTCAATTCCGAACTGTCGATCAAAGGCGGCATCTACTTCGCGCTGCTGCCGCATATGGTCATGGCCGGCGGCCGGCTGGAGGCGCTCTATCAGAGCGGCGCGCAAAAAGCGTGGTTCACGCTGGCCGCCGACTTCCTCGTCTGTTGGAAACCGTACCACTACGACGCGCGGGCTTCGCTCGATATTGGCGTGGAATACACCTATCATCTCTTCGGCGCGCACCAGATCAAAGTGAGTGTCGGCGCGGAAGTCCACATATGGGGGCCGGAGTTCGCCGGCCACGCCCACATCCACCTATGGTGTGTGACCTTCGACATGGACTTCGGCGCGACGACGACGCCGAAGCTCGAGCCGGTGGACTGGGCGACGTTCAACAGCTCTTTTCTCCCGCCAGATAAGACAAAGATGGCCCAAATCTCGGTGATGGCCGGTCTGCTGCGCCGCGAGACGGTTCGCGTCGACGGGGCGGACGTTGAGCAGCACGTCATTAACCCCAGCGACTTCCACCTGGGGCTTGATCTGGTCATGCCCTACGCCTCCTTTACAGTCGACGCAGCGGAGGAGGTCATCGTTAAGAGTTTGCAGCAGGCGACGGTCAAGGGCGGAGCGCAGATCGTCCCCTTTCGTGAGGTGGACGGCCGTTATAGCCAGACCACGATGGGGCGGCCCGTCTCCACCGGCTCATTCGGCATCGCCCCCATGGCCCGCAGCGCCGGCCAGATCACCAGCCGCCTCCAGTTGACGGTCGAGGCCGAAGATGCCGGCGGCCAATGGCAGCCCGCCGGCCGGCACTTCGGCTTTCGGCCGGTGCTCAAGCGGGTGCCGCGGGCGCTGTGGGGCGAAAAGCTGCAACAAGACCTGAACGGCGAGCGCTACGCCGAGAACGTCATGGCCGGCATGGAGTTGACGCCGGCCGCGCCGCCCCGGCCCGGCGAAACGCAGTGGATCGCCAGGCAAGACCTGGCCTACGCCACGACCCACGTCGAGCCGGGCATCGGCTTCGAGCCGCTAACTGCTTTCGCCGCCGGGGAGTTGGCCGCAAACACAGCGGCAACCGATTATCTCCGGACACACCTGACGGACGTGGCCACGATGAGTAGCCGCCGGCAACTGCTCACCGCCCTGGGCTTTGACTACGACCGCCTGGGCATCAGCCTGTCGCCGGAGATAGCCGACGCGCTGGTCATGGACCCGCAGATTGGCACACTCGTCTGACAGTTCCGAACGCAAGACCGCGATCACGAATATGGCTATTAAAGCTTCCGTCTACCTGGAATTTATCGAGAATCACCTGCCCACCCTCAAGGCCGGGCGCTACCGGTTTAGCGGCCAACAAATCCTGGAAGGGGACGGCATTGGCGATAACAATCGCTTTAAGGTTGAACTGGCCCCCTTTCAGGTCAAAGTGGCCGGCGAACGGTTTACCATCAACCCGACGGAGATCGCCGCCATCTTTCCGCCGAACAACAGCCTGGGCCACTATGCCCACGTCCTGCCGCACATGGCCCTGAAGCGCGACACCTTGCCCTGGGAACGGATGCTAGCCATGAGTTCCGATGAGGCCACCGAGGCGCGGCTGGAGAAGGCGCCCTGGCTGGCGCTGCTGGTGCTGAATGAGGATGAACTTCTGACCAGCGCGGGCGCGCCGCCGCAATCGGTGGAAGAGCACCAGGGGGCCGCCGCCGGTTATGTGAAAACCGTCCCTATGCTGAATAGCGAATCGATTAAGGGCGCGCACTGGCCGCCCCATCTGGACCCGGACGAAAACCCCGAAGAGCGCTTCAAGGTCATCTACGTCAAGAAGAGCGTCTTGCAACGACTGCTGCCCAATGAAAAGGGGCTCACCTGGCTGGCCCATGCCCGCAAGAGCCGCATCGGCCTGCAGGGTGTGAAAGCCAGACAGCACGTTGAACTGTTCAATGACAAGGGTGAACTGCTTCACCAGGAAGCGGCGACCGGAGATAATGGCAGTATCGACTGCGGCCGACTGGAGGCAGGCGCTTACACCATCAAGGTCGACGGCAGCCCTATCGACGACCAGCCATTGCAACTCAATCCCAGCGATCAGGTCGGCGGCGAAATGTCCATTGTCGTCGCCAACCGGCTGCCCGCAGAAGGCGTCAAATCCATCATTCACCTGGTATCGCTGGAGGGCCGCTACAAACAGAATGGCGCCGACTTCGTCTTCGATTTCGACGGCTATGGCGAGGCGATCCCCCTGGTATCGTTGCACAACTGGAGCTTCACGGCACTAACGGAAAAAGAGACGTTCCGCCATATCCTTCTTCACCTCAATCACGAGTTCCTGTTCAGTCTCGACGCGCAGCAGTTGCCGGCGGAACCGAGTATCGACCATCTACGAAACAGCTTCTTGACCGGCGGCAATCCGCTTAGCAGTCAGGCCCTTGTCGCGGATGTGGCGGTCAAGGAAGCGCGCGATAAAGACCACTGCTATTACGTCGGCAAACAGGGCGCGCTCTACAATGCCGCCGGCCGGCGGGTAGCTGCGGGGAACGGCATCATACCGGCGAACAAGGATCAGTTCGCAACCTGGTTCCCCGGCCTTCGCCTGCACAGCAAGACGGCCACCTATGCCAACGTGACGGCCCGCCAGCTATGGGTTGGCGATGGCGACAAGTTGTACTTCGTCAGCGAAGACCCGGTCTCGCGGCGTTTGTTGGTGTCCCTGCTGCCCGGCGACGCCACTCCCAGTCTGAGGCTGCCCAGCCGGGAGGGCAAGGACGCCGACAGCGCCAGGGCCAACCACTTTCTGCAACAAGGGTACGCGCCCCTGCCCCACCACTTCCGCCGCGGCGGCAAGAGCGTTTCCTGGTATCGCAGCCCGCTGCTGCCCGGCAAGCCCGACAAACAGATCGCCGACGATCAGTTGCCGGTGCAAACCGCGGACGAACTCCTGCGCTACGACATGACCTACGGCATGTTCGACACCTCCTATGCCGCGGCCTGGGAGTTGGGTCGCCTGCTCTGCCTGAGAGACAAGCGCGTCTCGTTGGCCCTCTATCGCTGGAAACGCATCCACGTGCGCCTGCTGAAGACGATGGAGCAGCAGTACCTCCACCCCCATTTGCCCTTCCGGGCCAACGCCGCCGGGCAACTTTCGCTGCCGAAAAACGTCGAGGCGTGGCTCAGCGAGCTTAGTCTGCTCAAGGGAGTTCCCTCCAGCTACCTCGTGCCCGACGAGCGCATGTTGCCGCCGGAGTCGTTGCGCTTCTTTTATCTCGATCCCTCGTGGGTGGCCTGCCTCATGGATGGCGCGCTGAGCATCGGCCGCGTCAACAAGGGGCACGACACGGCCGTCCACAAGCAGATACTGACCGACAGCGCCGCCGTGGACAAAAGCGACGTGATCAGCGGCTTTCTGTTGCGCTCCAGCGCCGTGAAGGGCTGGCCGAACTTGCAGGTCAATGCCTACAACTACCACTTCCCGCCCGGCGGGGAAGCCGCGGAAGACGCCAGGAACGAGAACATTCCCTCCGACAGCAACAGCGAACTACCCCCTTTGCGCCTGGAACGTCTGGCGGACAATCTGCTCTTCGGCCTGTTCCAGGGGGAGATGACGGTGCTGGACATCCACGAGAACCCGGAAACCGTCCACTTCGGCTTTCACGTCCACAACGCCCTGAGTAAGGTCGAGCGCTATGGCAAGTACCCCCTCAAGGCCGATGGGCAAGAAAGCGACAAGCTCCTCATCCCAACTGAACAGGCTGACTACCTTGATGAAGACCGGCGAGTGATACGCCCCACTATACTGGCCGCGGCCTTGCAGCGCATGGACTTGGGCTATCAAAGCTTCACCCCGGCCCAATATGCCCTGAGCCTGATCGAAGGGGTCGCGCGGGTACGGTTTATCAAATCTGCACCAAGATCCATACAGTAGATACATTGTACGTGGGTGCGAAAGTGTCTACTCTTAGGCACAGGCTGGTTAACAGGCCGGGAAAGTTCTGAGATTGTTGGAATCAAAACAAACACAACGCCTTTCTTCGAACCATTCATCATCCCGATTACGATTGCGATCCTGGTGGCGCTGTTCCTGCTTCAACGCAGCGGCACGGACGACGACTTTGCCGAACGGTTTCAGACCAAAGAGGTGGTGCGTGTGCCCGGCATGGCCATCTATATGAATAGCGACCTCGATTGCACCCCTCCGGCGCTCATTCACAACCTGCAACATAACAAGGTGGTTCACGAAAGGGTCATTCTGCTGTCTATTAAGACAAAGGAAATCCCGTACGTCCCTCCAGCCGAGCGCATCGAGGTTTACCCCCTCGACAACGCCTTCTATCGCGTCGTTCTTCACTACGGGTTCATGGAAGACCCGGACGTACCGCGCGATCTGGCGCTGGCCAGGCAGAGCGGCCTGGCGATCGAGCTAGACAAGGTCAGCTACTTCCTGGGCCGCGAGCGGCTCTTGCCGACTCACCGGCCGGGCATGTCCATCTGGCGCGAACAGCTATTCGCCCTGATGAGCCGCAACGTCCGCGACGCGGCCGATTTCTTCCGCCTGCCGCCGGAACAGGTTGTTGAACTGGGTATTCGGGTAGAGATGTAGGCGGGTTGGTTGCAGGTAATACTATTCACCAAACAAAAAGCTCTCGACTAAGTCGAGAGCTTTGGAACCCAGGTTCTATACGGGAGCGACGGGGATCGAACCCGCGATCTTCGGCTTGACAGGCCGACGTGTTAACCGCTACACCACGCCCCCTGGGTGCAAGTCAGGATGTTAGCAGAACTCCCCCGCCCTGTCAACAAATTCCCATCCAAAGTTTCCTGAACGCCAAACGGCAACCCAACTACTGAGGCTTTCTGAACTCGCTACTCGCCACTCTTCATTCCTAATTCGTAATTCCTAATTCATCACGCCGGCATCCAACTCAACATCTGAATATTCTTGGCCTCGAACTTCCCCGTCGGGTGGCGCGACTCGGCCAGCTCGAACTGAAAGACGTGGCTATAGCTGGGCAGTTGCAGCGGGTCGATGTTGTCCGGCAGGTTGGAGTCGTGGAAGTAGGCCGTCTCGTAGGGCGAGTCGGGGTGCTGCGTGTCGGTCAGCCACAGGCGCGGGCCGTTGACGCGCAGGAAGCGCATGAAGCCGTAGTTGATCTTGTGGAAGTAGCACGTGCCGCGGACGATGGAGCCGACTTCGCCCCACGGCGCAGCGTCGGGTGTCGGCCCGCCGTTGACCACCGTCGGCACCAGGTCGGGAATGAGGTAGCCGGACATGAACAGGTCCACCTCGCGGCGCAGCACGAACGAGGCGTTGTCCAGCGCCACCACCTCTACCCGGCAGCCCTTGTTCTGCACCGCGGCCACAACGCGGGCGAAGTCGCCGTCGCCCGTCACCAGCAGCACCCGGTCGAGGTTCTCCGACTGGAGCAGCATGTCCACGGCCAAATCGAGGTCGGCGTCGGCCTTGGCGTAGGGCTTGCCGTTCTCGTCCTCATACCAACGCACTTCCTTGATAATGACCTTGTAGCCGAAGTCGCGCAACAGGGCGTAGAAGCGGTGGGTGTTCTTGTCGTAGACGGCATCGGTGCGCGCCCGGTCGGCGTCAAAGCTGACGTAGGCGTTGAGGCGCACCAGTTCGGCGCCGTCGCGGCAGGCGAATTCGCGCAGTACGTCGTAGCGCATTCGATAGCCGCCGTTGCGGTACATGTTGGCGGTGTCGACGTAGACGCCGACGCGGGAGATGGAGCGGTTGTCTTGCATGGGTGTGATTTACGTTGCGTTTCTGTCAGAGTATTGACGCCGATTATAGCGCGACTTATCCGGCAAGCGAAACGCCGTTACCTACTTGACAGAGCAGCCGCTCTTCTGCTACAATGACTTTGTAAATTAAGTTAACTTACTTTGTCAGGCTGCGGAAGCGAGTCATGCAAAAGGCCACCCGACATCAGACGCGAGACCACAATAGCCGTTTGGTCTTGAAGACGATCTTCAACGATGGCCCTATCAGTCGCGCCGAGATCGCCCGCCGCACCCGCCTCACCCGGCCGACCGTCTCCACCCTGGCCGCCGATCTACTCGATGGCGATCTGGTCATCGAAACCGGCCGCGGCCCGTCGGCCGGCGGCAAGCGCCCCACCCTCCTGTCCATCAACGACGCCGGCCCCTGCGTCCTGACCCTCGACCTGAGCAGCGACGACTACCGCGCCGCCCTGGTCACGCTGCGCGGCGACGTCGTCCGGCGCGCGGCCTGCTCGGCCGCCGGGCTGCGCGGCGACGAGGCCCAAACGTGCATCTATCGCCTGGTTGACGAACTGTTGCCCACCGAAGCGCTGCTGGGCATCGGCGTGGCCACCCCCGGCCTGGTCGATCCGCAGCGCGGCGTCGTCCTGCGCGCCGTCAACCGCGGCTGGATCGACCTGCCCCTGCGCGAACTGCTGGCCGCCCGCTACGACCGTCCCGTCTACGTCGCCAACGACAGCCACATGGCTGCCCTGGCCGAGTACACCTATGGCGGCGGGCCGAGCGGCGGCAACCTCATCGTCGTCCGCGTCACCCAGGGCGTCGGCGCGGGCGTCATCCTGAGCGGCCGGCCGTTCTACGGCGACGGCTTCGGCGCGGGCGAGATCGGCCACGTCGTCGTCGACGTCGGCGGCGCG
>CXWK01098984.1_pt1 | contig 17094 bp, 15 predicted proteins | sample 590851 | NCBI WGS metagenome assembly CXWK01 (sample SAMEA3498364, study PRJEB10139) | wastewater metagenome | biome: wastewater treatment plant; material: activated sludge | place: Denmark | collected 2014-08-01 | reverse complement strand
GGCGCTTGGCGGCAGCATCAATTTAACGGGGAGTTGGTGTCCGGTTTTGTAGGGGCAAGTCCAACCAACAAGACCGGAATCGAGTGATTGAGCCAGTAATTAAGATGTCTAAGCTCACCGTAGAATATAAGGCCACGCTTAGTTTGGGTGAGGTGTGACTCTCCAGCTTTGATTTGAACCGCAATCAAACGTCCTTGAGGGCAGCCATTCAAAACATATTCGATCTGCCCATCTATACCGTAATCGACAATTGGGGTTTCTCTAAAAATCCATCCAAATAAAGTCGTAACCGCGAGATCTATCTTGGCGACACCGATCCGCTCAACAGGCTGATAAGTCATTCTCTACTCCGACGGATTCTGGATACTCGCATGACTAACGGTCTTCAGGTTGCTGGCCATACGAGATAGCGGTTCCCTTCTTTGCCCATTACTTCCGGCTGCAGGAATGGTGGACGCACCGCTCGCCGGGCCTCTACGGAGCTTATTTTGTCCATAAAGGCCACATTGTTGCCTATTTAGTCCAGTACCTGAAGCCTTTTGTGAGAATCATTAGTTTCAGGCGGAGATGATTTCTGGCGTACCAAAGGGAGGCTACATCAATGGCCTGCTTCGAATAGATGGAGCAGGAAGCTCTGGATGGTATCGACTGATGAGTATATATAAGAAGCATCTATCATGATGAGCTGCTCTTCGATAAAGCTCAAATTTTTAGAACTATTAATTATGCGTATGAGCTTTGTGGAGTTCTTGATCGGATTTGCATCGCCATCTGCATGTACGATGCAGTTCCTGATGAGGTTCAGAGTTGTCAGGTGAGACCACTGTTTGTTAACGGTCGTGAAATCTATTTTGGCCAGTTTCTCAAGCGTTCCCAGCGTTCATAGGTAGTTCCCATCATACTCCTAACTCTTGGTTAGACGATCCAGTGGCTCAAGCAACTCAATCACTCTATCGGTATAGCCCTGCAATCCCTGGCAAGCTAAGAAATTGAGAAGGACTGCCTTTTTTAATATTATTCTCAGAGTTTATTCTCTTATCACTTGTAATCAATACACACCATTTCCTAGCCCTAGTAATCCCTACAAAATGAAGGTTTAATTCTTGATCCCAGTCCGGAAAAACTTCATCGTTGAAGTTTCCCGTGTACTTGCGAGTGGGAAACACCCAATCATAAAGATCTAAATGCACGACAAAATCAAACTCTAGGCCTTTCGACTTATGAAGTGTCATCACTTGAACTTCGCCAGGATGCGCACTCTCATAGTGTAAAATTTCCTCGGAAGACGAGATGGTTTTTTGAAGCGCCTCAACTTCAACTTGATTTTCCTTGTGAAAATTGAACGACTGCGCGATCTCTAGAAATGCACCTGGAAGTTTAACTAATTGAAAATCTCGCAGATCATGGATCGACTTTCTAAGCGCTCTCAGTCTAGCAGGTGTACTTTTGAGCAGCGGAAAATCATCAAGAACTTGCTCTACGAGCTTGCGTTTATCAAAATAAAAGTAAAGCAGCGCAGAGAAAAAACGCCCCAGCGGACTGGAAATTTTTGACAACGAATCGTCTCTGTAGAATCTGGCTGGGAGGGTAAGATGTCTTTGAAGACGGTCTATTGAAACGTTCCATCTAACTAAAATTGCGACCTCACTTAAATCCTCAATTTTAAATATACGAACTGCTCTCTCTATCCAACTACTAAGACTCCTAGCTACATCCTCTTGCGTTCCATCAAAGCTACGGTGATAGACCTGGATATCGGCAGCGGCAACAGGGATCAGTTGGCAATGAGGAGAATACAACCGTTTAGAGTAATTAATAATTGAGGGATGACTGCGGTGATTGATGTCAATTACGTAATGTTCAAAATCCCTTACATTAGCCGTGAGTGACAACAGATGACGAGGATCACTCCCACGGAACGCAAATATAGATTGTTGCGTGTCTCCAACAGCTACAGCTCTCAAACCCAATGAGTGCAGAGCGCAAAAAAGTACATGCTGAGGCTCCGATGTATCCTGATACTCATCTATGTAAACCGTACGATACTTTGCTTTAATATAACGCCTGCATGCCTCTGATCTCTCTAAAATCTTGCAGGCAATTACCGTGACAGCCTCTAGAAGAACGAACCCCGCTCGGTAGTGCTCTTTAAATGCCGGCTCATACAAATCGTAGTCGCTTGCGACTAAATTTTCATCTGGCTTTGAAAGATCAGGAAGATAGTCTTTATGCTCGTCTTCCAGTTTGCTATATTGCACACATGTTAGTTCGTTACCACTAAATCCATAAAGCCTGGCTAGAAATGGGAATATAATCTCCGCAAGGCAGAAATTGTCGATTGTTCCGAAAAAACTCGCTCTAATATTGGCTCCATTTTTTCTACATTTATCGTCGAGTTCTTTGCTGGATTTGATAGTGAAGGATATGCCGATGATTCCTTGGTATGGCTTGAGCGTATCAAACTCTTGGCGGATCTTCTCTACCATGACTGTTGTCTTGCCACTGCCAGGGCAGGCCGTGATAACCATACTCCCGGGACAGTCAATAGCCGCTTTCTGAGCGTCACTGTAAGTGAATTGAGAAGGCATACCTAGCCCTCAGCCAAAGTTTTAGCATGGAGTAGCGGCTTTGCCAAATTCCCACCTTTGATGAGAGGAAGGCTATCTGAAATTTGCGCCAGTAACTCTCTCATGCGGATAGCTTTCTTACCCTGCAAATACTTGATCGCAATAGCGGCGTCTAAAGTGCGTTTCCTCAGTTTTTTACACGCATAAGCAATCACTTCAGATTCCATTTCCTCTGTCAAATCATGCTCAAGATCGACGCGAGACAGATAGGCGCCTTTTGGGTTAGTTTCCTTCGAAACCTTCTTCCAAGTACCATCAGCCAGCAATGATTGAGTGGTCGTACCGAGTGGGGAATGTGGCATAGCGGCTAAAGCCACCGCTGCGCAGCAACGGTTAATCCCCGCCAAATGACGCTGCTTTACTCTTTTTACCGTGATATCCGAGACATCATTATCTGTTCTCATCACCCAAGGGATTTCCATGGCGTCCAAGATTTTTACGTAAACGCTAAATTGAATTCCGTCTACAGACAAAATGGAAATATTGTAAAAATCCAAGTCCACTGATAAGCGTTTTGCAAGTTCGCTATAAAACAAAATCTCCGACGGGCCCTCTACAAGGAAAACACATTTAGCAAAGAAAGCTTCAGCGGGCAGAATGCTCATCCTATACCCTAAGTGATCCCATGCTTTACTGATGCAGTTGCTACAACCATTGCTTGCTGCTTTAGTCCTCCCACCTTTAACTTTGAGATGGACAATTGAAGAAGGCGTGTAGCGAGCCGTAATCTGTGGTGAGTGGCTAGTAATAAACGTTTGCCCAGGGAGATGATTAATCAAATAGTCAGCCAATTTTCTTTGTTGATGGGGATGCAAGTGCGCCTCAGGTTCCTCGACGCAATAAAATACTACCTCACTATCCGGGTCGTGCTCACGCTGGCTCTTAGCCTTCCACAAGGCCATCAAAATTTGATTGTTCCGCCCGTCGCCCCCAAGCATTACAGATGCTCCGGACGTAGACGCGCCTAAACGTAAGCTATCAATAAACTGCTGAACCTGAATTGCGCCTGAGTCGAGCTTTACTTCATACTCACTGAAGTCGTGAGCAAGCTTTTGCAACTCCTCATTTACAGAATCAGTCGCTCCTTTTACATAATGCAAGTTTCGGATTCTATCATTAATCGCTTCTAACGCTTTTCCAATTCTAGCCATCTGCCGATGGTCGGACTTCGACTCTGTCTCGCTACGATTCTCTAAGGATAACTTTAGAAGCTGTCTCTTTTCAGAGTTAATATATTTTTCAAGATCTCTGCGAGACTTCACGTACCTCATATTTATATGCTTTAAGTAATATCTTGAGGGGATTTCTACAAGCGAAGACTTCGTGGCGCCGATTCGAATTTGATAGGTCAGAGTACGTCTATCGGCAGTGTATTGAAGAACAGAGCATAAATCATCTGTGATATTTCCTTTCAGACTTGCAAGTACAGCATCCTCTGTAATTTCAGAGAAATATACCGTCACAGACAATGTGTCAGAAATTTTCCCAGCAGCCGAGATGTGGAAATCGGACTCAACGGGCTCAATCTCTGCATCAGAAAGGCTTTTATCTAAAAGCAATCGCAAAGAATAAACCAAATTCGTCTTTCCAACATTGTTCGCACCAATAATTAAAGTGTTACGTTCAAGATTTATAGTGGCATCCGCGAAGTTCCGAAAACCTTTCAAAACTACTTTGGTAATTAGCATTGTCTTCCTTGGTTTTAGATTTGCGTAGGTTTCTGAGCTTCAGCCGGAGCGCGTACGGTGTCAATAGGGCATTGGTGACGGCCATGCCCACAGTTAAGCTGTGTCTCTGGGACTAGGACGGTAGGCGACAGCTGCCAAAAAGGAATTTGTTGGCTATGCATAATGCGGCCATCATGCGCCCAAGCCAGTAGGGGGTGGCCGGAGCCCGACGACAGAGAAGGTGTAAATGGGCGCGACCGACGACCCGCATGACCGTGTCTGGCGCCACCAAGAACGTCAAGGGATGGGCTCCTCCTGTTTTGTAGAAGCAGGTCAAGCTTGCAGCAGGACACAGAACGCCGCCCTAGGCGAGAGTCATGTGACATTTGGTTTCACTACTTTTGGCCTAGCACGTACCGGGCATCAGAGCGCAAGCTTTCTGAGACCGGCAACGGTCGGTTCAACCGCGATAGGCTGACGACCAAAAATCACCACATTGAAGAGGGCCTTCAACCTTGAACGCCCAAGCTATTCTAGCGAGAAAAACTGTCAAGACTGAATCGCCTCCGGTTTCAAAGATCCCCCATGACCGCTTTTGGCCGTTGTCTGCATGTCGCGACCGGCAGAAAACGGCAAAATTCTGCCGCTGGAGAATTGTCTATGAAGTCAGATCGAGTCGCTTATTCTAAAATTTCCCAGAATGAAAAAGGGCCGGGTGGCCCTCTTTTGTATTTGGCGGTGTGATTTACAGCTCGAAATGGCGTAAGAATGTATGAACATTCTTTCCAGTGTCTTTGTTAAAAATAACGTCTTCATTGCCAATCAAGCCGTCTGCGATTTTGATAGACGCTTCATTGCCTTCATCTACCACTGCTTCGATGGCAAATCCATCGGAAAGCTTGCCTTGCATCCCATTGCAAAACTCGGTCAGAGCTTTAAGTGCAATAGTCTTGCCCCAATTGTTGTTGCGATAATTTTTAGCAACGGCCCAGTCAACCTGCCATGTAGCGACGCCTTCTCGCACAGAGTCAAAAATGATGGTGCAACGAGCCATCACCTCGTTCTGAACGGTAGGGCTGAACATAACGTATGTGAACCGCGCCACGCCTTCAGGTTTGTCGCCATGGGCATAGACGTCTGGATAGACTCGCCCCGGCTCAATCTTGATAGCGTTGTTCTTGATAGCTACGGCAATCTGCCGCAAACCTTCCTCGGCAAGCTCAGCTCCGGTCATTTTATTTAAAGCGTGCATTGGTTTCGAAACCATCGTAGAGACTGGCGCTGGTCTTGTATCGAACGGTGACGACGCATCCTTGGCCTTCTTTTTTTTGAAAAAATTAAACATTTCAAAATCCATGTGTTGAATGTCCGCTAGTTCAAAATTAAACAGTTCTGGAGATCGCCACGCCCATGAATGGAATCATGGGCACACGTCTGCTCGGGCTGATTTCAGCACTTTGGCCACTGACTGTCGAGACGAATGCCCCCTTTTGGCCGAAAGTGTGTAAAAACGCTGAGTCAAAATTGAAGTCTGCGCTTCTATGCCAAATCTGAAATTTATCGGCTGGTTGGCGACCTGGATTTTGCGTAGAGACGCGATTTTCAGTTCTACTTTGGACACCAATCGCGTTGAAAAACGTTTTTACACACTCTGGGCCGATCTCTGCCGCTACCGAACGACTATATTGGGGCTATATCCGCCGACCATCGCCACAAATCGAGTTGACCAAAGGGATGCCAATAGCTGGCAGGCCGGATGCCAACAGGTGGGATAAGTGCAGTGCCAACGCCTGGCCAGCTTGAATGCGATTGGCTGTGCAATGGCAAGGCAACCGGGTGGTCAAGTGGGGTGTAATCAAGCACCTGGCAGGTCGCTTAGTCAGGCTGGCTTGGGTAAGCGGAGCGCGCAGGCGTGTAGGATGGAAGCCCGAAGGGCCGAGACGCAGGCGTCGCCAAGGCTCGGTTCACGACAGCCTTTCCCCGCAGGGGCACGCAATGGCGCCTCTGTGGGATGCGAAGCTGAACAACAGGGTGATGTGGAGAAAATCCTATGGGTATGACAGACGATGACGACACTGTGTACTGCGACGTTCAAATGCCTTTGTCACAGGGAAGAGAGCTACTGGAGCTAGTGAGCGCACTGCGAGAGTCGAAAGCACATCCCGGCCTCGATAAAGTCTTCGAGCACATGCAGCACGAGCTGAGCACCTCTATTGATATCATCGAGAACCCACCATCCTGGGGCCCATGGTGTCAGTGAATAGAACTCCAGTGAACACCTTTGTTTTGCAGTTCTGAAATCATGCTAAAGGGCTGTGGCTGCAAGCAGGTTACCTATTCGCTACCGTTGTTTCTGAACCAGATCTTTGTATAACTCTCGGGCCTCAAGGATCTGATCCCTGATCTCCTCGGGGTCTATGCGCATGCCGCCGCGAGGCGTTATCTGGAGCGATTTTAGGTTGTTCGCAGCCTTGATGAATTCCCGTTCTTCCGCCTGAACCCACGCGGGGCGCTTGTCTTTCCAAAAGAGCCAACCCATTTGCCCGGCCTCATCTTTGATCGGATGTTTAGCAGTATGTGGGAGCGGTAGCCAATGTCCAAGCAAGAAGGTGAGTCGGATCGCTCCGCAAGCGGAGCGCGCAGACCAGGATAGTCGAAGAGCGTAAGGATGGAAGCCCGAAGGGCCGAGACCCAGCGTAGCGGGGCTCGGTTTACGACAGCCGATCCCGAAGGGATACGCCCGACCGCCTTGATTAAACGTTACCGAACAGCTCGTTGATCAAATGACCGAGGCACTACGCCCAGCACGCAAAGATCGTATGTCCTGCGCAATGCTACCTCGTCGCCAGAAGACACCCGCGCATGGGTAAAGATCGTCGACAGAAAACGTCTCCTTTCGCTGTTGCCGAGCTCAGACCAAATCCTTGGCTGTCCTTGTGCATCAGGAATCGCCAGCCGGTCGAGGAGATACTCTTCCAGGCTGTGCAGACGTTGTTGGCCATCAATCAAAATTTCACTGTTTTCGGCCAATGCCCTGCTACCGCTTTCTGGCTCGTACCAGTCATTCGTGAGGTAGCTGCCCAGATCCCCACCTGACCATATTGCTGAGATGAAACGAGACTTCTGACCGAGGTTCCATTCCAGTCCGCGCGCCCAGGTTGGCACGGGCATGCCCATAACGAATCGCGCTGCCCATGGAAAATGCTCACGAGCGGAGGAGGGGTCTACCAGATACTTTTCCCACTGACCTACCAGAACATCAATTGGGTAATGACTGACGGTTGTAGCCAGAACCCGCTGCGGCATCTGGATGCGTAATTCAGACGGTTCGTCGTCGGCATAGCGTTGAAAAATAGAAGTCATGGTACTCACTGGTGGCTACAAATAGGTGGAGGTGCTGGAGCCAACACGGGCGCATCGCCATGCGTCGACAGTCTCGATGATCAACACATCTCGTTCGATGGAAATGTCGATCTGGTCGCTGTCGACCAGCGCATGTGCGTAGCCCTCTACATAGGCTGCTGCTTTATCAAATGCAGAAAGGGTTTCTGAAGACATGATGAAGCTGATCAGACGTTGCCAGGCACCGTGCTGGCGGTTGCCCAGGATCGTCTTGAAAAACGGAATGGCGGCACTCAAACGCAGTGCGTAATCATCGATTGGTGGGATCAAAGCGGTTCGCTCAAAGGGAGTACATACCTATGACAAACGGTTGGTTTTGCAAAACCTTGAGCCTGATGCGAAATTTTTTCGTAGGCGAGGGGCCATCCGGGCCAAAGGCTGATCACTAAAAGCAAGCGGAGCGCGCAGACGTGAGGATGGAAGCCCGGTAGGGCCAGGACGGCGGCGAGTATCGCCGGGCCTGGTTCACGACAGCCGTCCCGGCAGGGCACGCAAAAGCTGCATTCTCCACTTCGCAGGCCAGCATCAGTGTCTATGGGATAGGCTTGGAACCGGTAGCCGACTCTCGCCACGAATCCAAGTCCTCGTCAAAGAGATCCGGCCCGTCTCGCAGCTGTTCCGGCTCTTCTTCGGGTTCCTCATCAGTTGGTGGCCCGAAGACTTTTTCAGGCGCCCAGTCATCCTTAAACAGGAACATTTTAGGCGTGAACTCGAAGATTCCGATTTCGTTGTCGTCAAGAATGTCGCGAACGAACTTTCTGAAAATCCTGCCCCCATCAAAGCCTAAACCTGCAGCGACATCTTTGATAAGTAGGACAGTCCAATCGTCATACATGACACCAGCAGCGATTTCTTCCCAACCGAGATGAAACAGCTCAAAACTCTCACCGACTAATACGTCGTCATACACGACGACGAGCATACCTTTGGAGGCATTCAGCAGCTTCACCGGGGAGAGAAGGTTCAAGATGATCGACTGTTCGATCAAATCGATCACTCTCGTATCAGGTTGATCCTCCCAGAGCACAGCGAATTTCTGAATCCCCGTAACATCGAGTGGAACGCAGTCAGGGCCAAACAACTGTTGTGTAGAAAAAATCGTATATGCGCCCTCACCATCATCGTTGTGAGGTTGCTCATGCTCGGTATAAAGCAAGCGGGAATAGATCATGGTGGGCACCGTGTGGCGAAGGAATGTGTGAGCCGTACCTGCGTCGGGCACTCAACGATAGACTGAGTACCTATCCGATTGCTTTATTAGGCATCTGGACTTTTGCTTCCCGCGCCGACGTAATAATCCGTCATTGAACAGCGACAGTGGCCCATCATCGACGCTACAGAGTCCACTACCCTCGGGGGGAGCCCCGAGGGGGCTTCTGACTGGCGGGTAACGGTCTGGAGGAGGTCAACGTGGAGCTGGTGAGATACTGGGTCGTCGCCGTTTAATATTTCCTCAGCGCAGTCATGGAGAACCGGTATGTTATAGCGCTCAATCCCCAAGCTATTCGACTCAAGGACTTCCTTGACTTCACGCCAAAACAAGTAATCAGAACGGCCTGAATAGGCCTCGTGCTCACACGAAAAATCCACTTCCAACTTTCGATTGAGCTCCAGTTCTTTGATCGGCTCCCATAGGGCTTCGATGGCAGAAAAAGTGGAACCCGCCACTTCGTCACTCAAAAAGATACGAAGCACGTCTTTGTGAACGGCAACCAGCTTCACCCCGGACATTGCGCCTCGGATGTGTGCCTGTTCGAGAGTCTCGATTGCGAACCTGTCCTCTAGCGGCTGGTTGTAGAGGACGGCGAAGCGCTGTTTGTTAGCGGTTGCCATCAGATCAAGATTCGGGGTCTTCCACTGCAGGGCGCTGAACACCACGTATTGGAAAACACCTTCGAGAGCTACGGGAGCGCATTCCGGGTGGAACAGAGCTGAAAATCTCATGGTGATTTCTCTCTTGGACGGTAGTGAGAACTGAAGACCATGTGGCTGAAGTGGTCAAGGGAAAAAAACGAAATCTCTATTATAATTTTCATTTGAATCAGTATCTTACGAGCATACCCTTAACTGAAATTGGCACATGGTGAGCGCTGCGTGACAAGCGTAGAGCTCATACCTGAGTAGTCGAAGAGCTTAAGAAGCTACGCTCGTATACCCAAACCGTGACTGCCGTGGATTGGTTTACGATCAGTATTTCCGAAGATGAACACCTAGCTGTTGGAAAAGGAAGGCGACCGATCCACACGCTGTACAGGTAAGCGAGGGACAGTGCCTACAGTGGAAAGGTCACATATGTGGCGCAATGCCAGCTCGTCGCCGGAAACGCGGGCGGGGTAAAGGTCGCCCGCAAGAACCAAAGCAGTTCGTTGTACCGATTCCCAGCCGCATTTCTTAATGTGTCGAAGACCATGCATAATTTTTTAACTAAGATTAAAAAAATCATTTCGATCAAGAAGTAATGTTTGGATTTCATATATTGATAATATTAGTAGTATTGACATGTTAATGATTTTTGTGAAGTTTGGCCGTAGACCTTGATCTGCCTGAGCTGCGTCGGATGCCAAGGTGTCGTGGTCTGGGTTTGTATATATATTCTTGCAGAAAATAATTAAAAGATATTGCCATTAAAAGAAGAGTTTGTTTGTTGGTTTTTCATGTTTTTTGAGGAGAAAAGTTCTTGTGGTGTTGGTTTTTTTCGTAGTAGCTTTAGCCGACTGTGGAGGCGCTATGAAAAATTTTAAAATGATTCCTGCAGTATTAAATAGTGTGAAAACATATGTTATTGAGTCTGTTCCTGACAGAATCGTAGTGTCAGGGGTGGAGCAATACTGTAGCGCCCTTATTGCTATGGGGCGGGCAAGACTAACAGTGAATTCTTATGTTGGAGCATTAGCTCGATACTTAGATTTCGTCGTGGAGTACGTAATTTGCTCTTTGCTGCTAGGTAAAGTAGCGGGTGAGATGATGTATGAGGATGTCGTGCATGTTTTTTTCGAGTCTTTGACTGTAGGTTGCAATTCAGATGATGAAATAGTCAGGATGGTGTGCGTGAGACTAAATCGCCGCTTGGTAAAAAGGCGTACTGTCAATGTATATAGATCTGCTTTGAAGTTTGCATTTGAGGTGTCAGATAAGTTTGTACAGAGTGCAAATCCGAAAATGATTCTTTTGGGGCAGGGCGGTAATAAACCAGGAATTGGATTTCCATACAAGTCTTACATGACATTTACTCGATCAAATTCCCAGCGAATATATCAGACGTCATTTCTTGCTGGTTGCATATCTGGTGGTATAAAGGCTAGTTATGTCAATTTGCTACCTAAATATTATCGTGGGTCTGCGCGACATTATATCGGAGAATTACGACTTGACTTCCATAAACTATTGGAGATCTTACCCGAAATAAAAAACGTCCGAGACCGCTGCCTTTTGGCATTGCTTGCGGCAGGGGGGGAGAGGATTTCAGAAGCACTTCAGACTCTCACAATAGACATTGACTCGGATGCGAGTAGCGTACTGGCTATAGATCCGAGTAATAGGCCAAGCCTTTACTATGAAATGGGGTTGTCGGTGTCTCAAGTAACGAGCCTGCGCTGGAAGGGAAGAAAAAATAATTCGGTTTTTCTTATACCACCATTCGACAAGATTTTTTGGGATTCGTACGCGGAGTTACTTGTTTCAGATAAGTATCCTGTTTTTGATGCTGGTAGACGCTGGGTAACTCATAAGTTTGTTTTTCGTGTACTAAAAGGTAAAACACGTGGGCAGCCATTAGCTTTGGCATCTGAAGGCGTTGTTCGTAAGATGTTCAAGCGTTTACTTAAGAAGTACAACATTATTAATGTTTCGCCTCACGATATCAGGCACTGCTATGTCACTTTTCTTATCCATGAGGTACCTGTAGGTGATGGGCGCGGACTCGGAGTGGAAGTCGCAAGTGACTTGGTATCGCATGTCAAACTCGAAAGCACTCTGGTTTATGACCATCTAGATAGAAGCACAGCTCACGCTGATATTGAAGATGGTTACAAAAAAATAGGCTATCACCCGGAGATGTTAAAGCCATGATTAATCATACTGATATGCCCATCTGGATCGGTGGCGATGCAGATGTTGACTCTGCTATCAAAGCTAGCGTTGCAGAAGCAGCGAAGTTTATAAAGAGTGAATATGGGAAAGGGAAGCACTGGTCGTACGATACTATCACAGCCGGGCCGGAATCATGCCAAGTTAGCTTTGTTAAGTATTTTGTTTATGCGCCAGGACTGGAGGAGGCTAATTATACATTTGATTGGGTACTCGAGGTGTTTAAATATGTTGCGGCAGGCAGTGATCAAGAAAGTTTAGACATGGGTATGATATTGGGCCCATCCAAAAAAGACTACAAGAAGTCTGTGTATACCTGGGTCAAGCGCGGACTGTGGCTGACGCTTGTAATGCTTTATAAAAATGGTTTTATTTCGATTCCAGCGAATTTTAGCGCATTATCCTCCAATTCAGGCAGTGGGGCTGCTGGAACTAGGACGGATTTTGCTTTTGAAACATATCCAGAGCTTATGAGGTTTTTGATTTCCTCTAGATACAAGCTCGCTGCAAGTGATTTTTGGTCAGGAATACCCAAAAAGGTTTGTGAAAGAATTGCGCAGTATGGGACTCGTCTATTTTGGATGTGCGGAGTTACCAATCCGGAGCAAATAGATATAGACGAAGTTATTGAGATTCACTTGACCTATACAATGGGAGAGCGATTACTCACTGCCGAAATTCCTACCAGGGCTATTATGCAGTATGTATGCCACTACTACGGTGATCGAGTTCCTTTTACGCTGGATGAGTTTTTGCCTCGTCTAGAGCAGGCGATACGCTTTCGACGCAATGGCTCTACCCCTTCAGAAATAAGAGAGAGAAAAATTACTGGCTCTCAGGACTCGGTAGCCTCGGTGGATGAGTTATACAATTTTGTAAAAGTCTGGGTTAAACGAGATTATCTTCCAAAGAGAATGTCTACGGTTGATCTATTTGCCCCTTGGTGTGAATCCTTGAGGGATACTCTAGATATCTGGCTGAAGAGTCAAATTAAGTATCTAGGAGAGAAAGCCTATGAGCGCGAGGAGGTTAGTGCTTTAGGGATAGCACGATTTAATCTGTATCTTTTTGAGTTCTTGCCTCGATGGTACTCCATAGAAGGAATTACCTGGAGCTATAACTATCCATATCATCCGAAGGACATATCCAATATTTTTATTTCACCGGTTGAGCCTGTAACTGGAGCTCCTCCATCTTTCAAAACCTTTCTTACACAAATGTTTGATAAAAATGCCGAGACGGCACCCTACGCCGCAATGCTGCAGCTGAAAAATTTCTTTTCTTGGGTAGAGGCTAAGTATCAACATGTTCATGGGTATGAAGGCTTTGTAAATCCTATTCACGAAATGGATTTGCCCCCCTCAAATAATAGAAATGAAAGCAAAGCAAGGCCTTTTACGAAATGGCAATATTCAATAGCTTTAAATTATTTGGCAGTCATAGTTAATGCAATAAAATTAATTAATTATAATGTCACTTCTGGTGATATTTCTATAAAGGATGAAAAAGATTTCACCGCGCTTGCAATGAGGCTGGGCTGGGATAACTCATTTTATTGGAGTGGGCGTCAATTCAGAATTTCGAAAATACCAAGCGTTTTTTTAGAGCGGTGGAATGTACCACTTAAGAACAATAATTTTGTCACTTTGCTATATCCTCACTACGTTGTACATGTTTTAACCGCAGTAGATAGTGGTCTTAGACACCAAAGTGTACGCTGGCTGTGCATGAACTTTGATAAAAATGTTGTTGAAGGCACCGGTTCGGTTGCTTTTCAACTACACGTTGCAGTAGATAAAGTATCAAAAGTTCCAGTGAAATCCTACGTTGCACTACAGACACTCGAGGCTTTGCGGTATCAACGTGAAATAAGATCTCTAGTGGATCTTGAAAGTTTTAAGGTGGATGTTTTCTATCGTGGCAATGTTGATACGCAAAAAGCAAAATTCAAACCTTTATTTTCAAGTAGCTTTACCTCAGGGCTTCCTAGGACGGAGGGCGCTTACAATGAGATGTATGTTAAATTTCTTGTTGATTTTAATTTTTTTCTCAATGAGCATGACCTTACTTGTAAGTTATTTGAGCTCAAAGCTAAAGGTTTTGCTTATGGTGCTACGGTCACTGCAGGTCAAGAAAATCGCACAAAAGCTGGTGATTTGTTTTGTCCACTAAGCTTAGTCACCGATATGACCCCTCATCATACTCGTTCTAGTACCGTTAACAGTTGGTCAAAATTCTTGTCTGCTAAAGATGTTGGCAGATTTAAGACCGCGCATAAATCTGAAGCAGTCGTAAGGTATTACAGGAAGCTGGATGATGAGGATAAAGCACAAATATCACAGAAACTCGCACTTGGGGTTCACCAGATATGGGGCGGCGCATCGATAGACCCCGCACTTGAGGGGTCAACTTTTCGTAAGTCACTTTCCGCAGACCCCCGAAAAGCTGTTCACGATTTTGGATGTATTTCAATCTCCGCGACGGGAAGCGATAAACAACTTGATGGAGTGCAGCGCATTGCGCAAGGGCATCACTCCGGGCTAGCGCACTATTCCACTCATATTTGCACTAGAAACGGTGACTGTACAGACGAGATGAAAGCGGCTGGAATTGAAGATAGGTGTGGCTTTTGTATTTATGCTGTCAAAGGTATCGATAACCTTGAGGCAATAGAAGTTAAGGTGATTAATTTAACAGATGAAGTCCGGTCATTGCATGATTATGCCGACCGAATTCCAGGGGAAAATCAACATGAATTAATCAAGGTAGATAACCGTCTCGACATTGTGGTTGGTGACCTTTTGGCTTGGATTTGGTGTAGAGACCATTTGGTAGCGGCTGCTGAAAAATTCAAATCTGATTCAGATAAGTTGTATTCATATCGCCCGGAAATCCTGGAGCGGGATTTTCGTCAATTCAACGCTGACGAAGATTCAGCTTTCTATATTTTATCTCGCCTTCATCAAGATAGCCAGTTTCCTGACTTGGTCTCGGAGGTCGCCCGAGCAAGATATAAGGCACTAAAACTTTCGTTGCTTTCAGGGAAGGTAAGCGTACTTGATATTTTTAAGGGCACGATCTCTGACTCTCCAGTTGAGGTAGTTTCAATAATCCGATCAATGCTCAAGACAAGTGGTATTGGTATAGAAGATTTGGCTTCAATTTGGCAGGCTCAAGACAGTCGTACTAATAAGTTGATTAATGATTATGTCCCAGTTATTGCGGTGGCTAAGGAGTAGGGTTAATGCTCAGATCTAATTTTTCTTCATGGCAAGAGACTTGCGTTGATGAAAAAACTAAAAAAGTAATTTCAATCCTCAAGGATATGAGCGAGTTTAATACTCCTGTGATGAAAGTCACAGATTTGGCTAAATTCATATCTGGCAAAATGGCCAAGGATCTAGAAGGTTCTAAATCCGATGCGTCGGAGCCATGTGTGCTGGATTTTACCACTTTGTTGAAGAGGGAAGGGAAGTATCGCCCAATAATAGATTCCTATATGCTTCAGCGAGAGGGGGTCGAAAATTACGCGCTGCGAAATATTGATCCTGTTGTCGGGAATGTACTAGAGTCTCACAAGGTACGACTGAAACAGTCAAGTGTATTGGTTAAACGTTTGCAAGAAAAAGTTAGTCAGCTGGAGGCGGATAAAGCGGCCTTGAATTCTGTCGCTAATATTATTCCTAATGGCCATAACGGGTGGGATCAGCTAAATGCGATGGGCAAGGTTGCATCTATATTTTTTGATCTGCTTTTAAGTACAGATTATTGCAAATTTGATGAGGGCACAGGGGATGTGCTAGCCGTTGGAAGAGCGCGTCGAGTGCTTTTGCCGGCCTCAGATATCGCGGTGTATCTAAATTGGCGCTATCGTGCTCCATCAGAAAGCTAGTTATATAGCTATTCATTTAATGTGCGGTCGCTTTGGCGAAACCCCTTCACCAGACAGTCTGAAGGGCGCGCAATGCTAGGAAAGCATGAAGGTTCATGTACGATTGGGTTCATTGTGCCCATGGATCTTGGCTTTGAATGGGGTGTGTTTTTACAAACACCGCAGCGCACAGGCCAAGGAGACCACGGCGGCAGAGCTTTTAAAGAGCTTGTAGAAACGCGTCACGATGCGGTTATTCTCTTTTAGCCACCCAAACATGCGTTCGATGATATTGCCGGCTGTCAAACAACCTGGGCAAGCTCGGCTTGGGTTTGCGTTTCATGCTGCGTAGAGGGATGGCTGCCCGCATTCAGTCGCGATCCCGGTACCGGCGCAACACGTCGGCGTAGTACCCCTTGCCGGCCAGCAAGCACCGGCAGCGTTTGCGAGGACGCCCGCGCAGCCTCGGAAAGTGAGTCGCATCCAGTAGAGGGTGGGCGTAAGCGATATCGCTTGCTTGTCCGACGGACAACAGAAAGGGCAGAGGCAATCCGTCGGCATCGCACAGCATGTAAATATTGTTTGTCATACCGACCCCGGCTCCGCGCGAGCGCGTAGTCTTGCGGTGCTTTGGGCCTCTTTTTTCCGGGCGCCTGATGAGGCCCGGGTTGCACGTAGAGCCGTGGAGTCGATCAGCCAGCTTTCCAGATCAATCTAGCGCCGTTCGCTTATCGGATGTGCAGCCGGTCGAAGAATCCGCGATTGCGCCAGTCGCGGAATCGCTGATACACCGTTGACCAAGGGCCAAAGCGTTCTTGCGTGTTCCTCCACCGCGACTGAGCATCACCCGATCATCAGCGCGCTGACGTCTGTCACGGCGGGCTCCAATGAAGAATCTGCAACCACGTCCCAGGCAGCATCTGGATTTCATGCTGTTTTTCCATCGTGACCTCCTGGTAGTGATGGCGGCGGATTTTACCGGAATCGATGGTTGAATAGATTTTGTGCAGATTCTAGTGAGATTGAGGATAGCTATGGACTGGCTCTAATATGCAGCAGCTGCGTATTGCATCTCATTGAAAAATAAGGGGCGTTAGTTTTTCATGGGGTGTTGTGTCCCGATTATGGTTCGAACCTGCCCTGGGACACCATTCAATCAAGTCTTCAGCTGTTCATAATTCCCGCTCCAGGCCTTTATGGGTTCACGGCGGGTGCAAATGGATTGCTCGAGGCATAAAAAGGCCCTGCTCAGATGCGTATCTGGCAGGGCTTTTTCATTTATGTGGCAAGCACCTGGGCATCCTTTCCGGTTTGGGCTCTTCTATATAGAGGAAGAGGCGACTATTTCTGCATCAAGTACCTTTTTGCCAGGAAACCAAATCAATGCTTGACGGCAGATTCTGGAAGCCTATAATTCGCCCCACTTCCGGCGCAGTCGAAA
>CXWK01003198.1_pt4 | contig 17109 bp, 16 predicted proteins | sample 590851 | NCBI WGS metagenome assembly CXWK01 (sample SAMEA3498364, study PRJEB10139) | wastewater metagenome | biome: wastewater treatment plant; material: activated sludge | place: Denmark | collected 2014-08-01 | reverse complement strand
GCTGGTGAGGCTGTCGCTACGACCTGCCAGGTTGGCAGGCACTGCAGAATGAACTGGGCGATGCCGTGGCCTTCATCGCCGTGGCCTTCGACGACTCAGCCGCCGACGTCGAGCCCTTCGCCGAGGGCATCGACTTGCCGGTGTTGTTGGATCGCCATCATGTGCTCAGCGAGACGCTGGCGGTCTCCAACGTGCCGACCGTCGTGTGGGTTGACGAGGCCGACCGCATCGTCGTGCCCAACTGGGTGGCCTTCTCCAACGATCTGTTCACCGAGTTTCACGGGCTGGAGTCCGGCCCGGCGCTCGATGCGATCCGCACCTGGGTGCGAAGCGACGTGGTGCCCGCCGAGCTGGCGGTCGACCCGTCGGTGATCGGCGATCTCAGCGAGGACGAGGAGTCGGCCCGGTTGTGGTTTCGCCTGGCCGTCGAGCTGCGACGCAACGGCGACGACGAGGCGGCCGGGCGGTTGTTCGCCCGGGCCGGTGAGTTGGCCCCGCTGGACTTCACCATTCGCCGGGCCGCCATGCCGCTGGTGAACGATGACCCGTTTGGTGGCTCGTTCTTCGAGCTGTACGGCGAGTGGGAGGCGGCCGGGCGCCCCTATCACGGCATCGGTTCCGGGCCGACGGCCTCCTGAACGGTGGCGGGTGGAACCACCACCGGCCGGGAAGCCTGGACAGCACCGAACTTCTGAACAGGTCGAACAGAGCCGCCCTACGCCGGCTGTACTGCAGCACAGCCATGTCGTGGCACACTTGCCACCTGGGCCGATCGCAGCAGCGGGCGGCCGCTCGACACGATTCCGGGGAGCGTTCGATGACCGAGGTCAGCACCACACAGGGCGCACTGCGCGGCACCGCCACCGATCACGGGTGGAAGTTCTTGGGCGTCCCCTANNCAGAACCCGTCGATGATGGATGCGATCACCGGCGCAGAGCCGGAGACCCCGGGCGAAGATTGCTTGTACCTCAACGTGTGGACCCCGAACACCGAGGGAAGTCGACCGGTGATGGTGTGGATCCACGGCGGCGGGTTTCAGATCGGTTCGGGCTCCTCGCCCATCTACGACGGCGAGGCGTTCGCCCGTGACGGAGTGGTCCTGGTCAGCCTCAACTACCGCCTGGGCGAGCTGGGCTTCATGGAGCTGGGTGCCATCGACCCCGACTATGCCGGGAGCGGCAACAACGGCCTGCGCGATCAGATCTGTGCCCTCGAGTGGGTGCGCGACAACATCGCCGTCTTCGGTGGCGACCCGGGCAACGTCACCGTGTTCGGCGAGTCGGCGGGCTCGATGTCGGTCAGCCTGCTGCTGGCCTCCGACGCTGCCACCGGGTTGTTCCGCCGGGCGATCTGCGAGTCGGGCGGCGTCAACGCCGCCTCCACCGCCGAGGCGGCCGAGACCCTGGCCGCCCAGTACCTGGCCGAGTCCGGGGCGGACGACGTCGCCGGGCTGCTCGCCCTCCCGGTCGAGGACCTGATGGCGGTGCAGTCCAAGGTGTTGATGGAGCGCTTCGCCGATGTCGAGGCGACGATCGAGGCCGGCGGCGACCCACTGACGTTTCTGCCGTTCCGCCCCGTAACCGACGGGGGGCTCGTGCCTCTCGACCCCTTGGCCGCCATTGCGTCGGGCAGCGCCCCCGGAGTCGACGTGTTGGTGGGCTACAACGCCGATGAGTGGAAGTTGTTCGCGCTGATGGACGCCTCCCCGATCGACGACGAGACGCTGGTTCGACGCCTGGACATGGTCAGCGGCAACGGTGCGGCTCTAGCCGACGCCTATCGCACGATGGGCGGGGATGCACCGGCCAAGGACCTCCTCAACAACGCGTTCACCGACCTGTTGTTCCGTCGTCCTGCCGCCAAGTTGCTGCATGCGCAGACGTCGCACGGTGCCACGTACGCCTACAGGTTCTCCTGGCAGAGCCCGTCGATGGGCGGCATGTTGGGTGCAGCGCATGCCATGGAACTGCCCTTTGTGTTCGACCTGGCCCACATGCCCGGCATCGAGGTGCTCGTCGGGCCCGATGCGCCTCAGGTGCTGGCTGATTCGGTGCACGGCGCCTGGGTGGCCTTTGCCACCGAAGGGACCCCGTCGTTGCCGGGCGGCCCGCAGTGGGAGCGATGGACCCACGACGCCTACAACGCCATCGACCTGGACGAGCACTGCCGGCCGATTCTCGACGCACACGACACGGTGGACGCCGCTTGGGAAGCGTGATCCGCCCCTTCCGCCCGCCGAGCGGTTAGGCCNNCGCCGGTTTCGGGTTCTCGCTGCTGACCGTCCCGCTGATGGCGCTGGCGGTCGGACCCAAGGAAGCAGTGGTGCTGTCGGCGGTGATGAGCGTCGGCAGTACCGGAGCGGTCGCCTGGAAAGGCCGAAGCAGCGTCGAAGCGCCGGTGGCCTACCGGTTGTTGGGCGGCGCGTTGTTGGGCATGCCGGTCGGGATCGTCGTGCTCAGCCGGATGGCCCCTGAGCCGCTGCAGATCCTGATTGCGTTGGCGGTGCTCGCCTCGGCCGGGGTGCTCACCCTCGGGATTCGGTTGCGAAGGCCCAACGGATCGCTCGATGTCGGGGTCGGCTTCGTGTCCGGGATGTTCAAGACGTCTGTGGGTGTCAGCGGTCCCCCGATCGTGATCCTGTTGCAGGGCCGTGGGTTGGCCAAGAACGCGTTTCGGGCCACCTCGTCCACGGTGATCGTCGCGGTCAACCTGACCTCGCTCGTGCTGTTCGGGGTGGCGGGCCAGATCGATCGGGTGGTGCTGATCGCGGCGGTGGTCAGCCTGCCCGCCCTGCCGGTGGGGTTCTGGCTGGGCAACCGACTCCACGAGCGCGTCCCGGAGGAACGCTTTCGGTCGCTCGTGCTGGTCATGGTGGTTCTCAGCGCCGGCCTGGCGCTCTACGGAGCGCTGCTGGGTTAGACACCCGCTTGCTGCCGGGGCGGTTACCGCAGTGCGAACCCCAGGCGGAAGGACCGGACGGCTCGGGCGAACATGTTGGCTTCGACGTCGGGTTCGCTCAGCGGCGTCAGGTCACGGATCCGGCGCGTGAGCTCCTCGAAGAGGATCGTCAGCTCGTAGCGGGCCAGGTTCGCCCCGACGCAGAAGTGGGTGCCTTGCCCGAAGCCCAGGTGCGGGTTGGGCGAGCGGGTGATGTCGAAGCGGGTGGGATCGTTGAAGACCCTCGGGTCGCGGTTGGCCGCCGGGTACAAGAGGATCAGGCGGTCGCCGGTGGCGAGGTCGGTGCCCGCCAGCGTGGTGTCGCAGTCGACGGTTCGGAAGAAGTTGTTGAGGGGTGTCACGAACCGGATCACCTCTTCGACTGCGGTCGGGATGGCCTCCGGATGCGCGGCGAGATACTCCCACTGTTCCGGGTGGTCGCAGAACGCCCGCAGCCCGTGAGCGATGGCGGTGCGGGTGGTCTCGGCGCCCCCGGCGATGAACAGCCCCACCTCATGGTAGAGACGGGTCGGATCGTAGGTAAACTCGTCGACGTCGGCGTTGGCCCAGACCGACACCAGGTCGTCGGCCGGTTCGGCCCGGCGTTGCTCGGCCAACGGCTGCAACACGCCGTTGAAGGCGACGACGGCGTTGAACAGGCCGAGTGCCGCGTGCTGGTCCCGCTCGACTTCGTCGATTCGCATCAGCGCCTCGGACCACTCCTTGATGTCGCGCCACGACTCCTCGGGGAAGCCAAGCAGCCGGGCGGTCAGCCGGCAGGGCAGCTGGGAGGCCAGCTCGTCGATGACCTCCATCTCGCCACGACCGGTCGCCGTGTCAGCGTCGGTGGCGGCGTCGAGCAGTTCGCCGATCGCGGCGCGCAGCCAGGTTTCGTGGGTGCGCACCGCCCGCGGGGTGAAGCGCCCCGACACCAGGCGCCGCTGGCGCAGGTGCTCGGGATCGTCGAGGGCGATCATGTTGTTCTCGTCCGCGGACGGCAGGGACCGGTACCCGGGTCCTGAGGTGAAGTCGGCGCTGCGCCGCTCCGCCTCGCGCAGGTGGGCGTGCTGGGTCACGGCCCACAGACCGTTGCGATCGCGGGCGAGCGTGTCGCCGGCGAGCAGCTCGGCCCACAGCTCCTGCGGGTTGCCGCGGTACAGCTCCGGGTCGAGCAGGTCGAGCCCGGTGGGCTGGGCCGTGCTCGGCTGGGCGTCCGCTGGCGGGGTCGTGGGGGACGCAGTTGTGGCGGATCCGGTCTTCGAAGTCATGGCCCTCCCCGGCCGTGGCGAACGATGCCTCGGGGCAAGGCGTGCCCCCGGGCCGACAACTTGACCGTGCGGTCAAGTGGCGGTGGAGAGCCTACAGCGGGCGATCGGTCCGCACCGGCTGTCAGACTGGGGAGATGGCTGCCGACGATCCGCTGGACGACTTCGAGCTGGGCTCGCACAGCGGCGGCGGGTTTACACGCGAGGTGCACCGCAGCGGGGAGGGGCCCAACTGCATCGTTATGGCCGAGATCCCGGGGATCACCCCAGCGGTGGCCGACTTCGCCCGCCGGGTGCGGACGCTGGGCTGCTCGGTCACGCTGCCGGTGCTGTTCGGTGAGCCGGGTCGCTCGATCAGCCCCAGCTACATCGCTCGGTCGATCACCAAGGCGTGCGTGGCCTCGGAGTTTGCCGCCTTCGCCACCAACTCGACCGCTCCGATCTCCACCTGGTTGCGGTCACTGGCCAACGCCGAGCACGAACGCTGCGGTGGTCCCGGTGTCGGTGCGGTTGGCATGTGCTTCACCGGCGGGTTCGCGCTGGGGATGATGACCGAGCCCAGCGTCGTCGCACCGGTGCTCAGCCAGCCGTCGCTGCCGATCGGGCCAGGTAAGCGGCGCAGCTCCAGCGTCCACCTGTCACCGGTCGACCGCGCTGCGGTCGAGGCTCGGGCCGCCGCCGGCGTGTGCGTGATCGGGGCCCGCTTCTCCGACGATCCGCTGTCGCCGGCCCGCCGGTTCGCTGCGTTGGAGGATCTGCTCGGCGAAAACTTCATCGGCATCGAGATCGACTCGTCGAAGAACAATCCTCATGGCAACCGTCGGCTGGCGCACTCGGTGCTGACCGAGGACCTCGTCGACGAACCGGGCCACCCCACCAGGGTCGCCCTCGATCAGGTGCTGGAGTTTCTCGCCGATCGGCTGCTCCCAGACGCCGGATAGCGCAGCCCACTCGGAGCCGAAGCCGCGCCTCGCAAAGTTCGCCGACCGGTGGCCTCAACGCCGGGGCGAAGCATGATGCGCAGCGCATCGCAGCGCATCGCGTCGCATCAACGTCGGCAAGCCCGTCGTCAGTCAGGGTCGCTTTCCGGGTCTCCATCGGCCGGCTCGTGGTCTGCCGCTGGCAGGGCGGCCAGGCCGGCTTCGGCAACACCTGGACCGCCCAGCGGGTCCGACGGTGCGTCGCCTCGGGTGTCATCGCTCAACAGACCCGCCTCTGAGCGAAGGCGCAGCTCGTTGCCGACCGCCGACAGCACTGCGGCGGCCGGGACGGACAGAAACGCCCCAACGATGCCCAGCATCGCCGAGCCGGTGGCGAGGGCGACCAGGATGACGATCGGGTGCAAGGACACCGCCCGCCGCATGATCACCGGCTGGAGGATGTGGCCCTCCAGTTGCTGCACGGCCACGACGGCTCCGAGTACCAGGAGCGCCGTGACCACCCCGCCGTCGGCGAGCGCCACGAGCACGGCGATGAGCCCGGCGATCGAGGCGCCGATCACCGGAAGGAAGCCCCCGAGAAACACCAGAAGGGTCAGGGGGATCACCAGCGGTACACCCAGGATGAGCAACGCCAACCCGATCCCGAGAGCGTCGATCAACGCGATGGTGGCGGTGCCCCGCACGTAGCCCGACAGCGCGGTCCAGGCGCGCGCCGCCAGCGCTGCGGCCGTCGGCCGGTAGCTCGCCGGGAGTCGCTCCTCTCCCCAGCTCATGAGGTCTTCGGCGTCTTTGGTGACGAAGAACAAGACCACGACCAGCAACGCCAAACCGGCGAGGAACTCGAAGGCGGTCGAGGCGCCCTTGACCACGCCATTGACCACGCCGGTGTTGCCCGAGCTCAGCGAGTCGCCCAGGCTCTTGCCAAAGTCCGTCAGCTCGGCACGGTCGTAACCGATCGGCCCCTCCTCGACCCAGTCGAGCACCGACTCGTAGCCGTCCTCCATCTTCGGGCCCAGGTCCCCGAGCTGGTTGGCGAAGCTCGGCGCCAGAGCCACGGCTCCGAGCACCAGGAGGATGATCGAACCGAGCACGACGGTGGTGGCGGCCAGGCTGGGCTTCATGCCGCGTCGCACCAGGGCATCCCGGGGCGGCATCGTCAGGGTCGACAGCACAGCGACGATCATCAACGGAAGCGTGACCACTAGAAAGTGGGTGACCATCCAGTACGTGGCGATCAGGAGGAGCAGGAGCAGGCCGAGCTGCCAGGCCCACGCCGAGGACCGCCGGAGCCAACGAGGGGTGAGGTGTTCGGTGCCGGCGGCGTTCGACCCCGTGCGCCCCTCAGTCATGGGTGAGGGGCTCGCAGTCAACGGTGCAGTCGGGGTTGGACGCAGGGCGGTGCCGGATGGCTCCGGTAGGCGTCACCCGGAGGACATCGCCGTCGAGGGTGGCGTCGCCGTCGAGGATCAGGCTGAACTCGCCCTCCTCCGGGGCGGGCCACAGCAGGCTGACCATCGGTCGAACGCTTGCGTTTGCACCTGTCTTGCGCCCGGCGCCGCAGGTGAGCATGCCCCCTGCCAGCTCGACGGTGACGTGGCTGATGTGGGGCCGCAGGTCATCGCTGGTGGTCATGAGGAAGGCGTGCGACCCGTAACGACGCAGTGCAGCGTCCAGTTCGTCGAGGTCTACGGGGTGGCTCATGGGTCGCACGCTACCGGAGCGCAACAATCCGGGCTCGTAGCGGGCCGGCTGGGCCGAGTACAATAGATGCTCTCGCGAATAGGGCCATCCGTCGCCGTTGGGGCGATGCTGCTGCTCGTCGCCACGTATGGAGTGAGTTGTGTCGAACGATCCTGTGACCCCCGAAACCGCCGGGCCCGATGAGGCCGTCGATGAACAAGTATCGAACCCGGCACCCGCGGCTTCCGCGCCTCCGGCGCCGACTGCGCCGGCCGAGTCCGTGCAACGCCAGCTTGTGTTGACCTCCGATCCCAACCCTGAGCCCGAGCCGGTAGCTGCTGTCGCCGAGCCGGCTGCCGCCGAGCCGATTGCCGCCGAGCCCGAGCCCGAGCCGGTTGCCGCCGAGCCGATTGCTGTCGAGCCGGTTGCTGTCGGGCCGGTTGTTGTCGAACCTGTGCCAGCCATTGCTGAGCCTGCGGGTTCCGAGCCCGTGCCAGTGGCTGTCGAGCCTGAGCCGAAGCCCGCTGCTGTTGCTCCGGAGCCGGTGGTTGATGATCCCGAGCCTGAGCCAGTGCCCGCTGCTGTCGAGCCTGAGCCGGCGCCAGCACCGGTCGATCCCGAGCCCGTTACTGCGATTGAGCCGGTTGCTGTTGAGGTTGAGCCTGAGCCGGAGCCCGCTGCTGTTGAGCCTGAGCCTGCTCCGAAGGCTGCCGAGCCCACCCCGAGCGGTTTCGAGGCCCTTGAGCTGCGGCCCGAGCTGCTGAAGGCACTGGCCGACCTGGGCTACGAGGAGCCCACGCCGATTCAGGCCGAGGCGATTCCACCGATGCTGGCCGGGAGTGATCTGATCGGTCAGGCGGCCACCGGCACCGGCAAGACCGCAGCGTTCGCGCTGCCGATCCTCAGCCGCATCGACCTGGATGCAGCGGCCCGCAAGACGCCCCAGGCGTTGGTGCTGTGCCCCACCCGTGAGCTGGCCGTGCAAGTGTCGGAAGCGATCTACAAGTACGGCCGAGGGCTGGGCGTGCGGGTGCTGCCGGTCTACGGCGGCCAACCGATCGGGCGGCAGCTGTCGCGTCTGCGCGGGGGCGTCGACGTCGTCGTCGCCACGCCGGGCCGGGCTGTCGACCACCTCCATCGGGGCTCGCTGGCGCTGAACGACCTGAAGATGGTCGTGCTCGACGAGGCGGACGAGATGCTCGACATGGGCTTCGCCGACGACCTCGACGAGCTGCTCGAAGGCAGTGCCGGCAGCCGCCAGACCGTGCTGTTCTCGGCCACGGTTCCCGCCCGCATTAAGGGCCTGGCCGGTCGCCACCTCAGCAACCCGGTTCGGATCAGCATCGGCGATGCTGCCCCGTCCGAGAGCGGCGCTCCGTTGGTCTCCCAGCGGGTCTACGTCGTGCACCGTGCGCACAAGGCGGCGGCGCTCGGACGCATCCTCGATGTCGAGTCGCCCGATGCCGCCCTGGTGTTCTGCCGCACCCGGGTGGAGGTCGACCAGCTGACCGAAACGATGAACGGGCGCGGCTACCGGGCCGAGGCCCTGCACGGCGGCATGAACCAGGAGGAGCGCGATCGGGTGATGGGTCGGCTCCGAGGCGGGGTGGCCGACCTGCTGGTCGCCACCGACGTCGCCGCTCGCGGGTTGGACGTCGACCACTTGACCCACGTGGTCAACTACGACGTGCCGTCGGCCCCCGAGACCTACGTGCACCGGATCGGCCGGGTGGGGCGCGCCGGCCGCGAGGGCGTGGCGATCACGCTGTCCGAGCCCCGCGAGCGTCGCCAGCTCGACAACATCGAGCGCCTCACCGGTCGCCGCATGGAGGTGGCCAAGGTTCCCAGCGCCGCCCAGCGGCGTTCCCGGAAGCTTGAGCAGCTGGCCGCAACATTGCGCTCCACCCTGGAGAACGCCGGGGTGGAATCGGCGCTTGAGGGCAGTGAGCTGGACACGCCAGAGCTGGAGCGGTTTGTGCCGGTGGTCGAAGCGCTCGCTGACGACTACTCGGAGCGTCTGGTGCTGCTCGCTGCGCTCAAGCTGGTGCAGGAAGTGAGCGGCGTCGTCGACGACGACCAGGAGATCCCCGACGTGTCGGCGCGAGGCGACAAGCGGAGCAAGGGCCGCAACCAGCGCGACGGTGCTCCTCGTGGTCGGGAGCGGGATTCTGGGGAGCGCGGGCCCCGCGGGCCCCGGTCCGAAGAGCGCGAGAGCCGAGGTGGTCCTCGAGGTCGCGATGATCGCGGTTCCAGCCGGGGTGCTCCAGCGGGCGACATGGCCCGAATCTTTGTTGGCGTTGGCAAGAACCACGGTGTGCGCCCCGGTGACTTGGTGGGAGCGATTGCCAACGAAACCCGGGTCGATGGCCCCGATATCGGCAAGATCAACGTGGCGCCCAACTTCACGATCGTGGAGGTGCCCGACCGCAACGCTCGCGAGGTGATCACCGCGCTGCGAGCCACCACCATTCGGGGCGAGACCCCGACGGTGCGCTTCGATAAGGCCGGCTCCGACGAGTGGGAGGATCGTCGCGGGAGCGACCGCGGCGACCGTCCGGATCGTGGCGGGTATCAGGGGCGCGACGACCGGGGTTCCGGTCGAGGCGATCGAGGCGGCTACCAGGGGCGCGACGATCGGGGTTCCGGCCGTGGCGATCGAGGCGGCTACCAGGGACGGGACGATCGGGGCGGCAAGCCCCGTTCGCGACGAGACGGCTGAGACGCACCCAACCGGGCTGACACTCGGGTTTCCGTGAGGTTCGTCTGAAGCGACGCTTCTCGACGCGCATCGCTATCGTCGTGCGCTCCGTTGGATACCGAGGGGGGAACGCCGGGATGGCCATTGTGAACGAGCGTTGGTTGGAGGGCGCCCGCGTAGTGGTTCGACGCCCCGGGGTCGCCGAATCGGCAGCAGCGTTGGACGGCGATTCGATCGCTCTGGGTGGCGTTGTGATCCGCTGCGACGCTCCTGCCGATGGCTGGACCTGGTCGGTGCACAACCCCGGGTCGGAGCCCGTCGAGCTCGATGCAGTCGCCGTCGACATCGAGCTTGGGCGCGCCGGCGAAGACGTCAGCGTGTTTTGTCACGGTTACCAGTCGTGGCTGCCGTCGCGAGGCCAACGCCTCGGCGTCGACTGCGACGACACCAACGCGCCCGACAGCACCGAGTACGTTCGTCCCTCGTTCCACGCCGATCCCGGTGTGGCCCCCGAGGGGTGGCTGCGCTCGGAGCAGGTGGTGGTTGCCGATCTCGGTCAGGGTGAGCCGCTGGTTCAGCTCGGGTTTCTGGGCGGAACCACGCACGAGGGCACCTTCTGGTTGTACCGAGAGGGTGGCACGGTTCGCCTGCGGGCCGAGGCCTGGCTCGGGGGTGTGCAGCTACCGGGCGGGTCCACCCGAACCCTCCATCCGGTCGCCACGGCCAGCGGCGTCGACGCTCACCGGTTGCTGGCCGGCTGGGCCGACCGGGTCGGCGCTGCGGAGGGGGCCCTCACCAGCGGTGCATACACGGTGGGCTGGTGCTCCTGGTACCACTACTTCGAGCGGGTGACCGAGGACGACATCGCCTCCAACCTGGCAGCGGCGACAGAGGGTGGCTGGCCCTTCGACGTGTTTCAGGTCGACGACGGCTTTCAGGCCCACATCGGCGACTGGCTGACCACCAACGACAGCTTTCCGTCCGGGCTGGCGCCGCTGGCGACCTCGATCGCTGCAGCGGGCTTCACCCCGGGAATTTGGATCGCCCCGTTCCTAGCCCATCCTGACTCGCAGCTGGCCAAGGACCACCCCGACTGGGTGCCCCGCCACGCCGATGGCAACCCACTGGTCGGCATGTTCAACCCAATTTGGGACGGCATGGTGTGGCAGCTCGACGTGACCATGCCCGAGGTGCTGGAGCACCTGGAGTCGGTCGCCGCCGAACTGGTGCGCCTCGGCTTTACCTACCTGAAGCTCGACTTCACCTTCAGTTCGACGTTTCGCGGTGCGTATTTCGACCCCACCAAGACGCCTGCCGAGCGGGTGCGGATGGGCTACGACGCCATCCGTCGTGGCGCCGGTGACGATGCCTACATCCTTGGTTGTGGGGCGCCGTTGGCCTCCACGGTGGGCTTGGTCGACGCCATGCGCATCGGGTCCGACGTCGCCCCGTACTGGTTGCCAAGGGATCCGGAGCCGGGCACCGAGTACCAGGCGCCGTCGGTGCGCAACGCCTACATCAACACGGTAAGCCGCACCTGGCAACACCGCCGGCTGTGGCAGAACGACCCCGACTGCCTGATGTTGCGCCATTCCGAGACCGACCTGACCGACGTGGAGATCGCCACGTGGTCCGCAGCGGTGGCCGTGTCGGGAGGTCTGGCGCTGGTGTCGGACGACCTGGCGTTGCTCGGCGAACGGGAGCGGGCGCTGCTCGACCGCGTGATCGAGGTTGGACGTGCGGCGGACGCGGCGTCGCTCGGGCCGGATGAGCCGAGATGCGACGATCTGATGCGTCCCGGCGGCCCCACCTCGATCTCCGGCGGTGGGGCGTCGATGACCGCCGACCCCGAGCGGCCCGTGCCATCCTTCGGCGGCACGGCGACTGGCTTCGGTACCGACTCATGACCTGCCTCCCGTCGTAACGACACCCATGCCGGAACCGGGTGGGTTTACTTTCTACAGGTGGAAGCAAATGCACCCAGCTGGACCTTGGGGGCGATGACTTCACCAACGTGAGGCCAATTGATACGTCAGCCCTCGCGAGAGCCGCCGAGGCCGGAATCCGGCAGGTAGCTGGCTTCGCCGTCGTACCAGCGGCGTAGCGAGGTGAAGGGATAGATGCCCGCCGAGTGGCCGTCGTTCCAGGTGAAGGTCAGCGCCCAAGCGCCATGCAGCGCCGCATCGGTGATCTCCAACGGCATCTGGCTGCCGGGTACCGGCCACACGGGCAGGCCCTGGTCGCGCCGGCTGCGACACCCGGCGCAGGGGCATGCGCGGCGCAGGTCCTCCAGTTCGAACACCGCAACCTCTCCGTCGCCGAACGTGAGCGTGACCGACTCGGTCTTGTCCACCTCGATGTTGTCGACTGCGGACGCGGCGTCGGGGTTGGTCATGTCCCCAGCCTCTCGCGGAACGCCCGCCGTAGCGAGACCACGGGCGTCGGCGGTACCGAAAGTCAGTGCCGTTCACCCGGGGGGCTGACGCCACCCAACATGGCGGCCGTCCGGTTGTAACGGAATCGGCCGGAGCCGTCGGCGTTCAGCCAGGCTCGGACGGTGGTGGCCTTGTTTGTCATCGACGCCTTGGACACGGTGGGGAATGCGTCGACCAGTTGCTGCGGCGCGAGTTTTTCGTCGAAGCCAAATATCCTGCCTGTGGAGTCGAAGGCGCTATGAACCTGCGCCACTGCGTAGGTGATCGAAGCCGCCCACACGTCGGGCCGACCTCGCAGGAAGGGTTGGGTGTGGCGTTCGGCCAGATCGGCGAGCATCCGTCGTGCCGACGTGAGGTGGTCGGGTGAGAACAGGTCGTCCAGCACAGGTTCGGCCATCGCCAGCACGGACTCGCAGTGGGGCACCGCTTTCGCGGGCACCAGGTCCCACATCATCTCGGCAGCGCCGTCAGCTGGCCACGGCTCGGCTGTCGCCCCCACCTGCACGGGGTCCCAGGTGGCGAGGAGTTCCCTGACGGATATGGGGTCCTCCAGGTCGATGCCCATCTCCACGGCCAGGCGGATCAGGTCGACCATCGGGGTGATGGCATCTTGGGCGTCGGGATCGATGGCGCACTCGTAGTGCTGATCGAACACCTCCAGGGCCTCGACGGTGACCGACTCGGGCCACCCCTTCAACCGGTGGCAATAGGCGATCCACTCGGTCAGGACCGGCTCGAGTAACTCGTCGGTGTCCGGATCGGACATGACCTTCACGCCATAGAAATGGAGAAAGCCCTCCACCACCATGGGCGACCAGCGATGGATGTCGCCTCCGGCGTAGCCCTCCGAGTAGTCGATGAACAGCTCGCAGAACTCGCCGATCTGCTGGGATGAACCTGGGTCGTCCTCCAGCCCGAGCGTCGCTGCCACACCGTCGGCGTTGAGGAACTCAAGGATGAGTTGCTCGCGTTGGTCATGGGAGGCCTCGATCGGATCGGGCGGTGCAACCGATGGCTGTCCAGAGAGGATCTGGCGCGCAAGTGGAACGAACAGGTACGAGTCGTCGGACACCGGCGCGTCGATCATCATCTCGGTGAGGTCGATGGCGTGGCTGATACGGCCGGCGGCCTCAGCGGGTTCAAGAGGCTCGAGGTGGCGGATCACGTCGGCTCGGCATGGCGGTTCGTCAGGCCCAACCGGCCATGGAGTACCGGGTGTAAACACCCTCCGGTACTCGTCGATCGTCGTCACGACGAACTCCTGGACGAAGGGCCCGTCCTGCACGACGATGCTGGCAAACAGCACCTGGTTTTCCCAGTTGCCGGGCCAGCTCAGCTCCAGCCCGATGGTGTCGAGATCGCCGAGGTCATCCCATCCGCGCCAACCACCGACCGATGTGGCGTTCCAGACGGCGTCGGCCCACTGCGGTGCCCCGATCTTGGATTCCAGCAGGTTCACGCGACGCAACAGGTCCGATTGGGCGCCCGGGGCGCAAAAGGGAAGCATCGGCCTGATGCAGTCGACATAGCGGGCCTCGGGGCGGAACTGTTGGCTTTCGGCCAAAGCCAGGACCGCCGAGGTCAACATCGCCTCGGCGTCCTCCGTCGGTGCCATTCCGGTCAGCTCGCTCGGTCGCGACGACGCTGGGCCACCGGGCATGGGTTCGTCGTCGGCGATCGACCGGGTCAGCCCGACCAGCTCACAGGCAAGGCGTTCGACCTCCGCCGGGTGGTCGTCACGGGAGGGGATGAGGTGGTTGGCCAACGGATCGAACAGGCCGGTGATCGGCGGGGGTGCATCGAAGCGGCCACCTACCCCACCGATCGACGGGACTCCCGACACCTCGGTGGTACCTGGTCGAAAGCGCGCGGCGTCACCTCTGGGGGTGACGCGACCGCCGCCTTTGCGTTGACCCTTGCGTCGGCGAGACATGACCCCAGTCTGTCAGCCGACGCCCGACCTGGGTCGACTTACCAAATCGGAGCGTGTATCGCCTCGCGGCTAATTGGCGTTGCCTGGAGTTGTCGCCAGGTGCCGGTCGGCTGTCAGCAGGGGCGCCCTGAGCGACTCGGCGAGCGCGACGGCGAGCCGCACGCCTCGATCGATCGGAGACCAAGCCAGATGCGCGGTCTACTCTGCGAGACGTCGGGCCTGTTGGAGGAGGTTCTCGACCCCTAAGTCCGGCGCCCAGCGGTCCATGTAATCATGGTCCAGCGCCGGACCCTGCGTCTCGAGCACGGCCACGACATCGGCCAATTGCCGGTCGGATCCACCCATCCGCATCCACTCCAGCTTGCTCAGAATCGTGTCCTCGGCGGTGGCGACGTACAGGTCGACCTCGCCGATTCGGGCGTGCTGGCGTCGACCGAGCTCCACCTCGCTGAATCGACGCGCTTTGCGGATGATCAGATCCACCTTCCAGCCCCCGGTGGTGTCGATTACGTTGAACATGTCGCGGTCGGCAACGGCCTGCTGGGCGTTGCCGACATAGAACCGCGTGGGATCGAACTGATTGACGAGGAGCTTGACCGCCACATGATCCGTTTCGATCACGATGTCGATGTCCCGGGTCATTCGGGGTTCAGCGTGATGGGTGCTGGCTATCGAGCCGGTCACCATGTAGGTGACCCCGGCGGCATCGAGGGCAGCGATGACCTCGGCGAGAAAGCCGAACTGGCTCATCATCGGGTCGTCAGGCGTTCCACGAACTCTCTGCCGTGAAGCAGCTGCAACCATTCGAGTCTCACCTGCTCGTCGCTCAACTCCGGCCGCCTTGCCCGGATCCCCGACATCGAAATCTCCCTGGCCTCGTCGGCCATAGCTAGTGCCGCCAGCACCCGCTGTTCGCCGGTCATGGCTTGAAACACCGCCCGTTGGACGGCGTGAGCCTCTGAAGACGTATCGAGCGATCGCACACCCTCAAGGTACCCGGCCCGGAGCCGGGCATCGGGCAGCGACACCCTCCGGTGGGGGACAAACGAAACCGGCTATCGAGCGGGGAGGGTGCGGGCGAACTCAGCCTCCGATTGACACCTTCCACCCTTGTGTGTCTGGCCTGCCGATATGTGGGTAAGTTCGCAACGGGAGGGTGCCGATGAAACTTGGCGTTTTGTGGTTCTTGTTGATTTCGTCGGCTGTGTTGTCGGTCGTGGCCGCCATCCTCTTCCTGGTCCACCCGATGGAGGGCGACGGTGTCATCCAAATTGTCAAATGGGGGTATGACTTCGATGGCGTCGGCGTTACTCCGGGTACCGCCTCCGGACTCTTCGTGCTGAGTTGCTCCGACCGTCATCGGTTGCCCCAACTTCTGAGTTAGCCGTGGTCTCGGTCTGGCTACTACAGCCTGCAGCACAGCCGCCCGGTTCGGCCGTGAATGCGACTATTACGTCGCGCGCTTGGCGGGCAGGCGGCGGGCGAAGGCGACGCCCACCTCGATCCAGAATCTGAGCCGGGCAGTGGCGAGGAGGTGGTCGGCGTCGACGTCGAGCCAACCGGTCATCGGTCGGTTGCGCATCACCACCATGCTGGTGCCGGGCTCGTCGAGGAGTTCGTCGAAGCGGTCCGCTCCGGTTCGCACCATCAGCGCGCCTTTGCTGTTGGCGGCTACCGCCATGTTCCCACTCACTAGAAAGGCCAGCCCACCGAACATCCTGCGTTCGGTGACGCCGACTTCGTCGCCGAGCAGCGCTCGAATCCGGTCAGCGAGGTGCACGTCGTAGGTCATGGAGCACAAGGTACCGGGACGAGAATTTGATGCAGAGCGAATATTGACGGCACTTGGCCGGGAGCCGCCACAAGGCCCTAGCGAGTGTCCTCGGCGCTTGAGCTGAGCGGCTCCGGCAGCGAACTCTGCCGCTATCGCGTCGTAGAGCGCGCGATAGCGACAGAGTTCCCTGGGCGCGCATTGGACCAAAGCGGTGGAGGAGGAACCGTCACGAGAGGTTCACGAAGCCGCCGCGTCGTTCGACCAGAACTCCCGCCAGGTGTCCCAGGCCTCCGGTCGGGTGCCCAGACCGTCGTGGTTCTTCGGCCAGTCGGCAGGCGGCAGCGTTAGCGGGTTCACTCCCACCTCGGCGCCGTAGAACAGCTCGTGGATCCGACGCACGAAGTACCAGCGGCCGTCCCGTCGCTCGTAGGTGTCGCTGTAGAGGATGGCCTGGTGGATCCAGCGGTCGCCGTCCTGGATCTCGGCCTTGCAGTACACCTGGCCGGCGGCATGGTCGGCGTCGACCACGTCGACCAGCTGAGTGCCGACGAACAGAAACGAGCGGCCGATGCCTCGCAACGCCTGGTCGAAGCTGTCTCGCAGCGTTTCTCGTCCGGTGCCGAGCCGGCCGACGTTGACGTCGTCGACAAACAGCCCGACCAGCGTGTCCAAATCGCGGGCGTCGGTGGCGATCGCATAACGGGCCACCAGATTGCGGATCTCGTCGGTGGCGATCAGGCGCTCGAGCGGAGACGGGTCCATAGCGCCCGGTCTAGTCCTTGGCCCGAGGCAGCACATAGGTGCCCTGGGCGACGGCCGTGGGTCGGTCGGAGCGATCATCCATCCACACCGACACCGAGCCGACCACCGAACGACGGGTGGCGGTGGCCAGGTCGGCTCGTGCCCAGATGCGTTCCCCCTGCGCGGGGCGCAGGAAGCGGATCGACAGCTCGGAGGTGAGCGCCATCGGCTCGATGCGGCCGATCGCCACGAAGGTCACGTACCAGAGGGCCGCATCGGCGATAGCGAATTGGGTCGGGCCAGAGACGTACCCGCCGGGCCGAATCGACAGCTCGCTCAGCTCGGTCGATGCAACGGCGTAGGTGCCGCCCAGTTCGACGCAGTTGGCGCCGGCGCCGGGGAAGTGCTCGGCCAGCATGACGTTGACGTCGTCGGCGTTCATCCGCCGAACCCTACGGCTCCACCGACCTCGGCAGGGTCGTCGGTCGCGCAGGGGCGAGGCCGATGTCGACGCCTGATCCGTCATGGTCCGACAGGCGGCGTCCGTCGACCTGGTTGGGCCAGCCCCACACCGTCTGGGCCTGTAGGTGATCGCTGAGTGCGATGTGATCGATGCCCGGTCGGGAGACACCTTTCAGGACACCTTCGGTTACGATCTGCAGTGGTTGGAACGCTGCGGCGAGTGCCTGGGCGGCGCGATGGTT
>CXWK01011714.1_pt1 | contig 17140 bp, 12 predicted proteins | sample 590851 | NCBI WGS metagenome assembly CXWK01 (sample SAMEA3498364, study PRJEB10139) | wastewater metagenome | biome: wastewater treatment plant; material: activated sludge | place: Denmark | collected 2014-08-01 | reverse complement strand
TCCGGCTCCAGCTTCGGCGTGCCCTACCAGGCCTTCCCCACCCAGGACGACTGGCTGGTCATCGCCGTCTTCAACGACACCATGTGGGAGGGCCTCTGCGAGGCCATTGGCCACCCCGAGTGGATCGGGGCCCCCCGCATGGTCGACGTGAGCACCCGGGTCGCCAACCGCGACGAGGTCATCGGCCTGCTCACCGAGGTCCTCGTGACCCGGCCCGCCGACCACTGGTCCGAGGTCCTCGGCGCCCGAGGCATCCCCTGCACGAGAGTCAACCGCCTCGACCAGGTCCTCGCCGACCCCCAGGTCATCGAGAACGAGATGACCGAAGAGGTCGACGTCCCCGGCGTCGGCCCCGTCCGCCTGGCCGCCTCGCCGATCCACTACTCCGAGACCGGCGAGCGGAAGACCCTGCCCCCACCCGGGCTGGGCGATCACACGCGAGAGGTCCTGGCCGAACTCGGCTACCCGGACGTCGCCATCGACCGCCTCTCGGCAACAGGAGTGGTCGGCACCTCCGAGGAAACCGACTAGCGCCAGGCCGGAGTCGTCACGCCTCGTCGAGGCCGCGCAACGTGGCCTTGATGTCCTTGAGGAGGAGCACGAGGTGGAGCGGATCCGTCGGGCTCTCGTCGAACTCGGGGACGAGGTGGAAGTAGAAGGCGCGGGCGTCCTCGGACTCGGCGTGGACGAGCAGGGCCCGGCAGCCGATCTCCTCGCTGATCGCCGCCGTGCGCTCGATCACATCGCGCACGAGGGCCGCCCCGAGCCCGTACCCCTCATGGGCCTCGTCGACGGCGAGGCGGGCGAGCAGCGCCACCGGTTGCGGATACCGGCCCGCTCCCTTGGTGAGACGAGGAGGCGCATCGCGCACCTCGATCTGGGCCATCGTCCACGCGTAGTAGGCCACGACCTTGTCGTCGTCCGTCGGCGTGACGACCAGGACCTTCGTCAGGCTCGACGCCGCTGACTGTCGCGCGTGCTGTCGCAGCCAGACCGTCTGCTCGTGGGACCGAGCCGCGAAGCCATCGAGCTCGTCCTCGCCACGCAGCGGCCGTGGCGGCTCGTAGGTCAACCTTCGAACGGCGAGGGTCGCTCCATGAGGCGACGTAGGCCGGCGAGCTCGCGAGCCGGCCGGGTGTTGATCGACTCCCACTCCGCCGCGGCCTCCGCCGACAGTGAGAACCGCTCGCGATCGGCCAGCACCCGCTCGGCGGCGAGCACCAGGTTCGTCTCGGCGAACTCGGTCAGGCTCATGTCCGACGCCTCGACGGCGCGTTCGATCACCGCCCGAGTGGCCCGGGTCGTCCGGAACTCGATCCGATCATCACGAGCACGTGCTGTCGGCGGCATCTGCACTCCCTTCTGTCCGGCCATTGTACGGCCGCCGGCTGCCGGGTCAAGGCCGCTAGCCAGATGGCCACCCCCGACCTGCGACCCGTGCCTTCACACGGCAGAGGCCACTGGTTCGCGTCGCACCGGTCAGCGCAGCGATGCCACCGCGTCGTCGAGCAGTTGGAGGTGAAGGTCGACGTCCGCCTCGGTGGTGGCGGGGCACATGAGGGCCATGTTGTGGAACGGGGTGAGCAGGACGCCCCGGTTCACCAGGTAGAGGTGGAGGTAGTCCTCGAGATCGACGTCCTCGCTGGCTTGGGACTCGGTGCCGTTGCCGGGGGCCGGGGAGGCGAAGCGGTACTCGGAACGGGCCCCGAGCTGGCTGGTCGACCACGGCAGGTCGTGGGCGGCGATGATCCGCTGGACACCCTCGTCGTAGCGAGTGGCCAGGGTGATCATCCCCTCGAAGGCCTCGTCGGTGAGGACCTGCTCCAGCGTCGCCCGCGCCGCGGCGAGGGACAGGGCGTTGCCCGCCAGCGTGCCGCCGACGCCGCCGGTGTCGACGAGGTCGAGGTCCTCGCGGGAGAGCAGACGCTCGGCCAGGTCAGCGGAGAGGCCGTAGGCCCCGATGGGGATGCCGCCGGCGATGGCCTTGCCCAGGGTGACGATGTCGGGATCCAGGCCCCACGCCTTCGTGCAGCCGCCGGGACCGGCGGAGAGCGTGTGGGTCTCGTCGATGATCAGGAGCGTCCCGGCCTCCCGGGTGAGCCCCCGGACCCCCTCGAGGTAGCCGGGCTCGGGCAGGACGATGCCCATGTTGGTGAGCGCCGGCTCCATGAGCACCACGGCGACATCCCCGTGGGCCAGCTCGGCCTTCAGGGCGACGAGGTCGTTGAACTCGACGACCCGGCTGCTCTCGGTCACGTCGCAGGGGGCGCCGACGTTGCCCGGCCGGGGCACAGGTCCCGTCGGGGAGGTCACGATCAGCGACTCGTCGACGCTGCCGTGGTAGCACCACGCGTTGACCAGGACCCGAGGTCGGCCGGTGAGCGCCCGGCAGAGGCGCAGGGCCCAGCGGTTGGCGTCGGTGGCGGTGAGAGCGAAGCTCCAGGCGCTGACGCCGAAGCGGCGGGTCAGCTCGGCGGCCACGACCGCGGCGTCCTCGGTCGGCATCATCGCCGTCGCCCCACCGGCTTCGCCGTAGCGGGCTTGGACGGCGGCGACCGTCGCCGGCGGCGAGTGACCGGCCATGGCGCCGGTGTCCCCCAGGCAGAAGTCGACCAGCTCATGACCGTCGATCGTGGTGATCCGGGCGCCGGAGGCCCGGTCCAGGAAGAGCGGGAACCCGCCGGCCGTCTTGGCCATCCAGGTCATCGGCACCCCGGCGAAGAGGTGGGTGGCGTCCTTCGCCGCTCGCTGTGACTCCGGGTTCCGCTCGGCGTAGAGGCGACGCTCCGCCCCCAGTCCCTCGGCCACCCGCTCCCGGTCGATCACGCTGCTCCTCCGTCGTCTCGTCGTGTCGCCGTGGCGGCGACATCCACGTGACCGGCGTCGTCCAGGACGACGCCGTAGACCTCCTCGGCCCGCTCCCGGCTGACCCAACCCTCGGCGACGTCGCGGGCCACCACATCGGCGGGTCGTTCCGTCGGGGCGCCGTAGCCACCGCCGCCGGCGGTGCGGGCGACCATGCGCTCGCCCGGCGCGATCGCCACCGGCCCCCAGGCATCGACCGCTTCCAGGGTCCCATCGGTGCCTCGCCGGTGCTGGGCGGAGGGCGCCCCACCGAGCCCGCCCTGGGCGCCGGTCGTGGCGTTCACCGCGCCGTCGTTGGCGTAGAGGGTCTCGATCGTGCAGCCGATCGGGCCGTATTCGACGTGCAGGCCGGGCGCCCCACGGTGACGACCCGCCCCCTCGCTGTCGGGAACCAGCCGGCGCTCGTGGACCACGAGGGGCTGCTTCATCTCGTCGATCTCAACGCTGTCGAGCAGCAGCGAACCGCCGCTGCCCAGGTCCGACATGGTCAGCCAGCCGTCGGTGTCCGGGCCGCCCGCCCCGCCGTTGGGTCCGGTGAAGAGCTGGTTGACGAAGGCCGCGCCCGACCGGGGGTCGACCCCCGACACCACCGCCTCGGACGGCGAGAACCCGGTGCCGACCTCGGCCAGGCCCATGCCCGGACCGATCTCGGCCATGGAGCGCTGGACGATGTTCACGACCCGGTTGGCCAGGTTGGTCGTGGCCGCCGAGCAGCTGGCCGGGTGGCGGGGGACGCCCACGACACAGTTGTCCCGCACCAGCACGCGGATGCGGCGGAAGCTGCCCTGGTTGTGCGGGATCGTGTGGTCGATGCTGTTGAAGACGCCGATCATGGCGGACGCCCGGGACGCGGCCTCGCTCAGGTTCAGGCCGCAGGGCACGCAGTCCGGGTTGTCCCGCAGGTCGACCTCGATCACCTGCTGGCCCGGGTCGACCCGCACCGTGGCCTCGACGGTCACGCCGTCGGGCAGGCCCGGGACCGGGTCGTGGGTGGTCGTGGCCGACGCCGTCCCGGCCGGCAGCGCCCCGATCGCCGCCGCCATGCGCCGCTCGCCGTAGTCCAGCCACTGATCGGCGAAGGTGTCCAGGGCCGACCACCCCAGCTCGTCGGCCAGCTCGGCCACCGCCCGTTCGCCGATGCGCACCGTCCCGACCAGGGCCAGGTAGTCACCGCGCCACTGCTCGGGCACCCGGATGCGCATCTCGCACATGCGCAGCACGTCCTGACAGTCCTCGTAACCCCGCTGGACCTGGACGCACGGGAAGATCAGCGCCCCCTCCTCGTAGACGTCGCGAGCACTGACCATGTAGGTGGTCGGCACCGAGTTCCCGCAGTCGGCCTGGTGGGCCTTGGCCAGGACCGTGATGCGGTGCACGCCGTCGGCGTCGACGACCGGGACGAGCAGGGAGTGGTCAGCCGGGTGGGTGTTGCCGTGGTACGGGGAGTTGTGGAGGTAGGCGTCGCCGGCCTTCGGCTCCGGGAAGAACTCCAGCATCGAGCGGGCCTGCAGGTCGGGCCCGCCGGTCACGTGGATCGGGAGGCTCTCGGCGGTCATCAAGATGTCGCCGGCCGCGGTGAGGATGCAGCACGAGAAGTCCCGGGGGGTGTTGAGCACGCCCGACCGACCCGAGCGGGCGAGCGTGTTCTGCATCTTGCGCACGATCGCGGCGAAGCGGTTGCTGAGGACCGCCAACTCGGCGCCGTCGAGCGTGCTCGTTTCGTGAGTCATCGAACCTCCACCACGAGGGAGCCGGACGGGGCGCGGTGGGCGGCGGCGCCCTTGGGGATCACCACGGTCGTGAACGCCGACTCGACCAGCAGGGGACCTTCGACCGCCTCGTCGTCGCCCAGCGCGCCCAGGGCTCGGACAGGAGTCGGGACCATGCCCACCTCGTCGACGTAGGCCAGCCGCTCGGGCGGCGCGCTCGTCACCTCCTCGGCGGTCGCGGTGAGGAGGCCGGCGCGGCGCCGGAGCGGGCAGCGGACCCGGGCACCCCAGCCGACCACCTCGACGGGTGAGTCGGGATCGGTGATGCCCAGCACCGTCTCGTGCACGGCGTGGAAGTCCTGGACGAAGGCGTCCACGTCGGCGGCGGACCCGAACCGCTCGACCCGGAGCGGGACCTCGAGCTCCCAGATCTGCTGCGGGTAGCGGGCCTCGGCGTAGAGGGCCACGGTGGGCGGGCCGCCGCTCTCTCCGGCCCGTTCGACGAAACCGGCGGCCTGGGCCTGCAGTGCGGCCAACGCGTCGTTGACCGCGTCCGTCGCGAAGTCACCGCTGGAGGTGGGCACCGTGGCCGCGAACGCTGCGGTCAGGTCCGACATGAGGGCTCCGGCGGCGGCGAGGGCGGCGGTCACCGCGGGCAGGACCAGCTCCCGGCACCCGAGGCGCTGGGCGACGGCGACGGCGTTGAGCCCGGCCGCTCCCCCACCACCGACCAGGACCGACCCGGCGGGGTCGATGCCCTGTTCGAGGCAGATCTCCTCGATGGCCCGGACCATCTGCTCGGTCGTCAACCGGAGGATCGCGGCCGCCGCTTCGACGTCGTCGAGGCCGAGGGGCTCGCCCACCGACCGGCGCACGGCCGCCAGGGCCGCACCCGTGTCGAGCGGCATCGCCCCACCCGCGAAGGCAGCGGCGTCGAGGTGGCCCAGGACCACCGCCGCGTCGGTGACGGTGGCGGCGATCCCTCCCCGGCCGTAGCACGCCGGGCCGGGGACCGAGCCTGCGCTCCGGGGACCGACGTGCAACAGGCCACCGGGATCGACCCAGGCGATGCTCCCGCCGCCCGCGCCCACGCTCTTCACGTCGATCGAGGGCAGGCCGGTCATGTGGCCGGTGAAGCGGGGCCCGACCCAGGCCGAGCGGGTCCAGGGGATCTGCCCGCCCCGGACGAGGGTCACGTCATAGGTCGTCCCGCCCGCATCGGCCACGATCACCTCGGTCGACCCGGTGTCGGCGGCGGCGTACTCCCGCCCGGCGACCGGCGCCATCGACGGGCCGGAGTTGATCGACAGGATCGGGGCCCGGACCACGTCCTCCGCGTCCACCACCCCGCCGCTCGAGGTCACCACCAGGAGGCGGCCGCCGAAGCCCGCCCCGGTCAGGCGAGCGCCGAGGTCCTGCAGGTAGCGGCTCATCAGCGGTTTGAGCGAGGCGTCGATGCAGGCCGAGGATGCCCGCCGGTACTCGCGCAGCGACGGGTTCAGGGCGTGGGAGAGCGTGTGGGGCACGTCAGGCAGGCGCTCAGCCAGGACCTCGCCGACCAGCTGCTCGTGGGCCGGGTTGACCGTCGCCCACAGCAGGCAGACCCCGACGGCCTCCACCTCGGCCGCCCGCAGGCGGTCGGCGATCGCCTCGACCTCAGCCCGGCCCAGGGCCTCGAGCTCATCGCCGGAGGCCGTCAGCCGCCCGGGTACCTCGAAGGTGAGGGACCGGGGGACGTAGGGCTCGGGATAGGCGACCGTGAAGTCGAACGGGTCCTCCCGCCCCCCTTCCCGGAGCAGGAGGACGTCGGGGTGGCCGGCCGTGGTGAGGAACGCCGTCCGGGCCGTGGTGCCGGTGAGAACGGCGTTCAGCCCTCGGGTCGTGGCGTGGACGAACGTGTCGGTTGCGGCCAGCAGCTCGGCCCGGGAGGTCCCCCGGGCCTCTGCCGCCGCGGTGAGGACGTCCAGGATCCCTTCGGCCGGGTCGTGGGGGACCGTCGGCGCCTTGGCCAGCTCCAGCCGGCCCCCGTCCTCGAGGACGAGATCGGTGAACGTGCCCCCGATGTCGACCGAGATCCTCACGCCAGGCCCTCAGAAGCCGTACTGGGAGACCGGGCCGTCGCCGGTGGCGGCCGTGGACCGATCGAAGTCCACCGCGAGCTTCATGGCGTCGGCCAGGTCCTCCAGGAACGGCTGGACCTGGCCGTGGTTGTGCGGCATGGGCACGACCACGATGCTCACCGGTTCCGGCACGGCCCGGGCCGAGAACATCCAGCCCCGGTCCCGCAACTCGGTGGCCACCGGCCGGATGTCCAGCTCGTCGCTGTGGATCAGGGCGATGTTGATGCGCGAGCCGGGATAGACCGACAGACCGTCGATCTCAGCCACCCCCGCGATCAGCTCGTCCCGCAGCGCCATCGACTTCCGCGAGACCGCCTGGTAGCCCTCGTCGCCGAGGAGCTTGACCATGGTCCAGGCCCCGGCGATGGGGCCGGTGCCCCGGGTGCCGGTCATCGTGCCGTTGGGCGGGCACACCGCCTTGGCGTGCTCGAGGTGGCCGGCGTCCCGGAAGAACAGGGTGCTGGCCGGCGGCGGGGCCATGCCGTTCTTGTGCAGGTCCGCACTGATCGTGCAGACGCCGGGCACCCGGAAGTCCCAGAGCGGGATCTCGGTGTCGTAGCCCGACCGCTCGAGGAACGGGAGGATGTAGCCGCCGAACGCCCCGTCGACGTGCAGGTGGAGGTCCCGCTCGAGGGCGATCTCGCCGATGGCCTCGATGGGGTCGACGGTGCCGTAGGCCCAGGTGCCTCCGGTCGTGAAGAGCGCGATCGTGTCGGACCGGATGGCCGCGGCGTAGGCGTCCACGTCCACCTCGTAGTAGGAGCCCTCGACGGAGGGCACGACGATCGGCTCCAGCCCGAACATCCGGCACAGCTTGGGCACCGAGTAGTGGGCGTTGGCCGAGTAGACGAGGCTGCCGCCCTCGGCCAGCCCCGACCGCTCGCGGGCCGCCAGGATGGCGCACATGTTCGACTCCGAGCCACCGGAGGTGATGAAGCCCGCCGGCTCGGCGGCGCCGAGGATGCCGCCCATCCACGAGACGATGTCGGCCTCCATCTCGCGGGCCCCGCCCCCGGTGATCCACGTCTCGCCGTGGATGAACCGCTGGTAGGCCTCGATGGACTGGTGGCGGACCTCGTCGCCCCACGGCAGCTCGGGACAGGAGACCAGATGGGGCCCCTCGTCGAAGAAGTTACGGGTCCACTCGTGGAAGCGCGAGGCCCGCTCGAGGCGGCTGAGCTCGTCGCCGAAGTCATAGAGGTCGATCCCGCTCGGGAAGCGATCGGTCATCGTTGATGCCTCATCGCCTGACGGCTCATCGGTGTGCGGGCCTGTTCGGCCCGCCGATTGTCTCCGACCCTCATTGCGCGGTCTCCCCACCGTCGATGTGCAGGCTGTGGCCGTGCACCCAGGCCGAGGCCGCGGAGGCCAGGTAGACCACGGCGGGGCTGATGTCGCCGACCTCGCCGACCCGGCCAGCCGGCGTGGCCGCCTCCACGGAGGCCTTGACCTCCGGGTCGGCGAAGAACGCCGCGTTCATCGGCGTGCGCACGTTGCCCGGTGCGACCGCGTTGACGCGGATGCCCTGCGGGGCGAGCTCCACCCCGAGTGCCTTCACCAGCATCTCCACGGCGCCCTTGGAGACGCAGTAGGCCGAGTCGTCCGACGAGCCGACATGGCCCGCGGTCGACGACACGAAGATGACCGAGCTGCCTGGCCCCAGGTGGGGCAGGGCCTCCCGCGTGAGCCGGTAGGGCGCCCGCGCGTTCGTCTCCCACTGGCTGTCGATCACCGCGTCGGTGCTGTCGGCCAGCGAGGCCTGCTGGTAGATCCCCGCCGAGTGCACGAGGACGTCGATGCGACCGAAGCGCTCGACCGCGGCGGCCACCACCGCGGCCGGACCGTCGTCGGCGCAGAGGTCGGCGGCCACGCTCATCGCGTCGGCGCCCGTGGCGACGACTGCGGCTTCCGCGTCGGCCAGGCGCTCCTTGGAGCGACCGACCAGGACGACCTGGCTCCCGGCCTCACCGAGGGCGCGGGCGATCTCGGCTCCGATGCCGGAGCTGGCACCGGTGACGACCGCCACGGTGCCGTGGAGGTCGAAGGGGGATGTGGACATGCAGGGGACCTTTCTCGTACGCAGGGATCAGCGGGTGCGGGGGAAGCCGAGGTCGACCGTGCTCGACGACGGGTCGGGCCACCGTGAGGTGGCCACCTTCGTGCGGGTGCAGAAGCGGATGCCTTCGGGCCCGTAGATGTGGGTGTCTCCGAACAGCGACTGCCCCCAGCCGCCGAAGGAGTGGTACGCCACGGGCACCGGGATCGGCACGTTGATGCCGACCATGCCCGCCTCGACCTCGAACTGGAAGCGACGGGCGGCGCCGCCGTCGCGGGTGAAGATCGGCGTGCCGTTGCCGTACGGGCTCTCGTTGACGAGGGCGACCGCGTCCTCGTAGGTGGGAACCCGTACGACCGACAGCACCGGACCGAAGACCTCGTCGGCGTAGACCGACATGCCCGGCTCGACCTCGTCGACCAGGGTCGGGCCGAGGAACCAGCCCTCCTCGTGGCCGGCGACGACGCAGCCCCGCCCGTCGACCACCACCTTCGCCCCGGCCTGCTCGGCGGCGTCGACATAGGACGCCACCCGGTCCCGGTGCTCGACAGTGATCAGGGGACCCATGTCCGACCCGTCGTCGGTCCCCGGGCCGACGTCAAACGCCGATGTCCGAGCCGCGATCGCCTCGACCAGCGGGTCGGCCACCGAGCCGACGGCCACGACCACCGAGATCGCCATGCACCGCTCCCCCGCCGAGCCGAAGCCGGCAGACACGGCGGCATCGGCGGCCACGCCGATGTCGGCGTCGGGCAGCACGATCATGTGGTTCTTGGCCCCGCCCAGCGCCTGGACCCGTTTGCCGACAGCCGCGGCCCCGGCGTAGATCGACCGGGCCACCGGCGTGGAGCCGACGAAGCTGATCCCGTCGACGTCGGGGTGCTCAACCAGGCGCTCGAACGCCTCCCGGTCACCCTGGACGACGTTGAAGACGCCGTCGGGCACCCCGGTTTCGGTGAGCAGCTCGGCCAACAGGAGGGGGGCCGACGGATCGCGCTCGGACGGCTTGAGGACGAAGGTGTTCCCACAGGCGATGGCGGTGGCGAACATCCAGCAGGGCACCATCACCGGGAAGTTGAACGGGGTGATCCCCGCCAGGACGCCCACCGGCTGGCGGATCGTGGTCACGTCGATCCCGGTCGAGGCCTGCTCGGTGAACGCCCCCTGGAGCAGGCTCGGCACCCCGCAGGCGAACTCGACGTTCTCGAGGCCCCGGGCCACCTCCCCCGCGGCGTCGGCCAGGACCTTGCCGTGCTCCGCGGTGACGAGCTCGATCAGGTCGTGGCGGCGCTGGTGCAGCAGTTCCCGCAGCGCGAAGAAGATCTCGGCCCGGCGCCCGACGGATGTGGCCCGCCAGGCCGGGAACGCCGCGCGGGCCGCGGCGACGGCTTCATCGACCTCCGCGATGGACGCCAGGTCGACCGACGCCGTCTGGCCCCCCGTCGCCGGGTCGAACACCGGCCCGGAGCGGCCCGAGCCGCCCTCGACCGCCTTCCCCCCGATCCAGTGGCCGACCCGCCTCATCGCTCGCCCTCGTCCGGCACCGCGCCGACCGGGACCGCCGAACCCGTCAACCCGCCCGAGCGCTGGATGGCCCGTTCATCGGTGCCGAGGTAGGAGGCCACGACCAGGGGGTCGTCGCGGACGGCCTCCGGGGTCCCCTCGGCGATCACCCCGCCGGCCTCGAGGCAGTACACGCGGTCGGAGATCCCCATGATCAGCGGCATGTCGTGCTCGATCACGACCATGGCCGCGCCCAGCTCCTCGCGGATGCTCAGGATCAGGGGGCCGAAGGCCTCGGTCTCCCGCTGAGCGACGCCTCCGGTCGGCTCGTCGAGGAGCAGGAGCTTCGCGTCCGCGGCCACCAGGCAGCTCAGCTCGACGATGCGTCGCGTGCCGGTGGACAGGTTGGCCACGAACTGCTCGGCGTAGTCGCCGAGGCCGACGAAGTCGATGAGCGCGAGGGCCTCGCTCCGCTTCTGGCGCTCGGCCCGGGGTGAGGGCGGCAACCCGGTCAGTGAGGGCACCACCAGCGAACGCTCGCGGGCCTCCAAGGCGACCATGATCGTCTCCCGGACGGTGAGCTCCGGATAGAGCCGAGCCGCCTGGAAGCCCCGGCCGAGACCGACCCGATGGCGGCGGTGGGCCGAGAGGCCGCTCACATCGTGCCCCAGGACCTCGACGGTCCCCGTCGAGGGCACGAACCCGCTCACGGCGTTCATCAACGTCGACTTGCCGGCCCCGTTGGTGCCGATGATCCCCACCAACTCCCCCGGCTGCACCACCAGCGAGACACCGTCGACGGCGTTGATCCCGCCGAAGTGGACCCGGACATCGTCGAGGCGCAGCCACGCCGCGCCCTCGGGGACGGCGATCTCCCGGGCGTCCCGGGTGGGCACGACCGGTCGACCGGGCGCGGCCGGGATCCGGCCGCGGTCACCGAGACGGCGGTCAGCCCAGCCCAGGACCGCGTCCCGGCCCGAGTAGACGATCTGCATCAGCCCGCCGGGGAAGTACATCAAGAGCAGGAGCAGGCCGATGGCGCTGGTGAGGAGCTGGACCTCCTCCACGTCACCGAAGGCCACGGGGACGCCGCGCACGAACAGGGCGCCGATGATCGGGCCGGCCACCGAGCCCAGCCCGCCGATCACGGCGGTGGCGATCATGCGCAACGAGCCGTCGGGGGTGAAGGTGCCCGCCGGGTTCAGCTCGACCCGAAGGGTGATGAACAAGGCCCCCGCGAACGCGGCCATGCCGCCGGAGAGGGCAAAGGCCACCAGCTTCATCCGGATGGCCGAGATCGTGGACGCCGCGGCCATGTCCTCGTTCTCGTTGACGGCGATCATCGATCGGCCCAGGCCGGTGCGCCGCACCCGGGCCATGATCGCGGTCATCACGGCGAGGCAGCCCAGGCAGAGGTAGTAGAAGCTGCGCCGGTCACCGAAGTCGATGCCACCGATCACCGGAGGCTCCATGAAAGGCGTGGTGGTGGTGAACGCCGACCCGGTGAAGGCCCCTTGGTCGAACAGCCAGCTGGCCGCGGCCACCGAGAAGGCCAAGGTGACCACGGCCAGGAACAGGCCCTGGACCCGCAGAGCCGGCAACCCGATGAGGAGCGCGGCCACCACACCGAGGGCGGTGGCCACCAGCAGGGCCACCCCCCACGGGAGCTGGAGGCTGAGGTCGAACAGGTCGAAGGGCACCGGGATGTCGAGGTCATGGGTGACCATCACCATCACCCCGGCACCGAGGCCGACGAAGGCGAACTGCCCGAGGCTGAACTGACCGGCCCATCCCAGCAGCATCGAGAGGGGCAGGGCCACCATGGCGAAGATCAGCACGTCGGTCCAGAGGAACTCCTGGGACGGGCGATCGAGGAAGAGGGGCAGCAGCGCCAGGCCACCGAAGAGGACCCCGAAGCCGATCGTGGTGAGGTGGCGGACGTACCAGAGCGCCATGAGCCGCTCCGGGATCGGCTTCACCCGGGCCGAGAGCGAGAAGGCGGCGGGGTCGCGGTTGCCCCGCACCCAGAACAGGACCAGGACCAGCGCGGCGACGAAGAGCCAGAGATCCACGATCGACTGGTTGTTGCGGTCCACGTTGGCCCGCACCACCGACTCGAAGACGCCGACGATCAAGCCACCCACCAGACAGAGGGGCAATGACCGCATCCGGGCGATCAGGGCGACCACGAGGGCCCGGACGAGGAGGGCGGGGCCGATCGCCGCGGTGCCCGCCCGCACTGCGCTCCCCGGAGTGATCCCCTGGATCGGCGCGATCATGATCGCGGTGACCGCGGCGAACCCGCCGGCGATCGCCCAGACGATCGTCGAGGTCTGCTTGACGCTGATCCCGAACACCCGAGCGGTGTCGGGGTTCGACGCTGAGGCTCGCACCATCAGGCCGAACCGCGTCTTGGTCATGAACAGGGCGAGGCCGAGGATGGTGACGGGGGCGACGATGAGGACGAGCACCTCGCGGGAGACCACCAGGATCGTGTCGGTCAGTCGCCAGGACACATCGAAGGGCAACGGGAACGGCTCCGAGGCGGCCGCGTCGGGCAGGAGGAGCCGCGCCGCGAAGAGGAGTTGCGCGAGCCCGATGGTGGCGATCAGCAGCACGAGGCGAGACGACGTCGAGAGTCGGCGCACGACGGTCATCTCCACGACCACGCTGATGACCACGCTGGTCGCAACCGCCAGGAAGAACGACGGCCAGTAGGGGATGTCGTAGCCGGCGGCGAGGAGCCCGATGATCGCCACACCGAAGGCGCCGATCTCGCCCTGGGCGAAGTTGAGCACCCCGGTCGACCGATACACGAGGACGAACCCCGCGGCCAGCACCGCATAGGTCAGGCCGCTGATCGCCCCGTAGAAGAGGGCCTGCTCGGTCAGCTCGACGCCCAGGATCACCGGCCGGCCCGCTCCCCGCCGAGGAAGACGGCCTTCGCCAGGTCATCCCGCTCCAGCAGCTCCTGGGCCGGGCCCTCGAACTGGACCCGCCCCTTCTCCATGAAGATGGCCCGGTCCGCGAAGGCGAGGGCGACGTTGAGGGACTGCTCGACGATGACCATCGTGGTCCCCTCGGCCTTGAGGCGGGCGACGACCTCGAGCAGCTCCTGCAGGATCGCCGGCGCGAGGCCGAGAGACAGCTCGTCGATGAGCAGGATCTCCGGCTCGTGGACCAGCGCCATCGCCAGGGCCAGCATCTGCTGTTGCCCACCGGACAGGTCCCGGGCATCGACCCCGGGACGATCGGCCAGGGCGGGGAAGAGCTGCATCGCCTCGGCCGCCTTCGCCCGCACCTCGCGCGGCTCGTGGTCACCGGCCAGGAGGGCCGCCCGGAGGTTCTCGGTGACGGTGAGGTCCGGGAACACCCCGGCGCCGCCGCGGAGCTGGACCACCCCCACCTGGAAGCGGATCTCGGCCTCTACGTAGGTGAGGGCCTGGCCGTTGAGGCGGACGACGCCACGGTCGGGGATGCCGAGGCCGCTGATGGCCCGCAGCAGGGTCGACTTCCCCGCCCCGTTGGTGCCGAGCAGGGCCACGACCTCACCCCGCCGCACCTCAAGGTCGACGTCGAAGAGGACCTGGACCGAGCCGTAGCTGAAGTCGAGGTTCCGGACCTGGAGCACCGGGATGTCCTCGGGCGCCTGGCGCATGCGCTGCTGTTCCTGCTGCTCCTCGATCAGGTCCTCGACGGCCAGGGAGATGTCCCGCTTCAGGTAGCGGGCCCCCCGCACGAAGAGGAGTCCGCCGATCGTGGCCGAAAGCGGCACGACGACCGTCAGCGCGGTGCGCTGGCCGTGGGCATCCGAGAGGGCGCCGGCCAGCAGGCTCCCGAAGAAGCCCCCCATGAGGAAGGTGAAGACCGGGACGATGGCGAAGGCCTGGGCCCGCAGCCGGTAGGGCGACACCGAGGCCACGATGGGACCGACGGCCACCAGGGCCGCACTGGTGCAGGCCGCGGCCACGGCGTAGAAGGCGATTAGCGGGACGATCGGCTCGAACCGGAGGCCGACCACCAGCACGACGCCGAAGAGCACGATGAAGCCCCCGGCCTGGCGCACCATCCGCTCCGGATCCAGCCGGAAGGAGCGGTCATAGAGGAACCCGGCCGCGACCATGGCCACCACAGCAGGGATCTGCGCGATCGACAGGATCCAGCCCCGGGTGTAGGCCCCGTACCCGTAGCCGTCGCGGAGCAACAGGCCGAGCTGCAGGGGGACCGTGATGAGGGCGAAGCCGAGCACCCCGAGGCCGGTGCAGACGAACCAGAAGGTCTTGATCTTCTTCATCCGCTGGTAGGCGGTGGCGACGGTGATCGGCAGTTCCTTGCGGGTCGCCTCCTCGTCGAGGAGCTCCCCGAGGATCAGCTCCTGCTCGAACCGGCCGCGGGGTGGGTCCTTCAGGAACAGCGCCGCGGCCAGCGCCATGACCAATATGGCAACGGCGATGGTCACATACACCCAGCGCCAACCCTCGGGGCCACCCGCCCCGTCTGCGATCCACCCGGCGGCGAAGGGGCCGATCATCAACCCGATGGGCGTGGCCATGGCGAAGAGGGCGAAGGCCCGACCGCGACCGGGAATGGGGTACTGGTCGGCGATCAGGGAGCCGTAGACAGGGTTCGAGTAGGCGGCCCCGAAGCCCACGAGCGTGAAGCCCCAGAACAGCTGGAAGGTGTTGACCGACGCGGCCACCAGCAGCAGGCCGAGGCACGCCGTCAGCAGCGAGCCGACGACGATCAACCGGCGCGAGAACCGGTCGGCCAGCCAGCCCAGCGGCACGGCGCCGAGCACGAGGGCCACGCCGCCGAAGGACGCCAGGCCGACCAGCTTGGTGTCGGTGATGGCGAAGGTGTCCTGGACGTCTGGGCCGAGGACGGTGACCGTCTGGCGGTTGAACTCCTCCACCACCGTGATCAGTACGATCACGACCATCATCGCCAACCCCCCGGCCCGAAGGGTCTCGCGGAGGCTCAAGGCCTCGGCGTCGACTCCCGGCAGGAGGTCATCGGGCAGGACGACGTCAGCTGACCGATCGACCTGCACCTGTCGGCGCTTGGCCTCCTCGGCGAGCACCGCCCCGGCCAGTGCGGCCGGGGCGGTGGTCGGAGCTGTCCCGTTGGTCGCGGTGTCGCCCTCGAGACGCATCAGCCCTCCGGTATCGGGAGGTAGTCCCCCTCCGACTGGACACAGTGACCCGTCTCGGTGTCGGTGTCGATCTGACACGGGTACTGGAACTGGAGCCGGGTGATGGCGTCGGGGGCCGTCGGCTTGCCCGGCACGAAGCTCCCGGGTGCGCCTTCACCGAGGTCGACGTCGCCCAGGTTGCCGAGGGCGGCGGCGATGTCGGCCCGGGTCGGGTTCGGCCCGGCGGCCTCGATGGCCCGGGCCAGCATCCGGACGAAGGCGCAGTGGCCCGAGACCGAACTGTAGAAGCGGGCCTCGTCGTCCCCTGCGGTCGGGTCATAGACGGGCTGGCCGCTGGCCTCGGCGTAGACCTCGTTGCACATCTGGGTGAACGGATCGGGTTCGAAGTCGCTCTCGCGCTGTTGACCCGACTGGGCGCCACTGATGAACACCGCGCCGTCATAGAGGGCGCCCGCGTCTTCGCCCCCGAACTCGATGATCTTGCCGGTCACCAGCTCACTGTCCTGGGCCAGGAAGCTCGTGTTGTAGAACTGGATGTCCCCCGGCTGCGCGCCCTGGGTCACCAGCTCGGCGAGGTACCCCGGAAGCGAGGTCGTGTCGAGCAGCGGGAAGATCACATCGACCTCGTCGGCGAGCATCCCCTGCGCCGATTCGATGAGCCCCTCAGTGCAGGGCGGGCCGTCGGGGCAGCCGATGGTGTCGACCCGGACCACCTCGAGGCCCTGGTCCTCGAGGGTCTGGACCAGGCCCTCCTCGGCGACCTGCGGATCAGGGTCCGTGTCGCCGTGGACGACGCCGATCCGCGTGCCCTCCAGGTCGGGTGTGAGCTCGNNTCATGAAGATGACGTCGTTGGGACCGGTGAGGCAGCCCGCCAGCGGGACACCGACGCCGCTGTTGGACCACGCCGCGACGGCCCGCTGCTCCTCGGCGATCGCGATGCAGGCCTCCTGGGCCGCGGCTTCGGCGTCGGGCGCGAAGCCCGGCACCGGCACCTCGACGTTCTCCAGGGTCACCTGCCGCCCGTTGATGCCGCCACACTCCTCGTTGAGGACGTCGATGAAGGCGCTCGCGTAGGCGTTCTGGTCCCCCAGGTCGACGGCGAAGCCGATCTCCTCGAGGTCTTCCAGCATCAGCCGCACCTGGGCGAGGGAGATCGAGTCGGCCGTGATGCCGTCGTCACTGGCGGTCGGGGCCTCCGCCGGCTCACCGTCGGCCGGGGCGCAGAAGGCCTCGGTGCCCGTGAACCGGCTGTCCTCGACGGGCGCCGGTGCGGAGGAGGCGGTGGTGTCCCCACCGGCGTCGTCACCACCACTGCTGTCGTCGCTGCTGCACGCGGCACCGAGCAGGGCGAAGGCCACGAGCAGGCCCACCCCCGTCGATCGGTACCACGTCGTTCCGTGTCGTCTTCCCATTGCGGTTCCCCCTCGGATGGCACTGCGTACTATTCGCATGATTTCTAGCTCACCGACCATCGCTCGTCCAGCCACCGGCCATGGCGAGCGAGCGGTACTGGTCTCGGAGCGCCTTCTTGGCCAGCTTTCCGGTCTCGAGGCGCGGGAGCTCGTCGACGAAGGCGACCGACCGCGGGCACTTGAAGTGGGCGAGGTTCGCTCGGCAGAACGCGATGAGCTCGGCCTCCCGCTCGGGGGAGCCGACGTCACCGGCGCGGAGCTCGACGATCGCCTTCACCGCCTCGCCGAACTCGGCGTCGGGGACCCCGATGACGGCCACGTC
>CXWK01003594.1_pt5 | contig 17142 bp, 14 predicted proteins | sample 590851 | NCBI WGS metagenome assembly CXWK01 (sample SAMEA3498364, study PRJEB10139) | wastewater metagenome | biome: wastewater treatment plant; material: activated sludge | place: Denmark | collected 2014-08-01 | reverse complement strand
AACCCCAGCCAGGTGCGGCGGTTGAGGCGGGCGTGCTGCGGGGCGCAGTTGGTGAAGTGGAAGGTGTCCTCGTTGGCCACGGCCGCCGACGACCCCCACACCGGATCGTTGCGGCGGACGAGATGCCCCTGGTCGAGGTCGTTGCGCTCGTAGAGATCGGGGCCGATCTGGTCTTCGCGGGCGATGCGCGGGTCGAAGTACCACACGTCGCGGTCGCGGGGGATGGTGACTGTCTGGCGGCCGTCGATGTTGACTGCCGTGTAGTAGGCTATGCGCCGCGAGCGGCACATGACGAGGGAGAAGTGGACGTATTTCAGCACGTGGCCCCGCCCTTTGATCCGCTTGGGTACGTCGGCCACCTGCGCCGGCGAGAGCTTCGGCAACTCAACGCGCGGTCCCAGGAAGTCCGCCTCGTACCCCTTGACGCGGCTAAAGAACTCCAGCGCGCGCTCGGCCGTGGCCAGCACGCGGGCCGGGCCGCCGGCGGGCGCGGCCGGCGGCGGCGTGGTGAAGAGTTCGTCTAGTAAGACCTTCTGTTCGGTCGTGAAGTCCCCGGCGGTCAGTGCGCAGCGCAGGTGGGCCATGATGCTGCTGATGCGCACGCCCTCGTTGGCCACGTAGGCGATGCGGTCTTCGCCCATCGCCGGCGTCCACACCGCGCCATCGACGGCCAGCACGCGCCCGGCCGAGTCGCGCTTCTTCACCCCGGCGTGGTGCAGGGCGACGACTTGCCACTGGTCGTTGAACACCGGCGAACCGGACGCGCCGCGCTCCGTGTCGGTGGTGTAGTGGATGAAGTCGTCAAAGACGTCGACGACCTTGTTGTTGCGCAGGGCGATCTTCTTGGGCGCGCCGCCGGGGTGCTGGATGGCGGCCACGTACTCGTCGACCAGGATTTTGCCCTTCTTCTCGATGAGGGGCAGGAAGCCGTAGTTGGCCAGTTCGGCCGGGCCGTCGTTGGCCACCGGACGCACGGCGACGAGGGTGAAGTCGAGCGCGGCGTTGGTATGGAAGAAGCGGTCGGGGTCGAGGCTGAAGACGACCGGCGTGCGCGGCCGGAAGTGCTCGTCGTCCTCGAAGTCGAGGTCGAGCAGACTGCGGCGGGCGCTTTCGGCCGCCGGTAGAACGTGGTTGTTGGTCAACAGCAGGCCGGGCGAGACGACGAAGCCGGTGCCGAACTCGCGCACGTGGCCGCTCAGGTCGCGCACCTGGATGCGGCCGACGGTGCGCGCGGCGCGGCGGCCGAGGTCGAGGAAGTTGATCTCCAGCAGGTCGCTGGTGCCCAGGATGCGCTCCAGCGCCAGGCCGTCGTCGGGGTGGATCATGTCGCGGCGGGCGTCGAGCTTGGTCATCTCGGCGAAGCTGATGATGCCCTTGGCGCTATCGCTCTGGTGGGCCTGCCGCTCGTCGCGGCGGGCGTCGAAACGGGCGGCGGCGTCCTGGTCGTGCTGGTCGCTATTCATGGGGTCTCTCCTCGCCGGACAGGATACTTCCTGCCCGACGCCAACAGGCAGGAAGCATCCTGCCCCACAGATGGCGTGAGGATAAACCAGAAGCCGAGTTTCTGCGAGAAACTCGGCTTCTATGGCATAATCTACGGATTATGATCGACGAATTCTACCTTGACCGAACACATCCCGACCCCGGCGGCGATCTAGAAGACGGCCCGGTTCTCTCGGCCAACTGCAAAGGCGTTGTAGCCGATGCCGTGACGGCCATTCTGCGCGCCGTGGGCGAAGACCCGGAGCGTGAAGGACTGCTGGCCACCCCCAACCGCGTTGCCCGCGCTTATGACGAACTGCTCATCGGTTACAAAGTTGACCCGGTGACCCTGCTCAACAACGCCCTGTTCGAGGCCAGCTACAGCGAGATGGTCGTCGTCACCGACATCGACTTCTACAGCCTGTGTGAGCACCACATGCTGCCCTTCTTCGGCAAGGCGCACGTAGCCTACATCCCCAACCGCAAGGTGATCGGCCTGTCGAAGATACCGCGCATCGTCGAGGTCTACGCCCGGCGCTTGCAGATTCAGGAGCGGATGACGCGCCAGATTGCCGAGTTGATCGATGAACTGGTGCAGCCGTTGGGCGTGGCCGTGGTGGTTGATGGGCTGCACATGTGTATGGCCATGCGCGGCGTGAAGAAGTCCAACGCCCGCATGCGCACCAGCGCCCTGCTGGGCACCTTCGCCGACAACCCCAAGACGCGGGCCGAGTTTATGGACCACATCGGGCCGGTGGCGCGGTCGCTGGTGTAGGCAGAGAGGGAACCACAGATTACGCCGATTTCACAGATTTGAAGAGTCGGGCGGCCGGCTCAGGGGCGCAGGATGGTCAGGCCGAGGTGTTGCTCGAAGAGGGAGAAGTCGCGGTCGGAGTGGAGCAGGGGGACTTCGTTGGTGATGCAGTAGGTGGCGATCAGGCAGTCGATGGTGCTGCGGATGGTGAGGCCCTTTTTGCGCAACAGGCGGTAGTTGCGGGCGGCAAGAATGGCGTTTTCCGGGCCGACGAGGGTTAAGACCGAGAGCTTGCCCAGCGCCTCGCGCGCCTTCTCGAACTCCTTGTCGAGTCGAAAGCCTTGCAGCACTTCGGTCAAAACCAAATCGCCGATGTAAACCTGGTGAGACTGGATAGCTAAGTGGAGGAAATCAGTCTCAGGCGATATGTGTCCGTTGAAGTAGTCGATCCACACCGAAGTGTCAACCAGCATCATACTGGTCATCATACTCACCCTTGTCATCGCGCATGGCGTTGAGGTCGCCTTCCCAATGCAACTTACCGCGTAGCGCCAGGATGCTGGACTGTTCTTCCAGCCGAACAAGCAATCGCAACGCCTCCTCAATGACGGCGCGTTTAGTCTTCAGCCCGGATAGCTCCATCGCTCGCTTCATCAAGTCATCATCAATCACGATATTCGTTCGCATCGGCCCAAAACCTCGCCCAACAGATGTGTATACTTTACCGAATCTATGTGTATAAATCAAGCCTCCGGGTCGGCCAACCACATCTCGAACCAGTAAGCCAGATAGCGCCAGCGCCCCCAGTCGTCGTAGACGGCCAGCAGTTCGCGCTCCGGGAGGCGCTCACCGGCGAAGTAGCGGGCGCTGACGAAGTCGCGCAGGATGGTGTCGTAGCCGAGGGCGTCGTAGCGGCCGAGCAGCATCAGCAGCGTCGCCGCGGCGTAGGGGCCGACGCCCTTGATGCCCAGCAGCAGGCGGCGCAACTCCGGCGTCGGCAAGTCGCTGCGGGTCAGCCCCTCTAACTCTAGCTCCCCAATGACGACGCGCCGGGCCAGCTCCTGCACGTAGGGCGCGCGATAGCCGAAGCGGGCCGCGGCCAGCGTCGCCGGCGGCGCGGCGGCTACCGCCTCCGGCGTGGGGAAGGCGCGACGGGCCGGGTCGCCGGGGAAGGGTTCGCCCAGCGCGTCGCACAGCGCCCGCGTCATGGCCTTTGTGCCGCTCCACTGGGTATTGGTCGTGGCGATGGTCTTGACCACGTCCTCCCAGACCGTCGGCGAGCGCAACAGCCGCCCCAGCCCGCCGCCGATGGCTGCCCAGCGCCCGCCCCGCGCCGCGCACAGGGCGTAGAACTCGCCGAACTCTTCATCCACGCGCAGCATGTGGCCGACCTTGCGGGTGATTTCGGCCTGATCAGCGTTAGTCAGCGGCGCGACGTGGGCGACCGCAATCTCGACGCGCGGCTGCCGGGCGTCGTCCGCGCCCGTAACGCGCAGGTCAACGACCTGGCCGGAGTCCAGCCGCTCGACGCGAGTCAGGACGCGCGCCGCCTCATCCCACGCATTGGGCGCCAGCCGCGCCCAGCCGTGGGAGAAGGCGGCGGCGGCGAAGTCGAAGGGCGGGGTAGGGGAAAGGTGCAGGTGGGTGGAATTCATACGGTAGATGGCCGTCGGAGAGGGGATATTCATCGCTGAGCCAAAGAGGGTGAAATGGTAGCCCGCCGGCGACATCGGCGCAACGGCCGATTCGCCACGGCCCTGGTTTGGTCAGGCTAAACTACACCGGCGCGTCTTGCGCCGCAAACCCAACTAATGTGGCACAGGATTCTTATCCTGTGTCTTCAACTGCGGCCGGGGCAGCCTGCACAGGATAAGAATCCTGTGCCACACGCTACGACTTGCCGCGGCTCGCCTTTGCGCTACGATCCTGCCTACCGGCCCGGCTTCATCCAACTCATCGCGCCGGCGGGTAGGCTTGTGTTAAAGAAGATCATTTCCTCCAGCCGTTACATTGTGTCCGCGGCCTCGGTCGGGGCCTTCATCGCCTCGCTGCTGCTGCTCGTCGTCGCCCTGGCGCAGACGGTCGGCGTGGTAAGTCGCGCCGTCACCAACTTCCGTGCTGTGGTGGCTGATCCCAAGGAGTTGACGTTGGTGCTGGTCACCAACATCGACCTGTTCCTCCTGTCGGCCGGGTTTTACATCATCGCCCTCGGCTTCTATGAGTTATTCGTGGACGACAACATCTCCTTACCTGATTGGCTGGAGATTCACGACTTTGACGATCTGAAGTCCAATCTGGTGGGCATCATCATCGTGGTTATCGCCGTGGCCTTTCTGGGGCAGGTCATCGACTGGAAGGGAGGCAGCGACATCGCCTATTTTGGTGGGGCGGTGGCGCTGGTGACGGCGGCGCTGACCTACTTCATCACCGCCAAGGCCAGCAAGGACAAGAAGGCCCGCGACCAGGAGCCACCGGACAAAGACAAGCGGCCATCCACTTAGCCCGGTTTTTGCGCCAGCAGGATCATCTCCCCACCGGCCCACAGCAAGTGAGCCAACTCCAGCTGCGTCCGCCCGGCAAAGGGGAGTAGCGCCCGCCGCGCCACACCCAGCCGCCCCAGGCGCGCCGCCCGCCAGCGCGTGCCCCAATACATGCGCTGATGGGCCAGTGCGGCGGCCGGCGAGGGACGTAGCGCCCCCACGCAGCGGCCGTGTTTGGCCAGCGCGTCGTCGCTCAGATCGACCAGATCGGGCGTCGTGGCCCGCAGCAGGCGCAGCCCCGCGCCGCTCAGCCCGTCGAGATAGTCCACCAGGCTGGGGTTGTTCTCGTTGATGCCGGCGGCCAGTTCCTCGCCGGCTACCTGATCGAGTGTGGCCGCTTCGTCGGCGGCGATGCTCAGGCTCGGCTCGCGGATGGCCAGCAGCCGGCCGCCGGGCCGCAAGACGCGGGCTATCTGGCGGAATAGCTCGGGCAAGTCGGAGAAGTGGTGTAGCGCCGCGGCGCAGAAGACGAGATCGAAGCGGCCGTCGGCCAGCGGCAGGTTCTCGCCGTCGCCGATGAGGCGGTCGAAGGCCACACCGGCGTCGGCCATCAGCGCCAGCGCCCGACCCAGGCCCACGTTGTCGTCGTCGGCCACGTCGAGAGCCACGACCTGGCCGCCGCGCGCGGCGAATAGCTTGGCCGCCCAGCCGCGTCCCGCGCCCAGGTCGAGCACTGTCGCCGGGCCAAGCGGGCCGAGCAGGCGCAGGCCGATATCGAAGCTGCGGGCCACGCCCAGCCACGGCTCTTCCGGGTAGTAAGGAATTCGCAGGTCGATGGCGCCGGCGACGACGTCGTAGATGCCGCGCTGTTTGTGGAAGGCCACCCAGCCGGCGGCTTCGCGCGCCTTGGGCAGCCAGCGGGCATCCTCGACGTAGAGATGGGGCATCCCGCGCCGGATAGTGTAATCCGCGCCGCAGCGGGCGCAAACGAGACGCCCGCCCCACACCTCGCCAAACTTCGCCATCGGCGCGTGAAGGGTCAGCCCCACGTGACAGCACGGGCTGCGCAGCAGATCAAGCCGGTCGGCGTACATCGGCGATGGCAGGCGACTAACCGGCGGTTCGGTTGGCTAAGCCGCGGCCGGTGGGTTCAGTCACGAATCGAGTCCCAGTAAGCCTCGGCCTCGCGCTCCATCGCCATCAGGCGCGTATAGTAATCGCGAATCTCCTTCAGATGGGCCAGGGCGATCTTGCCCGTCACAATCTCATCATCGCCCGTGACGTTGGTCTGCTCGTCGTGAAGCCCATGCTCCAACTCGACCGACAGACCCATACGAAACTCCTCAATGTCAACCTCGTTCCAGTTGACGCCAATCTGCTCGCCAATCCGGCGTGCTTCCTCGGTGGTGAACTCTCGCTTCGCTCCCATTTCGTTCTCCTTGTGCACTAACTGCACTAACTACTGCCCCCCTGATCTACTGACCTACTGACCCACTGAATACTGCCTACTGCCTACTGCCTACTCCCCCAACCTCCCGCCCCGCCAACTGTTCCAACGCCTTGACGAGAGCATGATTGCCCTCCCCACCCAGGCCGCGCTGTTGCAGCGTGCGGTAGAACTGGAAGACGAGCGCCGTGGCCGGGGCGGGGACGCCCAACTGGTCGGCCGCCTCCAGCACCAGGCGCAAATCCTTCTGTTGCAGGTCGATGGTGAAGCCCGGCCGCCAATCGCGCCGGATGACCTGTGGGCCGCGGTTGTTGAGCATCCAACTGCCGGCCGCGCCGCCGCCGACGGCGGCCAGCGTCTGCTCCAGGTCCAGGCCGCCGGCCTCGGCCAGCAGCAGCGCCTCGGCCACGCCCTGCATCGTCACGACGACGAGCACCTGATTGACCAGCTTGGCCATCTGCCCCGCGCCCTGGCCGCCGACGTGGGTGATGGTCTTACCCATCGCCTGAAGGACTGGCATGGCGCGGGCCACCTGCGTCGCGTCGCCGCCGAGCATGATGCTGAGCGTGCCCTTGGCCGCGCCCTCGCTGCCGCCGCTGACCGGCGCGTCGAGCAGGTGGACGCCGCGCCCCTTCAGGCGGGCGGCAATGGCGCGCGTCGCTTCGGGGCTGATGGTGCTGCAATCGATGACCAGCGCCCCTGGCCGCGCGCCCTCGATGACGCCGCCGGGGCCGAGGATAACCGCCTCCACGTCGGGCGTGTCGCTGACGCAGGTGACGATGATGTCGCTGCGGGCGGCCACGTCGGCCGGGCCGGCGGCGACGGCCGCGCCGGCCTCGGCCAGCGGGGTGATGCGGCCGGGCGTGCGGTTCCACACCGTCAGGTCAAAGCCTGCCTTCAACAAGTTGGCGGCCATCGCGCCGCCCATGATGCCAAGTCCAATGAAGCCGACAGATTCTTTCATGGGGAGTAACCACAGAGTTTGTAGATTCGTCTGAAGGGGGATTATCGGCCCGCGGCGTGGGGCTGTCAATTTGGGGCGTGCGACGCACCCGATCTGCGTGCGTCGCACCTTCTGGGGTGCGTCGCACGTTCCTGGGGGATGTGAAGAAGGTGCAACGCACTGCGGAAAGTGCGACGCACCGGGCGGTGAGAGGGTATAATGGGCGGGATGAGACGTGTAAGGGGACGTTGGGTGATCGGGATCGCCCTGCTGGCGGTAGTCGCCGCCGCGGCCGTCTGGTGGGCGTTGCCACGGCTGCCGGGGCGCGTGCGCCACTACCTGCCCGCGCCGGTAGCCGCTCTGGTGACGACGCCGTTGCCTACGGCGCTGCCCGCGCCGACCGGCCCGCCCGCGGCGGCGGCCGAACTGGCACTGCTGGTCGCCGTGCCGACGCCGCCCCTGGCCACTGCGCCGCCAACCGCGCCCATTGCGGCGGCAACGACGGCCCCCATCGCCACCGCTGCTGCCGAAACCGCCGCGCCCTCCCCACCCGCCACCCGCCACCCGCCACTCGCCACCCCCTTGCCCCCCTACGGCCGCGTCTCCGGCCTGCCCATCATCCCGCAGAAGTTCAACAACTGCGGCCCGACGAACCTGACGCTGGTGCTCAACCACTATGGCGTTGAGGTCGGTCAACTCGATGTGGCCGCCGTCATTCGTCCTAACTATGAGGATCGCAACGTCTCGCCGGATGAGCTTGTATCTTATGTAAACGAACACACGCCGTTGGCCGCGGCGGCCTACGTCGGCGGCGACGTGGACACGCTGCGGGCGCTGCTGGCCGCCGGCTTCCCGGTCATCGTCGAGAAGGGGCTGGAGTCGGACGCGGCCACCGGCTGGATGGGGCACTATCTGACCGTCTTCGCCTACGACGACATCACCCGCCACTTCAGCGTCCGCGACACCTACCTGGGGCCGTGGCAGGGGGAGGGGCTGGTGGGCTATGATGCTACCGCGCGCGATTGGGCGCACTTCAACGGCGCGTTCGTTGTCGTCTACCCGCCGGAGCGGGCGGACGAGGTGGCGCAGGCGCTCGGCCCGGCCTTTGCCGACGTGGGCGTGATGTGGGCGCGGGCCGCCGAGCGGGCGCGGGTGGCGGCGCAGCAGCGACCCGACGACGCCTACGCCTGGTTCAACCTGGGGGCCGGCCTGACGGCGCTGGCCGGGGCGGGCGACGCCGCGCTGTATGAGGGCGCGGCGGCGGCCTTCGACGAGGCGCGGCGGTTGGGGCTGCCGGCGCGGATGCTGTGGTATCAGTTCGCGCCCTACGAGGCCTATCTGGCCGTCGGCCGCCACGCCGACGTGCTGGCGCTGGCCGAGGCGACGCTGGGTAATCAGGGCGGGCAGAACGTTGAGGAGACCTACTACTACCAGGGGTTGGCGCTGCGGGCCGCGGGCGACGAGGCCGGGGCGCAAGAGGCCCTGGCGCGGGCGGCGGCTTTGAACCCCGATTCGCCGATCGGCCGGGCGGCTCAGGACGGGCTTTAGAGAGGAACGCTCTTAGGCCGTTTCGAGCGCCTCGCGGTGCTCGACGAGCCAGATGTAGGCGTCGGTCTCGGTGCGGCCGGGGAAGTCGGCCAGAAGGTTCTGCTCGCGGACACTCTCGACTGTAGGCAGGTAGACGTGGTCGTACCAGGAGGCCACCGCTTCGGCGTAGGGCACGTCGCGCTGCTGCTCCAGCCCCAGGTAGTAGTGGTGGACGTGGATGTGGTGCAGAATCTTCTCGTACTTGCCGGGCAAACTGGCCAGGACGTTAGCCTCCGGCCGCACGTGCAACAGCCCCGTCTTCTCCAGGAACACGGCATGTTCCTTGTCGCGGATCATGGTGTCGATCCAGTTGGCCCCGCGCAACGTGCGGATGACGCGGCGGACGACGCGCTGCTGATAGATCTCGGCCATGCGCTCGGTGGCCTCGTCACGCGCCAGGTCGCCGCCGACAACGTCCTGGGCCGCCTCGCGCACCAGCCACTGGTACTCGCTGACCCGCAGGTAGAGGTCGGCGGCGGTCATGTCGGGGAACTGGCGGCGCAACCCCTGCGCCGCGATGGCATCGACCAGCGGCCGGTAGACGTTGTCATACCACGAGGCGACGGCATCGGCGTAGCTGACGTCGCTCTGGCGCTCCGTGCCCAGGTAGTAGTGGTGGGCGGCGATGTGTTCGCGCAGGCGGGCATATTCGGCCGGGTTGCTCAGGTGCAGATCGGCGTCGGGCCGTAGTTCGTCGAGGCGGGTGTCCTGGCAGAACTGGCCATAGGCTTTCTCCAGATTGACGCTGTCGATGTCCATGTCGGCCGTCAGCCGGAACGGGATGTCGATCTCGGTCACGTAGGCGTCGATGTCGGTCTGGTTGCGCTCGCGGGCCACGGAGACGCGGTGGTTGCCGTCCTTGACGAAGTAGACGTCGCCAATCTTGTAGAGATCGACCGGGGGCAGCAGCACGTCGCGGTAGTGGGCCTTACGGACGTTGACCCAGCGCTCGGTCGTCTGGCGCTGGGTGGGCAGGAAGGCGCGGTCGAAGTCGCGGTAGCGGCCGACGCTGCCAACGATCTTTTCCAGCGGCACGGTTTGCAGGCCGATGTCGCGCTGGCCACGGTAGGGCAGCGACTGGCGCACCTCGTCAAAGGGCAGCAACTCATTGCTCCGGCCGGTCAGCCGGGCGATGACGCTGCGCCACCAGGAGCGATGGTAGGCGCGCTCGAAGTCCTCGTAGGCCAGTGAATCGAACATAGGCGTGACAGGTGAGGCCCCTCGACTGTAGGGGCGGGTCTTAGACCCGCCCCTACGCTAGGTGGCCCATTCTACGCCGGATCAGGAGGTCGCGGCAATGGCCTAGACCATCGGATCGTAGGTCGGATTGAACATGAATTCGCGCACGTAACCGGGCAGATCGTCCGGTTCCGGCTCGGTAGCCAGTCCCTCGCGGAAGGCGATCTCGGCCACGGCGGTGGCGATGGCCGCCGACACGTCGCGGATGCGCGACAGTTCGGGATAGATGCGGCCGTTGGCCATGTCGGTCTCGGTCACCTGGGCGGCCAGCGTGCGCGCCGCGGCCTCGAACATCTCATCGGTCACGTGGCGCGCGCCGCTGACGACGACGCCCAGCCCGACGCCGGGGAAGATGTAGGAGTTGTTGCCCTGGCCGGGGTTGTAGGTCTTGCCGTAGAGCTTGACCGACGGGAACGGGCTGCCGCTGGCGAAGATGGCCCGGCCGCCGGTGAAGGTATAGGCCTCTTCGGCGGTGCACTCCGACTTGGAGGTAGGGTTGGACAGGGCGAAGATGATCGGCCGCTCGTTATATTTGCCCATGCGCTCGATCACCTCGCGGGTGAAGGTGCGCGGCTGGCCGGAGACGCCGATGATGGCCGTCGGCCGCAACTCCTCGACGGCGGTCAGGAAGTCGGCCAGCGGCGGGTGCTCGTGGGCGTAGGGCAGCTTATGGGCGGCCAGGTCATCGCGCTGGCGCACGACCAGGCCGTGCGAATCAACGAACCAGCAACGGCCGCGCGCCTCTTCCGGCGTCAGTCCCTCTTCGACCATGGCCGAGACGACGAGGTCGGCAATGCCCACACCGGCCTCGCCCGCGCCCAGGAAGAGCAGGCGCTGCTCGCTCAGCTTACGCCGCGGCCCGCCTTCGACGGCGATGAGGCGCAGCGCGGCCACCAGCCCGGACAGGGTGACGGCGGCCGTGCCCTGGATGTCGTCGTTGAAGACGCGGTACTGATCGCGGTAGCGCTGGAGCAGGGCGAAGGCGTGGTGGTTGGCGAAGTCCTCGAACTGCACCAGCACCTGTGGGAAGCGCGCCGTGACGGCCCGCATGAACTCCTCGATGAAGGCGTCGTACTGCTCGCCGCGCAGCCGCGGGTGGGGCATGCCGATGTAGAGCGGGTCGGTCTGGAACTGCTTGTTCTCCGTGCCCACGTCGAGCATGATCGGCAGCGTCATGGCCGGGGGGATGCCGGCGCAGGCAGTGTAGAGCGACAGCTTACCGACGGGGATACCCATGCCGTGCGCGCCCAGGTCGCCCAGGCCGAGGATGCGCTCGCCGTCGGTGACGACGATGACGCGGATGTCGTCAATGGGCCAGTTGGCCAGTAGCTCGGCAATCTGGCCGGCGTCCTCGGAGGAGATGTAGAGGCCGCGCGGCCGGCGGAAGATGTGGCCATACTGCTGGCAGGCCTGGCCGACGGTCGGCGTGTAGACGATGGGCATCAGCTCTTCGAGGTTGTCGATCAGGATGCGGTAGAAGAGCGTCTCATTGCGGTCGACGAGGTCGTTCAGGTAGACGTACTTCTCCAGGTCGGTCGGCTTCTTGCGCAGGTTTTCCAGAATCCGCGCCGCCTGATCCTGCATCGACAGGACGCGCGCCGGCAGCAGGCCGCGCAGGCCGAACGCCTCGCGCTCGGCGGCGCTGAAGCCGGTGCCGCGGTTGAAGAGCGGGTTGTGGAGCATGTTGACGCCGTGGGGCATCGCTTCGGGTATATCGGTTACAGTCGTAGCCGTGGGCATGGATGAGGTACTCATATCTTTCTCCGCGTTAAGCGCCTGAAGATCAGGCAACAGTTGGCGCGGCCGGTCGCCTGGGGCCGGCGAGACGCCGATTCAGGTGAGTGGAAACGTGGGCTGCCAGGGTAGTGTACACCCAAATGGGCGGCTGTGTCTATCTATCGCCCCAGTGTTCTACGAAAGTCCCTACAGAACGTCGACCACGGATGGCCCTAGCGGTTGGCTGCGGCGCTGGTCGTAACCATAGGCACGTGGATGAGGCCCGCGGGCCGGTTGCTGAAGGTGCAGTGGGTGGGCGTGTCGCCCCGGTCGGGCCTGATCGTCACCACCGTCGCTTCGTAGACCGGATACCCCCCGTCGCAGTGGATGTCGCTGACAACCCAGCCGGCAGGGAGCAGTTCGGAGATTCGATGCACTCCCGGCGGCAGGTCGAGTTGCCGCCCGTCGTCGCCGTGGAGGACAAAAGCGCTGTCGGGGGTGAAGACCTGAATGCGATTGTTGTCCACATCGCTGACGAAGACGCGACCGCGGTCGTCCACGGCGAGGCCGCGGGCGTGGCTGAACTGCCCGTCGCCGCTGCCCGGTGCGCCCCACTGGGCGAGGGGGCGGCTGGCGCTGTCGAACTTCTGGACGCGGAAGTTGAGAGAATCGGTCACGTAGACGCCACCGGAAGCATCCGTGGTGATACCACTGGGAGCATTGAACTGCCCGGGCCGACTGCCAGGGATGCCCCAATCGCTCAGGTAATGGCCCTGGCCGTCGAACTTCTGGACGCGGTTGTTGCCGGCGTCGAGCACAAAGACCGTGCCGGTGAGATCAACGGCCACGTCCACCGGTTGGCTGAATTGTCCATCCCCATCCCCGACTGAACCGGACTGGCAACTGTTCGCCGGGCGGCACGTCTCGAAGCCAAGTCCGCCGCCGGCGACGACGTCCCAGCCAAAGGCCAGGATAAACATACCCTCGCTGCTGAACTTCTGGATGCGGTGATTGCGGGTATCGGCGACGTAGACGCTGCCATCCGGAGCGATGGCCAGGCCCTCGGGCGTGTGGAACTCGCCCGCGCCATAGCCAAATCTGCCCCACGCCAGCTGGTAGATGCCCTTGTTGCTGAAACGCTGGATGCGATGGTTGTGGCTGTCGCCTACGTAAACCCGCCCGTCGCGAGCGACAGCCACCCCCTGGGGCGCATTGAACTGGCCCGGGCCGCTGCCCGTGCTGCCCCATTGCCCCTGGTAATTGCCGTAGAGATCAAACTTCTGAAGGCGATCATTGGCCGTGTCGGTGACGAAGACGTGGCCCGCGCCGTCCAGGGCCAGATCATGGGGCTGCTGGAGTTGGCCGTTGGCGCTGCCGGCGCTGCCCCACGTGGCGACAAAGCTGTAGGTGCCGGGATCAACCAGCAGGGAAATACCTGACTCGGGCGCGCGGCCGCTCAGCGTGACGAAGATGGGGCCGATTGTGCCGATGTCCCACTCGAATGATTCCGGGTTGGAGCGAGCTCCCTCTACGCTGATGGCGCGAACCATAAACCTATGGGTGCCAGGTGGCACATCCGTGTAGACCTTGGGACTGGTACATGGCACAAACCAGTAGTCGACGTCAAGCGAGCACTCGAAAGTTGCGGCCGGGTCGGGACTGATAAAGCTAAATGATGGGTTTGAGTCGTTGGTTACGGGGGGGGGCGTAGAAGTAAGGGTCGTCTCTGGAACGTAAGTACCAAAGATGCCCTCAGGTTCTTCTGCCTGACCGGCGTCGTTTAGACCGTAGCAGAAGACGGCCCCGGCCGAGGGAGACAGGAAAGGTGACAACCGGCAGGTATGGTAGCCGCCGGCGCTAACCTGGCCGTCTGCATCGGTGGTGGGACCGGCCTGCCCCTCGTCGTTGCGGCCCCAGCACTCAATCTTGCCAAGCTGCGTCATACCACAGGTGTGGTGGCCGCCGGCGCTGATGTAATCGTATGAGTTGGACTGGTCGTCGGCCTGCCCCTCGTCATTGCGGCCCCAGCAATCGGCGGTGGCGTTTCTCGTAATGGCACAGGTGTGGTCACTGCCGGCGCTCACCATCCGGTAAGGGCCGGGGTGATAGCCGGCCTGGCTCCAATTGTTCTCGCCCCAGCAGTCAACTGCCTTGATGGGTGTCAGAGCGCAAGTGTGAAAGTCACCGGCGCTCACGGCGATGTAAGGGCCGTTGCGGCGACCGGCCTGGCTCCGGCTGTTGTCGCCCCAGCAATCTATCGCGCCGGAGGGCGTCAGGGCACAGGTGTGCTCCCGCCCGGCGCTGACCTGAATATATGGGCCGTAGTGGTCTTCGACCTGGCCGATGGCATTTTGGCCCCAGCAGTGGACTGCCCGGCTCGTCGTTCGGGCACAGGCGTGGGCATAGCCGGCGCTGACCTCGATGTATGGGCCGAAACGGTTGCCGGGCTGGCTAGCTTCGCTACCCCAGCAGACGGCCGTGCCGTCCTGTTGCAGGGCGCAGCTATGGGCATGGCCAGCACTGATTTGCTCCGTGACCAGGGAGGTGCGGAAGGGGCCATAGGGGCCCGGCTGGTCAGCCGCCTGGCCGAAATCGCTTTCAGTGGCCCCCCAGCACTCGACTGCCCCGGACGGCTTCAGGCCACAGGTGTGATAGACGCCGGCGTCGATCTGGCTGTAAGGCCCGCTACGGGTGCCGCTCTGATCGTTGGCGTTGTCGCCCCAACACACGACCGTCCGGAGCGTGGTCAGAGCGCAGGTGTGGGTTCCGCCGGCGCTGACCTGGGTATAGGGGCCGGGGTGGACGCCATTGGCGCCGCCCACCTGACCGGCGTCGTCGTTGCCCCAACACTCGACTGAACCGCCCGGTGTCAGAGCGCAGGTGTGGCTTCCGCCGGCGCTGACCAGCGTATAGGGGCCGGGATGGTTGCCCGCCTGGCCATAGTCGTTATTGCCCCAACACTCGACCGCGCCATCGGGCGTCAGGCCACAGGTGTGGATGCCCCCGGCGCTCACCTGGGTGTAAGGACCAACGTGCTGGCCCGCCTGCTGCCACTGGTCGAAGCCCCAACACGCGACTGAGCCATCCACCTTCAGGGCACAGGTGTGGTAGCCGCCGGTGCTGACCTGCGTATAGACGCCGATGTGGACGCCGTTGGCGCTGCCCACCTGGCCGTAGGTGTTATCGCCCCAACACACAACTTGCCAACGATAACTCACAGCGCAGGTATGGTAGCCGCCGGCGCTGACCTCATTAAAAAATTCGGGTAGGCCGGAATGCGCCTGATTGCTGTCGTTTGCGCCCCAACACTTGATCTTTCCATACGACGACAGGGCACAGGTGTGCAACTCGCCGGCGCTGATGATGTGGGCCGGCCCGGTGGGGGCGTAGTAAGGGGCCTGCGCCAGAGTGGGGCGCGCGATGAGGTGGGCTAACAAGGCGAGGAACAGGCAGAAGAGAGGCCGGACGAAGCGGCGACGCGGCGCGACGGTTGAAGCGGTGATCATCGGTGGCTCTCCCACGGCAACTCAAATGGTGGTAGTTGGGAAGGGGGGTGGGATCGAACGCAGGCTCCATGGTCCCACCTGATCCGATCATAGTGCGGGCCGTGACCACCGTCAATGAGTTGTTTTACACTAGCTCCTTGGTGGCCTGGCCATCGTTACAATGTGGCCGAGTTTTCGTGTATCATAAGTCGCAGGTGTGGGTGGTGTTTACCGTTCCGCGGAGGGTGTTGCGATGTTCGATCGAATTGCGCAGGTGATCCTCATCATCTTCGGACTGTTGGTGCTCATGATATTGACGATGGGCCTGGCAATCTCCTGTCGCGAGCAGCCGATCGTGCCGGGCGAAGCGACGGCCACGCCCACGCTGCCCGGCTTCCCAACGGCCACGGCCACCCTGCCGAGTATTCCCACGGCCACGCCCACGCCTACCCCGGGCGCCGCCACGGCCACGCCCACCCCGCTGCCGCTGGGCGAAACGGCCACGCCGCCGACGGTCGCGCCTATCGAGCAGGTCGTGACGCCGGCACCACCCACGCCCGCCACCGGCGGCCAGCCGGTGGGGTCGACCGTGCAGCACGTCGTCAACCGTGGTGAGTGGCTGTTGCAGATCGCCCGCTGCTATGGCACGTCCTTCAGCGGCATATTGACGTCTAACACTCTGCCCAACCCCGACCTGATCTTTCCCGGCCAGGTCATCACCGTGCCCAACATTGGCAGCCAGGGGCGCATCATCGGCTCGCCGTGCGTCCAGGCCCACGTCGTCGAGGCCGGCGAAACGTGGGAGTCAATGGCCACACGCTTTGGCACGACCGTGGCCATTCTGCGTCGCGCCAACCCCGGCGAACTGAGCCTGGGGCGGATCATCTGGGCGCCGCGGCCATAGCGCCCTTGTAGCGCGGGTTAGCAACCCGCGCCACAATGAAGGAGTCAACAATGGCAGACGAGAGCGAGACTCTAACCTTTGAGCGAACCGTCGCCGCCAGCCCGGCCGAGGTTTACCGCGCCTTCACCAGCAGCACCGCGTTGCGCGAGTGGCTGTGCGACACGGCCACGACCTCACCGCGGGCCAACGGTCACCTCTTCGTCGGCTGGAACGATGGCTACTACGCCACCGGCCACTTCACCGAACTGCTGCAAAACCGCGCCGTCTGCTTCACCTGGCAGGGGCGGGGCGAACCGCGGCCGACGAGCGTCCACGTGGCCATTGAGCCACGCGAGCAGGGCACGGCCGTCGTGCTGGAGCATGGCGGCATTGGCGAGGGGCCGGAGTGGGGCGACAAGACGGCCGAGTTCGACCGCGCCTGGCGACGGGCGCTGGAAAACCTCGACTCGGTGCTGACCAGCGGCGAGGACTTGCGCGTGACGCGGCGGCCGATGCTGGGCGTTCTGCTGGCCGGGTTCGACAACGCCGACGCCGCCCGCCTGGGCGTGCCCGTGGTCGAGGGGGTGCGGCTGAGCGGGGTTGTGCCCGGCTTGGGGGCCGAGGCTGCCGGGCTGCGTCAGGACGACGTGATCGTCAGCATCGACGACCGGCCGACCCCCGACGTGGTCGGGCTGCGCACAGTGGTCAAGTCGCAGCAGGCGGGCGACACGGTTCAGGTGACGTTCTATCGCGGCGGCGAACTGCTTACCGCGCCCATGACCCTGGCCGGGCGCAAGATACCGGCCATCCCCCACGACGCGCCGGAGCTGCTGGCCCGCGTGGCCGAGCGCTACGCCCGCGACGAGGCCGCCCTCGACACCGTCCTGGCTGGCGTCAGCGATATGGAGGCGTCTTATCGCCCCGGCCCGGAGGAGTGGAACGTCAAGCAAGTGCTGGCCCACCTGATCCAGGGCGAGCGCACCAATCAGCAGTGGATCGGCGAGTTGATCGGCGACCTGGAAGCGGCCTACGACGGCGACGGCGCTAACCAGGAGGCGCGACTGAATGCCACCGTCAACGCCTTTCCGACGCTGGCCGACATGGAGGCCGAACTGAAGCGGCTCAA
>CXWK01025580.1_pt1 | contig 17150 bp, 14 predicted proteins | sample 590851 | NCBI WGS metagenome assembly CXWK01 (sample SAMEA3498364, study PRJEB10139) | wastewater metagenome | biome: wastewater treatment plant; material: activated sludge | place: Denmark | collected 2014-08-01 | reverse complement strand
CTGGTGCGCATCCACCTGCCGATGCTGGCGCCGGCTGCGGGTGCAGCGGCACTTCTTGTCTTCGTCGACGCCATGAAGGAATTGCCCGCGACGCTGCTGCTTCGCCCCTTCAACTTCGAGACGCTTGCGACCCACATCTACGGTCTGACGGCGGCCGAACAATTCGAGGCGGCGACTGTCGGCGCCGTCACGATCGTACTGATCGGCCTGCTGCCGGTGCTGTTACTGCACCAGACCATTGCCAAGGGCCGCGCTGGCAGCAGCGCATCAGGCTGATGCCTGAGCCGCGCCACTGCCCGATGCGCAAGAAGCCACCACCGGCTTTCGGGTCCTGAAACGCCGTCAGCCTACCAGCTGCGGCGTTCGCCGTTGTCGATGTGGAACAGACCGCCGCCGTAGTGCTTAAGGCCGCCGACGCTGCCGCTGCTGCGCAGGTAGGCATAGACGGCGCGGACGTTGCCGTGGACGCGGAAGTCGACCGCATCGCCCGAAAGATGCTTGGATTTGCGCGCGCCGCCGACGGCGCGGTTATGGCCCTTGCTGCGGCACGTCGAGCTGACCGTCACCGGACCATAGTTGTTGGCAACCTGATGGATCACCGATTTGAGGCCGCCAGCCAGGCAACCCGCCGATGCGACCCAGCGCACACCGCCGCCCGACAGGCTCTTTTTCGGCTCCTGGGGTGCATAGCTATTGCCAAGCGCGGCAACCTTGACGCCCTTGTGCTTCTTCTTCACCGGTTCGGTGGCCTCGGCATGGCCGCCGAGCTTCTTCGAAGACTTCGCCGCGTAAACCTTGTTGGCCTTCTTGCCCTGCTTGTTGGCGTAAGACTTCTTCGACACCTTCGCCGGCTTGGCGGTTCCGTAGATCTTGGAATTCGCTTCAGCGTTCTTGATCGCGTCGGGACGTTCCCAGAACGGCAGATCGTCGGCGAGCGCCGGCGTCGAGGAAGCATTCATTGCGAAAACGGCGGCGACGGCCGCGACGCAGGCGGCGCAGAATCGGCCGAGGCGCGAAATGCCCCTCGATTTGCTATTAACGATCTTCAGCATGGTTGCTCCCTTCAATCCCCAGCGCTCCGGTTCCACAGTCTGCGGAACACTCCCCAGCGCCCTTGCGTGGCCTCTACAATCAAAACATCGGCCCGCTACACGGAAGCAGTTATAAAGACGACCCCTAATCTCCAATCATGGTTAACGCACAAGAATTCAGCAGAAACCGAATATTTCCTGAACGCCCATAACATATTCATCTACTTGAATTCTATTAGTTTGCTAAAAGTCCCGCAGATTAGTGACGTGATCCACAAGTTATCCACAAATTAAACAATATAGACCTGCGACGGCCGGACGCGCTTTCTATTTCGATTTCCGAAAGCGGCGCGAGTATTCGCCAAGCATTCGAAAACTGGCTCGATCGCAGATCAATCCCCGCAGAGCATGGCCGCGACACGATCGGCGAGCGCGGCGCGCTGCCCGGCCCTCACATGCAGTCCGGCTTTCGTCCGCCGCCACAGCACGTCGTCAGGCTCCTGCGCCCATTCCTCGTCGCGGAGATAGCGGACTTCTCTTTCGCTCAAACCGCCACCGGCATCTTTACCAAGGTCCGGCTCAGCGCCGGCGCCGTCGAGCAACGCTTCAACACGCGTCCCATAGCGCCGGGCAAGGCGCGCGAGCACAGGACGAGAAAAGCCGGCGTAGCGGCCACAGAGTTGAGTGAACCACGCGTCATAGCCGTCGCCGCCGACATCCCCGCCAGGGAGCGGCGCAGCGGCTGTCCACGCCGGACCACATGGCGGCAGATGCGGCGCGAGAGTTGCCAGAGCGGCCTCGGCGAGCCGCCGGTATGTTGTCACTTTGCCGCCGATGACGTGCAGGATCGGCGCCGCTGCGCCGCTATCGAGTTCCAGGCGATAATCACGGCTGACGGCGGACGCGCTCTCGGTGCCATCGTCATCGAGCGGACGCACGCCTGCGAACGACCAGACCACGTCGGCCTTCTGCGGCGGCTGGCGGACGAACCGGCTCGTCACGGCCAATAGATATTCCACCTCCTCCGGCGAGGCGGCGACATTGCCCGGGTCCCCCGGATAGGCGACATCCGTGGTGCCGATCAGGGTGAATCGGGTCTCGAACGGCAATGCAAAGACGACCCGGCCATCGTCATTCTGGAAAATGTAGGCATCGGGATGATCCGCCAGACGCGGCACGACGATGTGACTGCCCTTGACCAGCCGAAGCTTGGGCGGAGGCACGTTGCGGGATTGGTTGGCGAGGCCAGCCACGGCCGAGACCCAGGGACCGGAGGCATTGACGACCGCACGCGCCGCCACACTGCGGCCGCAGCCTCCTCGGCCGAGTTGAACCCTCCAGCGCCCATCATTGGCTGAAAGACCCGTAACCGGCGTGCGGGTCAGGATTTCAGCTCCGTGCGATTTGGCGGCCAGCGCGTTGGCGATGACCAGACGCGCATCGTCGACCCAGCAATCGTAGTAGCTGAACCCGCGCCGGAATTCCGGCCGCAGCGGCGCGCCTGACGGATCCTGCGTCAGATCGACAGCGTGCGAGCCGCCGAGCTGACGGCGCGGGGCGAGGTGGTCATAGAGAAACAATCCGGCCCGCAACAGCAGGCGCGGCCGCATCCCCGGCACGTGGGGCAGGATAAACCGGAGCGGCCAGATGAGATGCGGGGCCTTGGCCAGCAACGTTTCGCGTTCGGCCAGCGCCTCGCGCACAAGCCGGAACTCGTAGTGCTCCAGATACCGCAGACCGCCGTGGATCAGCTTAGAACTTGCAGACGACGTCGCGGAGGCGAGATCGCCTGCTTCAGCAAGCAGCACCGAGAGGCCGCGCCCGGCAGCATCCGCGGCGATGCCGCAGCCGTTGATGCCGCCGCCGATCACCACGAGGTCGAAAAGTTTGTCCGCCATGCCTCATCCGAATGCGTTGACCACGGCTCGAGAGCCCACCCAGTGTAAGGTGACTCGCTTGCCGGGTCAGTCGTCAGCGCGGTGCTATCCGAATTTGGTCTCTAAGCCGGTTGCTTCCCGGCCGCGACCGGTTTGAAAGTGACGAGACTGACGGCAATCCCGGCGATGAGCCCGGCCGGCAACCCCAGGAGGGCCGCTGCGCCCGGCCTCAGTCCCCACCAATTGGCAATCGTGGCGGCGTGGCGTGAGAGCAGCACCTCGGCGTCCCGCGCACCGGCCTCGGTCGCGGCCGCGTAGGCGGCTTGGAGATCGCCGAACTTGCGCACCGCCGAGGCGCTCGCGGTCGACAGCCCGCCGGTCCATTCGAAAAACGCGACCGGAATCAATCTTACGCCGGCTATGTAAATCGCAGTGACCACAAAGCCGGCGACCATGGCCGCGACAGCGCCCGCCGCCGTCATCCGCCGCCAGAACAGGCCAAGCACGACGGCCGGGAAAAGGCCGGCAGCCATCAGCGCCAACCCTTCGGAAATCAGTGCCGAGAGTTCCAGGCCACTGAAGCTGGCAACGATCAATCCGCCGAGCAGCAGAGACAGCGCCAGGATGGCGGACCGCACCTCGAGCCGTTCTGGATCGGTCGAGCCCGCCCGCCGTGCATCGGCATCGGCGCCGAGCAGGCCGGCAACGAGACCGTGGGCGACGACCGCGCCAGCGACCAGCACGCTGATGGCAAGTATCAAGCTGGCCCAAGCCGAAAGCGTGCTCGTCGCTGCCGCCGTGAAAAGGTAGGCATCGTTGGAAAAGACAACATCCTGCAAGCGAAGGAAGCCGCGCGTGCCCGAGACCTTGGAGCACGCGGCTGCAACCTCCGCGGCCGTCACCCCGTGGGTGCCGCAGATGTCGACCCAGCCGAGCCGGCCTGTCTCAATGAGGCTGTCTGGCAGCGCCGCGGTTTCCATTCCGCCGGCAAACAGCTTGGCGACAGAAACCCGCGCGAAGGCCGCAAAGGCTGGCACACCTGTGAGAAACAGACCGGCAAAAAGCGCGGCCAGGGCAACCCGTCTTGTCGCCGCCCCCGGGGTGACCGACCGCATCGTCAGGTGCCGGCCGACGAGTTGCGGCATGGCGGCGCTGCCGAGCGCCAATCCGAGCAGCAGACCGGCAAAATTCAGCATCGATTGCTGCAAAAACGGCGACGTCATCGGCTTCAGGGATTTGACGTCCGCAAGCTTCTTGACGATGAGGTTCTGTTCTTCAGCCGCAAGATCGCCGAGTGCCTGGCCATAGACGGCGTGCGGCAAAGGCAAATAACCAAGCTCGAAGGCGAAGGCGGCCAGGACCAGCGCTGTCGCCGCCAAGACAAATGCAAAGCCGAGCTCCGCAAGCCCGCGCACCTTCAAGAACACGCCAGACAGCCACACCGCCGCCAGCACGACAGTGGCGGCGGCAACGCCCGTGACGTAATCGGTGCCAGAAAGACTTTGAATGGCGAATGCCGCGGCCCTCAGGTCCGCCGCCAGGAGCAGGACAGTGGCGATGGCGGTGATCGCCAGCGCAACCCGGCGCGGCCAAAGACCGCCGAAACGAGCCACGAAAAATCCTGCCAGCGACCGCACAGGATAAAGCGAGACACGTGGTGCCACGAGCAGTGTCGCCACGGCAAGACCTGCCGCAAGACCGAGTGGCAAGGCCAGACCATCGAATCCGAGTGCGGCTGTAATACCGATGAAGCCGAGAATACCGGCCGCACCGACCGTTTCTCCCGCCATGGCGAGCGCGGGCCTCACGCCCTCGCCCGCAGCGTCACCTCCCGCCCTGCGGGCGAAGACGAGCGCCAGCACGATGAGCCCGAGGATGGAGCCCTGTGCGGCAAACCAGAAGCCGAGTGGAAAGCCCGCGACTTTGACGGCATTGAGGGTCAGCGCCACCAGCGGCAGGACCAGCGCAATGAGGAGCAAAAGCGTGATGCTCACCAGCATCAGGCGCCGGCTCGGGCGGCTTGCACCCTGCACTTCATCGTCCGTCATCGCCATTGCCCCCAAGCGCCAGCCCGGGCGCTTCTTGGCTTGAGATGACGGTCCGATCAAGGCGCGAACACAGCTGCCCCACCGCCAAACGCTAAGACCGTTCCCATCGCATGGCCAAGAACAAGAAAGGGGCGCCGCGTCTGCCGCGGCACCCCGATCTTTACGTCCCTAGACTTGGACCTTTATTCGTTTTCTGAGGCTTTCGCCCCGGTCCCGGGTGCGAAGCGCGGGCAACATGCCCTAACAGGGGCAGTGCGTCAAGTAAGCGCATCGGTTTTAATAATATTTGCAGCCCCGGATCAGAAAAGGGTCAGTGTTTGCTGTGATCCATGCCCGATTTTGCGGCATCGTCGCCGCTCGCCGGCTGATGATCCATACCGTGCGGGCCGGTGGCGCCGGCAGGCTCCACAGTCGCATCGATTTCGATCGATCCTGCCTTCTCGAACGTCAGCGTCAGCTTGACGAGATCACCCTCCTTCAGCGGCTGCTTCAGCTCGATCAGCATCAGATGATCGCCCATCGGCTTCAGGATGTGCGATGTTGCCGGCTTCAGCTCGATGCCTTCGATCTTCCGCATCTTCATGACGTTACCGTCCATGATGTGGGTGTGGATCTCCGGCCGCGCCGCGACCGGAGTCGCGACGCCGATGAGCTTGTCGGCTGTCTTGTCGTCAGTCTTGATTTCCATGAATGCGGCGCCAACCGTCGCTCCCGACGGCGTCGCCCGGATCCAGGCGTGAGACAGGGTCACGCCGTTCTTCGTCGCCTCATGGGCAGAGCTGGCGCTGGCCATCGCCATCAGGGCGAGCAAGCTGAGGATGAGACTTGAGTTGCGCATACGTCCCTCGGGGGTTTTGAGAACTAATCTTGATGGAGCCTACTGCGGTCAGCGGGCCATAATGGCGGTATAGCCGCCCCGAACCTGAACGCCCAGTGGTTCCCAATGCCGCGCCAAGCCCGTGCCAGGTCATATCGCAGCCGTCCGTGGCAGGCATGGGGCGCGGCAGGGGTGTAAGTGCTGCCTTTAACCGTTCCCTGGCCTGGTTCGTGCTATGAAACGGGCCGTTGAAGCGTAAGGCAGAAGTGCCGGGCCGGCTCTATCGAGAAAGTTGCGTACCAGTGTCCGCTCATAAGCGCATCCTGCTCATCATCGGCGGCGGTATTGCCGCCTACAAGTGCCTCGAGCTGATCCGCCGCCTCAAAGAGCGGGGCGCTGCCGTGCGCGTGGTGATGACTGCGGCGGCGCAGCAGTTCATCACGCCACTCTCGGCCGGAGCGCTGAGCAACGAGCGCGTGTTCACCGGCCTCTTCGACCTCGATGACGAGCGTGAGATCGGCCACATCCGGCTCGCGCGCGATACCGACCTCATCGTCGTCGCCCCGGCGACGGCTGATCTGATTGCCAAGATGGCCGGAGGCCATGCGTCCGACCTCGCAACCGCCGTGCTGCTCGCCACCGACAAACCAGTGCTGGTTGCCCCGGCCATGAACCCACGCATGTGGCTCAACAAGGCGACCCAGCGCAATGTCACCCAACTGAAGGCCGACGGTGTCCATTTCGCCGGTCCGGCCATCGGCGAAATGGCCGAACGGGGCGAAGCGGGCCCGGGCCGCCTTGTCGAGGTGCCGGAACTTCTGCAGGCCATCGATGACGTGTTCGATGAGGGAGGTCCCGACGACCTGCCGCTCGCCGGCCGGCATGTGCTCATCACATCTGGCCCGACACACGAGCCGATTGATCCGGTGCGCTACATCGCCAATCGCTCGTCCGGCAAACAAGGTTTCGCCATTGCCGCCGCCGCGGCGAAGAAAGGCGCCCGCGTCACTCTCATCACCGGCCCCGTCACGCTGACCGATCCCCCCGGTGTCAACGTCACTCGCGTCGTCACGGCCGCCGAGATGCTCGAAGCTGTCGAGCGCGCTTTGCCCGCTGATGTCGCCATATTCGCCGCCGCGGTTGCCGACTGGCGCGTCGCCAAGCCCAAATCGGAAAAGATCAAGAAGACGGCGACAAACGAAGCGCCGGCGCTGAAGCTGGTCGAGAACCCCGACATTCTGAAAACCATCGGTCACTTGTCGAAGGGCCGGCCGCCGCTCGTCATCGGCTTTGCGGCCGAAACCGAAGATGTCATCGCCCACGCCAAGAAAAAGCTGAAGAGCAAAGGCGCGGACTGGATTGTCGCCAACGATGTTTCACCTGAAACGGGCATCATGGGCGGAGACCGCAACAGCGTCCACATCGTGGCGCGCGCGGGCGTCGAAAGCTGGCCCGATATGGACAAGGCCGATGTGGCCGAGCGGCTCATCGCGCGCGCGGCCGGCGAACTTGCGCGGCGGCGCACGGCAGCAGAGTGACATGGCAAAAGCAGCACGACTGACTTTGAAGATCGCGCGCCTTCCGCACGGCGAGGGGCTGCCGCTGCCCGCCTATCAAACGCCGGACGCCGCCGGCATGGATCTGATGGCCGCCGTGGATGACGGCGCGCCGCTGACCCTGAAGCGTGGCCAGATCGTCAAAGTGCCGACCGGCCTCATCTTCGAATTGCCTCACGGCACCGAAGGCCAAGTGCGCCCCCGCTCCGGCCTTGCCGCCAAGCACGGCGTTACCGTGCTCAATGCGCCTGGCACCATCGATGCCGACTATCGCGGCGAGGTGGCAGTGCTGCTCATCAACCACGGCCTGGCGCCGTTTACGATCCGCCGCGGCGACCGCATCGCTCAGCTTGTCGTTGCACCCGTCATGCAAGTTGCGGTCGTGGACGAAACGCGCCTCAGCAGCACCACGCGCGGCGCAGGCGGATTCGGGTCGACCGGCGTCACCGTGCCTGCCAAAAAGTCAGCGGCGCGGCCCGCAAGGAAAAGCAAAGGCGTTCCTAAAGCCCGCAACGCGCGGAAAACTCGCCCTAAATGACGCCATTGCGCAAGGCCAGCGCGCCCCGCCAACCTGCGAGAGCGGAACGGCTTTTTCGCAACCGCACTTGAGCAGGGCGGCGTTACCTGCGAATAGTCATCCCCGAAAACCACCGAAGGAGCCGGTCGCACCTGCTCTTCCAGGGGTGCCCGCAATAACCACCCAAGGACGCATGACAGAGATGGACATCAAAACGCTCGCCGCAACCAAGAGCTGGGGCCGTGGCAAGGTCTACGACAACATCGCGGAAACCATCGGCCATACGCCGCTCGTTCGTCTCTCGAAGGTCACGGCCAAGGCGAACGTCGCCGCCGAAATCCTGATGAAACTCGAATTCTTCAATCCGCTGTCGTCGGTCAAGGACCGCATCGGCGTGTCGATGATCGATGCGCTTGAGGCTGAAGGCCGCATCACGCCCGGCAAGACCGTGCTGGTCGAGCCGACGTCCGGCAACACCGGCATCGGCCTTGCGTTCGTCGCCGCCGCGCGCGGCTATCGCCTGATCCTGGTGATGCCCGAGACGATGTCGATCGAGCGCCGCAAAATACTCGCGCATCTGGGCGCCGAGCTTGAACTGACACCGGGGCCCGGCGGCATGCCGGCCGCCGTCGCCCGCGCCGACGAACTCGCCAAGACGCTGCCCGACGCCGTGATCCCCGGCCAGTTCGACAACCCGGCGAACCCGCTGGTGCACGAGAAAACCACCGCCGAGGAAATCTGGAACGACACGCAAGGCAAGATCGACGCGCTCGTCGTCGGCGTCGGCACGGGTGGCACGATCACCGGCTGCGGCCGGGTGCTCAAAGCCCGCAACCCGAAGATCAAGATCATCGCCGTCGAACCTTCGACCAGCGCGATCCTGTCGGGCCAGCCGCGCGGACCGCACAAGATCCAGGGCATCGGCGCCGGGTTCATCCCGACCGTGCTCGACCGGTCGATTATTGACGAGGTTGTCACCGTCCCGAGCGAAATGGCGTTCGAGATGTCGCGGATGCTTTCAAAGGTCGAAGGCATACCGGGCGGCATATCGACCGGCGCCAATCTTGCCGCGGCGTTGACGGTCGCCCAGCGCTCCGACATGGCCGGCAAGACCATCGTCACGTTCGCGCCGTCGTCGGCTGAACGTTATGTTTCGAGCGAGCTGTTCGTCTAAACACGGCTAGTCCGAGGTCATCATGAGCACACTGACGCCGGATGAGGTGCAGCGCTATAAGCGTCACCTCGTCCTGCGTGACGTCGGCGCCCAAGGTCAACAGAAGCTCAAATCGGCGCGCGTGCTCGTCATTGGCGCCGGCGGACTGGGCTCGCCGGTTCTGCTCTATCTCGCGGCCGCCGGCATTGGCACGCTTGGCGTCATTGATGACGACACGGTATCGATCGATAACCTGCAACGTCAGGTTCTGCACGACACCGCAGGTGCCGGCCGCGCGAAGGTTGAAAGCGCGGCGGCGGCGATTGCCCGGCTCAATCCGCACGTGACCGTCGAGGCGCACAACGAGCGCATCACGGCGGCCAACGCGATCGACCTCATCTCGCGTTACGACATCGTCTGCGACGGGTCCGACAACTTCGCCACACGATATCTGGTAGCGGATGCCTGCTACTTCGCCAAGCGGCCGCTCGTCTATGCGGCGCTCGGCTCGCTCGACGGCTATGTCTCGGTGTTCAAGCCCTACGTGAAAACGTCGAACGGCGACCCTTATCCATCGCTGCGCTGCATCTTCCCCGAAGCGCCGCCCGCGGGCCTTGTCGCCAATTGTTCGGAGGTCGGGGTGCTGGGACCCGTTGCCGGCGTCATCGGCACCCTGCAGGCGACCGAAACTGTCAAGGAACTGTTATCGCTCGGCGACAGCCTTGCCGGACGGTTGCTGATCTATGACGCGCTCGCGAGCCGGTTCGATACGGTCGAGCTCAGCTATGACCCCGACAATCCGCTGACCGGCCGTGCTCCGAAAATTCACGACCTCTCGGTCCACGCTTTACCCTCGGGCCCGGCTTGCGCCGCCGAATAGGCCGCGAACAGAGTGTTCCTTGAGGAACTGAACCTTTTGTGCCCTCAAGCGACAAACGGGTATATTGTCGTTTCAATGTTTTCGAAACGTGCCTCCGGACCCGGTCAACCCGGGAAGGACCGGTGCCGGAGGCACACCATTCACGCGGACGGCGAAAGCGCCAACGCGTGAGTTATCGCATGGGGCACACGTCGCGTGATCGTCGCTTTGCAACGCCTGAACTTTGTGCTGTCAGAATTTCTGCGCGCGCCGCTCGATGCACTGCGCGGCATCAGCCGCCGCAGCTACGTGATCTCGGCTGATGTCGCCGCGCCTAAGTCAGTCACGTGGGCCGTCATGAGCGCCCACAAAATCCGGCTCGAAGGCAATCCGCCGATTGATATCGATGCAGCTCCGGTTCCTTCCCGGCCGGGCATCTACTCCGGCAGCATCGCGTTTTCGGGCCGCACGCTGCCCTTCGCCTACGAGATCCTGGACGAGCGGCCGGGCGAGGCGCTTTCGCTTCGAGTCATCAAAGAAGAATCCGCACCCGAGTGCTGCCCCGGCGAAGATTACCTTTGCGCCTCGGCAGTAGCCGGAGATGAAACGCAATCGACGATCGCGCTGACCTACGAAATCACGCATACCGGTTTCACGTCCCGACTGATGATGCCGCTCGCCGCCGTTCAGAACGCCGGCCGCATCAAGAAGAATGCGGAGTTGCGCGCCGGGCATGCCGGGCAACCGATGGCTTCGAAGGTGAAAAACGCCGTCGTCACCGGCGCGCTGACATTGGCGAGTTTCTCGGCGCTGTTCGGCCTTGCCGACGCCGCCATGCTCATTGGCCTCATTCTCATTCACGAAGTCGGCCACGTGATCGGCATGCGATGGGCCGGGCTGCCGGTCAAAGGCATTTATTTCGTCCCGTTCTTCGGTGGTGTGGCCGTGAGCGATGACCGCTACAAGAACGAAGCCGAGCGCGGCCTCGTCGCACTCATGGGACCGGGCTTCAGCCTCATTTCGACGTCGATCTTTCTCGTTCTTGCGGCTCAGAGCCCGGCCGACCAGACCTTGCGCAACCTGGCATTGATGAGCGCCATTCTGAACGGCCTCAATCTTCTGCCCGTACTCCCGCTCGACGGCGGGCACATCGCGCAATCGCTGCTGTCAAGGCAATCGGCGGCGGTGACCGTCGGTTTCAACAGCCTCACCGTCTGCGCGGGTCTATCCTTTGCCATCCTGATGGGTGCCTACGATCTCCTGCTCATCCTGCTGCTCATCGTGCCCTTCATTTTCTCCAAATCGGCGCAACAGCATTTGAGATTGCCGCCGCTGACGGCGCCGCAGCTGGCGCTGCTCGGCATCGGCTACGCCGCAACCATCGCTTTCTACGCGGCCGTGGTCTGGTCGATGTTCAGCGGATCGCCGGTCACGGCATAGCACGCGGGTTAACAAGCATTTGCCGACAATTTGACGGTTCACTCCTTGCATGTCTCGCGGCAGGGGCGCCTCAAAATGGAGCGCGCAATGCTTGAAATTCGTTTCGGGTCCGCCACCACGCCGGCATTTACGATTTCGATGTCCGAGACGGCATCGGCCCGCGAACAGACAAAAGCCATACAATCGGCGCTCGACGCCGTGGCGGGGCGGACCGGCGGCTATGTCGAACTGTCAGCCGGCGTATTCACCGTGACCGGCACCGGCAAGGCGTCCGACGGCGCGCTCCGCGTCGGCAGCGAAACCAAATTTTCCGGCGCCGGCATGGGTCAAACCACAATCAAACTCGCCGATGGCTCGCCCTCCGTGACCGGAATCGTCCGCACCGATTCCGGCGGCACGAAGGCCGATGGCAGCGTGAAAACGACGGCGAATGTCACGATTTCCGATCTCTCGATCGACGGCAACAAGGCCAACACGACCGGCACCACTGACGGCTTCTATTGCGGGCCGAAGCCCAACAGCGCCGCCTACGATTCCAACATCACGCTCGACAGGGTCGAAGTCCTCAACGTGTCGAGATACGGATTCGACCCCCACGAGCAGACCCGCGGCCTCACCTTCACCAACTGCATCGCCCACGACAATGGAGTGGACGGCTTCACCATCGACTATTCGCTCGACGTCAGCCTCGTCAACAATGCCGCCTACAACAACGGCCGCCATGGCTTTAACGTGGTGACGAGTTCCTCCGATGTCCGATTTCTGGACAATGACGCGTGGGGCAACGGCGGCAGCGGCATCGTCGTCCAAACCGGAGACAATGAAATCCGCGAATGGACCCACGCGGTCAACATCTCGGGCGGTCAGATCTACGGCAACGGCCGGGCCGGTATTGAAGTGCGCCAGTCCGCTGACGTTTCGATCCAAGACACCTGGATCAGCGGCAACGCCCGCGAAGGCATCATCCTGTCGGGCGTTGACGGCGCGACACTCTCCAACAACGCGCTGTCCGGCAACGGCGGCGGAGTACCCATCCGCATCGAGGGATTTCTCCAGACCTTCGGCGATACCGAAACCGGCAACGACCGCTGGGTCGCGACACACGCCGTGTCGATCAACGGCGTTCTGCAAGCCGATCCGGCAATCCCGTCTGGAGCCACGCTCTACAGCTATCACATCACGGCTGGCGCCGATGCCGTCACAGGCTCCAAGGGCCGTGACGCAATCGCGGCCGGCAGCGGCAACGACACGGTCTCTGGGCTGAGCGGCAACGACACGCTTTACGGCGAAGACGGCAAGGACAAGCTCTATGGCGGCAGCGGGTCGGATTTGCTCTACGGCAACGACGGCGACGACCGGCTGTCGGGCGACGCTGGGTGGGATACGCTCACCGGCGGGCGGGGCAAAGACGTGTTCGTCTTCGCGGCCGGCTGGGGCACCGATACGATCACCGACTTCAAAAGTGCAACCGACACGATCGATCTGCGCGCCATCGCCCATCTCAACAGTCTGTCGCAACTCTCGCTGACGCAGTCGGGTACGGATGCCATGATCGGCTACGGCAGCGACGCGATCGTCTTGAAGGCCGTGGACGTCTCAACGCTGACCACGCTCGATATTCTCGTCTAAGTGAACTCCATAAACAAACTTCGGGCGCGGAGATCATGTCCGCGCCCGAAATATTTCAGCACATTCCGCGAGACTTCAGAACATAGCCGGATGGACGCGATCGGGCGGCGCGTGGCCGTCCGAGAAGGCTTTGATGTTGATGATCACCTTTTCGCCCATGTCGATGCGGCCTTCGATGGTCGCCGAGCTCATGTGCGGCAAGGCGACAACGCGATCCGACGCCAGAAGCCTGGGATTGACCGCCGGTTCGTGCTCGAACACGTCGAGGCCGGCACCAGAGATCGAGCCCGCCTCGATCAGGCGCGCCAGCTCGTTCTCGTCGATCACTTCACCGCGTGCGGTGTTGACGACGTAGGCTGTCGGCTTCAGCAGCTTCAAGCGCCGGGCCGAGAGCAGGTGGTAGGTGCCGGGCGTATGCGGGCAATTGACCGAGACAATGTCAACGCGGGTCAACATCTGGTCGAGACTTTCCCAGTAGGTCGCCTCCAGCTCGCGCTCCAGCTCTTCCGAGACCCGGCGGCGGTTGTGATAGTGGATCTGCAGACCGAAGGCGCGGGCGCGGCGCGCGACCGCTTGGCCGATGCGGCCCATGCCGATGATGCCGAGCCTTTTGCCGAAAATGCGGTGGCCAAGCATCCACGTCGGTGACCAGCCGGTCCACTTGTTTTCCGGATTTTTCATGTAGGCCGCACCCTCGGCCACGCGGCGCGGCACGGCGAGGATCAGCGCCATGGTCATGTCTGCCGTATCTTCCGTCAGCACGCCCGGCGTGTTGGTGACGAGAATGCCGCGATTGCGGGCCGTATCGAGATCGACATTGTCGACGCCGGTGCCGAAGTTGGCGATCAAGCGCAATTGCGGGCCGGCTTGTGTCAGCACGCTGCGGTCGATGCGGTCGGTCACCGTCGGCACCAGCACGTCGGCGGCTTTTGCCGCGGCGACCAGATCGGCATGCGACATGGGCTTGTCATCGACATTGAGGCGTGTATCGAACAATTCGCACATCCGCGTCTCGACGACGTCGGGCAGCTTGCGTGTGACGATGACGACCGGCTTTTTCTGGAGGCTTGGCATTGGCGATCCGGGGAGGGAATGTGCGAGATGACTTTGTTGGCGCCCGGCGGCTAGGCCGGGCAAGCAAACTGGTGTCTAACAGAACGCCTTGGCAATGACAAAGTGATGATTAGCCTACCGCCTCGCAATCGCTGACCCGCCTCATTCGAGCCCCTGGCCGCCGAGAAAAATGCAAATTTTCCGCACCAAAGTCGTGCATCCTGGCGCACTGGCGCTTGCCGCCGCCGCTATTGGCCTGTCGCTCGGTGTGACGCCGGCTGCGGCGCAGGGCGCGGTGGAGCCTGCGGCTGTCCCCACTGGCAGCGGTCTGCCGGTGCCGCGCTTCGTCAGCTTGAAGTCCGACCGGGTCAACCTGCGCAACGGGCCGGGCACCGATTATCCCACCGGCTGGGTGTTCCGCCGCGCCGGGCTGCCGCTCGAAGTCGTCAAAGAGTTCGAGGGCTGGCGCCAGGTGCGCGATGCCGAGGGCGTGACGGGGTGGGTGCTGCAATCGTTCCTGTCGGGCCGGCGCACGGCACTTGTGCTGCCGTGGGAGCGCAAGGCGGGCGGCAGCGTGCCGGTGGTGCCGATCAACTCGGGCGACAGCGCATCGACGTCTGTCGTTGCCAATGTCGAGGCTGGCGTGATCGCCAATCTGCATTCCTGCGACGGGCGGTGGTGCCGGGTGACGGTCGAAACCTATTCCGGTTACATCGAGCAGAAGAAGCTGTGGGGCGTCTACGAAGGCGAGACGGTGAAGTAGCCGCAATCGTCCGCCCAAGTTCGCGTCTGCGCTAGAATCCGCCGGAAGTGCCTTTCCTCCTACGTCTGACTTATTTCGGCGCCAGCCGCACAACCACGTCGATGTGCGTGATCTTCATGCCCTCGGGCGGTTCGGGCAGGCCCGAGACGTCAATGCCTGTTGCTGTGATGTCGATCAGCTCGCCTGACTGCTCGATCAGGAAGTGATTGTGGTTCGACGTGTTGGTGTCGAAATAGGCCTTCGAGCCGTCGATCGCCAGTTCGCGCACCAAGCCGGCGCGGCGGAATTGATGCAGCGTGTTATAGACAGTAGCAAGTGAAACATGTTCACCCGCGCCTAAAACCTCGGCGTGCAGCTGCTCGGCCGTGACGTGACGGTCCTCACCAGCGAACAGGAGCGCGCCCAGTACGAGCCGTTGCCGTGTCGGCCGCAGGCCAGCCCCACGCAGGCGCCCCGCCACCGGATGAGTGGACGCGGTTTCTTCAGTGTCTGCAACAAGCTCGGTCATCGTCTCCGCCAGGGCCTCTGCCCCTCTGCCGAAATCAGATCAATATCATACACGACATGCCGGGTGCCGTCAGCCCAGGGAGGGCATGGTGCCGTCATGTTGGTTCCCAACAACATAATCGTTGCGAACGTGTGCCGCAATAACCGCGCAAGTTGTGGAAATTGCAGTACTTATTTGTGGGCACGAGGCCCACGCGCGGCGTCGGGAAGCTTTCGGCCCTCAGATGAGTGTGTTACGAGACGGCCGCACGGGGCTAACCCACGAGCCGCCGGGCCTGTTTTCGGCCAGCCGGCCATTCATAACCGACTAGAGGGCACGACAATGGCGGATCGCCGTTCCAGCTACGAATTCGAAGACTTGCTGGCATGCGGCCGCGCTGAATTGTTCGGTCCGGGCAATGCGCAATTGCCTCTGCCGCCGATGCTGATGTTCGACCGCATCGGCCAGATTTCCGATACCGGCGGCGCCCATGGCAAGGGCATCGTCGTCGCCGAATTGAAGGTCGCCGGCAACGACCGCCTCAACTGGTTTTTCGATTGCCACTTCAAGGGCGACCCCGTAATGCCTGGGTGCCTCGGCCTTGACGCGCTGTGGCAGCTTTCGGGCTTCTTCCTCGGCTGGCTGGGGCTCACCGGCCAGGGCCGTGCGTCCGGCGTGGGCGAAGTGAAATTCACCCGCGAAGTGACGCCCGATGTGAAGCACCTCGAATACGTCGTCGACGTCAAGCGCGTCATTGCCCGCAAGCTCAAGCTCGTCGAAGCAGATGGCGTGCTGAAAGCCGACGGAGAGGTTATCTATACGGCCAAGGATTTGCGCGTGCTGTTGAAGTCGACGGACGCGTGACCGCAGAGGCTGCGACAGCGTTGAAGCGCGCGACGTTTGCGCGAAACGAGAGGGACTGAACGCTCATGAGGCGTGTCGTTGTCACCGGGATGGGGATCGTTTCCTCGATCGGAAACACCACACAGGAAGTTCTCGCATCCCTGCGTGAAGGCAAGTCAGGCATCTCGCGCGCCGAAAAGTACGCGGAATTGGGCTTTAAATGCCAGGTTCACGGCGCTCCCTCCATCGATTGGGAGACGATGGTGCCGCGCAAGCCCAAGCGGTTCATGAACCCCGGCGTCGCCTGGAATTGGATCGCCATGGATCAGGCGATCCGTGATGCGGGCCTTGAGCAAGGCGACGTCGTCAATGAGCGCACCGGCATCATCGTCGGCTCGGGCGGGCCCTCGACGCGGGCCATCGTCGAAGCGGCTGAAACCACGATCAAGTCAGGCGGGCCTAAAAAAATCGGTCCGTTCGAAGTGCCCAAGGCCATGTGCTCGGGCCCGTCCGCCGCTCTCGCCACCTCGTTCCAGATCAAGGGCGTCAACTATTCGATCTCGTCGGCTTGCGCGACGTCGGCCCACTGCATCGGCAATGCGGCCGAACTGATCCAATGGGGTAAACAGGATGTGATCTTCGCCGGCGGCTGCGAAGAACTCGATTGGACTTTGTCGAATTTGTTCGACGCCATGGGCGCGATGTCGACGAAATTCAATGCGACGCCGCACAAGGCGAGCCGCGCCTACGACAAGGATCGCGACGGCTTCGTCATCGCCGGCGGTGCGGGCGTCGTGGTGCTCGAAGAGCTGGAGCGCGCGAAGGCCCGCGGCGCCAAAATCTATGCCGAGGTCGCAGGCTACGGTGCGACTTCCGACGGCTTCGACATGGTCGCGCCGTCGGGCGAGGGTGCGGCGCGCTGCATGAAGCTGGCGCTCAAGGGGCTCGACAACAAGGGCGTCGGCAAGGTCGACTACATTAACCCTCACGGCACCGGCACCCCGGTCGGCGATCAGCGCGAAATTGACGCAATCCGCGAGGTTTTCGGCGCCAATGCACCCGCCATATCCGCGACCA
>CXWK01004497.1_pt2 | contig 17176 bp, 10 predicted proteins | sample 590851 | NCBI WGS metagenome assembly CXWK01 (sample SAMEA3498364, study PRJEB10139) | wastewater metagenome | biome: wastewater treatment plant; material: activated sludge | place: Denmark | collected 2014-08-01 | reverse complement strand
GCCGCTGCGGTCGCGAGCGCCGCCTGATCTTCCGCCGACAGCCCGAGATTGGTCTTGATATGGGTCACGCGGTCGCCCAATGGATCGCTGTCCGGCAACTGGCGTAACGCAATGTGCCAGAAGCGGCAGGTCCCGCCGTGTCCGTTCATGCCCACCTGAAAGGTCCCGAACATCGACGCATCCTGCTGTGACACAGGAATCCCGGCCAGCTCCAGCACGTTGCGCCGATGGCCTCTGAGCAGAGCCGCAGCGGCGGAGAGCGGTTTGCGCTGCGCATTGAGCTGACGGCCCGTCGCATCGATAGAAACGACCAGACACCCGCGGGGGAACCGGTCGGCCATCGATTGCTCCGATAGCGCCTCGTTCACCACCTGCATCAGCGTCCGGATCCCGAGATTGTCTGCAGCCCCGCCGTCATAGGCCAGCAGCGGGGGCTGCCCGGATGGCGCGCCCTCTGCCTGCCCATAAGGAATGGCCAGCGGTTCCAACACACCGGGATACGCGGCGGACATATACGTCGCACGCGCAATGCTGAAGGGAGCGAGGGGCTGACCCAGCGCAGCGAACCGTTCGTCGGAAATGACGAGCGGGTCGCCGGTGAGGGCATCGGTGGCATTCAGCAGAAGAATCGGTTGCGACGGATTGAGATCGGCGAAGGTTGCACCCCGAAAAAGCCGGTCGTCCAGGACGCGAATGACCTGTTCGGCTGGAACCCGATCGGTCAAGGCATACCGGATCGCGTTCTGGGGAACGGTATACCAGGGGCCCAGGATGGCTCCCTGAAAATCGCGGCCCACCAACTCCACGAAACCGTTTTGAAAGCTGAAATCGCGGTAGCCCTCCAGCGCATAGGACGCCGCAGGCAGTGCCCCGCCGGATACCGCAGACAGCACATCGACCTGTTGGAGCACACCCAGCCGGTCGAGTTCTTTCATCACCGCCGCGCCGAAGACGGCTGCGCGGCTCCCTCCCCCGGAAAAGGCCAACCCGACGAACCGGCCATCCGCCAGTTCCTTCTCTCCCAAGTGCAGCGTGGCTCTCGTGTGAAGGGGGCGAAATTCGGGAGGCGATACCGGGGGAGGATCAATGGCCGTGCAGGAGGCGGAGGCCAGGGCAAGCACCGCCAACCAGCGGCTTAGGGTACGTCCCCGTAACATGCTCATGGATGAATCTACGGCCGAATGCGGAAAATGGATGTGCCTCTAGTAAGAAATCCTGGCTTTGGGGCGGACACCGTACGAGCATACAGCAGCCATGTGACTCTCAAAGACTCATAGACTCGCGCAGTGGCCGTCGCAGGCTGTTCAAAAAGGCTGTCCGGCAAGGCCACAGCCAGCGGAGAGGCGATGCGTACCCTCTGCGGTACGTGGAGTCTCTTCGCGCCGCGAGAACGCCGCCGGCAGCCATTTTTCAACAGCCTGCTAACTCCTGGTCAGTTTGCGATAGCGTATGCGATGCGGCTGGTCGGCTTCTTTGCCGAGCCGTTTCTTACGATCGGCTTCGTATTCGCTGTAGTTGCCCTCGTACCACACCACTTTGCTGTCGCCTTCGAACGCCATGATATGGGTGGCGACACGGTCTAAGAACCAGCGATCGTGACTGCTGATGACGGCGCAGCCGGCAAATCCCTCCAACCCCTCTTCCAACGCGCGCAACGTGTTCACATCCAGGTCGTTGGTCGGTTCGTCGAGGATGATGAGGTTGGCCCCTTCTTTCAACATGCGCGCGAGATGCACGCGGTTCCGCTCGCCGCCTGACAGATCCTTGACCTTCTTCTGCTGATCGGTGCCGGCGAAATTGAAGCGGGCACAGTAGCCGCGGGCATTCACTTCGGCCTTGCCCAGCATGATCGTGTCTTGTCCCTCGGAAATGATTTCGTACACCGTCTTGTTGGGATCGAGCGACCGATCCTGATCCACGTAACCGAGCTTGACCGTTTCGCCGATGCGAATGGTCCCCGTGTCCGGCTTCTCCTTGCCGATAATCATGCGGAACATGGTGGTCTTGCCCGCACCGTTGGGACCGACGACGCCGACGATGCCGCCCTTCGGCAGGCTGAACTCGACATTTTCATAGAGGACGTTGTCGCCGAAGGCCTTGCTGATGCCCTTGGCCTCAACCACCAGATCCCCGAGCCGAGGTCCCGGCGGAATATAGATTTCCAGATCGGCGGCCAGCTGATCCTGCTTCTGATTGACCAATTCCTCATACCGGTTGAGACGCGCCTTGCCCTTCGACTGCCGGGCCTTCGGCGACATGCGAATCCATTCCAACTCGTGTTCGAGCGTTTTCTTGCGCTTGGATTCGGCCTTCTCTTCCTTCTCTAACCGGTCCTGCTTCTGTTCGAGCCACGCCGTGTAGTTGCCTTGGAAGGGAATGCCGGAGCCGCGGTCGAGTTCCAGAATCCACCCCGCCACGTTGTCGAGGAAGTAGCGGTCGTGCGTCACCGCGATGACCGTGCCCTTGTACTGTTGCAGGTGCTGCTCCAGCCATTGCACGGATTCCGCATCGAGGTGATTGGTCGGCTCGTCGAGCAGCAGAATGTCCGGCTCCTGGATCATGAGGCGACAGAGGGCCACGCGGCGTTTTTCACCGCCGGACAACACACTGATCTTCTGATCGGCAGGCGGGCAGCGCAGCGCATCCATGGCGATTTCGAGTTCGCTTTCCAGCTCCCAGCCGTTCGCTGCCTCGATCTTTTCCTGCAGCTGCGCCTGCTTGTCGATGAGCTTTTCCATCTCATCGGGGCCGGCCTCGCCCATACTGTTGCTGACCGCTTCGTACTCGTGCAGCAGCGCCACCAGCTCCTTCTTCCCTTCCTCGACGACCTCTTTGACCGTCTTGTTGAGGTCGAGTTGCGGTTCCTGTTCGAGCAGTCCGACGCTGTAGCCCTTCGAGCGAGTGATCTCACCGACGTAGTTGGGATCGGTCCCGGCAATGATTTTGAGCAACGAGCTTTTTCCGGATCCGTTCAAACCCAGCACGCCGATCTTGGCGCCGTAGTAAAAGCCCAGGTAGATGTCGCGCAGGACCTGCTTCTTCGGCGGATAGACCTTGCCGACACCGACCAGAGAAAAAATCACCTGCTTATCGTTCGTCGCCATGCGTTCCCCTATCTGATGGTGTGGTACTGTGTTGAGAAGAATACGTTGCGCGGCCGCTTACAATGAGTGCACGAGTTCGGCCCCGGCCTTCGCCCGGGCGGCCATGTCGGCCAGGCCGGCCCTGACCTCTGCGGCTGTGCGGACCGGATTGGTGAACGCGACCCGTCCCCCCTGCATCCGCTCGGCGGTCTTGATGCGCAGATGAAAACCCAGACGATCCAGCGCGGTCATGGTCACCTGCTGCGCCTCCAGCTTGCCGTACACCCGGGCCAGGAGCAACAGCGTGGCTGTCTGCTGTTCATTCATTTCACGGATCAGCCCAGATGCCTGATCGGCTAGTGGATCCACCGCAGCGGCCGTATAGTCGGACGGAACGACCCAGCCCATCGAGCCAAACCCGCCGACGAAATAGATATCTGCGATCGCCATGCGAAAGAAGCCGAAGTCGTTGAAGTCCACCCAATAGGCGGCGTTAGCATGCCGGGCCAGGTAGCGTTCGCGAACCGGCGCACTCTCCTCCTTCGGCACACGCGTCACCGATCCCATCAACGTCACCCTGGCGGCACCCAGAGGATCGGTTCTACTTTCCGGCGGCGTCACCAGCAGACTGGCGCGTGGATCGCCCAGGAGGTTCTGCGTGTGCATCGCCATGGTGCTGATGAGAAACAACGGTTGCCCCTGGTCGTCGAGGCCATAGGGCATGACGGACCCGAAGGGCCAGCCTGGTTGTTTACGCGAGATGGTCGAAAGGCCGCCCGTCTGCTGTAGATAGACCAGAGTCTTTGCCCGCTCGGCATGGGACGGTTCAGGGACCTCAGGACCGTCGGAATCCGGCCCGCTATTGTGTTGCTGCGTTGATGACAAGGATGCCTCTTTTCTGTGCAATAAGCTGCACGACACCTTACCTGGATGCTTCCGGAATTTCCACTGAGCGCGGGGGGAACGGGACCGGCACAACGTCCGTCAGATGCCGAGATCTTCGGTGAGTCGCACTTCGGATTCATCGAGGATGTCTTCCAGGCAGGTGAAGCAGGTGAACGGGAACTGACTCACCGGAATCGCGCACACTTCGCCGACCGGCGATTCGTCCAGCGCCGGGCCACCGCACTCTTTATGGATCAAGACCAGCATAGGCGCCCCTCTATCGCGATCGGCTCACCAACTGCCTGAACGTCTCCAAATGGTCGGGGCTGCTCAGACGGTGATCACCGGTTTTGAATAAGACGTCGATGGGAAATTCAGGATCCTGTGACAGCAGGTGCTGCACGAAGGTCCAGCTGCCGTCGGGTCTGATCACCGCATCCTGCAGCCCGTGCAGAATGGTGGTCTTGACGCGACGCGGCAGGGTGAAACGACGGCCCCAGAGCGCCTGGCTGTCTTCAACCCAATGCCAGGGAATCGGCGCCTCTCGATGCATGGGCTCGTCGTCCCATGTCATGGAACCGGTGGCCTGCCACTGCTCACGCCGCTCGTTGGAAATCTGAGCCGCGCGCAGATCCATCATATTGAACGCCGGGGCGATGAGAATCAATTCTTCCACCGCCGGTTGCTCCTGCGCGACCAGCCAGGCCAGCCATCCGCCGAGAGAGTTGCCGACAATCGTCACCGGCGGCCCATCCGCCAACAGATTCGCGACGGCTTCGGCGTCTTCCAGCCATTGCAGCAGACGATACTCACCCCACGCACCACCCGAGTCGCCCCAGCCGCGAAAGTCGAAGCAGCAGAAGCCCCAGCCCCGCTCCTGACACCATTGCGCCAGCGCCTTGCTCTTGTTGCCCCACCGCTTGGAGAGAAACCCGGTGATGAAGAGAAGCTGGCGGTCCTGACCGACGACACGATCGCCACGGAGAGTTGTGCCGTCTGCGCCGGTGAGTGTGAATGGATCCATCCCGCGCCTATCTCACGGCCTTCAAGAGAAAACTGCCCAGCTTGCGCAACACCGGCTCCGGAATTTCATGGCCGCCCCGAAACGGCTGCCAATCGACCGACACACCGGCCTGCAGAAATTCATCCCGCAACCGTTCAGCCATCGCGTAGGGCAGGATCGGGTCTTGCGTGCCATGGCTCTGAAACAGCGGCAGGCCTTTGCGTTTCGTCAGCAACGGCGCCCACTCCTGTTTTGCCACCAGGGTCCCGGAGAGCTGGATGAGTCCGGCATAGGGCTGAGTGCTGTGGAGCAGTGCGTCACAGGACAGCATCGCCCCCTGTGAGAAGCCGCCTAACACCGTGCGCTCGGGATCGGCGCCGAGTTTCTTTTGTATCTCATCCAGCAGCACTTTCATATGCTCGCGCGCTTCGGTAAGCCCGCGCGGGATTTCGCCGGACATGTCCCGGACTTTGCCCGCCGCTCGATCGGCTTGGATACGGGCCATGTCGATCATCCACCAGGCGCGCGAATCGCCGAAGCCCATCGGAATTGAAATCGGCGCTTCAGGAAAGAGAAAGCGTGTCCCGGTGGGCGCATCGAGATATTCGCTCAGCGGCACGAGATCGTCGCCCGGCGCACCGAAACCATGGAGCAGCACCACCAGCGGGCCGTTGCCGCCGCCTTTCCCGTCGGTCCCGCCCGTCAGACGAACCGTGAGGCCGCCGAGTTTATCTACACGCATATATTCACCGCTCCACTATCAGAGTTTTTCTCTGGGAGGGTATGTTGCTATCGCGGGAAGGCGAGACCCTATTGACCCAGATACCAATATTGCAGGAAGGCGAGCACAGCGACCAACGTAGCCTGTACCACCGGCTGCTGGTAAAACGGTACGAAGGCTCCCTGTTGAACGGCATCAATTTCGCTGATGATCTGCCGCAGGTGATCACTCGACGGTCCCGTGTCGACGGCTGGTTCGGCACACTCCTGCTGAATCAGGACACGATCGAGATCCTGCTGAAGCGGTGCGAGCACCTTCCGCTTCGCTTCCACTGCGGCCAGATATAACATGCAGGCGCTGGCGAGAGCCACCAGGCTGTTGACCGTCAGGACAAGAATCAAGGCCGGAGGAAAATCCCAATTGTCGAAATAATGGCTTCGTGCCCCGATAAGCAGGAATAACGACAAGAAGGGGTAGAGGATCCGGCGATTGACGACCCTCGTCCGCTCGATGATGAGGCGAACTTGCCTGATGGGGTCGAGACCGGTTGCCGACGGCATTTCCTGGATCCACTTGGTGCAAAGGATCACCGCATCCAACACCGCCAAATTCAAGATGATCAACGAAAACACACTCAGAGAAGTGAGCACCGCATCCGCATGGCAGCTGAACTCCCCTCGGCAGGGAACATAGATCCGCCATTCGCCGTCATTCATGAATCTCCACACCGGAAGTACCATCATCAAATACAGGAGCAGCCACAGCGCGATTCTCACCGTCCGTTGAGGCCACGTATGGGCACGGCAGTAGCGGGCCCAGAGCGTACGAGCCTCGCCCGTGCGGTCCCGCTTCGATCCATGGAACATCCAATCAAGGTTGGTCCAGAACCCCTGCAAGTTTCTCGGCCTCCCCTCTTCCACCCCTGCCGAAGCTCCCTGTGGGAAGAATTTCTTGGTGAGGTCTTCTGTGTTCACGGCTAGGTCCGCGCAGGCCTTCATCAGAAAGCTGAGGGACAGCAAGGTGGCAAACAGCCGGAGCAATTCCGTGGGCCAGACGCTCACGCCGTCGGACCAGGAAAAAGGCTCGTCTTCGACATAGCTGAAGTGCCGAAGCTTACACCACAGCAGAACCACCCCGAGAATCAGCAGCGGCACCCAGGCCGGCCTGAGTACTCGCTTGAAATTCCGAGAGCTCCGATCCCGTTCGTCTCGGGCCGTGAGCCAATTCCAAAACCTTCCATAGCCCCACGCCGTCAGGAAACCCAGAACCGTCACAGCAATCCAAACCGGACCGATCCGCTCCGGCATTCTGAATGTTACAGCCCAACTCTCCACATCCTGTCGAGCCGGATGGACGCTCCTTACCTTATCACTTGAATTATCGACACTGAGATCGACTGCGCCATGCCGTCCGATCTCAAAAAGACGGGGGCGGATCACGGTGCTGTACTCAATCTGCTGTTGCTGACCGCCGTTCATCACATACCCGGCAAGCTGCGCGTTCGGACCAGCACTCTGGTCCAACCGATAACCGACATGATCGATTGCCCGCAAGACAGCAAGAAAAGTCGACGTTTGGAGGGAGTGGCGGAAGGGCGGGATGGCCTGCTGCAATGATGGCTGCAATCGCAGTCCGAAATGGGACACGACGATCAGGTTGCGAGTCCACTTCAGCTCATCTTCGTGGGAATACCGCGCATCCAGATCCGTTGCAAAGAACAGTGCGTTCGGAAACTGCTCCCGCACCGCCTGGAGGATCAGGAGCGCATCATAAGCATCCCGCCCCAGGATTCCGACGGCCTTGACCTTCTTGCCTTGCTGTTCCGCTTCGCCCCGAGTCCCGGCCTTATCATTCTCCTGGTCCTCAGTCTTAATTCGAGCCACCAATCGGCGAACATAGTCGAGTTGCGAAGGCCCTTCAGGCCGTTCATACGAAGCAATATCGCGAAGCTTGGCCTTGCCTGCCTCCCCCTTCTCCTTGTCTTTGTCGTCCCCCTTGAGCCTGGATGGACTTCCTTGATCCACCGATGCTTCCCCATCCAAGCCGCTCAGGTAACTGTACTGCCTGATATTGAGGGTTCGGGGCGAGATAGCTCCTGTCTTGAATTGGTCTATCCCTTGTTCCGTCGTCGCACACTTCCCCTTCAACTGACCCGTGAGCGCATCTGATAGAGGATGTGCCTTCGCAACCTTCTCATCGGTTATATGCCGACAGGCGGCAGCGCTAAAGGTGAGCGGGAGGGAACGGGCATAGAAGGAATCCCATTCCCCGATTAAGGCGATCGAATCCGCACCGACAGTCACGCGCCGGCGATTGAGCTCCTCAAACAAAGACTCGAACAGGACCTGGTCGCTGTCGATGCTGTACTTGAGAAGAAGGCCGGCATCGGACAACAATTCGGTAAACACCTTCTTGCACGCGCCATACGATTGGCATCCCACACCATTCTTCTGGCTTCCGCTGTTCAGTCCGTAGGAGAGTAGTCCAGGCATAGCCGTGGCCCATGGAGAATACAGCGCGATGGGCTCCTGCACCTTTGGCGGGGAGTCCCCCGCTTTCTGCCTTCCCTTTGCTCGGTCGCTGGACTTACTCTCTTCCTCAATCTCCTGGAGCATGCTCCGAAACTCTGACGAGCTGCGGGGGCCCACAAGTTTTGCTGGAATGCTCGACTCAACGTTAGGCGGGCGAAACTTTGAGAGCAGCTGCTTGACCCGCGCAAAGATAGTCTGTTCGGTCTCTTCCGCCGCAACCCAGAGAACGAGCACATGACGGGCTTTTTCCTTGCTCATCTCTTCATCGAATGCCCGGCAGGATGCGATGACGCTGCGTTTGTACCATTCGTATGGTGTGGTAACAGGTACCTTCGGCTCGACCTTCCCAACACCAAAACTCCAGGTGAAGTAAGAGAGTGATTGCGTCTGCTCCGGGACAAAACATCCGACCTCCAGCGCCGCTCCCACCGCATAACGATCCCGGATGCGCGCCTCGCTGTCTTCAACTGAAGACCCTCCCCCCGTCATGACCACCAGGGCCGTGACTATGCCATTTTGCTTGGCAGTTTCATTGATCTTTGCTTGGAGCTTGCTCAGTCCCTCCTCTTCGTTCCGGCCTACTGCTGTTACGGAGAGCGTCACCTTGCCCGCTTTTTGCAAAGTGACAGACACCTGTTTTCGGGACGCTTGATCCTTTTGGACCGCTGCAAACGGGTCTTCCCAGAGCCTCGCGCGAGCCTTCAATTCACTAGCCGCGCCTTCCAGCCCGACCCCGTTTCCGGTAGGCCTCGAACTTTTCAGCGGCTCCTTCACAAACACCATCGCCGCCACGGCGAGAACCAAGGTGACAGTCGTGGCCAATGAAAAAGTGGAATCGTCGCCCTTGAACGCCATGCGCAATCCCTGTCTTCAGGCGTGAGGTTGGCGGACATACCCCGTTACCACTAGGGTGATTCAGCATGTACTGTGCCACCTGTTCAATGGGTGAATACAAGATGAATCCGCCGCTTTTGATGCCGGCCCTGTCATTGTACGTAGGACAATGTATCGGCATGGATACAGTGCGTATCCAAATAGATAACGCGCAACGAAGGGAAACGAGAGGATTGGAAGCGGGAAGAGGCGCTACGACGAGCAGCTGACGCTGAGGTGTTTACCCCAGTTCGGGGGCGCGGCGGCGTAGGAATTCATGCCGGGTTGCTCAGTATAGGGCTGTTGCAGCAGCGCCAGTAACCGTTCAACCTCGGAATAGTCTTTCTGCTGAGCCTTCTCGATGGCCCCTTGGGCGAGATAGTTGCGCAGGACGTATTTGGGATTCACCCGATCCATACGAATCCGTCGCTCTTCGTCGCGACTCTGCTCGCTCTGCAGCCGTTCGCGATACTGAACGGCCCAGGTATCGAACCGCTCCGGATTCAGGAAATGTTCCCGCAGCCGTTCGTTCTTCGCGCCCGCGTCGGATGAAAACATGCTCAATTCACGCCAGAAGATCGTGTAATCGACCCGGCTGCCGACCATGAGCGATTTCAGTTCTTGCAGCAGGGCCTCATCTTCCGCGCGGTCCTCCACCAACCCCAATTTGGCACGCATGTGGTTGTGATAGTGCCGATCCACGCTGGTCTGGTAACCATCGAGCGCGGCTTTCAGCTCTTCCTTGGGCGCAAACGGCAGCAGGGTTTGCGCCAGGCAACTCAGGTTCCAGAGTCCGATGTAGGGCTGCTGGTTGAAGGCATAGCGCCCGTTATAGTCCGAGTGGTTGCAGATGAAGCCGGGGTCGTAGTCATCCATGAAACCGTATGGGCCATAGTCCAGCGTGAGGCCCAGGATCGACATATTGTCGGTATTGAGCACGCCATGCGACCAGCCGACCGCTTGCCAGTGCGCGATCAGTTTCGCCGTGCGCTGGACCACCTCGGCAAAAAAACGGGTATACTTGTCGACTGCCTGCGCAAGTTCAGGGAAATGCATCTCGATGGTGTAATCGGCCAGCCGCTGCAGATGCTCGTGCTGCTTCCGGTAGTAGAAAATTTCGAACGTGCCGAAGCGCACATGCGACGGCGCCATCCGGACGATCGTCGCCCCGGTTTCGATCTGTTCGCGATAGACCTTGTCGTCGCTGCCGACCAGGCACAGCGCACGCGTCGTCGGGATGCCGAGTCCATGCATCGCCTCGCAACAGAGATATTCACGGATGGCTGAACGGAGCACCGAACGCCCATCCCCGTCGCGCGAGAAGGGCGTCATGCCCGCGCCTTTGAGGTGCAGATCCCAGCGTTCCCCGCGGCCGTTCGTCACTTCCCCCAGAAGGATCGCCCGGCCATCGCCGAGTTGCGGCACATAGACACCGAACTGATGGCCGGAGTAGAGCATGGCCAGCGGTTCCATGCCGGGAATCAGCAGGCTCCCGCCGAACACCCCGGCGAACTCCGGTCGCGCCGCTTCCGCCGGGTCGAGATCGAGCAACTCCATCGCGGCCCGGTTCGCGCTGATGAGAAACGGCGCGGCCGAGAACGGCGTCGGGCTCACCTTGGCGTAGAAGACCTCCGGCAGACGCGCGTAACTGTTATCGAACGTGAGGGTTTCGAGACTATGGACTGTCATCCTGCTTCGTGATCCTGAGGGTTACCGGAAATTGGCTTCGATGTCCGATTCCAACGTGAAGACAAAAATGCGCTCCCCGACCACGGTGTCGATGTCGGTAAACAGCGCCGTCACTTTCGCACCGATCAGATCCATCACNNCCTTCGGCCGTTTTGGCCAGCTGGCGTTCTGCGGGTGTCAGCACCCCCTTCAACCGCACGACAAGCATGTCCCGCACAATGAAGACGCGAACCTCATCCGGGCCGCGGCCCAGAAATTCCTGCTCGAACTTGATGATGGCCGTCCGGACAGCGGCTTCCTTCTCTCCCTTGCTCGCCACAGGCAATAGATCCTTCTGAATGGTTGATCGAGACAACGCGCGGCCGATTATAGTCACCGCCATGTGCAGACTCCAACCCCCTTCAACCGCTGTCGGCAAACGGTCCGGCACGACGCCGGCGACCAGGCCCATCGGTCTTGCCAGCAAGCCCTGCGGCGCCGACTTTTTACTTGCAATTACAAAGGCGCGCGGCTACATCTACCGTAGTTTTCCGGTGGTGCCGCCGAGAGGCCGTGAATCGCGCGTGGCCCGGACCCACCACATGGATGTGATGAGACAGGCAGTAGGGTCTTGCCGGTGTTTCCCTTCAGGGAAAAGCCGGGGACAGTGCAGGCCAGTCGTTGGTTCCTTGTTTCAAGGACCGTCGGCTGGCCTTTTTCTTTTCATGAGTGCCATGGGGTCGGCATGTCGTTTCTCGCGCTCGTCCCGCTGTTGCCGTTGTTGACGGCCTTCATCGTGATGACCGGCGACCGTGCGGAGCAGGACCAGAATGCCAGAGCCGGGCTGCTCCCCGTCGCGGCGGCATTTCTCGGGTCCCTCATCGCCCTGGTTGCGGTCACCTCCGGAGATCCGGTCACCATCCAGTTCTACGATACGGCCTCCGTCGCCAATCTTGCCTTCCCCATCGGGTTCTATATCGACCGGCTCAGCGCGGTCATGATGGTTCTCATCACCGGCGTGACCATGCTCATCTACCGCTATTCCATGGGTTACATGTATCAGGATCGCGGATATCGCCGGTATCTCGGGATGCTCGGTATCACGACCGCGGTGCTCCTCTGCATGGTGTCCAGCGCCAACCTGGTCATGTTATTTGTCTTCTGGCAGATCCTCTCGTGGCTGCTGTTTCTGCTTGCACACAACCACGGGCATGCCGCCACACTGTCCGGCGCGACGAACACGTTTACGATGTTGCGGCTCAGCGATGCGGCGTTTCTGGCCGGTATCGTCCTGGCCTATTCGCTGTACGGCACATTCGAGTTCCAGACATTGTTTGCCCGCGCCGCGGACACGCCCGTCACCCTGTCCCTTTGGCCGGACCTCGGCTGGGAGATGAACGGCGCGACGGCGGTGACCCTACTGATTTTCGTCGGCGCCATGGGCAAGTCGGCACAATTTCCGATCCACACCTGGCTGCCGCGCTCCCTCTACGCGCCGACGCCCATCCACGCACTGCTGCACGCGGGCATCATCAACGCCGGGGGATTCCTGCTGAATCGTCTGGCCCCGCTCTACGGTCTGAGCCCGACCACCCTGCATGTGGTGTTCGTCATCGGCATGCTCACGGCGATTCTGGGAGCCACCATGATGTTGACGCAGAACGACATCAAGAAGACGCTCGGCTTTTCGACGATCGGCCAGATGGGCTATATGATCATGGAATGCGGGCTGGGCGCGTTTTCCCTCGCCGTGTTCCATCTGATCGCCCACGGTCTGTTCAAGGGCACGGTGTTCCTGAATTGCGGGAATGTGATCCACAAGGCTCGCCAGGAACCCTCGTTTCCGCCAATCGACCGCGAGGCGGAGGAAAGCGAATTCTCCAATCTCACCTGGTCCACCGGATTCCTGACGACGCTGCTCTTGCCGCTCGTGATCCTGCTCGTCACGCACGGTGTCTTGCGCATTCCGCTGATCGATTCACAAGGCACGGTGATTTTCCTGTTCTTCATCTGGGTTACCTCCTCGCAGGCGATTCTCTCCCTGACACGTATTCGCGCCGTAGCCTCCTGGAAGGTGTCCGCCGCCATGCTGGTCACGCTCGTCATCGTCGTCTTCACATACCTCTTTGCGGTGGAGAGCTTTACGCATTTTCTGTATCCGAATCCGGAGGTGGTGGCGTCGTATTTCAAGGCCGCGGCGCTGCCGGGCCGGCTCTTCGACAGTCTGGTGGTCGGCACGACAGTGCTGACGATCCTCAGCTGGGTCTATCTCTATGCGCATGCGCATGGGCGCACGGTCAAAATTCCCGGTTGGATCGACGTCTTCCTCGTCCGTCTCTATGTCCTGTTCATGAACCGCCTCTACCTGGATCAGCTGTATCTCAAGTTCGGCCGGATCGTGACGCTCGTCGCCCATCACCTGGAAAAGCGGCTGTCGTGACCATGCAACGCAGCCACACGAACAACGGCGCGGCCCAGGCTGTCGGAGGCCTGCCATGATCAAGACCTGGATGACACCGTGGCTGCTCATGGCCGTTCCCTTCCTCGGCGCGGCGCTCAGCCTGCTCCTCCGCACGTCGTTCCAGCGAATGAAGACCTCAGCCCTCCTGACGACGGTCGCTAGTATGCTCGTCGTCATCGGGACGCCCTGGGCGCTGGGCGACACGCTGGCCGGTGTGCCTTTTCTCTGCCTGCTCCCGCTGACGGCGTTTCTTTCGCTCCTCGGCCAACCGTTACACCGCGACAATACTTCGGCCTGGACGACGACGCTGGTGCTGCTGGGACTTGGGCTTGGCATCCTCACCGCTCAAGCGCCGGCGCACGACGTCATGCTCTTGATACTGCCCGGCTTGCTCTGCATCCTCCTGTATCGGTATCAATCCGGCGCCACGCCGGAGACCTGGCGGGGACTGTCGGCCTACGGACTGAGCATGATGTCGGCTGCGCTGGCCCTGTTGCTCCCGACACCGGCCTCGACGGTGGCTCTGTTGGTCACCTGTGCCACACTGCTGCCGCTCCTGCCCGTTCACAGCGGATTCATTGCGACCTTGACCGGATTACCGGGCAATCTCCCTGCGTTCCTCGTCTTCCTGCTGCCGACCGTCGGATTCCATACCCTGCTGATGCTGCTCCCGAACCTGACCGGCACGACCCTCCACACCGTGGCGATTCTGGCATTGGCGGGCGCCGTGTACGGTTCGCTCCGGGCGCTGATTCAGGCGCGCCCGCTGCCGCGGCTTTCCTACGCCGCCCTCGCGTTTTTCGGCCTGCTCTGGTGGTATGTCGCCGACACCGGCACCGCCCCCATGCAAGCCACGGTCTATCTCAGCGCCGCGGGGCTCGCGGCCAGCGGACTGCTGCTGGCCTGGTATGCCATCCGGGCCCGGTATGGCGATATCGATCTCCGCGCACTCGGCGGGCTCGCCTATCCCATGCCGCGCTTCAGTACCCTCTTGGCGCTCCTGGCGCTCGCCGCGCTGGGCATGCCGCCTTTCGGCGTGTTTTCCGGGTTCCTGGGCATGTTGCTCCTGCCCACGTTTACACCCTCCGGGCCCTTTGCCGTCGTCATGATCGTCTGGCTCACAGCCTCCTGGTATTACACCGATTTCCTGCAACAACTCATCTTCGGCCGGCAACGCATGGATATGCGATACGACGACTTGCGCCAGACGGAGTTCGCCTCGTTGGTGTTGCTGCTGTTGTTGCTGCTGGCCCTCGGTACGGCCCCCTCGCGCTTTTTCGACTCGTACATACCGACACCCCCGGCCACTGTCGCCATGCAGGAGGGGACATGGATCCGGTGATCCGCGCCGACGACCCGGCAGACCTCGAAGCCCGCCGCATGGAACTGCGAGGCACGATCCGTCTCGCCAGCGAAGTCATCGCGCAGTATTGGCCGATGCGAACCTTCGTCCATCACAATCCGCTCCACAGCCTGGAGTATCTCCCGTTCACCGAAACGGTCCGACGTGGCCACCAATTCCTGGGCGGCAACGGGTATCTCCCCGGTGACGTGTATCGGCGCTATCTGAAATCAGGCAGGATTCTGGTCCGCCATATCGACGAGGCCCTGGCGGCCCTCGCGCTCGAGCAGGAAGTCGATCTCGGCCCCTGCCGCATTGCCCATCGAGAAGTGTTGCGAGCCTGCCTGACCCATGGTCTCTCTACCGCGACCGACGAACCACTCGATCGATTGATGGAACGTGAGCCGAACGAGGAGCAGGTCGAGGCACTGGCCGAACGACTGGGCTCGTTCTCCACACCAACGGTGGCGGAACGGATGGCCGCCACGGTCCGTGCGGATTCGGATGCTCTCGGACATCATCTCACCCTCTCCAACTGGTGCGACCAGACACTGGGCACCCGGATCGTCGAACTGATCAACAGCGAACTAATCAAATGGTGCGAAGCGTTTCTGGACGAAGGCCACGCCACCTGGCCGATGCCGGGTCGGGATCAGGGCCTCTACGCCGCCTGGAAGCAAGTGGCCGGGAAAGAATGGACAACGTGCGGCATTGCGGACAGCCGCCGGAAAATTGCGGCGCTGCCGGAACATCCCGAAGACGCCGTATTGGACTGCCTGGACGCGCTGGCAATCCCCGTGACATTCCGGCAGGACTACCTGTCGCTCCAACTTGCAGCCCTCCCGGGTTGGGCCGGCTTCATCAAATGGCGCGCGGAAGAAACCGGCTATGCCTGGCAGCAGGCCTACCCCGTCGGGCTGGTGAAGTTTCTCGCCGTGCGCTTGTGGTATGTGCGCGAACTGGTCCAGAAAGTCTGCCGGGAAGAATTGGGCATCGACGGGGACTATCCCGCGGTGATGGCCTACATGGCGCAGCAGTCGCATGCGTACTTCATGCACAAGGAATGGGCCGCCGGACGACTTCCCGCCTCCATGGCCGACCGTGTCGCCCGGCTGCATGCCGACACGAGACACCGTCAGCAGGGCACGCCGGCCCTCGCCCCTGAATGGGAGCCACTCACCCATCACGATCAGATCGAATTCGGACCGCGCCGCGAACGGGCGGCCCAGCGGCTCATGGCGCGACGCCTGCTCACGCTGGCCCAAGCGCTCGAGATCGTTCCGGCCCTGCTGATGGACGGTCCGCTGACGGCCCTTCGCACCTTGCTGGATTGGATCGACGCCTTTCCGGAATCCGCGCATGGTCCGGTGTGGCTCAAGGCCTTCGAGGCCGGGTATCAGGATCACCTCTTCGGCATGTTGCTGCGCGCGCCGGTCAAACCCCAACCGGTCTCCGCCGAGCACCATCCGCCGGTGCGGCCCCATTCCCAATCGGTCTTTTGCATCGATGTGCGCTCCGAGCCGTTCCGCCGCCACCTGGAATCCACCGGCGCGAACGACACCTATGGGTTTGCCGGTTTCTTCGCGGTCTTCATCCGGTATCGGGCCTGGGGCAAAGAACACGAGACCGAGCAGTTCCCGGTCATCATGCGCGCGAAAAACGAGGTGCGGGAGATCCCCCGCAGCTATCTGGATCACTACGTGTCCAAACACCAGTCGCGCGCGAAACTGGTCCACGCGGGACATACGCTGCTGCACGATCTCAAGGAGAACGTCGTCACCCCCTATGTCATGGTGGAGTCGCTGGGCTGGTTCTACGCGCTGCCCATGATGGGCAAGACGATGTGGCCCGCCCTCTACAAACGATTGACCAATTGGGTGCGGCGGTTATTTGTCCCCCCCATCGCCACGATTCTTACGGTGGACAAACTGGCGCCGGCCGAAACCGAGGAAATGATGGTCTCCGAACAACGGGCCTTGATCTGGAAAGCGCTGCGCGACCGGCTCGGCCTGCATGGATCGCAGGTTGATGCCGAATTCGTCGAGGCCCTGCGGCGACGCGCGCTGGACGACGATGCGCCGGTGGAACCGTTCCTCAGCGACGCGGCCAAATCGGTCGATCTCTCCGCCGACCAACTCACCACCTTCCTCGAAGAACTCCAACGGCACTACCGGATCAATCGCCGCGCGGCCTCCCGCCAGAAAGAACGGATCACGCGGACCGGCTTCACGCTCGAAGAACAGGTTCTGACCGTGGAAACCGCCCTGCGCATGATGGGCCTGGTGAGAAATTTCGCCCGCCTCGTGCTCTTCTGCGCCCATGGCAGCACCACCGAGAACAACCCGTTCGAGTCGGCGCTGGACTGCGGCGCCTGCGGCGGAAACGAAGGCAAACCAAACGCGCGCGTGCTGGCGGCGATGGCCAATCGTCCGCCGGTGCGGGAACGGCTGGCGAAACGCGGCATCGAAATCCCGTCAGACACCCACTTCCTCGCCGGGCAGGTCGATACCACGACGGACGAGGTGCACCTGTTCGATCTCGAAGATGCGCCGCCGACCCACCGCAAGGACGTGGCCCGACTGTACGACGATTTACGCGAAGCCGCGCAG
>CXWK01006962.1_pt1 | contig 17194 bp, 13 predicted proteins | sample 590851 | NCBI WGS metagenome assembly CXWK01 (sample SAMEA3498364, study PRJEB10139) | wastewater metagenome | biome: wastewater treatment plant; material: activated sludge | place: Denmark | collected 2014-08-01 | reverse complement strand
TATGGTCATGGGCTATTTCCAGATGGGCACGGCCAAGGATGCCAACGACGCCGTGGCCGCGGCCAAAGCCGCCTTTCCCGCTTGGCGCGATACGCCGTGGCAGGAGCGAGTGGACATTCTGCGGCGCGCGGCCGACCTGATCAGCGATCGCCTGTTCAAGATGGGCGCGATCATGAGCCTCGAAGTCGGCAAGAACCGGCTGGAAGCGCTCGGTGATGTGGAGGAAACGGCCGACCTCATTCGCTATAATTGCGACGCAATGGAAGCCAACAACGGCTTCAGCAAGCCCCTGAAGAATGAGAGCGATAAGCATCACAATCGCAGCGTGCTCAAGCCCTACGGCGTGTGGGTGGTCATCTCCCCCTTCAACTTCCCCGGCGCGTTGGCCGGCGGCCCCAGCAGCGCGGCCATGGTGGCCGGCAACACGGTGGTCTTTAAACCCGCGACGGATACAGCCTTCACCGGCTGGCTGCTGACCGAGGCCTTCCGCGATGCGGGTGTCCCGGCGGGTGTCTTCAACTTCGTCACCGGCGGCGGCCGCAGCGTGGGCCAGACGCTGGTCGATCACCCCGACGTGGCCGGCATCACTTTCACCGGCAGCTATGACGTCGGCATGAACATCATTCGTACCTTCGCCGGCGGCAAGTTCCCGCGGCCGTGCGTGGCCGAGATGGGCGGCAAGAATCCGATCATCGTCAGCGACAAGGCCGACCTGGACAAGGCCGCCCAGGGCGCGATGCGCTCGGCGTTCGGATTGCAGGGCCAGAAGTGCTCGGCGCTCTCCCGCATCTACGTTCACAAGGACGTCAAGGATGAGTTCATGGAGAAGCTGGTGGAACAAACGGCCAGGATTAACGTCGGCGATCCCACGGACCAGAACAACTGGATGGGCCCGGTCATCAACGAGAGCGCCTATAAGGATTATCAGCGCTTCGTCGAAGACCTGCGGCAGCATGGCGATATCGTCTTCGGCGGGAAGACGCTGGACGACAAGGGCTACTACGTGGCCCCGACCATCGCCGATAACGTGCCCGAAGATCATGCACTCTGGAAACAGGAAATGTTCCTGCCCATCGTCATGGTCGAGGCGTTCGACGATTTCGGCGTGGCCATGAACAAGGCCAACGACGTGGAATATGGCCTGACGGCGGGCTTCTTCAGCGAGGACGAAGATGAGATTCAGTGGTTCCTCGATAACATCGAGGCTGGCGTGCTCTACGTCAATCGGGGCAGCGGCGCGACCACCGGCGCGTGGCCCGGCTACCAATCCTTCGGCGGCTGGAAGGGCAGCGGCTCCACCGGCAAGGCCGCGGGCAGCTTCTACTACGTCCAGCAGTATATGAAGGAACAGAGCCAGACGGTTGTAGATTAAGTCCTATCCGGTTGGTAGGTCAGTATTCAGCAGATCAGTATTCGGTGAGTCAGTGAATGCCGCCAAGAAAGCGCGCACTGACTCACTGTCCTACCGATCTACTGTTCGACTGCCCTACTGATCGACTGGCTCACCGATCGCATGTCTACAAACAACAAAGTCATATCCATGCGCGAGGCAGTCGCCAACTACGTGACAGACGGCTGCACGCTCGCCATAGAGGGCTTCACCGCGTTCATTTGCTTCGCGGCCGCCCACGAAATTATCCGCCAGCACAAGCACGATCTCGTGCTTTGTCGCATGACCCCCGATTTGATCTACGACCAGATGATTGCCGCAGGGGTCGCGTCGAAGCTGGTCTTCAGCTATTTGGGCAATCCCGGCGTAGGCAGCTTGCACTGCATCCGACGTGCGGTGGAGCAGGACATCCCCCGGCCGCTGGCCATTGAAGAGTACTCCCATTTCGGCATGGTAGGCCGCTATATCGCCGGAGCATCCGACCTGCCCTTCTTCCCACTACGCAGCTACCTGGGCAGCGATATGCCGGCCGCCAACGACCGGATTCGGTTTGTCGACAGCCCCTACGGTGATGGACCAATCGCCGTTGTGCCCCCACTGAAACCGGATGTGACCTTCGTTCACGCGCAACGAGCCGATATTCACGGCAATACGCATCTATGGGGTCTGTTGGGGATGCAGAAGGAAGTCGCCTTTGCGTCGGAGAAAGTCGTCGTCGTGGTTGAAGAAATCGTCGACGAGGACGTCATCCGCCGCGACCCGAACCGTACACTCATCCCCGGCCTCATCGTCGATGCCGTCGTCCATGAACCCTACGGCGCACATCCCAGCTATGTGCAAGGCTACTATGATCGGGATAACGACTTCTATCTGAAGTGGGATGAGTCGTCGCGCAATCGGGATACGACCGAATCCTGGCTGCAGGAATGGGTCTACGACCTGCCCGACCGCGCCGCCTATCTTGAGAAACTCGGCCGCGAAACGCTCGAACGCCTAGGCCCCGGCGAGTTCCTGGCCGAACCGGTCAATTACGGCCGCTATGGTTGATTGGAGCCATCGAATGCCGAAGCTCGACTCATTTAGCGTGGATTACCTGCGCCTCGTGTTGGAAATCCACGCGCATCATATCGACGGCTACGTCGACGCATATTATGGGCCGGAAACGCTGAAGGCCGAGGTTGAAGCGTCGCCCGCCAAGTCATCGGCGGAACTACTGGATGCAGTCGCTGATCTGCAATCGCGCATCCCGACCACAGACCCGACGCGGCAGGCGTACCTCACAGCCGGTTTGCGCGGCATCGAGTGCACGGCGCGCATGCTCAACGGCGAAACGATCGACTATCTCGATGAGGTCTACCGGATATACGACATCCGACCTGAGATCGTCGATGAGGCGCAGTTCACGAAAGCACACAAGGCGTTGGATCTCGCCCTGCCTCCGGACAAACAAGACGGCAATCTGCCCGCCCGCCTTGACGCATGGCGCAAGATCTTTGAGATCGAAACCGATAAAGCGCTCCCCCTCCTGGATCTAGCCCGTGTCGAGACGCGCTGCCGTACGCTCGCCATCGTCGACCTGCCGGATGATGAGTCGGTTGAAATCAGCCTGGTGAAGGGTCAACCGTGGAGCGCCTATAACTGGTATCTGGGCAACGGTCGCTCGCTCATTGAATTCAACACCGGCATGCCGCTCCAGGCGACGTCACTCATCGGCACCTTCGCCCATGAGGGCTATCCCGGCCACCACACCGAGCACATGCTCAAGGAGAAGGCCCTCTACCGCGAGAAGGGGTATGCCGAGCAGGCGGCCATGCTGTTGCATTCGCCGGCGGCCGTGATCGCCGAGGGCATCGCCACCGCGGCGCTGGAGATGATCTTCCCCGACGATGACCACCACGAATGGAACGTCGAGGTCTTGCTTCCCGCCGCCAAAATCGCCACGCCGCCGGGACTGGCTGAACAACTGCGTCGCATCTCCCAGGCGAGCGCTGATCTGCGCTACGTTACCAGCAACGCGGCCATCCTTTACCACACCGGCAAGCTGGACCGCGAGCAGACGATCGACTACATCCGTACCTACGGCCTGGTCACGCCGGAGCGTGCCACAAAAAGCTTCAGCTTTTTAAGCCATCCGCTCTATCGCGCCTACATCTTCACCTACTCCGTGGGGTATGACTTGATTAAGGCCACGGCCGATCCCGAACAAACATTCCGCCGGTTGCTGACCCAGCAACTCTTGCCTTCGCAACTGGCCACCACCAGCTAACAGGAGCCTTTCATGGACGACACCACCAAAATATCCCCGTCCGAGTTGATGATAGTCGCTGCCTCGCGCGCGCTGGAAGGCAACCGAACTGTCTTTGTCGGCGTCGGCCTACCCAACATCGCCTGCAATCTGGCCCGCCGCAGTCACTCACCGGATATAGAGCTTGTCTACGAAAGCGGTGTGTTCGGCGCGCAGCCGGCCCGGCTTCCCCTGTCTATCGGCGATCCGACATTGGTCAGCGGAGCCACATCCGTCGTCAGCATGGCTGACCTGTTCATGCTTTATCTGCAAGGCGGGCTGATCGACGTCGCCCTGCTCGGCGGCGCACAGATCGACCGCTTCGGCAATCTCAACACAACGGTCATCGGCGATTACCAAAACCCCAGGACGCGGCTGCCCGGCTCCGGCGGCGCGTGCGAGATCGCCATCAACGCCAGGCGCATCTTCATGATCATGCGCCTATCCAAGCGCGCCTTCGTGCCCAAGATCGACTTCCTCACCAGCCCCGGCCACCTGGATGGCGGTGATTCGCGCCGCAAGCTGGGCCTGCCCGGCTACGGGCCGGACAAAGTCATCACCGACAAGGCGCTCTTCACCTTCGACAACCCGGAACGAGAGATGATGCTGATCGAACTGGCTCCGGGCGAGACGGTCGAGAGCGTGCAGGCCGTGGTCGGCTGGCCCATTCGCGTCGCGGACGAGTTGCGTGAGATGATGCCGCCGACGGCTGCCGAACTGACGGTCGTGCGCGAGCAATTGGATCCGCAAGGCCTGTACCGGTGAGGTACGCTCAGCTCAACAAATAGTCGGGCGAAGTTATACAGGATCAGAAAATATTGGTCCGTCCCATTCGGACCGGAGTGTGTGCCATGTATTATTCCCACCCCCACGGCCACGTCTTCTACCGCACCATGAATCACCCGCGGCCGATGATCGCTCGCGGCGAAGGCATCTACCTCTACGACGAAAGCGGCAAGCGCTACATCGACGGCAGCGGCGGGCCGCTGGTCGTCAATGTCGGTCACGGCCGCGCGGAGATTGTCGAGGCAATGACGAAGCAGGCCCAGGCGGCCGCCTACGTCCACGCCATCATGTTCACCAACGAACCGCTGGAACAATATGCCGCCGAACTGGCCGCCGTTGTTCCCCTGCCTAACCCGCGCTTCTATTTCCTCAGCAGCGGTTCCGAGGTCGTTGAAGGCGCCATCAAGCTGGCCCGCCAAATACAGATGGCTCGCGGAGAGGAGAAACGCAGCATCGTCCTCAGCCGCTGGCAGAGCTACCACGGCATGACGCTGGGCGCGCTGGCCGTCAGCGGCCGCGCCGGGTTGCGCGCGCCCTACCTGGACATGTTCCACGACATGCCCCATATCCCCACACCTTACACCTATCGCTATCCGGTCAGTGGAACCGATCTGGCAAACCGCCTTGAAGAGACCATCTTGGCCTATGGGGCCGAGAACGTGGCCGGGTTCATCGCCGAGCCGATCAGCGGCGCGTCGCTGGGCGCGGCCGTACCGCCCAATGACTACTGGCCGCACATACGCGAGATCTGCGACCGCTATGGCGTGCTTCTCATCGCCGACGAAGTGCTGGTCGGGTTGGGACGCACCGGCCGTTGGTGGGCGCTCGATCATTGGGGCATCGTGCCCGACATCCTGGTCACGTCCAAAGGCACGGCGGGAGGCTACTTCCCACTGGGCTTCATCGCCGCCAAGGGTGAGGATGTGGAGCAAATCCGGCAAAAGCTGGGCGACTTCAACCACGGCGGCACGTTCAGCCACCATGCCGTGGGCGCAGCGGCAGGCCTGGCCACGCTCAACATCCTCCAGCGCGAAAACCTGATTGAGAACTCGGCCGCCATGGGAGCGAAATTGGGCGACATGTTACGCGAGCAGATCGGCACGCATCCCAACGTGGGCGACATTCGCGGCCGCGGCCTGTTTTGGGGCATCGAACTGGTGCAGGATCGAGCGACGAAGCAGCCCTTTCCGCTCAAAGACGGGCTGGCCCGCCGCCTGTGGAACCGCGCCTTTGATATGGGATTGGTGATCTATTACTCGACGGGATGCGCCGACGGTAAAGCCGGGGACGTGATCATGCTGGGGCCGCCGCTGATCATCAATGAAGCGCAAATCGAGGAGATGGTGGAGATTCTGCGGGGCGCGCTTTACGCTGAGTTAAGCGCCTAATTCGGCCGCAACAACACCTTGCGTGCGCCGGGGCGGGCGGCATGGTCAAACGCGGCCAACCCGTCTCGCAAGGCATATTCCGCTTCTACGAGCGGCCGCACTTGAACGCCGGCTCCGGCCGTCAGGTTGCCGGCTGCCCGCGCGCTTGTCTCCAACAGGCGCAGCGCCGGCCCGAACGGGCCGCAGCGCGAGCCGACGACGTTGATTTCGGCGACCACGAGCTTGGTCAGGTTGATGTCGGCATTGCCGTGGAATGTGCTCTTGAGGACGAGCGTGCCCCGCGGCCGCACCAGGCGCAGGGAATGGGCAAACCCGGCGTCATTGCCTGTCGTCTCAATAACCAGATCGAAACGATTATCCGCAAACTCATCGACCAGGCCGACCGCAAGCCCCAACCTTCCCGGCAGTTCCAGTGATTCCGGGCGGCGTCCCAGCACGACGACATCCCCGCCGGCCAGCGCCAGCACCTGGGCCACTAAAAGGCCCAGACGCCCCGGCCCTACAACGGCCGCCCGTTGAGCAGGCCGCACGTGAACCTGCTCGCGGATGCGCACGGCCGCGGCCAGAGGTTCGGTGAAGACTGCTTCTTCGTCGGATACGACATCGGGCACGGGAAACAGGTTCGCCACCGGTAAGGTCATCAGGTCAGCGAAGGCGCCATCGCGGCTGTGAATACCCAAGGTCATGCGATTGGGGCAGTGCTCAGGGACGTCGGCGAGGCACACCGGGCAGCGGCCGCAACCCAGGTTGATCGAACCAACCACTCTTCGCCCCAGCCATTCTGTCGACGATTGCGCTCCCACCTGCTCGACCACCCCCACGAACTCATGCCCCAGGATGCCGCTAAATCCTCCGGCATACCCTTTGACAAGCTCCAGATCGGTGGAACAAATGCCTGCCAGCGAAACGCGAACAAGTGCCTCCGCCGGGCCGGGGACGGGTCGGGGCCATTCGGCATGGTAGGTCAGTTGGCCCTCGCACAACACAAGCGCTTGCATGACGATTTTACGCGGCGCGGGCGCTGATTCGCTCTTCCCAGGTCACCAGCAGCGGCACGGCGATGAAGATCGAGCTATAGGTTCCCAATAGTAGACCGAAAAACAGCGTGGCGATGAAAGGCCGGACCGATATGCCGCCAAACAACAGGATGGCAACCATGACGAACATCGCGTTGAGTTGCGTCACGAAGGAACGATGGATGGTCTCAACGATCGAACGGTTGGCGATCAGATCGATCTTCTCGAACGGCCGTCGGGTGATGTTCTCACGCATGCGGTCGAACAGGACGATTGTGTCCTGCATCGAGAAGCCGGCGATGGTCAGCACGGCCGTCAAGAACAGCGCATCTATCTCCCAGCCCAGCACCAATCCGGTAATGGCCGCGAACCCCAGGACGATAAAGAGATCATGGATGAGTGCGATGACGGCCGTCGTGCCATACCGGAAGGTGTTCGGCACCTGCCGGAACACGATGACGATATAGAACAGGATGACGATGGCCGAAAAAGCGACCGCGATGATGGCCGCACGGGTCACCTCATTACCGATGGCCGCGCTGACACTGGTCACTGAGGATGCTTCCTCACGCAAGGGAGCCATCTCGCCAAGGCTGTTGAGGATGGCCTGCGCCATTTCAGGAGCGACAAACTCGCCGCGGATCTGCCAGGCATTCTCCAGATTTTCGCCGCGCAGGGCGATAATCGAAGGGCTGGTAATACCGTATTCGGCGAAGACATCGCGAATTTCGTTCTCAGTCACCGGCTCTTCGAACTGCACCTCGAACCGGGTGCCGCTTCGAAAGTCCACCCCAATTCGAAAGGGAGAGCCGGTCATGGCCGTGGCGGCGATCATGGCAATCAGCCCCAGAACCAGCAAGATGCCGGAGATGGCGAAATATCGGCGACGGTTCTCTACGATATGATAAATAAAAGACATAGCCTTCTTACCTCGCCGGCAACTAGATACCCATCAACCATTTCCGGCCCTGGATGCGGTTGGCGTTCCGGCCCAGGAACACCCGCACCAGCGTGCGCGTCACAAGCACGGCCGTGAACATACTAATGAAGACACCAATGGCCAGCGTGACCGCAAATCCCTCGACAGTGCTTGCGCCAAAATTGCGACCGAATGTCCACAAGATAAAGCAAATCACCAGGGTGGCGATGTTGGAATCTCGAATCGAATTCCAGGCGCGCGAAAAGCCGGTGTCGATCGCATCCTCAAGATGCGCGCCCTTGCGCATCTCTTCTTTAATGCGCTCAAACACGAGCACATTCGCGTCAACCGCCATGCCGGTGGACAGCAGGAAGCCGGTGATGGCCGGTAGTGTCAGCGTCACGCCCACCCCCATAAAAACCGCAAAGCTGAGCAGGACATAGATGATCAGGGCGGCATCAGCAAGCACGCCGGGCAGGCGATAATAAATGAGCATAAACAGCAAGACCATCAACACGCCGATTGTGCCGGCTCGGATGCTGGCATCGATGGATTGCTCGCCCAGCGTGGCCCCAATCTGCCGCGTACTCTCGATGCGCAACGGAACCGGCAAGCTACCAAAGCGTAGCTGGGTAGCCAAATGCTGAGCTTCTTCCAGAGTGAAGTTACCCGTGATCGTGCCTTGGTCTTCAATGACCGCGTTGATAGTCGGACTGGAGACGACGCGCTTGTCGAGAACGATGGTGAGATGTTGGCCCTGGTTAGCGCGGGTATGCTCCGCGAACACCGCGCCGCCCTCGTCAGTGAGGGCGAAATCGACGAAGTATTGCCCCAGCTGATCGGCCGTCACACCGGCCTCGCGCAGGCCCGCGCCGGTCAGAATCGTTGGAAACGTNNAGCGCGGTCTCCTGAATAAGGGCAAGGGCCTGTTCCGGGTCCTCGATGCCGGGCAGCTCAACCAGAATGCGGCGATTGCCCTCAACCTGCACCAGCGGCTCAGTTACGCCGATAGCATTCACGCGCCGATCTACAATCTGCCGGGCCGTATCCATTGCATCCGGTGTCACTGCCTGATCTTCAGGCACATCCGCTTCCATCAATACCTGCAAGCCACCTTGCAGATCAAGACCATAGCGGACGGGGAATCGGGGATTCGTGATCACCCATACAGCCCCCGCCACCAGGAATATGATGAAAACGAGCCAAATAATATCTCTCTGACTTCTCATTAAGGCCTCGATGCCCAAGCAGTCTATGCGTTCGGGCAAACCTGTTCATTATAGCCATCCTCGCGGGCCTGGCAACGATTTTCCGGGTGAATTTATTGAGTGAATGGCACAACCTTCCAGCGATTCACAAAAATCGCGGCAGACACTGTAGGATGATGCAGCATAGATGATGTAGAAAGTCCCCTCTTCATTCACTACAGTGAATGCGGCCGTGCATGGCTCGATAACAAGCTCCTCCCCGCCCTGGAGACCCAGCGCCGCCGGCGTGACGCACCGGAAGAGGCTGTCGGGGTCATTGAGTCTGGCTTCATCGACCACGGCAACGAGACCTGCCTCCAGTGGGCGCTCGGCATGGCTGTAGGCCCGCGCGCGCACTCCGCCAATCTCCTGATAGCAATCGACCGCCTGATCGAGTGCGCCGACCGTGACGGCCAGATGCGGCTGCCCGGCCAGAAGCGCCGCGCCTTCCGCCAGCGCGCCGATATAGCCGGTGATGGTTTGCCCTTCCACTTGCCGATAAGCAGGCAAATCGGGCAACAGCCGGGCCGCCGGCGGCTCCGTCGTGCCTCTCTGAAAATCGTCTATGAGAAGAATCGCCAGTACCGCCACCGCGAGAATAAAGACAATCGCGCGTGATACTCGCTTGAACCGACTCTCTTTTGGGATCATGTCATACCTGCCCGTGATTGATTTGGATGGTCTATCACTCAGGACGACGAAAGAGAACAGACTGTTCCCCTAAAGAGGCGGAAAAAGCAATCCCTGCGACCCGATGACACCCAGTAGCGCTATGGCAACGACAACGATGATAGAGTAATAAACCTTCCCCGCCGTTGTTCCCGTGCCGGGACGACGCCAGAGCATGACGCCGGCCACGATCATTACGATGGCCAAGACCAGCATAAAGATGGGCAGCCACAAGACGGGAGCGGCCGATGATGGCAGAGCCAACGCCGTCAGCATCGTCTGATCGGTAGCCACGATGGCCACGATGAAGCCGATCAGGCCAACAGCAAAAACCAAAGCCAACACGCCGAACAACAGAACGACGATTCGGCTAATCCATCGCGTTCGTCTGTCCTCCGGTGAGCGCGACGGTTGGCCGTCCCCGAAAGCGCGGACAAAATAAACCATAGGCCACAGGAGAAATGGCGACAGGACCATTGCCAGTAATATGCCGGCGATCACAAACGCCGTAAGGGTCCGAGTGTCCAGACTGTTGATCCCGGCCAGCAAGGGCACAGTAATTGCGTCCGGCGGCACAGCCTTGGGCGGTTTCTGGGCATCGAAACACGCTCCATCGGGCGGGTTCATAGGATCATCGAGAAAGGCCTCTACCACCTCATTGGCGCACGGGGACATAAATGCAACCCCATGACTCGCCGTGGGGTCAACGAGCGCCGTCCCATTCGGCAACCCGGCAGCGACGGCCGCGGCAAAAGCCGGGGGCGTCACCGGATCGAACTGGCCCGATAGCAGGAGTGTGGGGATGTCGCTAATCACCGGGTCATCTACGGACGGCGGCAATAATTCAACCTTCCAGCGGGCGCAGGTGTCCAGGTAGGCTTGAATCTCATCGCGAGCCGTAGCGGCAATCTCGGGGCGCAGGGAATCGGTGGGAATCTCCGCCGGATTGATGTCGGCATCCTCAGCGCAAATCACCGAATAGTACATGCCTTCCGACACAATTTGATCGAAGACAAACAACGGCCACATATTCTCTATGTAGCGGATATCGCCCTTTTCCAGATCAGCTACTATTTTGGGCATTACGGCGCTCATTCGGGAGACATAGAGCATTTGGAACAGGATGGAGCGCAACGCGGCCCCATCCATATAAGCTTCATGTTTTTTGCCGGTGTCAGGGTCCCGCAATTGGAGCGTAACCGGCTCATCATCATATTGACGAACGAGAGCGAAAAAGCGCTCCTCCAGATCGGGATACTGATCGCGACAATCGGGGTCTGCCTCGCAGGCAGCGAATACCTCATTCAAAACCCGGTTTTCGCTCGCCGGTATCTCGCTGAGGAAGTTGATGTCCGGGGCAACAACGCTATCGAGGATAACGGAGCGAAGTCCTTCCGGATGATTGCGCATCAGATGAAGGCCCAGCAACGTGCCGTAGGAAACACCGTAGAAGTTGTACTCATCATACCCCAACGCGCGGACAATTAGCGGCACATCGGCCGCGTTCTCCAGACTATTATAGGCCGAGAGGTCGATGCCCTCTGATTGCAGACGCTCGTAGCATGCGTCGATGGCCTCATCATAAAGCCGCTGCCCCTCTTCCTCGGTGGCTGCCAGCATTTCGGGCAGTATCGCCACAGTTTCGGGACAACTCAACACCGGTTCGGCATATGGCGTGCCGCGCTGGTTGAAGATGACAATATCGCGGGTTGCCGCAATATCCGTGTTCGGGACGAGCAAGCTGAATATCTCAAATGCGTCTCCGCCTGGACCACCCTGGGCGAGCAGTAAGGGATCGGACCGAGGGTCAGGCGCTGTCGCCCGGCGGACGGCAACGGGGAGGCGAATCGTCGGCCCCTCCGGGTTCGCGTGGCGTTCGGGCACCACAACATAGCCGCATTCAAAGCCGAGCATCGCCCCGTCGAGCTCCGTGAGGCCAAGATCAAGCCCTTCGAACATGCACTCCGACGGAATGAAATCCCCGGGCACGCTCTGCGCGGCGACCGGCGAAGCGCCAATCAGCAACAGCGGTATCAGCAATCCCGCCATCAGTCGTTTATAGGATAGGGTAAAATTTCTCATGGATTAATTTCAATTCTGCAAATGACTCAAGGCACAATACGCATTGGGCCACTGAATGGTTTTAACATACCCCAACAGGGTGCGCAATGGCAGCCGTCGTGGTTTTCAACGGCTGCCGTTGTGGCTTTACCTCCAGTTAGCTGCGAACGATGCCCGCATAACTACCTATGATACAATCGGCAAAGTCAACCCATCCGAAAGGTCAGGACAAAACATGCAGTACGATCTGGTATTCGAGGGTGGCGGCGCCAAAGGAATGGCATTCGTCGGCGCGCTACAGGAGTTTGAGCGCCTGGGGCACACGGCCGGGCGGCTGTTGGGCACGTCGGCCGGAGCCATCATCGCCACCTATCTGGCGGCCGGCTTCACCGCGGGCGAGATGCTGCGCGCCCTGGAAGAGAAGGATGAATCCGGCAAACACATCTTCACCCGTTTCCTCGGTCGCCCAAAACCGTTCTCAAAAGAAGAAATAGCCCACAGCGCGACGCGCGTGGCGCTGGAGAAAATCGACCTGCCTAGGGTGCCCAATTTTCTGGAATCGAGGCTTGATCGTTTCATCCTCAGCCTCATGACACAAGAAGAACTCGTTCACGTTTTTTCCTTCGTCGAAAGGGGTGGCTGGTATTCGGCCGATGCATTCGTGGAATGGGCGCGAGCCAAGCTCGACCAGGCAACGCCTGACGGCGACGTTCGCCGGTTGAGCAATCACACCTTTGCCGAATTCTATCTGAAAACAGGTCGCGAGTTGTCCTTGGTGGCGGCCGACACGACCGCCCACCGCCTGCTGGTGTTGAACCACCGAACCGCGCCTCGCCTGCCGGTCGTGTGGGGCATGCGCATGTCGATGAGTTTGCCTTTACTATGGCAGGAGGTCATCTGGCAGCCGGAATGGGGCAACTATTTGAGCCATCCGATGGCGGGCCATCGCATCGTGGATGGCGGCCTGCTCTCCAACTTCCCCATCGAGCTTTTCCTCTCCAGCGACCCTTACGTTGTGTCGCTAATGGGGCCGAAGACCAGTCAGGGGATGTTGGGACTTCTCATCGATGAGGATATGGACGTCCCCGGCGTGGATCCTGGCCCTCCCAGCGATGCCGGCGGCACATTGACCGATCTGCCCCCGGTCGAGCGGATAATCGGGTTGATCGACACGGCGACGAAAGCCCACGACAAAATGGTCATCGAGGCGTTCCAGCAGTTTGTCTGTCGCTTGCCGGCCAAGGGTTACGGCACGACCGAGTTCGACATGAGCGATCACCGGCGGGATATGCTAATCACCGCCGGAAAAAACGCCATGGCCGACTACTTCCGTACGCAGGAAACTCAGGGTATGAAGGGGCCGGACATTGATGAGATGGACCGAGCCTTTAACCGCGCGGACCGCCTCGCGAAGAAGATCTTGCGCTGATCGCAATTCGGTCAGGCAAACCACGGCCGCATTTACACCGCCGATCGCCGGAGCCGGACGACGGCAAAGGCAACGAGAACCAGCGCCGCCAGCGTGACAGCGGCTCCCAATCCGTAGAGCCACGGGCGGAAGACCCACTCGACCGTATGCTCCCCGGCGGGCACGCAAACGGCTCGCACCGATGTATAGGCCGTCAGCGACTCTGCCCTCTCGCCATCGATCCTCACCTCCCAGCCCGGATACGCGTTCTCCGCCAGCACAAGCAGAGCAGGCGAATCACTATGCGTCGCGATCGCCCAGCGGGTCGGCTCATGGGCAATAACAGTGGCGCTACCGCCGGAGCCGATTCCCGGATCGCACGGCGGCGGGCTGTTCAGAATGGCTACGGTTGCGGGATCAAATCCGGCCTCGTGGATCCGCGTGATCGCGGCGGCATCCTCGGCGATAACCTCCACCTGATGAACCAACCTGGCCAACGGTAACGCCCGTGGCCGGCTATAGACCCAGGCGGCTCCCTGTTGCCCCAACAAAGTCAACCCCTGCTCGCCCTGGATGAACTCATCCAGCGGTCCGCCAGCCAATACATGGGACGCGCCGAGGATATCATAAGCTGTCGAGCGCGGGTCAGGCACCGACGAGGCTAAGGCGATATGGGCCGACGGTTCCAGGGAGTCATAGCCGAAGACGCTCGGCCAGTCGACCTGCATCGCGCCGTTCTGACTGAACAGGGACAGACCCCAAGGCAATACGCGCCCTTCGGCATCGCCCACCAATTGGCGGCCGTCTACCCAGATTGCATCCGGCGCGGTCGGCGCAGTTCGTACCATCTTGTAGGAAAACCACCATGTATCGGCGGAGACGAGCACCACCAGCGCAATGGCGACGAAGGCAAAACGAGCTGTATGGCGAGCGGATGAGCCACGAGGCTGCGAGGCCCCACTGATTGAGCCGGTGGGCGAATTCTCTGTCTGCTCTCCAGTCAGATAAGCCCACAACAGCGCCCCGCCTATCCCCATGACGACCAATGCCAGCGAGTAGCCGCCGATCTGGTGCCAAAGCCGGCCGCTGGTATCGGTGGGATGCACGGACATGAACACCGCGCCCGTAGCCGCCAGGGCAGCGAACAGAGCAATACCCAACACGCCGACCGCAATAGGCCAAAACGGCCGCAGCATGCGCCGGCGTTGATCGGCGGGCATGTCGCGCCAGACGGTCAACGTATGGGCCAGAAGCGCCGATGCGGCAAAGAGATAGAGGAACGCCGCCCGTCCCGGCGCACGCACGAGACGGAACGGCGGCAGGAAGCGATAAGCCAACTCATACAGGACGCCATACTTGCCAAACGCCAACCACAGCCCAAACACGATGAGCAACAAGTAGAACCATGAGAGCCGAGTCGGCCGCCGCAAGGCCAGGAGGACACCCAGCACGGCAACCAGACCCGCGTAGTAGGTCAACTCCTCGAAGGTCGGCACGCTCCAGTAGCCGACTCGCAGCGGTTCGCCGAAGAACTCCGGGACCAGCAGCGTGACCAGATGAGCCGGGGGCAAGGAGTAGTCCGTGGCAAAGGCGTAATCAGCCTCCGCCACTCGTCCCGAAGTGGCGCTGAACTGAAGAAAGGGCACAAGCTGAACGGCCGCCAGGGCCAACCCGACCGCGCCGGCAATGACGGCCGCGCGGATGACCACCAGCCGGGCGTCGCGTCGGGTGATTAGCAAGTAGCCGGCAAAAGCAGCCCAAATGATCCCCACGTACAGGAAGGAAGGGATGTGTCCGGCCAGTATCGACAGGGCAAACGGCACGCCGGCCACGACGGCCGCCGGCCAACTCCGCCGATCAACCGCCCAAGCCAGCGCGGCCAGCATGAGAGGCGTCCAGATGAAGACGGCATAGACAGGCTGATGACCGGCCCATAATCGCCCCGCCAGCAGCCCGCCGAATGCAAACCCAATTCCCGCCAACACGCTTGGCAGCCATCGGCTGCCCATTACGCGAGCGAACACGTACATACCGAAGCCCGCCAGCCAGACGTGGAACATCGTGTAGAAGCTGACGCCCACCCGCACAGGCAGGAGCAGGTTAATCCAATTGACGGGATAGAATGTGCTTTGCTGGGGCTGGGCCAGAAAGGGAAACCCGCCAAAAATGTTCGGCTCCCATAACGGCAATCGACCGGAACGTAACGCATCGCGCACGACCTCCCAATAAATATAGTAATTGCCGATCATGTCATGGCCGACCAGCACCTGCCCCGCCGGAGGGAGCAGAACGGCAGCGAAAAACACGAGGCTAAGCCCCAAAAACAGCAGGGCGGCCGATAAGCCGGGCCGCTCTTCCACAAAGCGCAACAAAGCGTTCATGTCAATCTGCGTTTCATGAACACGGCCACCGTTCGGCCGGGCAACATGTCCTCATTGGTATAATATGAAATGTCGATGCCTTCCACTCGATATCCAACTGCTCGATAGAAGCGAATGGCGGGGACGTTGGTATTCTGCGTCTCGCAAATCAGCGAACGCAACCCGGCTTCCCTGGCCGACGCGGCGAGTTGCTCCATCAACCGGCGGCCGATGCCCTTCCCTCGATACGCCTCGGCCACGTGGAACTCCCATACCCACAGCGTATTGTTCCAGGCTCGCGACTCAGCCAAAGCCACACCAACCAGCAAGCCGTTATCATACGCCCCCAGACAAAACGGGCTGGGGATGAGCGCCTCATAGCTCTCCAGTTCCTCCTCGTCATATGGGAACTGGAAAATCCTCGATTCAGACAGCGGCTCCAGTGTCAGACTAAATACGGCCTCGGCCTCTCTCTCACGGTATTCAACGTGATAAATTTCATTTGTGATATATCCGGAGGCGATCTGCCGAAAACGGGCCGCATCAAACCTTGCCGGTGGGTGAATCTCGATCATTCTCAACTTCCTTGCGTGGATTATGTCAGTATCCGGATGGTCTTCCAAATCAGCGCGCGGCCACGTAATGCGCGCTACCCATCAATTGTGTATCATTATTGGCAGTCGGTGACCTCATGGGGTTCAGCCATTGGATTGTTAGCCGACCCGTAAGATTCAATCCTTATTATGCAGAATAGTGCGCCCGCTTGGCTATTACGGTGCAAACATTCAAGAGCAGGATAGCGGAACATGACAGGAAACAAAAACAACGCCATTTACGTGGTCGGACACGTAAACCCGGATACCGATGCGATCGCCTCGGCGATGGGATACGCCTGGCTGCTACAGGATCAGGGCCAAAACGCCATCGCCGCGCGCGCCGGACACCTGAATCCACAGACAACGTGGGTGCTTAATCACCTCAAGATCGAGCAGCCGATGCTCCTGACAGACGCCTCACCTCGATTTTCGGCTATTTCCCACCGCCTGAACACGGCCGCGCCGGAGCATCCATTGCGCGAAGTGTGGTCCATCGCCAACCGCACCGGCGGTGTCGCGCCGATCGTCGACAGCGAGGGCAAACCTTATGGCCTGGTCACGGTCATGAGCCTGTTCGACTTTCTCAGCCGCACAATCGGCTCCCATCCACGACGCGAGGAAATGCGCATCGGCGAACTGATGGATATGCCGGGCCAGGAGGCCGTCGATCGTACCGTGCCCCAGTTTCTCGCCGGCTCGCGCATCCGCGACGCTCTCAACCGCATCCTGCGCGAGGAGCGGACGGAGTTCTGGGTCGTGGATGAGACCGGCCGTTATGTGGGTATCTGTCGCCATCGTGAGGCGCTCAATCCGCCACGCATGCAACTCGTTCTGGTCGACCACAACGAGCCGGGGCAAGCAATCGGCTCAATCGACGAGGCCGACATCATCGAGATTGTCGATCACCACCGCCTCGGCAACCCATCCACCCGCACGCCGATTCGCTTCACGGTCGACGTCGTCGGCAGTACTTCGACCCTTGTCTCCGAGCGCATCAACGACGCCGGTCTGAGCGCGCCGCCCGAGTTGGCCGGTTTGCTGTTGGCCGGCGTGCTGTCGGATACGCTCAT
>CXWK01014830.1_pt3 | contig 17203 bp, 16 predicted proteins | sample 590851 | NCBI WGS metagenome assembly CXWK01 (sample SAMEA3498364, study PRJEB10139) | wastewater metagenome | biome: wastewater treatment plant; material: activated sludge | place: Denmark | collected 2014-08-01 | reverse complement strand
AACCGCCGCGGATCTGACGTTGGACGGTGAGGGGGAGTCCCCAATCGCCGGAGGCGATGCCCACCCAGGCGAAGACTCCTGCCAGTCCGACTACCGGAGCAGCGACGGCCGACAGCATGGCTGCGCGGCTCCGTGATGTGCCGTTGGGCCATGCTCGCCAGAGTTCGATTACCACTGGGACAACCAGCAGCACGCCGGTCGGTCGAACCACCGAGGCCAAGAGCGAAAGTGCCGCCACCCACTCCCAGCGCTGGTCCAGCAGGGCCAGCAGGGTGGCGGCCACCAGCGTAAGCGCGAGGCCCTCGCTGTAGGGCAGGACCAAGGCCATTGCGGCTGGAAAGAGGCCGGTGAGGATCATCACCCGCAGCGCCAATGACTCATCGCCGGTGACCCGCTTCGTGAGCTCACCGGCGAGGGCTATGCCTGCGAGGGCGGTCAGCCAGGTGACTGCAAACAATGCGAGGAGCGAGCCGAAGATGTGCGAGAGCGGTTCAGCGGCAAGCGGGTAGCCCGGGAAAAACCTGTAGCTTTCGGGAGCGATGTGCCCCCACCCCAGGGTGAGCATTCGCTCGTACCAGAGTGCATCCCAAGCTCTCCAACGCAGGTCCGGCCCGAGGGGTATCGCGGATGGAACGAGTTTGGCCAGGCTGGGCGAAACCATGACGCTGGTGAGCACGATCAGGCGCCCGCCCGCCCATGCGCCAACAACGGTCAACCACCAACGGCCGGGAACGTGGGCTCGCCGACCGCTGACCTGAGTCCCCGACGTTTCGGGAGCGCCCGCAGTTGGTTGCTGGTCGGGTCCACTCATGGATCGAGGCGCACCAGGCTCATGTTTTCGAAGGCGTCCTGGCCGGTGCTGGACAACAGGGTTTCGGTGCGATGACCTTCGGACAAGGCCGCCAAGAACGCAGGACACGCCTCGCGGTGGGTGTCGTAGGTGTCGGAGTATCCCAGCACCACCGGACGACCGTCGGCGAGTGTCCAGACCTTGTCCGCCACCTCGGCGGGATCGGCGGCCTTCACCCGTTGGGCGTAGTCCACCCAGTCGATGAACCTCGGGTCGGAGTCGAGTTCGGGGTAGGACACCAGCTGTTGGCCATCGGGCAGCTCGCGTCCCAACGCCACCGACAACTGGTCCGGGCAGGTCACCACCAACGCGTCGGGGGCCTTGGCTTCGATGACCTGGGCCGCCGTGCCGGAGATGGAGCGGGGTACGTTGATCGACAGGGCGATACCGGCGAGCGAGCCCGCCAGCACGACGGCACCCAGCACTCCTCGAAGTCGGGGCGGGCAGGCGGCCAAGCCCCAGCCGATGAGCACGACGACCAGCGGGTAGATCACTGCGGCGTAGCGGCTGACGAACGTGGCGCCGCTCGCCATGGCAGCGGTGGCGCCGATCAGCAGGGTGCCGAGTGCCAGCGCCAAGGCCCACATGGCCTGCCGCCGCGCTGGTGCTGCCAGGACCAGCCCCCACCGGTCGTCACCGCGGGTACGCCCGACGAGGGCCACCACGATGAGGAAGACGAGCACGTAGGTCATCAGCTGGGGCTCGGCCGACGGTTGACCCGCAAAGTCGATCAAGGTGATGACCACTGCGGTGGTAGGTCGTTCCACCGCACCCCACGGCGTGCCGGTGCGCTCGGCCTGGAACAGCAGGGTGGGCACCCACGGANNGGTGGGCACCCACGGAAGAAAGCTCAGGCCGGCCAACCCGAGGGCACCTCCGGTGAGGAGCAGTTCCCGGTTGGCGTTGGGTAGGGCCCGGTTCAGCCACCGACGCAACACGGTCGCAGCACCAACGGCGGCCAGCAACCACATCGCCCAGTAGTGGGTCCACAGCAAGACGCTCGCAATCACGGCGAGGGCGGCGGCGTCCGGCCATCGTGGTTCCGACCAGAGCCGACCGAGGAACCACCAACCGGCCAACACCAGCACCATGACCAGCACGTACATGCGTGTCTCGGTGCTGTAGCGGACTCCGTAGGGCAGGATCGCCCACACGGCCACGGCCCACAGCGCTGCCCGGGTTCCGCCCGCCCGGCGCGCCACCAGCCAGGTCAGGGGAAAACCGGCCAACGAGATGATGATCGAGAGGGCACGCACCGCGAAGGTGGAGGTGCCCATCGTGCCGGTCCAAACGTGCAACAGGGCGTAGTACAGGGGCGGGTGGCCATCCTGTTTGAGGTAGGCCTTCAGCTCGCCGAAGGGAACCCGGGCGATGTTGACCGAGAGGGCCTCGTCCAACCACAGCGGGCCACGCGGCCAGAAGCGCAGCGCAAGGCCGAGGATGATCGCGGCGCCGGCGACGGCCGGCTCCCAACGAGACAGCTCGGTCACGGGGCTGTGCTTGTTGGTGGACGGTTCGCCCGATGTCCGGACGTCGGCGCTGGCTTCGTTCATGGTCGCAGGTCCTCCGTGAGGTCTTCGTCACGGCCCGAGGCGGCCAGGCCGGTCCAGGAGCGCACCGACTTCGCCAGGCGCAGGCCTTTCAGGGCGGTGCGCCTGGGCGCGCTGTGGGTCCAAGGGGTGATCAGGCCGTCCGGGACTCGCAGGTCGACCATCGACCGTTCCAGCTCGTGCCAGCGGCGGGCCTTTTCGAAAGCGGTGGCCGCCGCGGCGCCAGGATCGCTCGGCGCAGCCTGCGGGAGCCCTTCGAAGAGTCCGCCCGGGCGATAGTGCTCGGGGTAGAAGTTCTCAAAGTCGTAACGGGGTGCCCGGTAGTCGCGGCTCCACTCCCAGGGAAATTGGGGCCAGCACAGGGTGTGATGCGGTTCGGCGTCGTGATAATCCGCGGGATGCACATGTCGGCCCCAGTTCAGCGGGAGGGACCATTCGTCCACCTGCCAGCCCATCGGGCTTCCGGCCTCGGCCGTGGCCGCGGACAACCGGCCCCATGCGTCGAACGCCTCAATCCAGTGATCGCGAACCATCATCTGTGGCAGGTGCGAGCCATACCCCAGGTGGGGGCAATCCCACTGGGCCAGCGCCAACCAGGTGTTCAGCTGGGTGCCGTCGTAACTGGTGTTGAGGCGGCGCCAACGGGCCAGGTCGTGGCTGACGTAGTTGCGGAGCCTGCCCGATCGCTGCCAGAAGTCGGGTGGGATGGCACCCAGCGGGCGGTAGTCGTCGTCGGAGAGCAGAAACTTCTCGGCCACCGGACCGCGGCGGATGGCCAGGTCGCGGAGCATGGTGTTGCGGCCGCCATGGTCGGCCGCCTTCGCGCTCCGACGTTCCGCCACCGAGAGCAACTCGGACTCGATCAGATCGGTGACCCCGCTGACCCCGCTGACCCCGCTGAGCCCGGTGGCGGTGGGCGTGATGACGAGCACGTCCAACGCTTCGCTCACTGCGTGACGAAGCGCTTCAACCGTGACCGCCAGCACGTCGGGCCGGTTCGAGAGATAGATGACCTGCACGTCAGGACGGCTTTTCGGAGGTTGGAGTCATCGAGGTCGTGCCGAGAAACGCGTACAAACCAACCTCGTTTGTGAATGAGAGGGAATGGAGGTGAACCAGCCGGGTGGGGACGGCGATGTTACCGGGTGAGGAGGTCGGCCAGTTCGTCGCGGGCATCCTCCCAGGTTGGCAGCGTGAGCGCTGCCGCGCGGGCCTCCTCCCGTCGTCGAGCCAGATAGTGAGGATCGTCGAGATGGCGAACCAGCGCCTCCGCCCAGGTGGCGGGGTCGTCGCCGGGCAATCGGAGGGGGGCGTCATCGCCCACCTCCGCCAGTGCTCCGCCGTTGGTGGTGACCACGGGGGTGCCGAGCGCCAGAGCTTCAAGCACCGGCAGGCCAAAGCCCTCCGTGTGGCTGGGCATGGCTGCCACAGTGGCCAGTCGCAGCATGTTTCGCATGGCGGGATCGTCGGAGTGGGCAAACCAGAACAGTTGCCGATTGAGCAATGGGTGGGTCTCGATGCGTTTGACGAGTGTGCCGGTGTTCCACCCGATCCGACCCACCAACACCAGACCCAACCCGGGGGAGCGCGTTGACCAGCGGTCGAAGGCGTCCAACAGCAGGGCATGGTTCTTGCGGGGTTCCAGGGTGGCGACGCAGATCACGTAGCCGTCCAACGGCAGCCCCTCCAGCTAGGGTGGGAGGGGCGATGGTGAGGCTGCCGCGGGGGAGGCCGCCCCTGGGGACGCCACCTCTACGGCTTGCCATTCGCCGCTGAGGTGCACCACGCCTGCCACCTCAGGGTCGGTCACGCCCAGCGAACGACGACGGTCGAGGGCGCGTCGGAGCGTCCAGTCCGAATTCCCCACGATGAGCTGGTCCGAGCGCAGATGCGCGTCGGCCCATGGCGGAAACAGCGCCCGGGTGCCCCGGTCGGACCAATCCGGGTGCTCAATCGGGAACAGGTCGTGAAACAGGGTGGCCGTGCGGACGCCGCGGTCGATGAGGTCGGGGAGCAGATCGGTGCGAATCAGCGGGTTGTGCCAGGCGGCGTCAAGGTCCAGAAAGGTGCCGGAATCGATCTGTGTCGAACGGTCACGATGCTCGGCGTAGGGGTGCTCGCCCTGACGTTTGGCCTGAGCGGCCGCGTTGAGTCGTCGAATGGCAGGATGGTCCGCCGCCCGTCTGGCCGCCGGCCGCACCCGCTGCGGCAGCCGGTCGACCCTGCGCGTGGGCGGCGGGGCCGCAGCGGCAAATCGCTCCTGTTCGGCGGCGTTGAGCTGGAGGAAGGCGCCGCACGGTTCGCACCAGCGAACAAGGCGCAGTTCGAGGCGCTCGTCGCCTGCGGCCAGTGGGGCAAGCAGGTTTTTGGCGGCCCGCTGCACTCCGGTGGTGCCGGTTCCCTCCACGGTGTTGGTGACGTCGGCCCACACGATGGGCCTCATCGTTGGGCCTCAGCCGCGCGGTCGGCAGTGGGAGCGCCTGGCCCGGTGCTCGCTGTCCGGGCCAGAGCGAGCGCCACTTCGGCGGCGCGTCGGCCAAGGAGCCCCCAGTCCAAGTGCGATTCGGCGTAGGCGCGTGCCGCTCGAGCGCGTTGGGTGACCCGTGGATCAACCGCGATGGCGTCGAGCGCCTCACCCAGCCCATCGGTTGGTGCCAGCAGGACGAAACGGCGGGGATCCTCGATACCGCGGGCCCCCACAGTGGAGGAGATCACCGGGACCCCGGCGGCGAAGTAGTCGACGAGTTTCAGGTTCGAGCCCGATCCTTCGTCGATCGGGTTGAGCGCCACGTCCGCCCCCGCCAGAAATTCGGCCAGTTGGTCGTCATCGACGCGCCCCAGGGTGGCAACGTGCCTGGGTAGCCGCCCACTGAGCATGTCGGAATGACGGCCGATCAGGGCCACCGCCAGATCGTCTCGATGCCTGACAGCGTCGATGATGTGCCGGGCGGCGGCCACGTTGGGGGGGTGGCCCGACCCGACGAAGACCGCCAGCCGCTTTCGGTCTCCCAGACCCAGTTTGGCGAGCAGGCGGATGCGGTTGGCCTCCCGTTCCGCACCCTCGGCGAAAGGGGTCCCCGCGACCGTTGCGCCATTCTCAATCAGCGTGAGCCGGTCGGGCTCCACGCCATCGAGGCTGACAAACAGCTCGGCATCCTCCGAGGTGGTCGTCAGGATCTCCGAGGCAAGGGCCACGGCCACCCGTTCGGTCTCGGCGGCGGCACGTGCGAGCCACCGGCCTCCTCGGGTAGCGCCCAACAGGGCGCCCTTGAGCGTGGATTCGTGGTTGTGGGCGTCATAGATCACCGGTAGTCCCTCGGGAGCGAGGGCTGACAACGCAGTGGCCAGATAGGGCTGTACCAGCACCGCCAGGGATGCGTTGGGGAGGTCGCGGCCTGCGGCCTCGGCAAATGCCGGCGTGGCGGACCACAGCAGTGAGGCGGCAACGTCGGTGATGGCGTGGGTCGTGGACACCAGTCGCATGCGATGTTCCGCAGCGCTCTGGCGAGGGGAGATCAGCACCGTCTCCTCGTCCATCCCGGGCGTCACCCGTCGAGTCCCGGCGAGGTCCGGGTCGGTGGTCAGCGACAGCACCTTCACCCGGGCGCCGGCCTCCGCCACGCCGGACAACAGGTGGAATGCCCGCAGTTCCCCTCCTTGACGGTGGGGCCACACCGGGTAGGAGCTGAGGGCCACGACCAACGGTTGGCTCCGGTCCCGGCGTCCTGGCGGCTGCGGGGGGTCGAGGAGGGCGCGCACTGCGGTTTCCCAGCTCAGCTTTGCTGCGCCGTGTCGCGCCGACTCGCCCAGGGATTGGGCCGCGCCGTCGGTGGCGGCGACCACATCGAGTGCCTCGGCCAGGTCCTTTGCCGTAGGCGGTACGACGACGCCGTTGGGCGGCTTGGTCAACGATCCGGTCCCCATTGCTGTACCCGAAGATGATGTGGTCAACAGTTCCAGCGCGCCCCCGGCGTCGCTGGTTGCCACCAACCCCCGACCTGCGGTGAGCGCCTCCAACGCCACCAGGCCGTAGTCCTCGCGGTCGGCGGTAAAGCACACCACATCGGCCCAGCGGTAGGCGTCGGACAGTTCCTCGTCGGTCGCGGCTCCGGTCAGCTCGCAGCGGTCGTCGCCGTCGCACAGCTCGGAAAGTCGGTCGGCGTCCGGGCCTGAGCCCACCACCCGCAACTGCGCGGGCCGCTTCATGGCCCGTATGGCTCCGATGGTTAGATCGTGTCGTTTGGCCTGCTCCAGGCGGCCGACGCTGAGCACCTTCAACGGATCGGACGTTCGTCGCTCGGGCAGGGCGACCGTGCTGAGCGTTTTCGCCCACCGGGTGTCCAGCGGGGGGTGAACCACCTGCGGCGTCACCCCGGCTGGAAACCAGTTCGGGCGCTGGGCCACAGCTTCTGAGATGGCGGCGTGTGAGCGAACCCTCGTGGCTGCGAGCAGCCCGTGATCGAGACGTTGCACCAGCATCCGTGCCAACGGTGATGGGATTGCCAGGTCGGGGTGTTCGGCCCCGAGTCGTTCGGCGGCGCGCCCGATGAGGTTGGTGGCCTCGTCGATGATCGGTCCTGCGGCNNTCGCACCGTTGCTCAACCGTCCGGGCAGTTCAAGCGCCGCCTGCAGGTCCGGGTCCAGGGGTCTGGGGAGCCGGTCCGGTAGCCCGGCCGGATAGCGGTCGTACAGCCCACGGAGCGGGTGCAGCATCCAGACCCGATGGTTGGGATGATCGATCGCCCACGCCGGGTACTTGCCGGTGACGACCTGATCGAAGTGTGAGAGATCCCATTCGGCAAAGGCTGCATAACCCTTCAACAATTGGGTGAGCGTTCGCTCCCTGATCGGCGCCTTCAAAAGTTCGACGGACACCCCCTGTCGGCGAAGTTCTGCCGTCAAGCCGTTCCAGAGTCGCTCGGCCCCTCCCTCGCGAAATGGAACAGGGCTGGGGGCCACCAAGGCAATCTTGCTCATGAACGAGGCCATTCGTCTGGCTTCAATTGATTGAACATGGTGGACAATTGAGTGGTGGGGGACTTACACTGATCGACGGGTGATTGACCGGCGGGTCGGGCGTCAGCCGAGAGTGACCGAGGAGCGATGCGTGCTGATTGAAGATGGGATATCTCTTTCGGTGCCGTGGCAAATCCAACGCACTCCCGTACCGTGTGGTCCAAGTAGGCCTCAATGGAGCCTGCCTGGTGTCGTGCCTCGATTCGTGCCGCCGCTCGACGAAGTCCTCGAAGGGCGCCAGCCCACCCGGACTTCCCGGTGGTGGCTTGATGACGGAAGCGTTTCAGTGCATTCATGCAGTCTGAATCCTACGGGCCACAGCCTTCCCAATCGACCACTCCGGTCGTCCCGGGCACCTCACCCACTCCAAAACACATCACAACAACAATTCAGGGGAGTTCAACCATGACTCAGGCAACCGAGGCGCCCACCACCGGACGTGCAGCAAACCGGGTACGCAAGCGCCAGGAGTACATCGACACCGCCATCCGCATCGTCTTGAACGGGGGGTTGGAAGCGCTCACCATGCAGGCGCTGGCCCGTGAGATGGGCGCAGCGGTTGGCACGGCGTATACGTACTTCGCGTCCAAGTCGGCCCTGGTGGCCGAGTTGCAGGTTTTGGCCATCGGTCGTTTGACCACCACCTTCAACGATGCCGCCCCCCGCTGGCAGGCCGAGATGGGCCGTCTCGACGCCAAGGGAAAGGCCGAGGCTGGACTGACGCTGCTGGTTGAATTTGCCGTTCGGGTGCCCAAGGCACTTCGGGACGACTTCTTTCTCCAGCAGTTGTTGCTGACCGATGGCGGTCGTTCGATCATGGCTGAGGATCAGGCCACCGTGTTGGAGGCCGCCGACTCGTGGATGAAGATCATCGATGAGCGGCTCAGTGAGGCTGTCGACGCCGGCGTGCTCGACAAGGCCAACAAGGCGCAGCGGGCCTCGAAGTTTGCTGCCACGTTGAACGGTGCATCCTTGTTCAACAACCTGCCCGAGGGCACGGTCAAGGATCTCGACGGGTTTACCCGCTCGCTGATGGTCGACCTTCTCTCGGCGTGGGGTGGCGACGCCAAGCGGCTCACCCGCAGTGCTGCCAAGGCGGCGGCAGCGGCCGATAAATCCAAGTTGGCGGCCCCGGCGCTGGCCTAACTCGGCGCCGTCAATCGGGCGGTGGCACGCCCGAGGGCGGGTTTCGCCTCCAGAAGACAGCACAGGGGGCCCGGCTTTTGTGAGCGGGTCCCCTTGTTGTCCCGGCCGGTACTTTGCCCATGCGAGTCGCTCCCCGTTAGAGTTGTCCGCTGTTCTGCGTGCCGTTGCGTGCTCGGTCCCTTTGGGCCGACTGCTCCTTGATCGGTGCGTCCCGTGAGGGGCGGACTGCCGTAGCCCACCCGCTCCCGAACTGCCGCCTCGTGCGAACAGTCGCCCCCATCTCCATCGACCCAGAAACCCAGAAGAGGTCCTCAGTGCCCACCATTCAACAGTTGGTCCGAAATGGCCGTACCTCCAAGCGCAACAAGAACTCCACTCCTGCGCTGAAGGGCGCACCACAGCGCCGCGGCGTCTGCACCCGCGTGTACACGGTCACCCCGAAGAAGCCGAACTCCGCCCTGCGTAAGGTGGCTCGCGTCCGCTTGTCGTCCGGCATGGAGGTCACCGCCTACATCCCGGGTGAGGGTCACAACCTTCAGGAGCACAGCATCGTTCTGGTGCGAGGAGGACGGGTCCGCGACCTGCCCGGCGTTCGCTACAAGATCATCCGAGGCACCCTGGACACCGCCGGCGTGCGCGATCGCCGCCAGGCCCGAAGCCGCTACGGCGCCAAGAAGGAGAGCTGAGATGCCTCGCAAGGGTCCGGCCACTCGCCGCGAACTGTCCCCAGATCCAATTTACGACTCGGTGCTCGTCACCCAGTTCGTCAACAAGGTGCTTCGCCAGGGCAAGCGTTCCTTGGCCGAGCGGGTCGTGTACGACGCACTCACCTTGATCGAGGAGCGCACCGGCGCCGAGCCCATCGCAACGCTGAAGCGGGCGATTGAAAACGTAAAGCCGGCGCTCGAGGTTCGCAGCCGCCGTGTCGGTGGTGCCACCTATCAGGTGCCGGTCGAGGTCAGCCCCCGTCGGTCAAACACGTTGGCCATTCGTTGGCTGGTGGGTTACGCCCGTCAGCGACGTGAGCGCTCGATGGCCGATCGCCTGGCCAATGAACTGCTGGATGCATCCAACGGCATCGGGGCGTCGGTGAAGCGCCGCGACGACCTGCACAAGATGGCCGAGTCCAACAAGGCCTTCGCCCACTACCGCTGGTAGGCCCTTTCCGGCCGGTTACAGCAACCACTTCGTCGGCGGCTCGGGCACCTGCCCGGGCCTCGCCGTCTCTCCCCGCTCCCTACCTTCCCCACACGTCGACGCACGAACCGAGTGAGATCATGTCGAACCTTCCCCTCGAACGAACCCGCAACATCGGCATCATGGCCCACATCGATGCCGGCAAGACCACCACAACCGAGCGGATCCTCTTCTACACCGGCAAGAGCTACAAGATCGGTGAAGTGCACGACGGCGCCGCCACGATGGACTGGATGGTCCAGGAGCAGGAGCGCGGCATCACCATCACGTCGGCGGCCACGACGGCGCACTGGACCGACACGGTCAACGGCGTTGAGCATCGGGTGCAGATCATCGATACTCCTGGCCACGTCGACTTCACCGTCGAGGTGGAGCGTTCGTTGCGAGTGCTCGACGGCGCGGTCGCAGTGTTCGACGGGGTCGCCGGGGTGGAGCCCCAGACCGAGACCGTGTGGCGCCAGGCCGACAAGTACCACGTGCCGCGCATGTGCTTCATCAACAAGATGGACCGCACCGGCGCTGACTTCTTCGGCGCGTTGGCATCAATCAAGGATCGCCTCAACGCCAAGGTGGCCGTCATCCAGCTGCCCATCGGTGCGGAGGCCGAGTACGCGGGCATCGTCGACCTGGTCACCATGAAGGCCTGGGTCTGGGACGGCGAAGAACTTGGGGCCGCCTGGACGGTGACCGACATTCCCGAGAACCTCGTCGAGCAAGCCGACGAGTACCGCCAGGAACTGATCGACGTCTTGTCGGAATCCGACGAGACGGTGATGGAGAAGTTCATCAACGAGGAGGAGCTGACCCCCGAGGAGATTCGCTCCGCCCTTCGCTATGCCACCCTGCATCACGGGGTCGTGCCCGTGCTCAACGGCACTGCCTTCAAGAACAAGGGTGTGCAGCCGCTGCTCGACGCGGTGTGCTTCTACATGCCAAGCCCGCTGGACCTGCCCCCGGTGGACGGCACCGACCGCAAGGGCGAGCCCACCAGCCGCGCCCCGAAAGAGGACGAGCCCTTCAGCGCACTGGCGTTCAAGATCATGACCGCCGATCACGTCGGCAAGCTGACCTACTTCCGGGTGTACTCCGGCAAGCTCACCAAGGGCGACCAGGTGCTGAACACGCGCAGTGGCAACAAGGAACGCATGGGTCGCCTCCTTGAGATGCACGCCAAGGAGCAGATCGAGCAGGATTGGGTGGGCGCAGGCGACATCGTGGCCGCCATCGGTTTGAAGGACACCCGCACCGGCGACTCGCTGTGCGACCCGTCAGCGTTCATCCAACTCGAGTCACTCGAGTTCCCCGACCCGGTGATTCACGTCGCCGTGGAGCCCAAGACCAAGGCCGACCAGGACAAGATGTCCAAGGCGCTGGTCTCGCTGGCGGAAGAGGATCCCACCTTCCAGGTGCGCACTGACGAGGAGACGGCCGAGACGATCATCGCCGGAATGGGCGAACTGCACCTTGAGGTCATCGTCGACCGCATGCTCCGTGAGTTCCACGTGGACGCCACGGTGGGCAAGCCGCAGGTGGCCTACCGGGAGACGTTGACCCAGGAGGTCATCAAGCACACCTACCTGCACAAGAAGCAGACCGGTGGCTCTGGCCAGTACGCCAAGATCGTCATCAACGTGATCCCCACGGGTCCCGGCGGCGGTTTCAGTTTCGACGACAACATCACGGGCGGGCGCATCCCCAAGGAGTACATCCCGTCGGTCGGTCACGGCGTGCAAGAGGCCCTGACGTCCGGTGTGCTCGCAGGGTTCCCCATGGTCGACGTCAAGGTCGAGTTGACCGACGGCGACTATCACGACGTTGACTCCTCCGAGATGGCGTTCAAGATTGCGGGCACGATGGCGTTCAAGGAGGCAGCGCGCAAGGCCAAGCCGACGCTGCTCGAGCCGATCATGGATGTCGAGGTGGTCACACCCGACGATTACATGGGCGATGTCATCGGCGACCTCAACAGCCGTCGCGGCAAGGTCGGCAAGATGGAACAGCGCGGCGCCAATCAGGTGATTGATGCCCAGGTGCCGCTGTCGGAGATGTTTGGATACTCCACCGACCTTCGGTCGAAGACCCAGGGGCGAGCCAACTACACCATGCATTTCGCCAGCTATCAGCCCACCCCGAAGACCGTGCAGGACGAGATCGTCGCTCGTGTCACCGGGCGCTGAGCCCACCCACAATCACCCCCACCACAATCACCCCCACCTGACAAGGAGCAACACTCATGGCCAAGGAGAAGTTCGAGCGGAACAAGCCTCATATGAATGTGGGGACGATGGGTCATATTGACCATGGTAAGACGACGTTGACTGCGGCGATTTCGAAGACGTTGGCTGATCGGGTGGAGGGGAACGAGGCGACTGCGTACGACAATATTGATAAGGCTCCGGAGGAGCGTGAGCGTGGGATCACGATCAATGTGTCGCATGTGGAGTATTTGACTGAGAATCGGCATTATGCGCATGTGGATATGCCTGGTCACGCGGATTATATTAAGAACATGATTACGGGTGCGGCGCAGGTGGATGGCGCGATTTTGGTGGTGTCGGCGGCTGATGGTCCGATGCCGCAGACTCGTGAGCATGTGTTGTTGGCTCGTCAGGTGGGTGTTCCGTCGATTGTTGTGGCGTTGAACAAGGTTGACATGGTTGATGATGAGGAGTTGTTGGAGTTGGTGGAGCTTGAGGTTCGTGAGCTTCTGAGCGAGTTTGAGTTCCCGGGTGATGATATTCCGGTGGTGCCGGTGTCGGCGTTGAAGGCGCTTGAGGGTGATGAGGCTGCTCAGGATCAGGTGATGGAGTTGATGGCGCAGGTGGATGCGTATATTCCGCAGCCTGAGCGTGATTTGGATCGTCCGTTTTTGATGCCGATTGAGGATGTGTTCTCGATTACTGGTCGTGGGACGGTGGTGACGGGGAAGATTGAGCAGGGTGCTGTTCATACTGGTGATGCGATTGAGATTGTTGGTTTGAAGCCGACGCAGAAGACGACGTGTACGGGTGTGGAGATGTTCCGTAAGTTGTTGGATGAGGGTCAGGCTGGGGACAATATTGGTGCGTTGTTGCGTGGTGTGGAGAAGGATGAGGTGCAGCGTGGGCAGGTGTTGGCTGCTCCGGGGTCGATTACTCCGCATACGGATTTTGAGGGTCAGGTGTATGTGTTGACCAAGGATGAGGGTGGTCGGCATAAGCCGTTTTTCTCGGCGTATTCGCCGCAGTTTTATTTCCGGACGACGGATGTGACGGGGACGGTGACGTTGCCGGCGGATAAGGAGATGGTGATGCCTGGGGATAACACGTCGATGACGGTGGAGTTGATTGCGCCGATCGCGATGGAAGAGGGTTTGCGGTTCGCGATTCGTGAGGGTGGTCGTACGGTTGGTGCGGGCCGAGTCACCAAGATCATCAAGTGAGGGTTGGTTATGGCATCTGACAAGCGCATCAAGGCGACGATGGAATGCACCGAGTGCAAGCGTCGCAACTACACCACGGTGAAGTCCAAGGTGAACACCCGGGAACGCTTGGAACTCTCCAAGTTCTGCCCGTGGGACCGCAAGCACACCGTGCACCGCGAGACTCGCTGACCCCAGCGTCGGCTGTATGACCGAGAATGTACCCATGGCCGGACGCCCAGCGTCCCGCCATTGCGCGTCCCGGATTCAGCCGCTGCGTAACGTTGACGGGGCCGTCTCGGTCGAACCCACATCGACCCCACCCGACCTCTACTCAACAGTGCCGCCGCTGGCACGCATTCTGAACGCCGTGCCCGACGGCCCGGCGGGCGACAAACAGATGTCGGCATGGGTCGAGGCGGCACAAGCCGGGGACCGCGAAGCCTTCCAATCGCTGGTGGCCGCCACCTACCGGGATGTATTCACCCTTGCGTTGCGCCTGTGCAGGTCGGAGGACGATGCCCTCGATGTCGCACAGGAGGCCTACCTGCGCGGGTACCGCAGCATCGGCAAGTTTCGGGGCGACGCCAAGTTTTCCACCTGGATGTACCGCATCACGGCCAACTGTGCATCGACCCACCTGAAGAAGCGTTCCCGGCATCGCCACGATGCCCTGGACGATCAGCCGGAACCAACGGACGCCGAGCCCAGCCGCGATCCGGTTGGCAGGGCGGAGAGCACCGAACTGCGGGCCCGTCTGGACGAGGCGCTGGGCACGTTGGCGCCCAAGCTCCGGGCGGTGGTGGTTTTGCGCGATATCTACGACCTGACCCACGAGGACATCGCCGATCAGCTCGGCATTTCGGTCTCGGCGTCCAAGGTGCGGCTACACCGAGCCCGACATCAGCTGCGCGACCAGCTGTTGCCCGACATTGTGGTGGGCAGCCGTGATCTGTGAGGACATCGCCGATTCGTTGCCGCAGGCGGTGGATGGCACCGACGGACTGAAGGCGGCGCATCGCGCCCATGTGGAGACGTGCCTTCGGTGTCAAGCAGAACTGGTGCAGTATCGGAAGCTGCTCCGGGCCATGCACTCGTTGCGAACCGAGGTGATTGAGCCGGCGCCGGGTGCATTGCCAGAACTGCTGGCCGCTGTCGGTGAGGTTGGCGAACACCAGGCCATTCGGTCGTTGATCAACCGCCGCCGGGTGGCCTACGTCGGGGGAATCGTTGCAGCTACGGCCGCCGGCGTCACAGGGGGCGTGTTGATCGCCGCTCGGTCGCGCCGGTCGCGGCCCGCAGCGGCCTCGGCCTGAACCTGTCCTCCCACGCTGAATGGTGCTGCCGGCTGGCGGATCGAGCATTCAGCTTCCGGTCGGGTAGCCGCCTCCGGTAGGCTTGCGGGTTCACCAACACCTTCGGGTGTTGCGAAGGGCAGTAGCTCAATTGGCAGAGCACCGGTCTCCAAAACCGAAGGTTGAGAGTTCAAATCTCTCCTGCCCTGCAAGTCAAGTTCCCTACGGGCGTCATGGCTGGTTGTGGTGACCTCAATGTTCTCTCCCTGGTCCCACCCAGCGCCGTAGCGCCACCACACGACTCCGGGCGTGACGGTGAGTGCCCGGTGCCCGGCCGGAATCGCGACGGCGGTGGCGACCTGCGGGTAGTCGCCGTCCCTCACCGACTGGATCAGCTGAGCAGTGTCCATGGGCGCAGAGTAACGGGAGGTAGTGACGCTCAGGGCGTGCCGGTGATGGTGCGCACCACCGCCGCCCGTCGAGCGTCGGCCGGGATGAACAGCTCGGGCCAGTCCGGCAGCTCGATGTGGTTCCGCCACCGGGTGAGGTCCAGGTCCCATGCGGTCCGCCCGCGTCGTGATGCGAGGTGCTCGGCTTGAGAGATCGCCCGTGCGGTCTCAGCAACGGACCATCCGTTGAGTTCCATGATCCTCAAGACGATGTCGTCCTCCAGCCCTTCACGGCGTGCGTAGCCGACGTGCTGGGTGAGGTGGCAGGTGCGGCACAAAGGGACGGCGGCGGTGAGCACCTGGCGCTTGGTGGCCACGTCGAACGCCCACATCTCGTGGGTTTCCCAGGTCCGCCACCTACGGGCGATCGTCACCTCGCCACACCATGCGCACGACCCTCCAGTCGTTCGTCCCGCTGCACGCCGGAGGCGTTGCCAACCGTCCGGCTCGATGACCGTCCGCAAGGAAGAACCGTAGGTGGAGCGGGGGAGCATCGAAGGCTGGATCGCCACGTGGATCAGTGGCCGTTCGAGCTGTAGTGCCAGGATTCCTGAGGCCAGTTCGTGAGTCCGAAACGTTTGCTGTTCGCGAGCAGCCACCGCGAGCACTGGTCGCCGAGTCGGACCGTTCCGTCTCCGCAGGTGAAGTCGATCGCCAGCCCGCGTTCGTGCATCGACGTTCCGGGCTTGGCGGTCGGTGGGCGGCAGGCGCTGGACGCCCTTTCGTAGATGTCGTAGTTCGAGGAACCACAGTTGTTGCGCCGGGTTCTGATCTGACCTTGGGGGTCGCGGTATCCACCTCCTCCGAGCGGCAGGCCCGCTGCGTGGGCAGCTGCGACTAGTCCGGCGACATGGGGTGCGAGGCAGCGGTGGACTGTGGTGGTACCGCGCCGGTGTCGGACTGGGGCGGTCTGGCTTGCGGGGACCGCTCCTGAGACGGCCGCACACGCTCTGGGGCCGCCTGGGTTGGCGGCGCCGCCTTCACCGGCAGGTCCAGGGATGCAGGTGCCTGCTTCGGTGCCGAGCTTGGTGAGGAGCGTGGCCGCTTCGCTCGCTGTTGCCATGAACTGCTGGTGGCGGCCCTTGTTGAAGGTGACCCACGGCTTCCACGATCCGCCGGACTCGCTCCACACCGCGTAAGCCATCTTGGCGTTGTCCCACGGGTTGCCCCAGTCACCCATCGCCATCTTGTCCGGGTGGTAGTGCCCGTTGATTTGCCACAGGCCGTAGTCGACGCTGCGATGGGAGTCGGTGTTCTGGTTGGTGAGGTGAGGTCGATGGCTGCTCTCAGCCGAAGCGATAGCGACGGCGAGAATGAGGTCGTCGCCGGTGAACCCTGCTGCAGCAGCGACTTGGGCTACATGCACGGGATTGAGCGTGTCCGGCCACGGTCCCACAGCAGGAAGGCCCTGACCTGGCGGCAAGACGCATGACGCGCCGCCAGCTGATGCTGAAGCCGTCTGTTGCTGGTGCGAGTACCCCATCCCCATCATCGCTCCACCGCCAAGAATGATCGCGGAGACCAGGGCTGCGAGGATCTTCATTGCCCATCGACTATCCCCACGCAGTGGGATTGGGCATTCTGCGGGCCGATTGCACCGTCACGGGAACTGCCGACGACGGGGCGAGGTTGCGCTGGGTACCATGCTGGGCGTGCCACTGTTACCAGGGCACATTGGCGGGCCCACCCAGCCCGTGGGGCCCCTGTCGGCGCTGAGTTCCGCCCGGCGCAATCAACGGCAGGGGCCTCGTCCCCGCCAGCCAGCCGTCGGTACTTCGATGAGTAGGGCCGGAGAAAGGGAGGGGACTAGCGCCCGGCGGCCGACCCCACCCCGGGTGGCTCGCGTGAGCAGCCACTCGGACGACCAGTGATACCGACGTGCTCGTCCGAACTACCCTCGCAGGAAGGTTCCCGAGGGGTTGGAGATGCTGGGTGACGACGTTCCGGCAGTTGTTGGATCAGTTCGACCGGTCCGCTGCGACGTTGCCCGCGAAGGGCCGCCGGTTTGAGCGGTTCTGTCGGGAGTATTTCCGGTCGGATCCGTTGTGGTCTGACCGATTCGATGAGGTGTGGGAGTGGTCGGATTGGCCTGGCCGGGACAACGCTCCTGATACGGGGGTTGACCTTGTTGCGAGGGAACGGGGCACGGGTGACCTCGTAGCGATCCAGTGCAAGTTCTATTCACCGACGGCGTCGTTGGACTGGCGGCAGGTATCGACGTTCGCGGGGATGATGTGATACCCGGACTTCGCTTCGGGAATGATCGTGTCGACCGCCGGGCGCGAGTCGGCGAACGTTCA
>CXWK01025899.1_pt1 | contig 17210 bp, 12 predicted proteins | sample 590851 | NCBI WGS metagenome assembly CXWK01 (sample SAMEA3498364, study PRJEB10139) | wastewater metagenome | biome: wastewater treatment plant; material: activated sludge | place: Denmark | collected 2014-08-01 | reverse complement strand
CCAGAATTGTATGCTCTGCTTGTTGTGAATGTTGTTAAGGTTTTCAAATAACTTTATAAAAACATCCTGCACAATATCATCAGCACGCATTTTATCGTTAAGCATTTTTAATGCGTAATTGTAAATCCGCTTCTTATACTTATTAAAGAGTATTGTAAACTCGATTATTTGATTTTCTTTCTGCTGCAACATCGATTTTTGTTTCTTATCTAAAAGATGATAAAAAAGGGCAAATGTTTCCGCATCTACACAATATTTTTGGAATAATCTTTGTATCTAATACGCATTGAATGAAATTTAATCCAACTGGGCGCCTTTTTTTAAGCTTTATTTATCTAATATGATACGTTTGTATCAATTGGATAATTACGCTAAAAAGTTTTCTACAGGTAATTTTTACTTTAAGGCAATTAAATTCTATATTTACAGTTGAAATTGAGCATAATTTCTAAATAACTATTCCATAACAATAAAAGGACTAACAATCATGCGTAAATTACTACTTATTCTTATGTTAGTGTTCACATCTGTAATCTATTTTTCCTGCGATACAGCAGAAAATCCTGAAGATCAGAATACAGATATACCTGCTGATCCAACAGGAGTAACTGTTCCAACTCCTACAAAAAACAATGTTTTACCTTCTGCTTCTTTTACAACAGCAGGCAGCAGAGTAAAATTAAACTTGCTTGGATTGATCGATCCAACTACAAACCTACCTTTAACTTTAAGTTATGATGCTAGCAACCCGCAAGCTTCTAACATATTTGTTGAAGAAGATGGCGTAGTTCAAGGATTAAAAGTATCAAAAGTTGGAACAGGTAATGTTCTTACAGCAGATATAGTTTTTTGCGTAGATAACTCTGGCAGTATGGGGCAGGAAGCAGATTCTGTTGCTGCAAGTATAATTGAGTTTGCAAATTACTTACAGAGCAGCGGCCTGGATGTAAAATTTGCTATTGTTGGTTATGATAGTTACCCAAATGGCGGCATCAATTTTACAAATGCTCAAACACTTAGTTCATATTTAAATAGAGAAACAGGTACTTACAGAACATATTATTTTGCCGGATCTGATAGTGCTGCATTAACCACAAGAGCATATAGTTTTGGTTATGCTGGCGGCGAAAACGGCGTTATAGCTGCAATCTTTGCTGACAGCGTTTATTCCTGGAGAGCTGGTGCACAAAGAGTATTTATAAACTTTACTGATGAACCAACTCAAAATAGTGATGGTATTACATGGACAAATGCAATGGGCTGCAGTTTATTAGGTGGAAAAGCAACTGTACATACAGTGTTCAGTCAAGATTCTACTTACTGGTCATATAGCCAATATGATGAAAGACCTTGGGAACTTTCAACATGCACAGGCGGAACAATTAAATTTATTCCTACAACTGCAGAAGGACTTAATTTAAAAGATTTACCAGTTGCAGGTGCTCTTGCAAACAGTTATCTAGTAGAATATGTTTCTGCCAAAACCGGTGTTGCACATACAGTTAAAGTTACAGTTTACACATCAACTGCGGATGGTGTGCAGACATTTAATATAACGTATTAGCGTTTATATTTAGAAGTTTATTTAGCCAATCACGTACAATGTGATTGGCTTTTTTATTGAGTTTTGTATTATTGTCATCACATCCAGCCAAATTTTACATTGCTAATCTTCTCATACTATGTTAGTTTTAACCGTTAAATTCTAAGAAAATGAAGAAAATTTTAATTTTAGGTTCGTCTGGTTCGATTGGAGTAAATACACTTAATGTTGTCAGGAATTTTCCGGATAAATTTAATGTTGTTGGATTAACAGTAAATTCAAGAATTGATTTATTAGAACAACAGATAAAAGAATTTAAGCCAGAATTTGTTGTTGTAACTGATGAATCTAAAGCCAGGGAATTAAAATCTAATATTGGTAATTTGTGTGAAGTTCTTATTGGTTATGATGAGCTTCTAAATACTGCTTCGCAAAGAGATTATGATATTCTTCTCGGGTCGATGGTTGGTTTTGCCGGATTAGCACCAACTCTTGAAGCAATTAAACGCGGAAAGAGAATAGCACTGGCAAATAAGGAAACTCTAGTTGTTGCCGGTGAACTTGTTACAAAACTTGTTTTAGAATACGGCGCAGAAATACTTCCTGTTGATTCTGAACATTCTGCAATTTATCAATGTCTCGTTGGTGAAAATCTTAACGAAGTTGAAAAGTTAATTTTAACGGCTTCAGGCGGACCGTTTTTAGATAAAGATAAATCGTTTTTTGAGAACGCAACCGTGGATGAAGCACTTAATCATCCAAACTGGAAAATGGGAAATAAAATTACCATAGATTCTGCTACGATGATGAATAAAGGACTTGAAGTTATTGAAGCGCATTGGTTATTTGGATTACCAGTTAATAAAATTAATGTGGTAATTCATCCGCAATCAATAATTCATTCAATGGTTCAGTTTGTGGATGGATCGATTAAAGCACAGCTTGGTTTGCCGGATATGAAATTGCCGATACAATACGCTCTAACTTTTCCGGAAAGATTGCAGAATGATTTTAAGAGAACTGATTTACCGGCAATAAGTCAGTTAAGTTTTTTTGAACCTGATTTTGATAAGTTTGAATGTTTAAAACTCGCTTTTGATGTAATTAAAACCGGCGGCACAGCCCCATGCATTTTAAACGCTGCAAATGAAATTGCGGTTGATAAATTTTTAAATAAAAAAATAAAATTCTCTCAAATTTCTGATTTGATTAGTAAGGCTCTTGATAAAATTGAAAATCATTCTGATCCGGATATTGAAACAATTTTTGAATGTGATAGAGTAACCAGAGATTTTGTGAGTAATTTAGATTTTATGTCAGCCTGAGTTTGTCGAAGGCTGACGATTATTGTTTGGTATGGTCACACTTCGACAGGCTCAGTGTGACAATATATTGTTAGTTTGTTTTTATTAAAAGAAATGTTAGAATAAGGAGTTCCTCGTTATATGGATTATATAATTTATTTCGCAATTACAATTGGTATTTTGGTTTTCATCCACGAGTTTGGGCATTTTGCTGCAGCTAAACTTAGCGGAATGCGAGCAGATGTTTTTGCTATCGGGTTTGGCAAAAGATTATTTGGATATAATAGAAAATCCGGATTTTCATTTGGTGAACTTCCTAAAGATTTTGATGGTGAAGGACATACAGATTACAGATTAAGTTTACTGCCGCTTGGCGGCTATGTAAAAATAGCCGGAATGGTTGATGAAAGCATGGATACAAGCTTTGCTGAAAAAGAACCTCAGCCATATGAATTCCGTGCAAAACCATTGTGGGCAAAAGTGTTTGTAATTACCGCCGGAGTTTTTATGAACCTTATGTTAGCGTGGGTAATTTTTTGGGGCGCTAATTTCTTTCAGGGAAAACCAATAACTCCAACAACAACACTTGCTTATGTAGAAGATGGAAGTAATGCGTCTAAATCAGGTTTTAAAACTGGTGATAAAATTTTAAGTGTTAACGGAAAAAAAGTAACAAACTGGGAAGATTTACGTGCAGAGATTTTCATCAACACTCTTGGTGAAAACATTAATGTTAATGTACTACGTGCCGGGGTTGAACAAAATCTCTTAGTACAAAGAAAATTAATTCCTGATGACGAAACACAAGCAATGTTTTTAATTCCAGAGGGAGTTAAACCCGCAATTGGAGAAGTATTAAAAAACTCACCAGCAGAAAAATCAGGAATAAAAACCGGGGACATACTTCTTGCAATAAATGGTACTGAGCTTTACAGCTCCAAACAAGCAACAGAAATTATATCGGCCAATTCTAAAAAAGAAATAAATATAACGCTTGAAAGAAACAATCAACCCATTGATATTGCTGTAACTCCTGGTGAAGACTCCAAAATTGGAGTTGCAATTGCAACAGTTTTCATGGGCGAATCTCAAATGAGAACTTATGGATTTTTTGAATCTGTTTATTACGGCTGGAAAGATATTGAAAAGATGACCGCATTAACTTTTTCTATGATAGGAAAAGTATTTACCGGTAATGTTGAGTTTAAAAAAGCGTTTGGCGGTCCAATAAAAATAGCTCAAATAGCTGCTAAATCTGCTGATTCAGGAATTTCAAGTTTTCTATACTTTCTTGCTTTACTAAGTTTAAGTTTGGCAATCCTAAACATAATGCCGTTCCCTGTATTGGATGGAGGACATTTAGTAATGATCGTTGTAGAGGCTGTAATCAAACGAGAAATTCCAATTAAAGTTAAAATGGCTATACAAAACACAGGACTAGTGCTTCTGCTGCTTTTAATGGCATTTATAATTTATAATGATATAATTTCACTTTAGTATATTATTAAAAAGGACATCTACTTTAAAAGATGTCCTTTTTGATTTTAAATATTTCCATCCATCACATTACTTAACCAACCATAAAAATTTTTCCCGCTTTGTAATTCTTAGCTAATATGTTTCCACAGCAAATAAACAGATTCTAATTTAAAAGTGTTAAGATTATATTTGATATGTTAAGTACAACGATTAAAGCTAAATTTGGATTTGATAAAATTCGATCATTATCAACAAATGAGATTACAAATACTTTGAAAAGAAAAAATCTATACTGGATTACACAAATTTCCGGATGGGGATTATTTGTAATTGTAAATCTCTTAATCATCTCCTCATTTGAAACTCTACCGCTAAATAAAATTGCACTTTGGGTAATATTAGCTTTGTTAGGAATTATTTTTTCTCATCTTTATCGTCTCTATTTAAAAAAGCACAACTGGACAAATCTTACACTAAAAAAAATTATTCCCAGAGTGTTGATAGGAAGCTTTATTGTTGCAATAATTATATATCTGCCTGTTTTTGGTTCTGGATATTTGCTTGGAGTTGAAAGAGAGGAGAAGCATTTAACGGCAGCGATTATTGCAAGTACATTAAATGTAACAAGTGTAATGATCGTATGGTCATTGATTTACTTTGCTATCCATTACTTTGAAAATTCTAAGAAAGCTGAAATTGAAACGCTGATTTTTGAAGCTGCTGTAAAAGATTTTGAATTAAAAACTTTAAAGGCACAGCTTAACCCACATTTTATGTTTAATGCTATGAACAGCATCCGAGCATTGATTGAAGAAGATCCGCAAAATGCAAAAGATGCAATTACAAAACTCTCTAATCTTATGCGGTACACACTTAGAATTGAAAGAACTGAAACTGTTCCACTCTCAGATGAGCTTAAAACAATACAGGATTATCTTGATCTTGAAAAGATACGATTTGAAGAAAGATTGCAATATAAAATACTATCAACTCCAAATGCTGATAGGGTTGAAATTCCGCCAATGATGGTTCAAACATTGGTTGAAAATGGAATTAAGCATGGAATTTCAAAACTTACTAAAGGCGGAAATGTAATCATTAATGCTGATGCTGATTCTTTATTCTTAAGTATTGAAATAAGAAACAGCGGCAAATTTGAAGAAGAAGCTTTAAGAAACTCTCACGGATTCGGAGTGAGCAACACAAAACATAGATTATCTTTATTGTATGGAGAAACAGCTTCATTAACATTACTAAATGAAAACAACAACACAGTTCTTGCAAAGCTTAAAATACCACTAGGAGGATCAAAATCATGAGAGCACTAATTATAGACGATGAAAGGTTAGCTCGCACTGAGCTGATCAGATTATTAGAACCATTTAAGGAAATTGAAATTATTGGCGAAGCAGTTAACGCCGATGATGCCCACAATAAAATTTCTGAGTTAAGTCCCGAAGTAATTTTTCTTGATATACAAATGCCCGGGAAAACAGGATTTGAGTTACTTGAAGAACTTGACAGTGTTCCGAAAGTTATCTTTACAACTGCATATGATGAATATGCGCTTAAAGCTTTTGAATACAATGCACTTGATTATCTTTTAAAACCAATTGAACCTGTAAGACTAGAAGAATCAATAAAAAAACTGATTGAAGGAAAGCGTAAAGATAGAACTCACGATATATCACAAGAAACTCTTACCGCAGAAGACCAGGTTTTTGTAAAAGATGGAGATAAGTGCTGGTTTGTAAAATTAGAAAAAGTTCGTTTGTTTGAATCAGAAGGAAATTATGTTCGTTTGTACTTTGATGAGAATAAACCTCTTATCTTGCGTACATTAAATTATCTTGATGAAAGATTAGACAGCAAAGCATTTTTCCGTGCGAGCAGAAAACATATAATCAATCTTAAATGGGTTGAGAATATTGAACCATGGCTTAACGGCGGTTTACTTGCAAAGCTTAAAGGCGGACACAAAATAGAAGTATCACGAAGACAAGCAGTTAAGTTTAAAGAGATGTTGAGTTTGTAACCTTTTCTTTTTGTCATTCCCGCGAATGCGGGAATCTATTTAAGCTATTCAGATGCCGGATCAAGTCCGGCATGACAAAAGCCTAATTAAACATTTCCCAGGCAACACCAAATCTTAAACTGCGACCAGGCATTGGATAATATGGGGTGATGTAATAATCATTTCCCAATAAATTTTGCCAAGTAAAATAAACAATAGCAGTTTTTTGTATCTCACCGACAAGTGTAAAATCCAATTTGTTTGAAGCTGGAACTTCGATTAATCCATTTTCATAAGTAAAGACATTATTCTTACCAGTATAATAAAAAACAAATCCGGTTTTAAGATCAAGATTGTTATTAAATAAAATATCATTAAAGTAAAATCCCGTTTGTGTTTGAAAATCAGAAACGTTTTTAATGCTATTATTTCTTGATGAATAAAAAGAATTGACGGACTCAAATAGAAAACTTCCATATTCAACTTTTACGCTTGCTGAAAAACCATTTAAGTTACCAAAGGTACGAGTGTAGCCTACGTCGAATCTATTGTAATTACTGTATGTAAATTCATTTAAGAATAATTTAAAGTCTAAAGCAATAATGTCTGCGTAAAATTTTGCACCGATTTCAATCAAAGAATATCCTGTTGATGAAGAACTATTTGGTTTTAGAACAGAAGTTCCTATATAAAAACCTAATGATGATTTTATTCTAAAAAGAATGTCCATACCAACACCTTGGCTAGTTTGTTCATCTCCCCACGTATGATTAAACATCATATAATCAGAATTGCTTTTAGAAATCTTATAAAATATTGATGGAATAAATGTGCTGTCGTCAAGATAAGCAGATACTACAAAGGATCCAGACAGTTTGCTGTTATCATTTTCAAATGAATACGAATTTAATGGAATTGGTTCATCTAAGCTTGAAGCTGATATCTTACTTTTTTCATAATCAAGTTTTAATTCTAATGTAAATAGCTGTAAAGTAAAATTATTACTAAGATTAAAACCATAAGTCTTTGACTCACTGTAACCACTATTTGTGGTTTCTTTTCTAAAATCATTATACAAATAAAAAACACTGGCATCAGTTTTAAGCCAGGTTGTTGGAGTTGCCAAAACTCTTAATCTTGGTAAATGAGTTAGCGTGTTTAATCTTCCGCTTGGATAAAACATTGGCGGATCTTCGAGCGAACTATACATAACATCATCAACGATTCTTCCGGATGCAATTATGCTATCAACATCAACACCTCCGCTGTAGCCAGCTTTGTAATCGTTTATATTATATGATGCAATTATGTTAACACTATTAGATAGAAGATACTTTAGTTTAAATTTTCCTTGCCAGATTGAGTAATCTGTTGCACTGTAAGTTTCATCAAGAATTCTGTTCGCAATATCAAATGAGGCAATTAATCTATTTGTAACTCTTGCATTAAAACTCCCATCAAACATCATATCACGATTTGCACCTTGATAAAATCTTATTCTAGTATAAGGCTGTTTAGTGATAAAATCTTTTGTTATAAAGTTTACAGACACAGGATTTGAATATGAACCATATAAAAATCCACGTGGCAGCGGAACAATTTCTATTGAATCAGTATCTTCACTTTGAATTAGATTTAGGTTAAATGAGTTTGAGTATCTATCATTAATAGAAATTCCATCCATCAAATAACTTATTGAATTGTTTCCAACTCCATACAGAAAGGTTTCATTTGGTTGCCCAGTAAATCCTAAATCTTTGATAAAATTAAAGGGAAATAATCTTAAATAATCGCCAGTGTATTTATAATCATTATGTAATAAATCATTATTATTAATTACAAAACTATTATTAAATAAAACAGTTGAATAGATTGGGGCAATAGAATCAGGCCTCATCCTAGTTAGCAACGAATCACTTAATTTAAGAGAATCTGTTTTTACAAAATTCGAATCGGGGAATATGTTTACTTTATAGTTTGTTGAATCAATGGATTGAGCACTTAAGTATCCAACAAAAATAAAAACAACAGACAAAATTACTTTATACATAAAAAAGAAATTCAAACTAAAAATTATTATGCTCAAAATAATCAATTAACACATTTACAACAAAGCTGTAAATAAGGACTGATATTGATTGCACAATAGTTTTGTTCCCGATTTATGGTAATGAAACCATTTCTCTAAAAATATTTTATTTGAGATTCTTTTCTTTTGAAATAAAATATATTTATTTTCGCTTCGTAATTAAACTACATTCATTAATTAAAAGAGAGGGCTATTTATGGCAGCCAAACCAATGACCAAAGGTCAGATTCTTGATCATATGGCAAAGAAAACCGGCGTAACAAAAAAGTTAGCTGGTCAATTTCTAGAAGAACTCGTAGCTTTATCATACAAAGAAGCTAAGAAGGCTTTCACAATTCCAGGTTTAGGCAAGTTAGTTGTTGTTAACAGAAAGAAAAGAATGGGAAGAAACCCAGCCACTGGCGCTACAATGGTTATTCCTGCAAAGAGAGTATTAAAATTCAGAATAGCTAAAGCAGCCAAAGATAACGCTTTATAATCTGAGTGATGATTTATTATAAAAGCGAAGGATAAATATTGTTCTTCGCTTTTTTTTATTTATGGAGCTTAGTATGAATGAAATAATTTATTCAGTTGAAAAATCTCTAAGTCCTGATGAATTCTTAGAAGTTCTAAAATCCAGCACGCTAGCATTACGCAGACCAATCGATGATGAACAAAGAATTACATCAATGTGCAACAATGCAAACTTAATAGTAACTGCAAGATTAGATGGATTTCTAATCGGAGTTGCCCGTTCAATAACTGATTTTGTTTACTGCACATATCTTTCCGATTTAGCTGTTGATGCTAGATATCAGAAAAAAGGAATTGGAAAAAGATTGATAAAGGAAACCAAAAAACTAACTCCACAGGCAAAACTTATTTTACTTTCTGCTCCAGCCGCAACTGATTATTATCCTAAGATCGGGATGACAAAACACAATCATTGTTTTTTTATCGACGATATTGGCGATTTAAAATAATCATAACTTTTCGCACTTAAACTTTTGATTTGTTTATTGTAAATTTGAGAGACAAAAAACAGTATCAATAAATTCCTTGTTCAACAATTCATCTATGTAACAATTGAACAATTTATTCAGGATAACAAAATGTTTAAAAATAGCTTTCTCATATCTGTCTTCATAATTTCCATAAACTTTGCACAAAACATTCATGATTTAATCCAACCAATAAATCTTTTGCAGGATCAAACAACAAAAGTTTTGATAAGCGATATTTTTTATTCTGATAGTTATGATGTTGAATTTACTTCAAGTAAAAATGTTGATGTTAGTTATGATAAATCTACAATGGAACTATCATTAAATCCGCATAAAGATTTTTCTGGTATGGAATTGATTTCATTTAAACTAAAAGATGAAACATATCAAATACCTGTTAAACTGGTAAAGAGTCAAAAATATCTTTTTACGTATAAACCACAGGCTAATGAAATAGTAGTTAGCTTATTTGGCCAGTTTAATAGCTGGGATAGACACAATCTACCAATGAAAGATTTAAATAATGATGGAACACTAGAAATCGAAATTCCGCTTGACCCTGGAAGATATGAGTATAAATTTTTTGTTGATGGAAGAGAAGTTGTTGATCCGGCAAATCCGACTAAAGTACCGAATGGAATGGGAGATTTTAATTCATTAAGAATTATAGAGGAGTCCGCAAAAGATAAAATGTTTCTTCATGTTATTGGTTCGGAAAAAACTAAAAATGAATTGAAGCTTAGTTTCTATTTTGAAAATGTTGATCGAAGTAATCTAGTTAGTAAAGAAAGTTTAGTAGCACTTTTTGACAACACAATATTTCCTAATGAACTTATTAAAATAAATGGAAGAGAAATTACACTTACTGTAAAAGGAAAAATGTTAAGTGACAATCATTCAGTTAGACTTGCTATCAATAGAATGGGAAAGAATACCAACATTCAAACAGTGCAATTGCAAAATGGTTTTATTGCCGGTAGTTCTGATGTTCACACATTAAATGACAATATAATTTACAGTTTAATGATCGATCGTTTTAGTAATGGGGATAAATCAAATGATAATCCTATTGTTCATGATTCACTTTTCTTACCAGCAAATTATAATGGTGGTGATTTACAAGGAGTAATTAATAAACTTGAGGAAGGATATTTTAAGAAACTTGGGGTAAATGCTTTCTGGATTTCTCCAATTGTAGATAATACAAATAACCCTTATAGAGAATTTCCAGCACCGCATCGCTGGTACACGGGTTATCATGGTTATTGGCCAACATCATCAAACAAAGTTGAAGAGCATTTTGGAGATATGCGGCTTGTAAAAAAATTCATCGATTTGGCTCATCATAATAAATCCAAAGTGTTTTTAGATTATGTGGCTCATCATATACACCAGGAGCATTGGATGTGGAAGGATCATCGTGATTGGTTTGGAACTTATAACCTACCGAACGGAAGATTGAATTTGCGTTTGTGGGATGAGTATAGATTAACAACCTGGTTTGAACCTTACATGCCTTCGTTTGATTTTGTAAGCTCTTACGAAGCACTTGAGTTTATGACTGACAATGCTGTCTGGTGGTTAAAAGTTACTGGTGCAGATGGATTCCGTCACGATGCTGTGAAACACGTTCCGAATGAGTACTGGAGAATGTTAACAAGTAAACTTAAAAGAGAAATCGCCATTCCACAGAATAAAAACATTTATCAAATTGGGGAATCATTTGGCGGAATTGATATGATCGCATCTTATGTTAACAACGGACAGTTAAGCGCACAGTTTAATTTTAATTTATACGATGTTGCTGTCCCTACTTTCTTGGATGAAAAAGCTTCATTTAAATTGTTGGATTACCAGATGCAAAAAAGCTTTCAGGTTTTTGGATATAACAATTTGATGGGAAATATAATGGATAGTCACGATAAAATTCGTTATATGGCTTACGCTGATGGTGATCTTGCAATTAATGATGGCAGAGCAAGCGATTTTGCCTGGAATAATCCACCAGAAGTTAATGATGTTAAAAGTTACGATAAACTAAAATTACATTTAGCTTATCTGTTAACAATACCAGGAATTCCTATTATTTATTATGGAGATGAAATTGGAATGACTGGTGCATCTGATCCTGATAACAGAAGAATGATGCGATTTGACGATGAACTTAACGAAAATGAAAAACAAACTTTTAATCATGTAAGCAAATTGATTCATATCAGGAAAGAACATCCAGCTTTACGATACGGTGATTTTTTAACCTTACAAGCCGATGAAAATATTTATGCATATTTAAGATCAGATATGAATGAAAGGGTTTTAGTAATTGTTAATAAAAATCCTAATGAACAAAGATTAGAATTAAGCCTGCCAACTATTTACAAGGTAAAGAAAGCCAAAGAAATAATTAGCAGCAAAGTTGTAGAAATATTGAACTATAAATTGATTACAAATGTTGCTGGTTTACGCGCAAGTATATTTTTACTTGAATAGTTTTTAAAAATAAAATTATTTTTATTAAAATTTCCAATACGGTTTGTAAATAATAACCCGCATTGTTATGTTGCTTATGAGCATTAATGATAGTGCTTAGTCATTTAATCTCACTTCAACCATTTGTTCACAAACTGAAATAAAAGGGATAGCTGTAGTGAACCAAAAAAATAATTCGAATCAAACAAAAAATTTAGTAGTTGGCATAGGTGCATCCGCTGGTGGCCTTGATGCTATTCAAGATTTCTTCAATCACATTCCTGGTGATACGGGAATGTCTTTTATTATCATTCAACACCTCTCTCCTAACTTTAAAAGTTTAATGAACGAGCTACTGGGTAAACATACAGGGATGGAAATTATAACTGTTTCTGATGATCTGGAAATTCAACCAAATAAAATTTACCTGAATAGAAGTGATGTTAATATTTCTCTGCAAGGAAATAAAATCAAACTTCTAAAAAAAGCTCCCTTTGATAGATTGAATCTTCCGATAGATATTTTTTTTCACTCTCTTGGCAGTGAATGTAATGAGAGATCGGTTGCTATTGTTTTATCTGGAACCGGTAGCGATGGCTCTAGAGGTATAAGGACCGTTAAAGCGGCAGGAGGAACCGTGATGGTGCAAGATCCACAGACAGCACAATTTAACGGAATGCCCAATACAGCGCTTCATACACATTTAGCTGATTTTATGGGTTCACCCATTGAGTTAGCAAAAAAACTTCTGGATTTATCAACAAGTAAAACTGATTTTTTTGACAGCGAAAAGATTGACTCAGATGTACTCTTTAAAGATTTGCTTGTTGATGTACACAGAATGACCGGAATTGATTTTAGAATGTACAAACCAAATACTCTTGCTAGAAGAATACAAAAGAGGATGGATATTCTAGGTATTCTTCAGCTTGATGATTATAAAAAATATTTTTCATCCAGTGAAGATGAAGGCACAATACTTTATAAAGAATTTTTAATCGGTGTTACAAATTTTTTCAGAGATCCCGAAGCATTTGATTCGCTTGTTCTTAATGGATTTTCAAAACTTTTTAATGATAAAAAATCAACCGATCCGATTAGAATATGGGTCCCTGCATGTTCAACCGGTGAAGAAGTTTTTTCTATAGCAATTTTGCTTGATGAATATCTTAACAGAAATAAGATAACCAGAGACTTTAAAATATTTGCTACCGATCTTGATACTGAGGCATTAAAACGAGCTAGTGCTGCCTTATATCCAATAAATATTGTTACCGACATTTCTAAAGAAAGATTACAAAATTATTTTATTAAAAGCGGAGATCAATTTCAGATTATTAAAAGACTGAGAGAGAAAGTTATATTTTCTGCGCACAATCTTGTTAAAGATCCCCCTTTTATAAGAATGGATTTTATAAGTTGTCGAAATCTTTTGATTTACTTGAAACCGGAAACACAAAAAAGAGTATTTTCGAATTTCCATTTTTCATTACACAGCGGCGGACTTTTACTATTAGGCCATAGTGAAAATATCTCAGACAATGATGGACAGTTTGAGGTTATCGATCCTAAGTGGCGAATTTATAAAAGATCCGGTCAACAAATTACTAGAAATCAGGTTGATGATTATGATTTTAAAAAATCAGTTTTCTACAAATATCTTTCAACAGATAAATCCTACACTAATAATGCAAAAAATTTAACACAGAATGAAGAAAGTTATTACAGAACATTAACCGATCTTCACTCACCTCCATCAATTTTTGTCGATCAGAATTTTCAAATTCTATTTATAAATGGTGATATTGGAAAATATCTTACTGTTGGTAAAGGTGTTTTTACTTCAAATCTTATAGATATGCTAGAACCTGCACTTTCTTCCATAGTCCGAAACGCTGTTAGAAGAGCCGCTTCAGAAAAAATTCCTGTTGAAGTAAAAAATGCTTCTTTTTCTCATGATGATGTAACACATACTGTCTCTATAACTGTCAGAATTCCATTTGCGGAAGACAATAACTTTGCTGTTTTTCTTATTGAGTTTCCATCAATTCAAAAATCTGAATCAATTAAGATTACTATGAATCTTGAAAATGATAAAGATATTGATAATCAGAGGATAAAAGATCTTGAAAGTGAAATGAAGGTTCTAAATTTAGAAAAACAAAATATTGTTGAGGAACTTGAAACAAGTAATGAAGAATTACAGGCTTCAAATGAAGAACTAATGGCAAGCAATGAAGAACTTCAAAGTGCTAATGAAGAACTTCAATCTGTTAATGAAGAATTATATACTGTAAATACTGAGTTACAAGCCAAGAATACTGAACTTGAAAGTCTGACCCTTGATATGGAAAACTTACTTTACAGTACACAAATAGGAACTTTGTTTCTTGATGCTGAAATGCGTATTAGAAAATTTACACCAGAGTTAAGAAAAGTTTTTAATCTTCGTGAAAGTGATATTGGCAGACCGATATATGATTTTGCAGCAAACTTTTCGGACATAACAGAAAAAGATATTCTTATCGAATCCAAAAAAGTAATTGAAGAACGATCACATTCTTACAAGCATATTAAAAGTACCGGAAGCAGGCATTACCTTCAGAGAATAACTCCGTTTACCAGAAATGATGAATCTGCTGATGGAGTTGTAATAACTTATATAGACATCACTGATTTACAGGATACGGTAGAAAAACTTGAAGTTGCAAATACAGTCCTTGATCAAGCGTTTGAATCTGCTGGTGTTTCATGGTGGATTTGGGATATTTTGGACCCAAAAGATTCCGGAAATAGATTTGGTAAATTTTTTAATTGGCTACCTTTTAATACCGGTGTTTTAAACGTAAATGATTATAAAGAATTAATTCATCCTGATGATTTACAAGTGTTTGATGAAGTACTAAAAAAAGGTATTTCAAATACTGAATCAATTTTTAATTGTGAGTACAGAATTAAATCAATCGATGGAAATTGGCGATGGCTGCAGGAAAGAGCAGTTATTAAAGTTAATAATGATCACATTGCGTATTTACAGTTAGTTGGAGTTTCTTATGATATAAATGATTCCAAGATAATTGAAACTGCATTAAGGGAAAGTGAAACGAAGTATAGAACACTGTTTGAAACGATGCAGCAAGGTGTTGTTTATCAGGATGCAGAGGGTTATATCATCTCCGCAAATCCAAAAGCTGAAGAAATTCTTGGATTGTCTGTAGAACAAATGAGAAACCGAACTTCTATGGATTCGGGGTGGAAAACTCTTAAAGAAGATCTTAGTGAATATCCAGGAAATGAACACCCTTCAATGAAAGCGATTGAAACAGGAAAGCCTGTTAATGGGGTTATTATGGGTGTGTTTAACCCTCAAATTAATAATTATAAATGGATTATAATTAATGCAATTCCCCAATTTAATCCCGGTGAAACTAAACCATTTAGAGTCTTTGCAACTTTTGAAGATATTACTGCAATCAGAAATACAAAAGAAAAACTTTCTCATTCATTAAAAGAAAAAGAAATATTATTAAAAGAAATCCATCATAGAGTAAAAAATAATTTACAGATAATATCCAGTTTAATTGCTCTTCAAACTGAAAATATTTCTGATGCAAAAACCAAGACAATTTTGGAAACCGCTAAAAACAGGATCCAATCCATTTCCATTATTCATAAACATCTTTATGAATCTGAAGATCTTTCACAAATTGATTTTAAAAAATATTTAAAAACTATTATTACAATATTTAATTCTTCTTTAACTGAAAATAGAATAAAGACTGATGTAAGCGGAGAAAATATTTTGCTTGATATTAATACTGCTGTACCGGCATCTTTAATTATTCATGAACTTGTTGCTAATTCAATTAAACATGCTTTTAAGCCTAAAGGGAATGGGAAAATTTCTGTAAAAGTTAAAAGTAAAAATTCAGTTGCTGAGGTTGTTGTAAAAGATGATGGTAAAGGGCTGCCAAGAAATTTTAATATAAGTAAGACTACATCGTTAGGAATGAATTTAGTTCTAAATCTTATTAGCCAGTTACGCGGCTCATTAGAAATCGAAAACAAAAAAGGAACTACCTTTAAAATAAAATTTCCTTTAACATCTGAATAATTTTATAGTATAGATAATAACATTAGGAGGTTTTTTGGGAGCGAAAATTGTAAAAGGTCTTATAATTGATGATGAAGCTATTATCGCTCTTCATATTTCTTTAATTGCAAAAAAATCAGGCATAGGGGAAACATTTCTTGCCAATAATGCAAACTCAGCTATTCAAATTTTTGAAAAAGAAAAACCTAATATTTTGTTTATAGATATTAACTTAGCCGGCGATATTGATGGATTTGAACTATCAAAAATTCTGTGTAAAAATAATCATACGCCAGTAATTTTTATCTCCGGTAATCCTAACAAGGATATTAAGGGCAGATTAGAATATGAGAAACTACCTTTTACGCACAATTATATGGTTAAACCTATAGACGATTTAGCGCTAAAGAAATTGATTAAAACAATGATTGAATAAAAAATGATCTTAGAAATATCAAAATAATCTCATCTGTTAAAAAATATTGAAAATTAATCCTATCAAAATTTAAAGAGCATAATTTCTTTATGATTTCTTTCCTCCCCTTTTAGTAAATTCTGTTTGTAAACAAATAATTATATGGAGATACAATGTCTAAACTAACTATCGTTTATGGTGTTATATTTATATTATTGGGTTTGTACAGTTACTTCGGAATTAGTAGTGAAAGCATAACCGCACTTATTCCAACTTTTTTCGGAATTCCAATGTTGATTTTTGGATGGCTCGGATTAAATAAGAAAAACTTGAAGCACGCAATGCATGGTGCTGCTGTTTTAACTCTTCTTGGATTTGCCGGAACAGTTAGCGGATTAATTAAATTTTTCAAAATGCTTGGTGGTGCTGAAACAGCAAGACCAGCCGCTGTAACAGTTCAGGCTATTATGGCTGTTTTATGTTTAGTGTTTTTAATTTTGGCTGTTAAATCTTTTATTGATGCAAGAAAAAATAGGATTAAAAGTGAATAAGTTATTTTCAATTATATTATTAGGAATGATTTTTATTTCCTGCACTGAAAAAAACGAGACAATTATTCCAACTGATGTTGAGCTAAAAATGAACACTATAGCAGAAGATTATGTTAAACTTGTTTTAAACATCGGACAGTATGATGCAGATTTTGTGGATGCTTATTATGGTCCACAAGAATGGCGCGATAATTTAAAATCAAATTTAGTTTTTGATTCTACTGCTTATAAAAACTTATCTTCAATAACGGATAGTTTACTTAATGA
>CXWK01007465.1_pt2 | contig 17217 bp, 17 predicted proteins | sample 590851 | NCBI WGS metagenome assembly CXWK01 (sample SAMEA3498364, study PRJEB10139) | wastewater metagenome | biome: wastewater treatment plant; material: activated sludge | place: Denmark | collected 2014-08-01 | reverse complement strand
GTATCCCTTTTCTTTGAACATCAGGGTGACCTATGCGCTGAACGCCACCGGGCTGTCCTGTGCATTCACGGTCGAAAACATCGGTGACCGTACCGCCCCAATTGGCATTGGATTTCATCCCTATTTCACCGTCGGCACCAACATCATCGACGAGGCAGAGGCACAGATCCCCGGCACCGGATTCTTGGAATTCAATGAACGACTCGTACCGACTGGGACCATCTATCCCGTACAGGATACGCCATGGGACTATCGTCGGTTTCGCCCGATTGCACAACAACGCTTCAACCATTGCTATGTGAACTTGGAACGTGATGCCGAGGGGATCGCCACAGCCGCTCTTCGTCATATCCCAAGCAACCGAACCATCACTATCACGATGGACTCAGCCTTTTCGGCAGTGGTCGTCTACACTGGAGATGCCATCGCGGATGCTCCGCGCGTTGCACTGGCCATCGAACCGATGACCTGTGCGAGCGATGCGTTCAACCATCCGGAATGGGGACTCAGGCGATTGACTCCCGGCGACACCTTCTCCGGATGCTGGACAGTGGACGATTCAAGCCGCAGTGTGGCTTAGCCAACATTATTGAAGACCGTTGCGGTCCAACCCTTGGATCGAGGCACTCCTGAGAATTGGAAGTTTCAAGTTTCTTGTTTCAAGTTTGAAGTTTCCCTACAACATGGAAACGTGAAACATGAAACTCAGCGTCGAGAGGCGAACGACGAGTATTGTCGCAACTGCTGATCGGGTGGAGCCTGAACAGCCTACCGCTCAGGCTGCTTTCCGGAGAGTGGGAGACTTTTTACCGACGAGGTCACGCCAGAGGAGACCGAGCTTGAACTGCACTTCATCGAAGGAATCCCCTTGTGCCGACTGATCCGGGTATCCCTGCAGATGACCACGCCACTTGTCTTGATCCAGCGAGATCACGTACCGAGGTGTATCGAGGCGGGGTTGTTCGACCACGGATCGTTCAACACGGGGAAGTTCGCGAGGACTTTTTACGAGTTCTTGGCTTTGCTGCTGCACTTTCATTTGCAGCTCATCGAAGGAGGCCGCATGAACTTCCCGCTGCGGATTCCCTTCGGGATGCGCCAGCCATTTCCCCTGATCTTGCCGAAAGACCCAATTTGGCCGTTCCATTCCGGTGAGCATAGCCAAGCCGTCACAATCTGACCAGTACTTTCTATTTTTTTGCACATGAGCACCACAGACCACCGTCCTCCCCACACTGGAGCCCTCTCCTATCGTCAGGTCTCTGCCAATCAGTTGTCCTTTCGGGTCGCTATGGTCGGAACGGGAGACCCACTGATGCTCTGCCTGCATGGATTCCCTGAATGTGCGCTTTCATGGAGACACCAGCTTCACCCACTGGCAGAAGCCGGCTATCGCGTCTGGGCCCCTGACTTGCGTGGCTATGGTGGCACAACACGTCCCATTGGCCTTGAGGCATACGCGATCGAGTCATTGCTGGAAGACGTCAGCGGGCTGGTGACAGCCGCCGGAACGTCACAGGTCATCCTCGTCGGACACGACTGGGGCGGCATCATCGCCTGGTACTATGCCTTGCGGTATCCGGAACGCCTCAAGGCCCTTGTGATCCTCAACGCTCCCCACCCGGCCTGCTTTGAACGAGAACTCCGGCACTGGCGACAATTGCGTCGCTCCTGGTACATGGGCATGTTTCAGATCCCTCACCTGCCTGAAGCAGCCTTGTCCGTGAGACAGGGCTACATCATCGGAAAAATCTTTGAGCGTATGGCGATTCATCGGGAGCACATGCCAGATGACATCGTGAAGCTCTACCGGGAAGAGGCCTGCGCACCGGGCGCTCTTACTGCCATGTTGAACTACTACCGAGCTGCCCTGCGTGGCGGAGGGGCGATGCGTCAACGCAGGTTAGGCTATCCCACCATCGACGTTCCCACCTTGGTTCTGTGGGGAGTACGGGATCAGGCTCTTGGTCCCCACAATCTTGATGGATTGAACCATTTCGTGAGCCACCTGACCGTAGTCCGACTGGCCGATGCAGGCCATTTCGTCCATGAAGACGAGCCGAACCGAGTGACGCGGGAAGTCCTGACCTGGCTGCAGAATCTATGATTGCCCCCCGACTCTTCCTCCTCGCCGCTTAGTTCCCTGAAACGACTTCTACTTGAGAGCCCCGGGTAACGATTCCATTTGTTCTCTCTCACAACGCTCCTACCTCCAACCATAATCGCCTTCTCTAAGCTGCGGGAAATGATCAAGTTATTGACCAATCAGCCGAACAAGATACGATGCCATGACAAGGCTTTCGGGATGTCTTCCCAACAAGACGGGGCGCCTATGAAACGACTGGGGACTGCCACAGCTTCGCCTACTCAGCCGCCTTCCAATAGATCCACCACCGTCCTGCTGGTGATTGGTGGACTGCTGCTGATCGGTCTGGTTTACAGCGTCGTGGTACGCGACCCGCCGGTTTCTTGCCCCAATGAATTGGTCGGCGCCTGGATCACTGCGGCAAACGGATACGAGAACGGCATGCTGGTATTTACCAAGACAGGTGTGTCGTTCAGCGTCGGCTTCGAACACCTGGATGCGCAAGCCATGCGGCGCATCGACGTGAGTACAGAAGGACCTCGCACGTTGTACACGATCATCTACGGCGATTCTCGAAGCGATGAGCAGACCCTCTCGTTCTACTATCACACCAAGGACCAGACCATCACCTTCAAGCACCAAGCGCATCTCGTCTGGACGAGAAAATCGGTGGAATCGTGATCGGTGTTTTTCAACGGAGACAGTTGTTCGTCCATCCCGTCCAATACTGGTTTGTCGGAACCACGCTGATCTACATGGCCTGCCTGTCGGTCATGCTGTATGCCGTGATCTTCCTCCCGATGGTCGAGCCGCTCTACGACCCATCCCTATCCTGGGAACAGCATGCGCAGGTGGCATCCCAGTTCCTTGATCTCCATTCACGCATCTGGCCCTGGCTGACCATCACCTTCCTCGTGTTACTCCTCCACTCCCTGTACTTCATGCACCGTATTGCCGGACCACTGTACCGATTTTCCACTCTCTTTCGGTCGATTGGAACGGGCGATCTGCATCAACGAGCACGGTTACGGAAGCATGACTACCTCCATCGGGAAGCCCAGGCATTCAACACGATGTTGGATAATCTTGAGAATCGGATCAAGACCATCCAGCACCATTCGACACGTGTCACCGAAGCCTATGAAGCGGTGACGGTTCACATGAAGCCACAAACGCCTGACCAGCTCACGTCTGCGCTACAGACACTTGGCGACGAGATCCGCCGATTCAAGAGCTGTCTGGAAACCGTCGAGTTAAAGCGAGAGGGCCAGCCTGAGCAACAACATTTCAAATTTAGTGAGTCCAGTCAGAAGGACTCACCGACGATCAAGAAGGCTGCCTAATCATGGGGCAACCACTTCGCATGACCGACAAATCAGACCAGAATCCGGACTCACCGACGGAATCAACCGCCGGCAAAGAATCTCCACGCCACCCTCCCACGCTGACCATCGTCCCTCCATCTCTGATGGACACAGCACCTCAGACGGATCGCCTCCACACAAGGCGTGGGTTCAACATGGCGCACCCGCTGCAAGTCCGCATGCTGAGTCAGGTCATCCTCTATTCGGTGATCATTTTTGTATTGTTGGCGATTCCCGTGTTCAAACCGCTCATGCAGGCGCTCGATAACCCCGCGCTGTCCTGGCAAGAGCGAGCCATCGTCGCCAACGACCTCCTCAACCTCCACTCCAGATTCTGGCCATGGGTGCTCGGCGCCGGCCTCGTGGTCTTGATCCATTGCATCCACTCGATACGACTGATGCATCGGGTGGCAGGCCCCCTCGCTCGGCTCAAACAGGTGTTCCCTCAGATCGGCAACGGCAACCTGTGCGTTCGCACCACGTTGCGACAAGGAGACTATTTGACCCCGGAGGTTGACCTAGTCAATCACATGACCACTCAGCTGCACTCGAAGATCACGGCACTCAAACATGGGCAAGTTCTCCTGGCACTCGATGCCGCCCGGATCAGAGAACTGGCTTTGGTGAAAGAGGATCCTGCCTTGGCCACCCTTGCAAAACAAATGGAACAGAATTTGTCAGGACTGAAGTCTTTGCTGGATACATTCAAAACGCATAGCAGTTAGACGAGCACCATGACGTACGAGAGTCGATCTCTTCTGAGGATACCCCCGTTTCATACAACCCGACTGGGCCGATCACGTTTCCAGCACACTGATGGATTTAGTCTCATTGAACTCATGTTGGCTGTCTCGATCGTTGGCGTCTTGGCCGCTCTGGCCGTCCCCAATTATATGGAATTTATCGAAAAGGCGCGTGTGGCACGATCCATATCGGAACTGCACGGGCTCGCCAAGGACATTAAAGGGTTCGCCTTGGCTGTCGGAGCCTATCCCAATAACCTCGCCGACGTCGGTCGTAGCACCATGCTGGATCCCTGGGGAACGCCCTACGAGTACTACCGAATCAATTGCGGCACAGTTGAGGACACCATCAATTTGGCCAAGCTGAAATTGCGGCGAAAGAACAGTCCGCGAATGATCCCCGCCAGCTATACCTTCTCAACAGACCGTAAATGGGCTCTCTCATTGACCGTCGATCATGGACAGTATCAGGCCTCCCTCTACCTTGCTGCTGCAGGCGGAAACGGTGGAGGGAACGGAGGGGGTAGCGGTAACAGCGGAGGCAACGGAGGTGGAAATGGCAGCGGAAGCAATTGCAGCGAGAATGGAGCGAGAAAGGACCGACACCTTCACCCTATCAGTTCAGATTTTGACCTGTACAGCATGGGAAAAGACGGAGATTCGGTGAAGCCGTTGACGGCGCAAAAGAGTCATGATGACGTCATTCGAGCGAGTGATGGCGGATATTACGGTTTGGCCAAGAACTTCTAGTTTGTTAAGTCCATGCAGACAACGCTGTCTCATTCGCTTTTTCATAGCCGTATTGGACGCCGCATCCTCACGCTCTTCGTGCTCTGTGCACTGATCCCCACCTCGCTCCTCGCCTGGATTTCCTATCGACAAGTCAGTCAAGAACTCATTGCTCAATCAGCAGCCCGGCTCAAGCAAGAGAGCAAATCCCAGGGCATGGTGCTGTATGACCATCTTCTGACCCTCACGGCGGACCTGAACCGGATTGCAGCCGCGCTACCACAAGAGGGCACTGTGACGGAGGAGGTTGCGATCAGCGACTCTGTGAAAGAGTTGGCTCATCGCTTTCGTGACGTACGGCTTACTCCCGCGACCGGTCCTCAGCGACGGGAGCTCACGCAGGCCCAGACCGCCCATCTCCAGGCGGGGAAATCACTCCTCGAGGTCTCGTCCGCTGCCGGTCGATCTGCACAACTCACACTGACTCGTCTCGTCAATCCCGCGCGCTGGGAGGCCGGGCTGCTCTCCGCACACCTCAACGACACCGCGTTATGGAGCACACAGGTCAAGGAGACGTTGCCGGGTGACACGGATCTCGTGGTAGAAGACGGCAATCGTCATGTCCTCTACTCGACCTTCGCTCAGCCGGTCATGCTCCCGGACTTTCGTCGCCACGATCTTGCCGCTCCCATGGGTAATGGGATGATCTGGCAATTGGACACCCACGAGTATATCGCCGGGGCCTGGTCGATGCCGCTCCGCCATACGTTTCTGGTCGAACCCTGGACGATTGTCCTCAGCCAAACGCGAGCCTCAGCCTTGGCGCCGGTCGACCGATTCCGACACACCTTCCTGCTGGTGATCGCGTGCGCATTGAGTGCCGTTGTCCTGCTCAGTCTGGCTCACATCCGACGCAGCCTCCAACCAGTGACACTGTTACAAGAAGGTACCGCGCGTCTTGCGACCGGGGATTTCTCGACCCAGGTGACCGTTCAGAGCGGCGATGAATTCGAGCAGTTAGCCGATTCGTTCAACAGCATGACGGATAAGCTCAATCAACAGTTTCACATGCTGGAGACATTGTCGGCGATTAGTCAGGCCATTCTCTCGAGCCATGAGCCGGCCGCCATGGTGAACATCGTGCAGTCCCGCATCACGGAGAGCATTGCCTGTGACGCCGTAGGCATGATGTTGCTCAATCTTGAAGACACCGGCCCCACTGAGTTGTCCGTCCGCTACATTCAGCACCACCAGAACCAATCGGACGAGACGAAGACCTATCCCTGTCAACTCTCCGAAGAACATCTGGCTGCCATGGCAGCCCACCCTCATCATCTGGTCGCGATGGGGACCGCGGTTCCCTCCTATCTTGCCTTGATGATGCGACCAGGCCTCTCGCTCGTCATCATCTTTCCGATCATCGTGAACGAACGTGTGAGTGGAGTCCTGGCGCTCGCCTACCGCCAACGGAAATCTGCTCCTGCTCACGATGTGACCTACGCTCGCCGATTGGCTGATCAGGTGGCCATTGCCTTGACGAACAGCCTGGCGATTCAGGCACGCCTGCAAGCGCAGCTGGACTTGGTCGGGGCGGTGGATGCCAAGCAGCAGGCAGAAGAACAGGCCACTCTCCTTCAAGCGACCAATGAGTCATTGGCCACGAAGGAGGAACGGTTACGCCACCAACAGGGTGCAACGCTGGCCCTGGTCCAAGACCGCACGGTGTTCGAGGGATCACTGCCCGTCACGGCGAAGCAGTTGACCGCGATCGCGGCTCAGGCGCTNNCGTGTGGATTTATGACGAACAGACCCAGTCGCTCTATTGCCTCGATCACTATGATCGCCTCGCCACAACGCATACGTTCGGCCAGAAACTGCTCCGTGGGCAATATCCACACTATGTATCAGCCCTTGACCAGGGACTGCTCATTGCAGCGGCACAGGCGCGACACGATCCGTTCTTCCAGGAACTGGCCGGCACAATGCTCGCACCTGACCAGATTGGGGCAAGACTGGATGCTCCGTTTCACACACAGGGAAAGTTGGCCGGTGTCGTCTCGATCGAACACATCGGTTCGGCTCGAGACTGGGCATCCGATGAACAGCAGTTCGCCCAAGCCTTAGCCAATTTCATGACGCTGGTTCTTGAGGCGGCTCGGCGCCGTGAATCCGAAGAAGCGTTGGCCATTGCGAAGCTGGCAGCCGAAGATGCGACCAAGGCGAAGGCCGAATTCCTGGCGAACATGAGCCACGAAATTCGAACCCCCATGAACGGCGTCATCGGGATGACTGAGATCCTTGCCCGCACGCCGCTCTCGGAAACGCAACGCCACTACGTCGAAACGATCCACAACTCCGGCGACACCCTCTTGACCTTGATCAACGACATCCTGGATTTTTCGAAGATCGAGGCCGGCAAACTGGAGATCCAATCGGCGCCGATCGATTTGCGCGATCTCGTCGAGCGCACGGCGGAACAGCTGGCGGAACGTGCCCAACGGAAAGGGCTCCACCTTCTGGTGGATTACAGTCCCTCCGTTCCTACCGCAGTGAGCGGAGACTCCATCCGGATTCGTCAAATCGTCACGAATCTGCTTGGGAATGCCATCAAATTCACTCAAGAAGGTGAGGTCAGGGTCCAGGTGACCCTCGAGTCTCCGGCATCGGGTCAAGACGAGCCGGCTCGAATCAAGATCGCCGTCATCGATACCGGTTCCGGTATCAGCCCGGAAGGCCAAGCCAAACTCTTTCAATCCTTTTCTCAGGTGGATGGAGCCTCGACTCGCGTTCACGGCGGAACGGGTCTCGGTCTGAGTATCTGCAAACAGCTCAGTGCATTGATGGGAGGAACCATCGGTGTCAACAGCATGATCGGTCAAGGCAGCACCTTCTGGGTCATCCTTCCGTTGCCGATTCAATCAGATGCTCCCGCTCCCGTCGACAGTGATGCCGCGTTTGCAAACCTTTGCCTGTGCGCAGCCGTCACCTCCTCGTCGACCCGTCATGTCCTGGCCCAGTACTTCTCCTCCTGGGGTATTTCCCCGCACATGGCTGACAGTGAGGGGGAGTTCCTTGAGCACATCATGACCGGGCTCGCAATCGAGCAAGGGCCGGTCGCCGCGGTGATCGACGAACGCTTCGACGGTCTGACCGATACGCAAATCGTCCAAACATTGCTCTCCGATTCGACCCTGCAGTCCGTCAAGATCATCCGACTCGTCTCGCTCATCAGGCGGGCAGAGGTCGAGCAGGATACCCCGTCGGTTCGCATGCACTATGTGACCAAACCAATCCGGTTCCACGCACTGCACCAAACGTTGATCCACGCGATCGCCGATGAACCGATCGCCATCCAGGACGCGCAACCGGTTCCGTCGGCACCGACCTTATCCGGGCATATCCTCCTTGGAGAAGATAACCCGGTGAACCAGGAAATCGCCCTGCTGATGCTCCAAAGCATGGGCTGTACCGTAACCGTGGCTCAAAACGGCCGCGAGGTGGTCGAGCATGCGCAGCGATCTCATTACGATGTGATTTTGATGGATTGCCAAATGCCGGAAATGGATGGATTCGAGGCCACCACGCGCATCCGTGAATGGGAGCNNGCATGAATCACGAGCTCCCCTGCCGATTATCGCTCTCACGGCCCACGCGACGCCGGGCGATCGCGAACAGTGCCTGGCCAAGGGGATGAGCGATTACATTTCAAAGCCGTTCTCAATGGGACAACTGCATACTGTCCTGACCACGTGGCTTCCCCTTAGTCCCATCACCGAAACCCTGGAGTCTCCGGCATCCAGCCAACCCAGCCTCAGGCCTTCCCTGCCCAGCACATCAGCCGCCTCCTCAGAGTCAGACTCCGCATTCATCGTTGATCAGAACGCCTGGAAGTCGATTACGGGCCTCCAGCGACCGGGGAAACCGGATGTGCTGGCGAAAATCTTGTCGCTGTATTTAGCCGACTCCCACGACGTCGTGGCCACGCTTCGTCAGGGCATGGCCGACGAGAATGCGCAGGTCGTGAGCCAGGCTTCCCACAGCCTCCGATCGAGAAGCTCGATGCTCGGAGCCGTCTCACTGTCCAAACTGTGCCGTCAGCTTGATGACCTCAGTCGCCAGGGGCAGCTCAAGGAAGCCGAGCCCTTGGTGGCTCCGTTGACCGAGGCCTTCGCCCACGCCAGTCAAATTTTTCAGGCCGAGCTTGAGAGGAGATCGACATGACCACGTCGCCCCATCCGCCGCTGGCGCTGATCGTCGATGATGATGCCACGTTTCGCATGCTCTCACGGATGAGCCTGGAACAGGATGAGCTGCGGGTCGAGGAAGCCGTCAGCGGAGAAGCCGCCATCGAGTTCATCTCGTCCGCGATGCCCGACATCATCATCCTAGACTTGCAAATGCCCGGCATGCATGGATTTGCCGTGTGTGAACACATCCGTCGGCTGCCGCACGGAACGTTCGTGCCGATTCTCATCATGACGGGCTTGGATGATGTCGACTCCATCGCACAGGCCTATGAAATGGGCGCAACCGACTTTATCGTGAAACCCTGCCATGGGCTCATGCTCAGCCAACGCGTTCGCTATATGTTGCGCGCCAGCCAGGCGATGAAGGCCCTTCGTACTCGCGAATCCCAGTTGGCGCAAGCACAGCGGATCGCTCGCCTCGGTGGCTGGGAATGGGATCCGGTCAGCGATCGGATGGACCTCTCGGAAGCGGCATGCCGGATTCTCGGAATCCAGCCCGGCGCCATCGCTCCCCCACACTCCACATATCTGGCCTGTGTCCACGATGAAGACCGAGAATCGGTGAACCGCGCTCTCCAGGGGACAATCGCCGACGGGACGGGAATGGACATGGATCATCGGCTCATTCCTCACGACGGCGTGAACCGCGTGGTTCATCTTCTGGGAGAAGTCATGACGGACAGCGGCACGCAGGTTCGCCGCCTCGTGGGAACGGTGCAGGATGTCACCGATGCGCGGGCTGCTGAGACGAAGATCTACTTCATGGCGAACTACGACAGCCCGACGCATCTCCCCAACCGAACCCTCTTTCTCCATCGCGTCGGACAAGTGCTGGCATCCGGCATAGGCAGCCATACTGCCCTCTTGGTCATCAGTTTGGATCGATATCACCGCATCTGTGATTTGCATGGCGCCCGCGGTGGAGAGCACCTCATCAGAGAGGTGGTCACACGGCTGCAGCGATCGCTCCCGATGGACATCACAGAGGCCCACCCGCCAGGTAGCGCCCCTTCAATGCTGGCACGCCTCAACGATGGCCAGTTTGCGCTGTTCTTGACCGATCTCGACGTTCCTGAGGATTCTGCTCGGGTCGCCCAGAAGTGTCTCGACGTACTACGCAATCCATTTCAGATTGAATCGACCAACCTGGTTCTTTCGGCCAATATCGGAATCGCGATTCCAGGTCCCGACGGGACCGACGCGGAACAGCTCCTGCACAACGCCGGAACGGCGGCGCAGTCATCCGCACAGAGGGACTCCCATGGCTATCAGTTCTACTCCGAGACGATGAATGTGTCGATCGCCGCTCGAGTCAATCTTGAACAAGACTTACGCACCGCCGTGTCTGAAAACCAGTTTATCCTCCACTACCAACCGCAGGTGGATATTCTTTCCGAAACAGTGATTGGGTTTGAAGCCTTGATCCGCTGGCAACATCCGACCCGCGGATTGGTCTCCCCTGCCGAGTTCATCCCGGTCGCGGAAGAGGAAGAGCTCATCATCCAAATGAGCGAATGGGTCATTAAAAGCGTCGTGCAACAACAACGGATCTGGCACAAGAACGGGCTGGCTCCGACGACTGTTTCAATCAATCTCTCCGGGCTGCATTTTCGACAACCCAACCTTGCCAGCCAAGTGAAATCGCTGGTCTACGCGGAGGGTGGCAACCCACAGGAAATTGAGTTGGAATTGACCGAAAGCGTGCTGATGAGGGACGCCTCGTCGACAACCACGCTCTTGCAGGAACTCAAAGCATCCGGCTTTCGACTCGCCATCGACGATTTCGGAACTGGCTACTCCTCCCTAGCCTATCTTGAACATTTCCCGATCGACACGCTCAAGATCGACCAGGCCTTCATTAAGGACCTCAAGCTTGGGAAAGAGGATTCTCCGATCACACGGGCGATTGTAGGGATGGGACGCGCACTGAAGCTGCATATTGTGGCCGAAGGGGTGGAAACCCGCGATCAACTCGCCTATCTCCGTCTACAAGGCTGCGACGCCTATCAAGGCTATCTCTTCAGTAAACCAATGCCCGCGCATCAGCTCCAGTACCTGCTGCGGGACCGTTTTTCGGAGGAGGCCTTCCGCACCAAGGATCGAGCGAGAACTCGGCTCGCAAGCTGAGGGACGGGACCTCCCCGCTGCATCCCCTTGCTCAGGACGTTGGTCCGAGCGTGGCAATGGCGGAAGGCGAATTCTCCGCACGAAAGGGATTCCCGAGAAGTTGTGTGACCGGAACCAAAGAGCCTGTTCCAGAGACGATCGTGTAGGCCGAGATCGTACCTCCTGAGACACTGGTGGCACGATTCGCCACATACAAGAACAGTCCGTCCGGAGAGACCGCAAGCGCCACAGGAGTAGACCCTGTGAGCACGGGTACAGGATTCGGGGATGCCCCCGCCGCCGGAACAAGGGTCAGGAACCCGCTACTCCCTATCGAGAATGCCGAGACGCTCCCGCCTCCATTTGCGATATACAGGTGAGCCCCATCCGCTGCCACTGCAAGACCGTTGGGAGTCGTTCCACCTGTTGAAATTGGATTGGAACCGCCCGGTGGAATCAGTGTGAGCAGTCCAGATGTCTCAACTCGAAACATGGTCACGTTGTTGGACGCCCCATTGGTCACGTAGAGAAACTGTCCGTTTGGAGACAGCGCAAGCGCAGTGAGCCCTGTCCCTCCTGAGGAAATCGGATTCGTGCCGGGTCCGGCCGGCGGGACGAGCGTCAGGACCCCGGACGTATCAACCTGAAACGCCGTGACCATGCTGGAGGTACTGGTAGCAACATAGAGAAACCGCCCATTCGGAGTAATCGACAACGCAATCGGTGAGGACACCCCGGCACCGACTGGTTTGGAGCGCCCCTCCGCTTGCGAAACAAGCGTCAGCACCCCAGCCGTGCCAATTTTAAAAACGGTTACATCATCGGATCCACTGTTCGCAACATACAGAAATTGAGAATCGCCTGAGATCGCCAGGGCTCGCGGGGTCGTGCCTACTGAGACCGGATTGGAATTGCTCGTGCTCGAATCCCCAAGCAACAACGAACCATTGGTGCCGACCCGGAAGGCTGTCACCTTATTTGTCTGACTGTTGGCCACATAGGCGAACAACCCGTTCGGGGACACGGCGATCGCCGACGGAGTCGGCACATCCGGGAATGGAGAACCAGCAATGGCCAGAAGCCCTCCCGTCGCTGGAGTCACGGTGTATCCGGACACACTATTGGATCCACTATTCGTGACGTAGACGATCGCGCCTGTCGTACGTTCCCCTCCGATCCCACCGAATCCACCGGCCCCACCTTCTCCTCCATCATCACCACAGCCAGACACAAGCAGCAGGCATGGAATGAGCCAGGCGACGTGCGATCGTCTCGACCGTAGTGTGTTCCTCAAGCTTTCCTGAAACATACTTTTGTTTATACCACTCCCCCTCAATCCCTCACAACAGTGCAATCGGAGCACGTCATGGGGTGCAGCATGCGCGATGACTTTTTTGTTGGACTCCGATGACAGCTCACTGGCACACTGCCTGCCAACCAACAGGAAGGGTTCTCTGCCTTGCATCNNACCAGTCGCGATCCAGATCGACACCTCACAGACCTGAGACCGGAACAACGAATCCGGTTCGATCTCACACAGCCTGAGACCTGGCAGCTGATTCCTCCTGCAACCGATCTCCTCTGGTGCTTTCCCGCTGTCCCGATCGCGTTGGTGCAACAGTTCGCTGAGACCGCATTGTTACAAGCCCGCCGACTGGTCGTACTCGGCAGCACCTCCGCCTACGACGATCACCTCTCGACCGAATACCCCCCATCTTGGGTTGATGAAACAGCCATCATCGACTTCGATAAACCTCGTGTGAAAGGTGAAGAACTTCTGAGAACTTCATATGGTGCAGTCATACTTATGGTTTCAGGGATATACGGGCCACACCGCAATCCCATTGATTGGATCAGAACCGGACGGGTCGCCCGCTCACGAAAATTCGTCAACCTGATTCACGTTGAGGATCTTGCATCGACTTGCCTTGCGGCCATGAGGCATGGTGAGGAGGGCACCACCTACAACGTCAGCGATGGAACGCCCAGGACCTGGGACGAAATCTGCGAGGCCGTCGAACGACGATGGGCTGTTCGATCATCCGTTTCTCCTGAACCACAGCCGATGGGAAAACGGATCGCAAACCGGCGACTGTGCGAGCTCCTGAAGGCAGATGGGGTGTGTCTCCGCCACCACGACCTCTACCAGGCGCTTGAACACATCGAGGAGGTGACTGTCAACGAAGCAGGGCCATCACGGTAAGACAGACCAGTAAGTTATTCACGGCATGGGCCACCATGCCTGGGATGAGACTCCCAGTTCGATCATAGAGCCAGGCCCAGAGGAACCCACTCCACAGGACGCTGATAAATCCCAGCAAGCTATAGCCATGAGCGAGTGCAAAGATGGTCGCACTGAGCAATGCAGCGGGGAGAAAGGTGAATCGCCGACGGAACATCGCAAAGAGCAGTCCGCGAAACGCAAGCTCCTCAAAAATCGGCGCGAGGATCACATATTCCAGCAAGCTGGTGGCAAGCATAGGAGGAGTCGCCCACACCAAGTCTTGATCGAACCATTCAGTCCAATGATTTTCAAGCTTGAGCAAGTCTGCGGCTTGGCCCAGGATCCATTCACCCCAGAGTGCAGCCGCAACCACGGCAACAATGATGCAACCCAGCCTCCCGAGGTCGCTACGATTGAGCCGGAGACCAAATCCCTGCCAGAAATCGAGACCAGCCGGCTTGAGCAAATACACATAGGCGATCACCAACAGTGGAAGATTCGCCAGGGGAATAGCCAGCGCCCGCAACGAGCCCTGGCTCAGGGCGGGCGTAGCCAAGAACGCAACGGTCATGAGAGCGCCCAGAGCACCTCCCCGGAGAATCACCGCGACACCCGTCACGCCGGACCACGGCGGAGGCACGCCCGGTGAATGGAGCTGGAGTACGTTCAGCCCTCGGCCTTTCAATCGAACGATTCCCAACAATATCACCGAGCCAAAGGCCAGACAGGTCAACTCACTGATCATTAAGGGACGAATCCATCGCTGAATCTGCTCTTCCTTCAGCTGACGCTGTGCCTCAATCGTCGTCAGAAACGTATGATCACCAGCCCGTTGCGCCAGCCTCGCAGCAAGATGGTCATAGAACCATCCGATCGGTAACGTCTCTGCCAGCGTGGCCTGTAACTGTGTCTCTTGCTCCAGTGAAAGCGGCGCCGCAGCGTATGCGGCAACAATCAGCTGTCGAAAAGACTCGGCAGAGGTTCCGCGATCATGCCATCCTTGGGCTTCAGCAAGTGCCTTGGATTCATGCCCGGACTCACCAAGGAGAATCGCCAACCGAAGCTTCGCTGATGGATCATCAGTCGTCGCGATCAGTTCCTGATACCACCTCACGGCCTGACGAGAGGCTTGCTCTTCATTGTCCATCGTCCATTCTGCCACCCATCGCTGCCATTTCGGTGCACGGTGCAGGCCATCTTGCGCTTCCATCATCCGACTGACCATGAGGTCCAGCGCACGCCCCGGCTCCTCGAATCGTTGAAGTTTCGGAACAGTCAGAGAGAGCCATAGGATACCGGCAAGGGAGGCAAGCAGGACACCGGCACAGAGCACACTCACAAAACGCGACCATCGACTGCTGTATGGGAGCGGAGATACCGCTGAGACCGTTGATCCACTGGCTTCTGGAAGCCTCGGTATCTGCCCTATAGATAGCACCTGGTCATTCATGGCGCCCGACTATACCACGGCCTCCTCGCACCCCAAATCCCCTCAAACTAACTAGGAACCATGTCTGCAAGAGTTTCTCGCATAGCTATGCCCTCTCAAGTTGGCTATACTAACCGCGCGACAATTCAGGAGGCTTTGGCCATGCAGGGCTTTCTTGCCCCACAAAGACTGTTGCTAGGACCCGGTCCCAGTGCCGTACACCCTCGGGTGCTGCGAGCGATGTCGACTCCGCTCATCGGACATCTTGACCCGATGTTCTTGGGCGTCATGAATGATATCCAAACGCTCCTCCGTCGAGCATTCGAGACCACAAACCCCTTTACCATCGCCATCTCGGGAACTGGATCGGCCGGGATGGAAGCCGCGATCATCAACGTCATTGAACCAGGCGACCGAGTCATTGTAGGGATCAATGGGGTCTTCGGCACTCGACTCGCCACCATCATTGAACGCTGCGGGGGAAAAGCCATTCGCGTGGACGTGCCCTGGGGGCAGGTGATTGAACCGGACTCAGTTGCGACGTTGCTCCAACAATCCAGTCCCGTGAAAGCGGTTGTCCTGGTCCATGCTGAAACCTCCACGGGGGCCTCGCAGCCGATTGAACAGATCGGCGCATTGTGTCGCCAGTACAATACATTGTTGATCGTGGACGCCGTCACATCGCTTGGGGGAATGCCGGTTGAAGTCGATCGATGGGGGATCGACGTCTGCTACAGTGCCACACAGAAATGTCTCAGCTGTCCACCAGGGCTGGCTCCGTTAACACTGAGCCCCCGCGCCCTGTCGGTCCTCAAGGCTCGCCGTTCTCCTTGTCCTAGCTGGTATTTTGACCTGTCTCTCATCGCAGACTATTGGGCTGAGCAGAGTCGTGCCTATCATCATACGGCACCGATTTCGATGATTTATGCCCTACGGGAGGCGTTACGTCTCGTTGAAGAAGAAGGTCTTCCGGCCAGATTTGTTCGCCACCAATTGAATAGCCGCGCACTGGTCGCTGGGCTGACTGCACTCGGCTTCAGTCCGCTGCCGCCTCCTGATCGGCAACTTCCAACATTAGTCTGTGTCACCGTACCGACTCACATCGATGAGGCAGCGGTCCGGGCAGAGTTGCTGAGGCGATTCGGTATCGAGATCGGTGGTGGGCTGGGCCCCTTAAAGGGAAAAGTGTGGAGAATCGGACTGATGGGAGAATCCTCGACAGAAGCGAACGTGCTGACCCTCTTAAATGCCCTTGAAGAAATCGGGATTCGAAGTGGGTGGGTATCGACTCCCGGTGCGGGGCTCCAGGCAGCTGCTCATACCTATAGCATGGGACGGTGATTTGTGACGATTGCCATTCATCATATTCGCCTCATCGATGGGACAGGCGCGGTACGAGACCACATGACGCTCCTCGTGCGCGGCACGAAGATTGTCGCAGTCGGTCCACACAACGATGTGAGCATCCCGAAAGGCGCGACCCGCATCAACGGCCGTGGCCTGACCGTGATCCCGGGACTCATCGATTGCCATGTCCATCTCTGTTTAGGNNGTCAGCGCTCTGGAATCTGAACATCCCTCCTATACTCTTCTCAAATCAGCCACACATGCGAAGGCGACGATTGAGGCTGGATTCACGACTGTGCGCGACGTGGGATCTCGTGACCATTCAATTTTTTCTCTCAAACAGGCCATCGACTCCGGCCTCCTGCCCGGGCCACGGATTGTCGGAGCAGGACTCGCCATCTGCATGATCGGTGGCCATGCGCGGTTCATCGGGCAGGAGGTCGAGGGAGTTGACCAGGTCAGAAAGGTCGTCGATCAACAGATATCCGCCGGTGCAGGGGTGATTAAGGTCATTGCCTCAGGAGGCGTGCTCACACCCGGCACCTCACCCGACGATGTGCAAATGACCACAGAAGAAATCACAGCCGCAGTGGATGCCGCGCGTCAGGCTGGGAAACCCGTGGCCGCTCATGCCCATGGAGCCTCAGGGATGAAACATGCGATCCAGGCCGGTGCACGATCGATCGAGCATGCCACATTATTGGATGAGGAGTCCGGGGCGCTCATGAAGCGATATGGCGTCTATATGGTCCCGACCCTTTCCGCCCTGGCCACAACGGCAGCTTGTCGGCCCAGCTGCGGTATTCCGGAAAGCGCGTTGGCAAAAGCCAAAGCGATGACGAAGCGACACAAAGCGTCCTTCAAACAGGCCTATGACAACGACATTTTCATCGCAATGGGCACTGATGCTGGAACACCGTTCAATTACCATGGAGAGAATGC
>CXWK01051128.1_pt3 | contig 17244 bp, 16 predicted proteins | sample 590851 | NCBI WGS metagenome assembly CXWK01 (sample SAMEA3498364, study PRJEB10139) | wastewater metagenome | biome: wastewater treatment plant; material: activated sludge | place: Denmark | collected 2014-08-01 | reverse complement strand
CGGTCGAGCCGGTCGAGCCGGAGATCGCGACCCCACCCGTCGGGGCACCACAGCCCGCCGCCGACGTCGCCCCCGACGACGCGCCCGAGGTGGCCGCGGAGCCACAGCCCGACAACGCGCCGGAGTCCGAGGTCGCGCCGGATCAGGACCCCAAGCCCGACGCTGATCCGAAGCCGGACAACGGCCCGAGGCCCGATGCTGATCCCGACAAGGACGTGCAGGGACCGCGGCCCGGGAACGGGGACCGGCCGGACTCACGCCCTTCGACGGATGACTCGCCGCAGCCCGCCCCCACCCGACCCGACAAGGAGTCGGCCGACGAGTCCCCGACGGACACCGACCCCGCGGGTCGACGCGGTGAGCGCGAGGACGTCGACGATGGGGAGCCGAGCCAGCCTCCACGCGAGGACGAACCCGTCCGGCCGGCGCCCCAGCCCGAGCCGCCGGCCGTTGTCGCGGTGCCACGGGACTCGCCCAGCCCGTCGCGGTCACCCGAACCGACGCCCGAGGCCGCACCCCAGCCCACACCCAGCACGACCCCGTTGCACCCGGAGCCTGCGGCACCCACGCCGACCCCGACCGGCACACCGCTGCATCCGGTCACCACACCGGATCACGTTTCCGCTGACCCCTCGTCGGCCACCGAATCGTCGAGCGCACCGGTGCCCGTGATCTCGACGCCGCTTCACCCGGTCGTGCTGGCTCCGGACAACGGGTCCCAGGGGGTACCCGCGCCCGAGGGTCCGGGAACCCCGCTGCATCCCGCACCGCCGTCGTCATCCGCAGCGTCGGCACCCAGTTCCCGGGACGAATCGGCCTCCCCACTGCATCCCAGTTGAGGGCTGCGGCGGTGACCGGTCCCCGTCGTCCAGGTGACGCGTGGCGTCGTTCGCGGCGCCAACTGCGGCGGTGGCGACGGGAAGGATCCGTGGGAGCGCTTCCGTCCCACCACGGGACTGAGCCCGAGTAGCCTGCAACGCGTGAGCATCAACGAGGCGTTCGCACCGCCGACCGAGGACTGGAAGCGCCTGTCGCCACGGCTGGCCACCGCGTGGCGGCTGTCCATGCTGCTCGTGGTGGTGCCGCTGACCGTGGTCGCGGCGGTGGTCTTCGCCGTCAATGGCGTCACGATCGGCACCGTGGCAAGCATCGTGGTGGGGCTGGTCGTTCTCGCCTGGTTGTGGTGGCTGCTGGGTCGTCGGGTCCAGTCGTTCGGATACGTCGAGCGCACCGACGATCTGCTGGTGACGTCCGGGGTGCTCTTCAAGCGCCTCGTGATCGTCCCCTACGGCCGCATGCAACTCGTCGACCTCGTCGCCGGACCCATCGATCGAGCCATGGGACTCGCCACCGTCAAACTCCATACGGCCGCCGCCACCACGGACGCCGGGATTCCTGGGCTCACCCCCGCGGAAGCGGCCCGGTTGCGTGACCGGTTGGCCGCCCTGGGCGAAGAGCGGTCGGCGGGACTGTGACCGAACCGATCCCGGCTGCTCCCACAAACCCGACGGGAGCGACCCAACCCCGCCGCACCCACCCGGTGACACCGTGGGTCCACGCCGCCCGGGCGCTCCCGGTTGCGGTGATCGTGGGCATCGGCCTGCTGGGTCAGGTGGTCTCGCAGTTCCCGGTGCTCGCCGGAATCATCGGATTGGTCATCGTCGCGGTTGTGATCTCGGCAGCCACCGCCGGGTTCAGTTACCTGGCGTGGCAACGATTCCTGTTCTGGTTCGACGACGAGGGCGACCTGCGGGTGTCCTCCGGGGTGCTGACCAAACGGGAGCGACGACTTCAGTTGTCCCGACTGCAGGGAGTCGAGGTCGTGCAGCCGCTCGTCGCGCGGGTGTTCGGAATGGCCCAAGTCACCGTCGAAGTCGCGGGTGTGGGGGACTCCCGCGCCGAGATTCGCTACCTGACACTCACCGATGCCCAGGCGCTTCGCAACGAGGTCATCGCGCGGGCCGCGGGGCTTCATCCCGACAGCGGCGAAGCTCCGCAACGGCCGTTGGTCGCCGTCCCCACCAAGGACCTGATCCAGTCACTGCTGCTGCGTGGCTCGACAGTGTTGCTCCTGGCGGTCACCGTGGCCGTCGTCGTCGTGACCGCGCTCACGGCCGGTCCCGCTGGCATCTTCTTCCTGATCTTCGGTGGGATCCCGCTGTTGATGGTGTTCACCGAGTTCACTCGCTACTACAACTTCACGGTCGCCCATTCACCGGACGGACTGCGGATCAGTTCGGGCTTGTTCCAGGTGCAGTCCCAGACGATCCCACCAGGCAGGGTGCAGGCCGTCGAGTTCGTGCAATCGATCCTGTGGCGCCGCAAGGACTGGGTGCGGGTCCGGCTCAACGTCGCCGGCACGAATGCAGGCAACGACGACCAGGGCAACCAGAGTTCCGCGGAGCAGGTGATCCTGCCGGTCGCCCCGTACGACGTCGCGGTCGCGGTCGTGGGCCAGGTACTGCCGGGCGTTGATGCGCGGGCCGTCCCGCTGGTTCCCGCGCCGCGCAGCGCCGCGCGTCGCGCTTGGATCCAGTTCCGCCAACTCGGTGTCGGCCACGACGATGAGGTCTTTGTCACGGCACGAGGTCGGTTCGTGCACCGACTGGCCGTGGTGCCGCACGCCCGATCCCAATCGGTGCGGGTCACCCAAGGGCCCTGGCAACGAGTCCTCGGGCTGGCGTCGATGCATGTTGACTCAGTGCCGGGGCCGGTCAGCATCGTCGCGCTGCAGCGGGGTGCCGCCGAGGCCCGACAGATTGCCCTGGATCAGAACGGTCGCGCCCTGGCCGCGCTGCGGGCCGCTGGGACCGGTCGGTGGATGGCCGGCGGAACAGCGCCTGATCAGGAGCAGCAATGACCGCCCCCGCTCGCCTGGCTGTGGGCGTAGTCGGAGTCGGTCGCGCCGGCTCGGTGCTCGCGGCCGCACTGGCCCGCGCCGGACACCGAGTGGTGGCGGTGCATGCAGTCTCACAGCGCTCCCAGCAGCGTGCCGCCGACATGCTGCCCGGGGTAGCAGTCGTCCCGGTGCCCGAGGTCTTCAACCGGGCGGACCTGGTGTTGATCACCGTGCCGGACGATGAACTGATCGGGTTCATCGAAGCCGCGGCGACCGAGGGATGGGTCCACCCGGGGCAGTTCGTGGTGCACAGTTCGGGTCGGTACGGCATCACCGCGATGCAACCGTTGACGGCGGCAGGTGCATTGCCGCTGGCGCTCCACCCGGTCATGACGCTGACCGGACGACCGCAGGACGTCGACCGCTTGGTGGGATGTCCGTTCGGAGTCACCGCACCAGAGGCGTTGCAGGCGGTCGCCGCAGCGTTGGTCGTCGAAATGGGTGGAGAGCCGATGTCCGTCGCCGAGGAGCGCCGCTCGCTGTACCACGCGGCCCTGGCCCACAGCGCGAATCACCTGATCACGCTCGTCGCGGAGTCGATGGATCTGTTGGATGCGGTCGGGATCGCTCAGCCGGACCGCATGCTGGGACCGTTGCTGACCGCCGCCCTGGACAACGCCCTCGCCTACGGCGACGCCGCCTTGACGGGGCCGGTCTCCCGCGGGGACGCCGGAACCGTCGCAGCCCACCTGAACGAACTGACCACTGTGTCGGAACCGATGGCCGACGCCTATCGGGCACTCGCGCGACGCACCGCCGACCGCGCACTCGCCGCAGGCACACTGGATCCCGTGCTTGCCGCTCGGCTGCTCGAGGTGCTGGCCGCGGGATAGCGGCCGCATACCGACGCCATGACGTCGCGGAGTCTGGCACGGTATCCCTGTGGTGCCAAAGGTGATCCAGAGTGTCGCGGACATGCAGGCGGAACTTCCCCCCGGGCCCCGGGTGGCCGTGATGACCATGGGCGCGCTCCACGCCGGCCACACCGCCTTGATGGATCGGGCGCGTGAGATCGCCGGAACAGATGGGCAGGTCGCGGTGTCGATCTTCGTCAACCCGACCCAGTTCGCGCCCGGGGAGGACTTCTCGCGCTATCCCCGTTCCTGGGAGGCGGACCTGGCGGCCTGCGGCGAGCATGGTGTCGACATCGTCTTCGCGCCCACCGCCGAGGACCTGTACTCGGCGGGTACGGACATCTCCATCGACCCAGGTCCGCTGGGTACCGTCCTCGAAGGCGCCGTGCGGCCCGGCCATTTCCGCGGCGTACTCACGGTGGTCGCGAAGCTGATGAACATCATGCGGCCCACCCACGCGGTCTACGGCGAGAAGGACTTCCAGCAGCTGGCGTTGATCACCCGCATGGTCGCGTCGCTGAACCTTTCGGTGACCGTCATCGGGGTTCCTACCGTGCGCGAATCGGACGGCTTGGCGATGTCGAGTCGCAACGCGTACCTGTCCACCGACGACCGGGCAACTGCCGCAGTGATCCCACGGGCGATCGCCGCTGCTGTCGCCGCTGCGGAGTCGGGCGCCCGGGCTGGTGATGTGGTGGCTGCGGCGGAGCAGATCCTCGAGGCGGAGCCGGGAGTGGAACTCGACTACGTGGCACTGAGCGGTCCCGAGTTCGGGCAAGCCCCGGCCGAGGGACCGGCTCGACTGCTTGTCGCGGCCAAGATCGGGCCGCCGCGGTTGTTGGACAACGTGGCGATCCAGCTGGATCCGAAGTGACTGCCGGTGCCGCTCAGCCCGGTGGCATCGTGGCCGCGCCGCTGCTCGCAGCTTCGCCGGGGTGGTATGAGGAGAGCGACGTCGTCATCGTCGGCTCCGGTATCGCCGGACTGAGCCTTGCGCTGTATGCGCGCACGCTCGGATTCCGGGTCATGGTGGTGACCAAGGCCCGCGTGGAGCACGGATCCACCCGCTGGGCGCAGGGGGGCATCGCGGCCGCCTTGGACGAGGATGACTCGCCCGACGATCACCTGCGCGACACGTTGATCGCGGGAGCGGGGCTGTGCGACGAGGAGGCCGTGCGGATCCTGGTCACCCAGGGGCCGTCGGCGGTTCGGGACCTGGTCGACCTGGGCACCCGGTTCGATCGCACGGCCGGCGGTGACCTGGCGCTGACTCGCGAGGGCGGGCACCTGCGTGACCGCATCGCTCACGCGGGGGGTGATGCGACCGGTGCCGAGATCGTCCGGGCGTTGGTGCAGGCGGTCCACGACGACGACGAAATCACCGTGTACGAGCAGGCACTCGCCTTGGACCTCCTCGTCGACGACACCGGCGCCGCTCAGGGCGTCACCCTGCACGTCATGGGTCGCGGCCAACGTGACGGGGTGGGCGCGGTACTGGCGCCGGCCGTGGTGCTCGCCACCGGCGGACTTGGCCAGGTATTCGCCGCGACCACGAACCCCACCGTCGCCACCGGGGACGGTATGGCCATGGCTGCCCGCGCTGGCGCCGTAATGTCGGACCTGGAGTTCGTGCAGTTCCATCCGACGGTGATGTGGCTGGGCCCGGCTGCCCGCGGCCAGCAACCGCTGATCTCGGAGGCGGTCCGCGGCGAGGGGGCGCTGCTGCTGGACCCCCACGGCAAACGGTTCATGCCCGACGTCCACCCCCTGGCTGAGCTCGCCCCCCGCGACGTCGTGGCCAAGGCGGTGATGCGCTCGATGCGCGAGGCGGGAGCCCCGAATGTCTGGCTGGACGGCCGCCGGCTGGGGGCTGACGTGTGGCAGGAACGCTTTCCGACCATCCTGGCCCGGTCCCGCGACCTCGGTGTCGATCCGGTCACGCAACTGATCCCCGTCGCGCCGGCGCAGCACTACGCCAGCGGCGGCGTGCGAACGGACCTGTCGGGGCGGGCGTCGATCAAAGGCCTGTTCGCGTGTGGCGAGGTCGCCTGTACCGGCGTCCACGGCGCCAACCGGCTGGCATCCAATTCGCTGCTCGAGGGGCTGGTGTTCGCCGAGCGGATCGCCGGTGTGCTCAGCGACGGACTCCCGCCTCGGCGTGAGCCTGTCGGCCCTCAGTCCCCGGCGGCTGTCATCGACGACGCCGCTCGCCCCCTGATCCAGCAGGCGATGTCCGACGGTGTGGGGGTGCTGCGATCGGCGCAGTCCGTGGCGACCGCTGCAGCCGAGATCGCTGCCCTGCCCCAGCAGTTCCCGGCGGAACCCAGCACCGCGGCGTGGGAGACGACGAACGTGGCGGTGGTCGCCACCGTGCTTGCGCACCAGGCGGGGGCCAGGTTGGAGACTCGCGGGTCACACTGGCGCGAGGACTACCCCGAGTCCGATGACGCCTGGCGAGTGCACCAGGCGACTCGCCTGGTCGATGGCGAGCTGGTCACACAGTTGACGCCGCTGCGCGCACCGGAATGGGAGAACTGGAATGACTGACTGGCATTCGGTGTCTGCGGATACCGCTCGCAGATTGGCCGACGCCGACCTGGACGCCGGGACGGTCGCGGATCTCATCACGGCGGCGCTCGACGAGGACTTGGATGGCGGCGTGGACGTCACAAGCGCCGCGACCGTGCCCGCCGACCAGCGATCGGTGTTGGACCTTGTGGCGCGCAAGCCCGGGGTGATCGCCGGCGCGCCGGTTGCGGCCGCGGTGTTCGACATGGTCGGGGGTGACGACTGCGCCGTCACGATCAGCGCCGACGACGGCACCGTGGTCCAACCCGGTGATGTGGTCGTCAGTGCCAGTGGCTCCACCCGTGACCTGCTGACCGCCGAACGCACCGCACTGAATCTGTTGTGCCATCTGTCCGGTGTCGCCACCGCGACCCGGCAGTGGGTGGAAGCGCTTGCCGACACGGGTGCCCGGGTGCGTGACACCCGCAAGACAACTCCGGGCATGCGCCGGCTCGAGAAGTACGCGGTTCGTTGTGGTGGTGGCGTGAACCATCGGATGTCGCTGTCTGACGCCGCCTTGGTCAAGGACAACCATGTGCTGGCCGCGGGCGGAGTGGTTGCGGCGTTCGACGCCGTTCGCACGCAGTACCCCGGCCTGCCCATCGAAGTGGAGGTTGACTCGTTGGAGCAACTCGCCGAGGTCCTGGACGCCGGGGCCGATCTGGTGCTGCTGGACAACTTCACCCCCGATCAGATGCGGGCCGCTGTGGCCATCAACGCCGGGCGGTCGGTCCTCGAGGCATCCGGTGGCCTGACGCTCGACGTGGCTGCCGTCGTCGGCGCCACGGGAGTGGACTACCTTGCGGTCGGGGCACTGACTCACTCGGCGCCCGCCCTGGACATCGGCGCGGACCTGCGGAGTTGACCATGCTTCTGACCATCGACGTCGGCAACACGAACACAGTGCTGGGGTTGTTCGACGGCCCCGACCTGATGCAGTCCTGGCGGATCAAGACCGATGCGAACGCGACCGCCGACGAGATGATGCTCACGTTCCGCGGGCTGTTGGCCAACCAGCCGCCTTTGACCGGCATCGCACTGTGTTCCACGGTCCCCGCCGTGCTGCGGGAACTACGCGTGATGCTGGACCGCTACTTCAGTTCCGTGGAGACCGTCATCGTGGAGCCCGGTGTCAAGACCGGTGTCTCCGTGGTCACGGACAACCCCCGCGAGGTCGGCGCCGACCGCATCGTCAACACCCTGGCCGTCTTCGAGCGGTACGGCGGACCGGCCATCGTGGTGGACTTCGGAACGTCGACGAACCTGGACGTCGTGAGCGCCAAGGGCGAGTTCCTGGGCGGTGCGCTGGCGCCCGGCATCCAGATCTCATTGGACGCGCTGGCGGCTCGCGCCGCGCAACTGCGCAAGGTGGAACTTGTGCGGCCCCGCTCGGCGATCGGCCGTAACACCGTCGAGGCGCTGCAGTCCGGTGCTCTGTACGGGTTCGCCGGCCAGGTGGACGGTCTGGTGCGCCACATCACCGCCGAGTTGGGTGAGGTCGTGGCGGTGGTGGCCACCGGCGGTCTGGCCGAGATCGTGGTGGCCGAGTCCGAGACGATCACCGACCACGATCCCTTCCTGACGTTGTACGGCCTGCAACTGGTGTTCGAGCGGAATCGCGACTGACGCGCTGGCGATAAACTCTCCCGGTGAGTGACGACGACGCGATCGATGACCTTCCCGAGCAGATGCAGATCAGGCGCGAGAAGCGCCGTCGCCTGCTGGACTCGGGCCGTGACGTCTACCCGGTCACGGTTCCGCTGACCCACACCATCGAGCAGGTTCGCGCCGAGTTCCCGGATGTCGGCCCGGGCGAGATGACCGGTACCGAGGTCGCCGTCGCCGGCCGGGTCCTTTTCATCCGCAACACCGGAAAACTGTGCTTCGTGAGCCTGCGGTCGGGCGCCGGTACCCCGGTGCAAGCCATGCTGAGCCTGGATCGGGTCGGGGAGCAGGCCCTGGCCGACTGGAAGGCCGATGTCGATCTGGGGGATCACGTGTGGGTTCGCGGCGAAGTGGGCGCATCCAAGCGGGGCGAACTGAGCATCTTCGCCGCGGAGTGGGGGTTCGCTGCCAAGTCGCTGCGGCCACTGCCCGTGGCGCACAAGCCGCTGAGCGAGGAGAACCGCGTCCGGCAACGCTACGTGGATCTGATCATGCGCGAAGAGGCCCGCACCATGGCTCGCCAACGGGTGGCGGCGCTGGCGAGTCTGCGCAAGTCCCTGACCGATCGGGACTTCCTCGAGGTGGAGACCCCCATCCTGCAGAACCTGCAGGGCGGCGCGAGCGCACGCCCGTTCGTGACGCACATGAACGCCTACGACATCGACTTGTTCCTGCGGATCGCCCCAGAGCTGTTCCTGAAGCGCTGCGTCGTCGGCGGCATCGACCGGGTTTTCGACATCAACCGCAACTTCCGCAACGAGGGCGCCGACTCCACGCACTCGCCGGAGTTCGGCATGTTGGAGTTCTATCAGGCGTATGCCGACTACCACGACGGGGCGACGCTGACCCGGGAGCTGATTCAAGAAGCGGCGCTGGCTGTGTGCGGAAGCCTGGTCGTCACCCACGCCGACGGGAGCGAGCACGACCTGTCCGGCACGTGGGATCAGGTGTCCCTGTACCCCGCGGTGTCGGCTGCGGTCGGCCGCGAGGTCTCGCCGCAGACCCCGCGCGACGAGCTCATCGCGTTGTGCGACGCCGCCGAGATCGATGTCGACCCGGCGTGGGTGCCGGGGCGGATCGTCGAGGAACTGTTCGAGCACTACGTCGTCCCCCGCTTCTCGGGCCCGACGTTCGTCATGGACTACCCCGTGGACACGTCACCCTTGACCCGTGACCATCGCTCGTTGCCCGGGGTCGTGGAGAAGTGGGACCTCTACGTCGACGGATTCGAGCTGGCCACGGGGTACTCCGAACTGGTTGACCCCGTCATCCAACGCGAGCGCCTGCAGGCCCAGGCCGCACTGGGTGCCCGAGGCGATGCCGAGGCGATGCCGTTGGACGAGGACTTCCTTGCGGCGCTGGAGCACGGGATGCCGCCGTCGGCAGGGGTGGGGTTGGGGATCGACCGACTCCTCATGGCGTTGACCGGCCTCGGGATCCGCGAGACGATCCTGTTCCCGTTGGTGAAGCCACTGTGACCGTGGCGATCAGGCCCGCTCGGACCCAGGACATCGCGGCGATCCGTCGACTGGTCGACCTGTACGCCCCCGACCGGCGACTGCTGAGCAAAGCCACGGTGACCCTGTTCGAGGATGTGCAGGAATTCGTGGTGGCCGAACGAGACGACGAGGTCGTGGGGTGCGGTGCCCTGCACGTCATGTGGGAGGACTTGGCCGAGGTCCGCACCCTGGCGGTCGATCCAACCGCGACTGGATCGGGCATCGGCGGGAGACTGCTTCGCGAGTTGGTGTCCCGAGGCCAGAAACTCGGGGTGTCGCGGATCTTCTGCCTGACATTCGAGTTGGATTTCTTCGCGCGATTTGGATTCGAAGAATTGTCCGACCCCGCTGTTTCGCCTGACGTTTATGCCGAGTTGCTGCAATCCGAGGATGAAGGCGTCGCCGAATTCCTGGACCTGGAACGCGTGAAACCGAACACCCTCGGAAATTCCCGGATGCTGTTGCGGCTATAGCGGCGCCGCGGGTAGCGATATTCGAGATGGGGCATTCTTCGTTCGGTTAGGGTGTGCGGTATGGCGCGCAGAATCACAGTAGTAATCGATGACGACATCAGTGGCGGAAATGCCGACGAAACTGTCACTTTCGGATTGGACGGTGTCAGTTACGAAATCGACCTCAACGAGCGAAATGCCGCCAAACTGCGTGCTGCGCTTCAGCCGTACCTCGCCGCCGGCCGCAAGGTCGGACCGGTCGCCAAGCGAACGCGAGCGCCGAAGTCGACCAAGGCCAAAGCTGCGCCCAGTCGCACAGCCGAGATCCGGGCCTGGGCCGTGGCCAACAATGTGCCGGTGAGTGCCCGGGGCAGGGTCGGTGCTGACGTCGTGGCTCGGTATGAGGCCGCCCACGTCTGACAGTCAGGCCTCGAGCGCGGCGCGGTACACGTCGAGCGTTCGGCGGGCGATCGCATCCCACCCGAAGTCATCAACGGCGCGGGCACGCCCGGCGAGACCTAGGTCCATGGCCAGTTGCGGTTCCGCGACCACGCGGTTGACCTCGCGAGCCAAGTCAGCCTCGAACGTCGTCGTGTCGTCGGGGTCGTAGTGCACGAGCAGGCCCGTCCCAGGTGTGACCACCTCGGGGATGCCCCCGACATCGCTGGCGACGACAGCTGTCTCGCAGGCCATGGCCTCGAGGTTCACGATGCCTTGCGGCTCGTACACCGACGGACACACGAAGGCGGCGGCCTGGGTGTAGAACTGGATGACGTCGGGCCGGGACAGTTGCTCCTCGATCCAGATCACCGAATCCTCGCCGCGGGCTTGGCGCAGCGCCGCGACCTGGTCGGTGACCTCCTGACCGAGTTCCGGCGTGTCCGGCGATGAGGCACACAGCACGAGTCGGATCTCGGGATCGAACTGCTCCGCCGCCCGCAGCAGATGCGGCAACCCCTTCTGCCGCGTGATCCGACCGACGAACAGTGCGAAGGGACGGTCCAACGGCACGCCGTTCGCCTCGAGTGCGTCGGTGGCTGTCGCCGGCTGGTACAGGTTCGTGTCGATCCCGTTGTGCACCACGTGGATTCGGTCGGGATCCACGAACGGGTAGCAGTCCATGACGTCGGCCTTCATACCCGCGCTGACCGCGATCACCGCGGCGGCCTCGCGATAGGCCGCGCGCTCGACCCACGACGAGATCCGGTAGCCACCACCGAGTTGCTCCTCCTTCCATGGGCGCCGAGGCTCCAGGGAATGGGCCGTGATCACGTGCGGGGTGCCCTGCAGCAGCCCCGCGAGGTGCCCGCCCAGGTTCGCGTACCAGGTATGGGAGTGCATGATGTCCAGGTCATCGGAGCCGGCCGCCATCAGCAGATCGACGCCCAGCGTCTGCAGGGCGAAGTTCGCGTCGTCGAGTTCGGCTGGGGGCGTCAATGCGAGGGCGTCCTCACGTGGCGCGCCGAAGCACTGCACCCGGACGTCCTCGAGGCGGCGTAGCTGTTCCACCAAGTACTCGACGTGCACACCTGCGCCGCCATAGATCTCCGGTGGCCATTCCCGCGTCATGATCCCGATTCGCATGGCCCTGACTCTATTGGCGGGAGACGTCGGAGGCGCGGCGCACGCAACCATCCAGTTGGGGGGGATTCCGGCACGAAGATCCCTTCCGCGCGTCAGCGTGGCTAGGGTGGTCGGGTGAGTGGACCCCATGTTCTCGGAATCGTGTTGGCCGGCGGCGAAGGCAAGCGGCTGCTGCCGCTGACCGCGGACCGTGCCAAGCCAGCTGTGCCGTTCGGTGGCGCTTATCGCCTGATCGACTTCGTGTTGTCGAATCTGGTGAACGGTGGCATCCACCGGATCTGCGTGCTCACGCAATACAAGTCCCACTCCCTGGACCGGCACATCACCACGACGTGGCGTATGGGGCAGATGACGGGTGACTACGTCACTCCGGTCCCGGCGCAGCAGCGGTTGGGGCCGCGCTGGTACACCGGCAGCGCCGACGCGATCTACCAGAGCCTGAACCTCGTGTACGACGAGCGGCCGGACATCGTTGTGGTTTTCGGGGCCGACAACGTCTACCGCATGGATCCCGCGCAGATGATCCAGCAGCACATCGACACCGGGGCGGGGGTGACGATCGCAGGTATCCCGATGCCACGCCGCGACGCCGATCAGTTCGGCGTCATCGAGGTCGCTGACGATGGCCTGAAGATCGAGCGGTTCCTCGAGAAGCCAGCCGATCCGCCCGGAATCCCCGGCAACCCGGAGCAGTCCTACATCTCGATGGGCAACTACGTCTTCAGCACCGACACGCTGATCGAGGCGCTCAAGATCGACGCAGGTGATGAGGGGTCCGTCCATGACATGGGCGGCAACATCATCCCGCAGTTGACCGAGTCCGGGGATGCGTACGTCTACGACTTCCATAAGAACGAGGTGCCCGGTTCCACGGATCGCGATCACGCCTACTGGCGCGACGTCGGGACGTTGGACGCCTACCACGACGCTCACATGGACCTCGTCAGCGTCCACCCGGTGTTCAACCTGTACAACCGGCAGTGGCCGATCCTGTCCAGCCCGCCTTCGCTGCCCCCCGCCAAGTTCGTCGAGGGCGGCAATGCGCACGATTCGATGGTCGGTGCCGGCTCGATCGTCGCCGGAGCGCATGTGCGCCAGTCCGTGATCTCGCACAATGTCGAGATCCGCGAAGGCGCCTACCTCGAAGGCTGCGTGATCATGCCAGGGGTCCGGATCGGGCGCAACGCCGTTCTGCGCAAAGTGATCCTGGACAAGAACGTCCAGGTTCCCGATGGTGCCCAGATCGGGGTGGACCTCGAAGGGGACCGCGCCAAGTACACGGTGAGCCCCGGGGGCATCGTGGTGTTGGGCAAGGGTCAGCAGGTCGTGTAGTTGGCAGGGGCGATAGGGATCGTCACTCGGATCATCCCGCCGCGCACCGGACCGACCGTCATCGGAACGGCCCGCGCGAGAACTCCCAACATCGCCTTGTTGCACGCCAGGACACGCGCGTGAAGGGAATGTAAGCCCAGCAGTTGCGCGTGGCGCACCACGACCCCGATCAGCCCGGTCCCCAGGCCGAGGCCTTGATGATCGTCGCGCACCAGCAGGGCGAAATCGCCGGAACCGTCGCCGTGAGTGCGGATCCGAGCCTCGGCGACCAGTTCACCGTTCGCGTCGGCCAGGCCCATTCCGTGGGTGGTCCGGCCGTCGAGATCGGCCAACTCCCTGGCCAACGAGGTGGTGACCCGGCCCGTGGCACGGTGGAACCGCAGGTACTGCGACTCCACCGAACTCGCCTCGACCAAGCGCGTCAGCCTGGCTCGGTCGTGACTCCCGAGAGCAACGAAGCGGAGTTGGTGGCGGCGGAACATCGCCTGCGGATCGTCGCGGACATCCAGTGCGGTTGCGGTCATGCCGTGACTGTGTCGGACCGATGTGAACGGCACCTATCCGCGGGGGGACCACGGGGAACGATCCGGTGAAGGTCAGCCGCCGCCGGACCCGGCGTGTTCCGCTGCGTGACGAACTCCCTCGGCTCGGGCACTGGCGCGGCTGCGTCGACCAGATCCCACCCAGCCACACGTGCACTCAGCGCGAGTGAATCCGTGGTCCTCCACGATCTTCACCCGGTGCTGCGGCGCCCTGCTGCTCATCAACTCCATTGTGGTGGTAGACGTCACGGGCATACGGTCACGGGGTCGCGTCGTTGAGGTGGCCATGAGCAGTAGTTCGCAGTTGGATCTGGAGATCTCCGGCATGACGTGCGCGTCGTGCGCGGCGCGGATTCAGAAGAAGGTCTCGCGCATCGAGGGTGTCTCCGAGGCTGCGGTCAACTACGCGACCGGCACCGCGTTGGTGGACTTCGACGGGCAGCAGTGCGATCCACAGGAAGTCCTCGACACGATNNCGATCGCGGGCCTTGGCTACGAGGCAGCCGTGCAGCAGTCCGATGATCCGGCGCACGACCATGCCCATCACGGCCACGCCGCGGACCTGCGGCGACGGCTATTTGTGGCAATCCCCCTGACTGTTGTTGTGGTGCTCCTGGGGATGGTTCCGTACTTCCACATGCAGCCGTGGGCACCGCTCGCGGGGCTCCTCCTGGCCACACCGGTCGTGTGGTGGAGTGGTTGGCCCATCCACGCCATGGCTGTGCGTGGCGCAGTGCATCGTTCCGTCGGCATGGACACCCTGGTGTCGCTGGGGGCCACGGTGGCGTGGCTGTGGTCGGTGTATCAGGTGGCCGTCGGAGGCACCGAGGTCTATGCCGAGGTCAGCGCCGTCGTCATCACGTTCGTCCTGTTGGGCCGCTGGCTCGAGGCCCGCGCAACGGATACCTCCGTGGATGCCTTGGCGGCGCTGTCCAGACTGCAGGTGGACTCCGTCACGCGCGTGGACCCAGTGGGCGCCGGAGAGGTCATCCCGTTGTCCCGGCTGCGCGTGGGGGATCACTTCATGGTCCGACCCGGGGAGCGAGTGGCCACCGACGGGATGGTGGATCAGGGAACCTCGGCGCTGGACCTGAGCCTGGTCACGGGCGAGTCCGTCCCCGTCGAGGTGGCGGCCGGTGATCAGGTCGTGGGTGGATCGGTCAACGGGGCGGGGAGGTTGATCGTCACTGCCCAGGCGGTGGGGTCCGACACCGTCCTGGCGCGGATCGGTGACCTGATCCGACAGGCGCAGCACGCCAAGGCGCCGATCGAGCGGCTTGTCGATCGGATCGCCGCCGTGTTTGTTCCGGTCGTACTGGCCATCGCCGCAGTGACCCTGATCGGCTGGCTGATCTCTGGTGCCGAAGTGTCGTTCGCCATCGGGGCCGCCGTCGCGGTCTTGGTGATCGCCTGCCCGTGTGCCCTGGGACTGGCCACTCCCACTGCGCTCGTCGCGGGGACCGGCCGGGGGGCGCAACTCGGGATCCTGATTCGGGGCCCGCAGGTGCTGGAGGCCGCCCAGCAGATCGACACGGTCCTGCTCGACAAGACCGGAACCGTCACGACCGGCGAGATGACCGTCGACTCGGTGGTGGGTGGCACCCCCGAGCAGCGGCAGTGGGTGGGCGCGGTCGAGGCTGCCTCCGAGCACCCCATTGCCCGGGCCATCGCCGCCCATCTGATTCCTTCCGACGGGAATCCGCGACCAGACGTGTCCGACTTCGTCGCCGAATCCGGGGTCGGCGCCTCGGGACGAGTGGCGGGGCATCTCGTTCACGTCGGCAAGGTCAGCTCGATCGCGACATTGAACGGCGAGTTGACCGCGGCCGTCACCACCGCGTCGGCGCGGGGACTCACCCCGGTGGTGGCCATGATCGACGAAGAGCCGATCCTGGTGATCGTGGTGGGCGACAGTCTGAAGTCCACCAGCCCCGCCGCTGTTGCCCGCTTGCGCGCGCTGGGGCTGACTCCGGTGCTGCTGTCCGGTGATCGCACCGAGACGGCCCAGGCCGTGGCAGCGCAGGCAGGCATCGATCAGGTGATTGCCGACGTCAGCCCGGCGGACAAGGTCGCCATGGTTCAGCAGTTCCAGAGTCGCGGCGCCAAGGTGGCCATGGTGGGGGATGGGATCAACGACGCCGCCGCCTTGGCTCAGGCGGACCTGGGCGTTGCCATGGGCAGCGGCACCGATGCGGCACGAGAGGCGGCGGACATCACGATCGTGAACTCCGACCTGCAGTCCGTCGGCGACGCCATCGAGTTGTCCCGACGGACGTGGCGCACGATCCGGCAGAACCTGATGTGGGCGTTCGGCTACAACGTCGCCGCGATCCCGTTGGCGGTCAGCGGCCTTCTGTCGCCGATGATTGCCGGCGCGGCCATGGCGTTCAGCAGTGTCCTGGTGGTGTCGAACTCACTGCGGCTGCGCGGCTTCCGACGCTCCTGAGGGTCAGCCGCCGCTGCTGGCGAGGTCACCCATACGCTGCAGCGCGTCGGAGTCCAGGACCTGGTCGGCGGGCGGAGCCGTGATATCGGTGGTGACGCCGAAGTCCGACAGCGTGGTTGAACTCGTCGTTTCGACCGCCTTACCCGTGCCGGTGTCGATCGTGGCGGTCTGGTCGAAACGGATGATGCGGCCCGCTTCGTCGACCCAGACAGTCACCTGGGCGTCACCGGAGACCTTGTCCAACTTCTGGGACAGGTCGCCCTGCGCGTCTGCCGGCAGTCCGGCACTGCCGAGGGCGTCCTGCAGGTTGAGTGTCCCGGTGTACTTGGTGGCCTCGACACCGTCGACGGGCTCTTTGCCGACCTCTTGCAGGTCAGCGGCCTGCTTGAGCATGTCCAAGCCCTGCGCGGGATCGGCGAGGTTCAGGCCCAGCTCCTTCATCGGCATGGCGATCCACTTCTCGCCGAACATGGGCACCTGGATGTAACTCTTACCGTCGACTAGGACCACCTGCATGTCGGAGTCGCCGCCGAACAGCGAGGCACTGACGCGCAGGGCTGCCTCGTTCCCCGCGAAGTTGACGACACCTTCTGCCCGAATGGTCGTGTCCTGTCCCTCCGTGCCCAGGTTCTGCGATCCCGCGACGGTGGTGGTGGACATGATGCGCGCGCTGCCGGCCGAGGTGGTGCTGTCCGCTGCCTGCGCGATGAATGCCGCCGGTGATGCGCTGGTCACGGGGGCGGGGGCTTCCTGGCTGGTCGCCGGCGAGGCAGTCTCGGTGGCGGCGGAGCATCCCGCCAGGGCAACTCCGATGGCCACAGTGACTGAGGCGAGGGCAAGACGGCTGATTGTCATGGTGGCTCCGGTCAGCTGGGGTCTTTCCAGAGTACGACGCTGGGGCGGTAGCGGCGCGTGCAGACGTTCGCCGCAGCACCCGATCGTGTAAGGGATCAGTCAGAATCGTCGAATTCGCCCCGAACACCGCTGCTGATCGGTGATGCAGGTTCCGTCGATCCCACCGTGCCGCCGGGTGGCTTGCGGGCTTCGGGGAACCCCGCGGCCATCTCAGCCTCGCTGACCTGTTGAACCTGGAATCCGTAGCTGGGGCCCTTGAGTTCGTCCGGCGACGGCAGTTCCTTCTCGATGTCTTCGGCCGTCGTTGCGTGCAGCATCAGGCGCCCTGCCCACACGAGCAGGGCCACGATCGCCAGGCCGGTCGCCAGCACGGCCCAGATCCCCGGCAGGATCGTCAACTTGAACACCGCGAAACCGACGACCCCGGCCGCCGGCAGAGTCAGGAACCACGCGATCACCATGTCGCGCATCACGAACCAGTTGACCTTTCGCCGCTCGCCGACGCCGGAGCCGACGATCGATGACGACACCGCCTGAGTGGTCGAGTA
>CXWK01094581.1_pt1 | contig 17284 bp, 18 predicted proteins | sample 590851 | NCBI WGS metagenome assembly CXWK01 (sample SAMEA3498364, study PRJEB10139) | wastewater metagenome | biome: wastewater treatment plant; material: activated sludge | place: Denmark | collected 2014-08-01 | reverse complement strand
ATTGCTCCTGATCGTGTGGTACATCAGAAGCTCACACCAGAAGAAGGTATTGAAGCTCTTGTAGAAGATGCTGCCAAGCAAAACAATAGGAGATCTTCTGGCTTTGCTAGTGCTTCAGAAAGACTTGCGAAGATCCAAGCGAAGTATGGAGACAAGCTACCTGCACGCACAAAAACAAATCTTTCCAAGTACCCTGATCTCGCTGATGATTACAGAATATGGGAAGGCTTCAAGAGATACTCATCCAATGGATCTATCGCTGATGCACTTGCGAGATTCCAGAGATTCTCCAAAGCTCCTGAAATGACACCTGAGCAGATCTCAAAGATCAGAGCTTCAGCTACTAAAGCGTACATAGAGGCAATCAAGAAAGATATCAGCAAGGGCTATAGATACCCTGATGCTGTGCTTAATTATGATCCTTCCTTCAAGAAGGCTGTAGATGCTAGAGCAAGATATGAAAAAGGTTTGGCTACTTCTTTCAGTGCAGATGATTCAAGAATTGTCTTTGATGAAAAAGGCAGGATCTCTGCTGGAATGAAACGCCAAGATGGTAAGGAACTTCTACCAAAACAAAGGGAGGAGATTGTGAATGGAGTACTTGAAACTCAGAAGGCTCTTGGTATAGATCTCAATGATCTTGCGAAGGATGAGAGATGGGTTTATGTACACTTGAATGATAAAAATCCTTTCCTCACTCAGAACGCTGCAGGACTTTACCGCAAAGATCCTACAAACAAATCAGTAAGTATTTCTCTTGGAGGATCTGAATCTTTTGATGCAGTGGTAGATGGAGAGAAGGTAAGAAAGCGAATCAATACCACTGTAGCTCATGAGCTTGGACACGCACTGGATTACCAAACAGGTAACAAGCTTATTGATAGCTCCCTTGTGTATGATCTCTCTCGTACTTTCAAGCCTGTAGAGCATGGCTTCAGAGGCAATAAATACTGGAGAAGTACTACTGAGGTGAAGGCTAGAGCTGTGGAGCAGTATGTGGCTGTGAAGGCTGGAAATGCAGATTACTTCACCAGAGAAGGCTACTGGAGTAAGGAGATCTTTGAGAGCAAGATCAAGCCTGCAATTGAGGGTGCAGTAGATACTCATTTTTCTCAGTACAAAAAGGCAGCCTCAGAACTTGCAGCTCCTGCTGATACTACAAGGAAAATTGTAGAGAAGGGATCAAAGAAGATTGGCATGATGGATAGCCATCCTTCTTATACTCCTAATATGAACGCACTCATCAAGCAAGCTCAGGATGCTGGTGAGACTTTTCCATATACAAAAATGACACCTGAGGAGCAGAAGATTGTAGATGATGCTTTCAAGCAAACAATCAATGATATTCCTGTAAAGATTCCTGAAGGATTCAAAGCGTATGAGCCTACTGTTACCAGTGAAACTGTGGATGTAAAGAAGCTTGAGGATCTCAGATACTTCCAGAAAGTATATGAATCAGCTTTTGCTGTGGGTGGTGATAAGAAACTTTATGACATCATGCGGAAGAAGCTTGTGCCTGAAGGAAGGGAGGCAAGTGGATTCCTTGCAGATCTATATAAAAAGAGCAAGGCAATGCAGAAAGATCTTGGCATCCCTGAAATAAAGCCAGTACTCAAAAAGAAGGAGGTAGGTACAGCTCCAGCTAGAAGGGCTGATGATCTCCGCACAGCTCTCACTAATCCTAAGCGAGTAGCTGAGGAGGCAAATGAAACTCAGAGAAAGATCTCAGGTACTGAGCCTGATGGTGTGCTTACTGCTGCTAAAATAGGGCAAGCAAAAGAGATCCCTGCTACTCCAGCCAAAGCTTCACGCTATGCTACAAAAGCAGATGCTCCAATTGAGATCCCTGATGAAACACGCATGGGATATTTACAGCGTAAGATTCAAGATAAGTTTAATAGGCTCAATCTAATTCAGAAGAAGATCACTGATGCTAAGGGCTTGCCAATTTCTGATGATCTCAATGCATATCTCCAGCAAGAGATGTTTCATGGGCGTGCTGCAGAGCGTTTGGATAAGTTTGAAGCTGCAATAGTTTCTACTAAAGGGCAGAAGGGTAAAGCTCTCCTTGAGAAGATGGCTGATGATGGGATCTCTATTGATGAAATGGGTGAGTTTCTCCATGCTAAACACGCTCCAGCGAGAAATAGGCGAGTAGCCAAGATCAATCCTGATATTCCAGATGGTGGATCAGGGCTTACTTTCAAGCAAGCTGATGAGATCATTGAGAAGTATAGAGGCTCAGGCAAGCTAGAGAAGATGGAGGAGTATGCCAAAGAGGTGTACGAGAAGATCACCAAAGCACGCCTTAAGATCTTAGAGGAGGAGCATCTCATGAAGCCTGAATCAGTGGACAATATAGCCAGAGCTTTTGATGATGATACTTATGTGCCTCTCAAGCTTCCTGTAGAGCCAGAGTTTAGATTGCGTGGAGGTGCAGGCTTTGATGTACGAGGCAAGGATGTGAAGCGATTGAAAGGATCTACTCAAGCTATCAGAAACAATCCTCTCATTCAGGCAATTGTGGACTATGAGGATGCAGTGATCAAAGCTGAGAAGAATAAAGTAGGAAGATCTCTCAAGAAACTTATTGAGCAGAATCCTAATATCACCAATCAGCAAGGTCAGAAAATATGGGATGTAGCAGCTCAAAAATATGCTCCTGTGTACAACAAGTTTGGAGAAGTAGAGTTTATAAAACCTGCTGGCTACAAGCTTGCGGATAATGTGATGGAGGTACGAGACAAGGGGCAGATCTTCCACATCACCATGCACGATAAGGCACTTGCTTCAGCCATGAGAAATCTTGGCTCAGAGCGTGGCATCCAATTCTTGCATCAAATAAATAATTACCTCAGAGCTGTAACTACTTTCTACAATCCTGAGTTTATGATCACGAACTTTGAGCGTGATATTCAATCTGCTTTGATCAACACTGCTGGAGAGCAAGGGGTCAAGCACTCTAAGAATGTGGCAAAAAATGTACCTTCAGCCTTGAGAGGAATCTGGAGAGAGACAAGAGGCAAAGGATCTAAGGTAGGAATCAAGGAAGGAGGCATTGATTGGGTACAAGAATATGCAGAACTCAAAGCCACTGGAGGAAGGATGGGCTGGTTTGATGCAGCCACTCTTGCTGAAAAGCAGGTGCAGATACAAAAGAGAATCAATAGAGTTTCTGGTAAAGGAACTCTTGATAAAGCTGCACGCACATGGGATGGAGTAGCTGAGTGGGTTTCTGATGTAAATGAATCAGTGGAATCTGGTGTGAGACTTTCAGCCTATGTGAACGCAAAGAAAGCAGGCATGACAAAAGAGCAAGCTGCTTCTTTGGCGAAGAATCTTACTGTGAACTTCAACAAGAAAGGAGAGTGGGGATCTGCAGTAAACTCCCTGTACCTTTTTGCCAATGCTGGTATTCAAGGTACAGCCAGAATGTTTAAGGCTTTGAAGCACAAGCGTACACGCAGAATTGTGGCTGGTGTAGCTGCCTTCTCTTATGGAGTGAATTACATGAATGATCAAATAAATGGAGAGGCTTACGCTAAAATTGATGATTATGAAAAAAATACAAATCTTATCTTTATGCTTCCTGCTGGGGCTAATGCTCCTGATATTGATGCCAAGTTTGGCTCAGTAGAAACGATCCCTAACACCAATGAGAAGTACATAAAGCTCAAACTGCCTTATGGCTACAATGTTTTCAAAGTGATGGGAGATGTGAGTTATGAAATGAGCTTGGGCAAGAAACGCATAGGCGATTCTCTTAAGCGTTTACTGTTTGCAATGGATGAAAGCTTTAATCCTCTTTCTTCAGGATCTGCAGCACAGCTTGTATCTCCTACAATCTCAGATCCTTTGGTGCAGATGTATGAAAATAAAAACTTCTTTGGAGGCAAGATCAAGCCTGATCAAGAGCCTTATGGAGCAGAGAAGAAGCAATCAGATCTCTACTTCTCTACTGTACGCCAGCCTACTAAGCTCTTTACCAAGTGGCTCAATGATGTTTCAGGAGGCAATGAGGTAGAAGCAGGCTTGCTGGATCTATCACCTGAGAATGTGGATCACATCATAGACTTCTTGGGAGGAGGTGTATCAAAGTTTTTTGCAAACACAATTGATACAGGAGTATCTCTGGCACAAGGAGATCTCCCTGAAGCTGAAAACACTCCTTTTGTAAGAAAGTTTGTGGGGGATGTTTATGATGATGTAGAGAGATCTATCTACTATGATCTTTTGAATAAGAGTGAAACACGCTTGCTCAATGAGCAGGAGGTGGCAGATCTGAAAAAGTATGGTAAGCAAGCTCTTGAAGAAGGATCTATCACAAAGGAAACAGCCAAGAAAACTGTTACCTCAATGCTTACCAATCAGAATAAGATCCACGCTGGGAGGATCTTTGAGAAGATCAAGGATGCTCCTAAAGAAGAAAGGAAGGCAATCTATGATGAGTATCTGAAAGCAAATGAGCTTGAGAAGCGTGATAAAGATATTCAGAAACAGCTCAAGGAAGTAATCTCTGGCTACAAAACAAGCAGAGAAGATCCTGATAAGCGTGGCTTTGCAGGTACGCTTCTTGATGGTGGCAAGGGATTGTTTGTAGATCCTCAGAATGTGCTGAAGGCAATGTTCTCTGAGGAGAAGCTGGGCAAAGTGGAAGGCAATCTGGTAGAGCTGGAGCGTTTCTATGGCACTCAGTTTAATGAAGCAGGAGGATCTCAGGAGAAAAAGAGATCTATGATGCAAGCTCAGGGGCTTAAGTGGGATGATGCTGAGAGCTACAAGCTTGAGCATATTACTCCTGTGAAAGCAGGGGGTGATACCTCAGATGATAACCTGAGAATTGTCTCCAATGAGGAGCATGACAGCTACACGCCTGTAGATATTGCTGTGGCTGCTGCTGTACAGGCTGGAAAAATGACACGAAAGGAAGCCTCTGATCTGATGGAGAGGATGAAGATTGAGAAAAGTATAACGCCTCAAGAAGCTTTTGAAGAAGTAAAAGCTAAGGCAAGATAAATTGTATGAATAAATGCACAAGGAGAAATCCAACAATCAAAGCAGGGAAATATAGCAAAGAAATGAGTTTGTACTCATTCATTTTCCACATGATCAGGGAGGATATTATAAAGATTATTAGCAAGCTAAGCGTTTCCACTATCATAAATTATATTATGACAGAGAAAAGTGCTAAAATAAAGGCATAACATGGATCAATTACTGGCACAAATTGCAGAGGGAAATCAAAATGTAGAAATAGCTCTACAAGCTCTTATTAAACTTCAAATGGAGCAGGGTATGAGCCAAGAGCAAGCTCTCAAAGCTATGATTTTGCAAGCCAAAGAGCAGAATCTTCAGCCTATTTTAGAGGTACTTGTCAAGCTTCAACTAGAACAGAATAAAGTTACCAAAGAAGCAGGAGCTGAAGTGGCAAAATCTGTGAGTGATCTTGATAAAAAGGTTACTCCAATGAGCAGGTTTGCTGAGATGTTTTTTGAGGAGGTGATGCCAAAGAAAGGTGAGGAGTATTATACAGAAGAAGAAGCTGCAGAGTTTCTCAGGAAGGCTACACCAATCAAGGGTAAAGACTATTTCACAGAAGCTGAAGTAGCAGATTTTCTTACACGATCCACTCCTCTATTGGGGCAGGATTATTTTACAGCAGAGGAGGTAGCAACTTTCAAAAAAGATGTAACGCCAGTAGTAGGCGTGGATTATTTCACAGTAGATGATATTTCAGATTTTATAAATAGAGTTACTCCAATCAAAGGGAAAGACTACACAGATGGAGAGAAGGGAGATAAAGGTGATGCGTTTACTTTTGCTGATTTTACAAAAGAGCAATTGGATTCTTTCAAAGGAAAAGATGGATCACCAGATACTCCTAAAGATCTTAAGAAAAAACTTGAGAGCTTGAAAGGTGCAGAGCGTTTAGATATTGCTGCAATCAAAGGATGGGAGCAAGTGGTTTCATCTCTTGAAAATCAGCTCAAAAATTATACTTCTCAAGCAGGGCTTGCTGGAGGATGGGGAGGTAGTGCAAAACATTTTCTTGGACTAACTGATACTCCTAACTCTTACGAGGAGCAGGGAGGCAAATACATCAGAGTAAAATCTGATCTATCAGGGCTTGAGTTTGCTACAGTTTCTGCTGGATCTTCCAGCTTCTTAGATCTCACAGACACACCATCTGCTTTCACTTCTCAATCTCTCAAAGGGGTGCGAGTGAACGCTGGAGAAACTGCTCTTGAGTTTTATGTACCTACTGATGCCAATGATGCTCTTGTTTGGGGAAATGCTACAGGTACACTCTCAGATCAAGCAGATCTTCAAGCTGCACTGGATGCAAAACAAGCTACCCTAGTTTCAGCTACAAATATAAAAACTATAAACTCTACTTCTCTTTTGGGATCTGGAGATATTGCTGTGGCTACTACAGCTCAAGGAGCTTCTGCTGATACAGCTTTTGGATGGGGAAATCACGCATCTGCTGGCTACTATGTAGGAGATGGATCTGCTTTTGCTACTGCAGCTCAAGGAGCTAGTGCAGACACAGCTTTTGGGTGGGGCAATCATGCAAGTGCTGGCTATCAAGCTGGTGATGCACTGCTTACCTCTATCTCAGCTCTAGCCTTTACAGGAAACTCACTCAAGCTATTGAGGGTAAATGTAGGAGAAACAGATTTTGAGTTTGTGGCAGCAGGTGGTGGAGGTGCTACTCAGCTAGATGAACTTTCTGATGTAGTCTCAGCTACAAACACAAACAGATTTGCTTTGATGGCAAATGGTACTACAGGATATGTAGGCAGAGCTTTGGTAGAGGCAGATATTTCAGATCTACAAAGCTATTCTCTTTCTTCTCACAATCACTCAGGTGTATATGAGCCAGCAGATGGAACGATTCTAAAAGATGCGGATATAGGAGTAACTGTGCAAGCTTATGATGCAGATCTTTCAACTTGGGCAGGACTTACTCCATCAGCAAATGCACAATCTTTAATTACTGCTGCCAACTATGCAGCCATGAGAACTTTGCTTGATCTGGAAGCAGGCACAGACTTCTACTCAATCTCTGCAGCCAATGCAGCCTTCCAGCCACTAGATGCTGATCTCACCACGATTGCAGGGCTTACAGCTACCACTGATAACTTTATTGTATCTGTAGCATCAGCGTGGGCTTCCAGAACACCTGCACAGGTGCGTACAACGCTTGGCTTAGTGATTGGTACGAATGTACAGGCATGGGATGCACAGCTTGATACTTGGGCTGGAGTTACACCTTCAGCCAATGGTCAATCTCTAGTCTCAGCAGCAGATTACGCTGCTATGAGAGGCTTGCTAGATCTTGAAGCTGGTACAGATTTTCTATCACCTGCAGCAATTGCTGCTGCATACCAGCCTCTTGATGCTGATCTCACTACATGGGCAGGGCTTACACCTTCAGCAAACGCTCAGAGCCTTGTTACTGCAGCAAACTATGCAGCAATGCGTACTCTTTTGGATCTTGAGGCAGGTACTGATTTCTACTCAATAGCTGGAGCTGATGCAGCCTTTCAGCCTAAGGATGCAGATCTTACTACCCTTGCTGGACTTACTGCCACAACTGATAACTTCATTGTCTCAGTGGCTTCTGCTTGGGCATCACGCACTCCAGCACAGGTACGCACTACGCTTGGTATAGGATCTGCTGGATTGGTAGCTACAGATTTGGCTAACCTTAATGAATCTACAATTGAAGCAGCGATTGATACCCTCGCTAACCTCACTTCAGTACAAGGTAGAACTATCACACTAGCTGATGCTGGTGCTGATGCGATCTTTGGCTGGGATGATTCAGCAAGTGCATACCAAAACCTCTCTGCAGCAGATGTACGCACTGCCCTTGCCCTTGTGGTAGGTACGAATGTGCAAGCCTATGATGCAGATCTTGCAGCTCTTGCTGGGCTTACCTCTGCAGCAAACAAGATCCCTTACTTCACAGGATCTGGTACTGCAGGGCTTCTGGATTTCAAGGATGAAGATGATATGACATCTAATAGTGCTACTGCTTTGCCTTCTCAGCAAAGCGTAAAGGCTTATGTAGATACTGCAGTGGCAGGAGCTGGAGGTGGAGCAAGTGAGTTTGTAAGAGCTTATGTAACTGCAGATCAGGGAACAAGCACAACTTCAGCCTTCAAGGTAGGGTTTGCTGGGGAAACCTATGATCCTGATGGTAACTTTGATAACGCTACAAACTATAGGTATACAGCTCCATCAGCAGGAAAGTACTTTATACATTCTCAGCTTTGGTTTATGAATGGGCTTGATAAGGAAGATACTTGGATGTGGATCTATAAAAATGGAGCTGCTGTTACTACCAGATTTAGAGAGCATACAGTAGGAGATAAAGACTACAACAGTATCACTGATATCCTAGATCTTGCTCAAAATGACTATATAGAAATCTATGCTCGTACACCTGATAGAACAGCAGATGGAGTAGGAGCTGGATCAGATGATAGCTATGTTTGTATCTACAAACTAGCCTGATAAAAATCATGCCACAAGACACTTCAACATTAGAGAGGATGCTCCAAGACTTCATGAGGAAGTCAGAAATTGCTGATGCTAGAACTCAGAAGGATGTGGAATACATCAAGAAGGAGATGGCTGAGATTAAGCAATTGGTGAGTGAGCATTATGTTACTAAGGTAGAGTTTGATCCTATCAAGAAGATCGTTTATGGGCTGGTAGCTTTGGTACTCACATCTGTTTTTGTGGGGATTCTAGCACTGGTGATCAAATAAATTATATGGAGCAAATAACACTACAAGAAAACAATCCTAGTAAGTTACTTCACAAAGTAATCTTTGCCTGCATGGGTGCAATCTTTGTGGTTTTGGTGCTGGTAGCATACTGGAGTTTTTACCCTTACAAGCCTTTCACAGCTCAGGTGCAGCCATTCCAAATCATGGATGAGGATGGGATATTGAAAGCAGGAGATAATATCATCTATCAATCTTCTACCTGTAGAGACTACGAGGGAGAGGTGCGTGTAAACAGAGTACTGGTGAATGATATTTTAGTGGAGTACACGCCCTATACCTACTATGAAAATGGAATAGGGTGCATGGATTTTGATGATCATAGCGTGGTGATTCCTACAAGTGTGCCTAATGGAAAGTATCATTTGGAGATCACACTCACAGTGCGAGTGAATCCAATCAGAGTAATTTCCACTACTTTTATGACAGAGGAGTTTGAAGTAAGAAATCCTGTGCTTGAAAAAGTGGAGGAGCTACCACTAGAAATATGATCACACTCACAGGACAAGCTAAAAGTACTAATCACATTTATAAATATGCGTGCAGGGGCAACAATCCATGTATGTATCTCTCAGATATTGGGAGTACCCTCAAGGAGCAGTATGCCCTAGAAGCACGCTCTCAATGGCGTGGTCAGCCATTGAGTGGTGATTTAGAAGTCAGTATCTCCTTCTTTCATGGCGATAAAAGGAAGCGAGATGTGGACAATTACAACAAGCTCATTTTAGATTCTCTTTCTGGTATAATATATGATGATGATAAGCAGATCCAAAAGCTTCACATAGAAAAGTACTATGATAAAGAGAAGCCAAGAATTGAGATAAACATTAAACAAATATGAATGATTTTATAAAAAACTTATTTACTTCTTCAGAGCCAAAAGATCTTGGTGCTTTACCAGATCCTAGAACTGAGGAGGAGAAGCTGAAGGATTACAAGTTTGAGGAGATCGTAGCCTCAGCAAATCCTGTAAATTGGAAGGAAAAAGATTGGGATGATGTACGCCAGTTTCCTGTGTTTGATCAGGATGGATCTGGCTCTTGCGTAGCTCAGACTATGGCAAAACTCTTGGGCATTATCTATTGGCTCAAGAATAATAGCTATGTGCATTTCTCAGCCACGCATGTGTACCAGAGGCGTAACAATAAGCCTGCAGGTGGTATGGCTGGTGTAGATGCTTTTGAGATTGCGAGAAATGGAGCAACTCTTGAGGAGCTTGTACCTTCTCAGAAAATGACAGATAGCCAGATGGATAGCATTGTGATCCCTAAGTACAAGCATCAGGTGGGTGAGATCTTCAAGATAGGCAACTATGTACAAGTGCCTGTGCGAGACATTGAAACGATTGCCTCAATCATCCAGACTACCAAGAAGGGTGTGATGGTGTGGTTTTATTTCAAGCATGATGAGTGGACTAAAGAAGTGCCTACAGTGAAATATCCTACTCTGGATATTTATGCAGCATCTACCTCACGCCACTCTGTAACAGCTACAGACTTCCTACTCTACAAGGGCAAGAAAGCTATTGTGATTGAGGATAGCTGGGGTGTAAACACTGGCAATGAAGGGCGAAGGATCATCACTGAGGACTTCTTCAAGGCACGCAACTGGTTTGCAGCGTACCCTATAGATTTCAAGTTTGAGGATCAAACACAGCCATCTCCTACTCCAACTCCAACGCCTACACCAGATCCAACTAAGCCAAAATATACCTTCACCAAGACACTCAAGTTTGGGGATTCTCCTCAAGCTCCTCTGCCTGATGTGGTCGCTCTACAGAACATCCTCAAGTATGAGGGTACATTTCCTAAGAACATAAACAGCACTGGCTACTATGGTGCTGTAACCGCTAAGGCAGTGTACGATTTCCAAGTGAAGCACAATGTAGCAAGCATGGCAGAATTAAACAGCTTGCAAGGTCGCTTGTGCGGAGTAAAGACGATTGCTAAGCTCAATCAGCTTTACTCAAATTAACAATTAACTTTTAACTTTTATGGGTATTCTTGAAATAGCAATTGTGGGTGCGATCCTAGCTGGGATCATTCAATTCCTAAAAGGAAAGTTTGGCACTGAAGGATGGCAGACTAAGGTGCTAACTGTAGTACTTGCTCTGATTGTAGGAGCAGGGATCTACTTTTTCCAAAACACTTCCTATTGGGAGACAGTAATGGGAGTGCTTACCGCAGCATCAACTGTGTGGGCATTTTTCCTCAAAAAATAAAATAGTTTCCAGATCTGGAAAGCCTAAAAGCCCTTATTCTATAAGGGTTTTTTGGTATCTCATGAAAGTTATCAACAGGTGAGCTTGTGTATAAAGTATATTACTATGATAATATAGTTATGTGAGCAGGAAGTAGTCTCTCCTCCACAAAGTAAATTAAAAACTAATAGGGTAAGTAAAACTTAATGAAAACAATCATACATACAATCGTGAAGGTGGCTAAGATCTTATTGATCATAGCAATCATTGCTGCTGTAGCTTACGCTGGCTGGAATCTTGTAGGTAAAAAGAATCCAGTAGCAGAGCAAGTACAAGCTTCTGAGTATGAGAAGCGTGTAGAGCAGAAGATGAAGGACACCTCAGAAGATTGGAAGCTTAAGCACAAAGTTTGGGCAGAGCAAGAGATCTCAAGAGAGATCATAGCGGAGCAGGAAGCAAAGCTTGAGGTACTGAGAGAGAAAGAATTGTCTTTATAATCAGCCTCCATGCTAAGGTACTTGCAAGAGCTATAGGCTTGCGAGAGAGTAGCGGAAGCTACAATGCTAAGGGTGTGGTGCTTAAAAATGGCGATAGAGCCTATGGAAAGCATCAGATCATGGGCAATAACATACCTAGCTGGAGTAAGGAGGCTCTAGGAAGATCCCTCACTATAGACGAGTTTATGGCAGATCCTAAGAAGCAGGAGCTGATCGCACAGTACAAGATCCATGAGCTTCTCAAGAGATATTCAGAGCGTGATGTGGTATCTATCTGGTTTACAGGTAAGCCGCTAGCAGGCAATGAACACCTTGCAGATGTCAATGGAACTACTGCCAAGAATTATGTAGCAGAAGTACTGGCACTGAAATCTAAAAATTAAATAAAAAACAAAAAGCCCTCACAGATGTGGGGCTTTTTTTTGCTAGGGCAAGCACTAACATTATGGTGTAATTGCTTTTATTTTGCAAGAGTTTATCCACTTATGCACAGGTAACGCACAGATGAGGTTGCTTGCACAGTTTTTATTTGTGGTATGATTGCAATATGATTAAACATCAGATAAAATTAAATCACATCCGCAAGGGTGGGTACAATCCAATTGTATCTGATGTTTCCAATGAGCCACAGCTCCTATTTATTTAGGCTGTGGTTTTTTGGTGTTTGCTTTAGGGCAGGCAAATACAGTGAGAGCTAAACTTACTTATAAGGCTCTTGCGATAATTGAATATGGATAAAGGAGCATTTGAGGGTTAGTAAGTCGTTGTAGCACTTATAGAGCAAGGCAACGCAAAAGAGCTACTGAAGGCTGCAGGTAAAAGGGATCTCACCTGTGGCACTGCCAAAAAACTTCAGTAGCAAGTCTCCAGATCACTATGAAACTATGGGTGGAAAGCAAGGCAGATCACGCTTCCATCTTACAACTTGGGAAACTTCAAGGATATACTGTGTAAAAAGCTTCCAAGCTAAAAAAATCCCCTCAAATGTAAAAGCTTTCTTTTTTAGGAAGGCTTGCTCTTGCGTTTCTTAAGGAAACCTGTGTAAAAAGCAATCCCTTAAGATACAGATCCAGAGAGAAAATGCTATAATTTATCTAAGATTAAACATCAAAACAAATGGAAAACTTTTTAGAAGAAACACAAATAAATAAGCCTCAAGCCATAGGAGATCTGATGGCAAAGTTTTTTGAAGAAAAAAAAGCTGCTCCAAAACTTTCAGAAGATAAAGCAAAACATGAGAGAGCCTATTGGATAGAAAAAACACGCAAAGCTTTTGGCATCCACTACAAGACAAAAAAAGAGTACACTTTTGGGCAAGTGAATGGGCTAACAAGAAACTGGAGCGTGTGCCAGATCAGAGATAGATTTTTATACTGTGAAAAGAACGCAGATATTTTTGGAAAAGTTTGGTTTGGAATGAGGAAGCAGGATCTGGAGAAAAAGAAAGAGATGCAGCACGCATAAGAAAGTGAAAAGGGATCAGCGTGAGCCAATCCCTTAGATCTTGATCAGAGCATAAGCCCTAATGTACGCCTCCGCTAAGGAGGCTTTTGCCATGATTGGCAGTGGCTCTCCTGAGCGAAGATCTACAATTATTATACTCCTTTGCAAAATGTAAATACAGAAGGGAAGTGCAAAACTCTAGCCAAGAGGGGAGGGGAGTGGTATATTACTATAGTAATAGTTATCCACAGTTTTATCTATTGCGTGGGTATATGATTATGATAATATATATATATGGCTAATCAAAAGAGATTGCCTAAGTACAGGTGTAAGAGGTGTGGGCATCAGTGGACACCACGCACTCCTAAGCCAAAGTACTGCACCAGATGTAAGTCTCCATACTGGAACAAAGAGAGGAGACAGAAGAAGTCCACTACATTATAAATAAATCCATCTCAATAACATGCAAACAGGGCAAGCAACAGCAAAAAAAAGAGCAGCAAAAGAGATCCAACAGGATTATCTCGCTGCTTTTTTTGGTCGTGATGCTAAGAAGCTTGAAGCAGTGAGAGCAGAAGCTCTTGATGCTGGAATGTGCATAAACAGAGATGGTGATTGCAGTGATGAAAGGTGTTACTGCAGATCTTAAGTAAAAAAAGGAGCTATGATTATTCACGAAGTAGAACAGGGAAGTAAGGAGTGGCTTAACTTGAGAAAAGGTAAGCTCACTGGTACATCCACAAAAAACATTGTGGCGTACAGAGAAATGCTCAAAGCTGATCTGATTGGTGAAGCTCTGGATCGTGGCATTGAGTTTGACGAGAAGAAGATCAAGGTGGAAGAACTCAAAGCAATGATCTCACAGAGAGATCCTAATTTCTCTTTCAAAGTTTTGGAGGAGAAGATCAATAAGGATTTTGAGTACAAGATGCTTGCTATTGAATTGGTGGGTGAGGAATCAGAAGCAGATGTGGAAGCAGATGCCAATCCTCTCCAGCGAGGGCATGATCTTGAGCCTGTAGCCAGAAAGTTATTTGAGAAGGCGAAAGGTAAGAAAGTAGATGAGGTGGGGTTTGTATCTCTTGAGGAAGAATCAAGAGTAGGGCTTTCACCAGATGGCTTCATAAAGAATGGAGGCATCTACACAGAAGGCTTGGAAGTGAAATGCCCTGTGGCGTGGAAGTTTCTCAAGTATTGGCTTGAGGGAATCTTTCCAGATGAGTATAAGGATCAATGCTTGGATTACTTTGTGCAGGATCAGAATGTAGAAACTGTATATCTGATGCTCTACAATCCAAAGATTGAGATGCACTCATACCACATCTATGAGCTGCACAGAAGGGATTTTGAGCGTGAGATTTATATTCTCAAGAACGCACAGATCCGCTTCTGGAAGGAGCATGATGAGCGAGTAAAAAAGGTCAGAACATTAGCAGAAACATTAAACACAATTGGATAATATGCCAGAATCAAAAACACAATTTGACACTGAGCTGGCAAAGTTTGATCCTCAGGTGGCAGAGCTGAAGAAAATTGCAGAAACTGCAAAGGCTCTCACCATCACAGACTTCAAGGACAAGAATCAATTGAAACTTGTACACGATAAGAGGATTGAGCTGAAGCAGATCAGAGTAAACATCACCAAAACAGGTAAGGCACTCAGAGATGATGCCAATGCCTTCAATAAAGCAGTGCTTTTGAAGGAGAAAGAAATGGTGGGCGTGATCCAGCCTGAGGAAGAACGCCTTGAGCAGCTTGAAACTGAAGCTGAGAGATTGGCTGAAGTAGAAAAGCGAAAGGAGAATCTGCCTGTGCGTAAGGCACGCCTCAATGAGATTGGGGATGAGATTGAGATCTCAGATCAAGGCATCCTAGAGATGGATGATCAGAAGTTTGAGAGCTATATCAATCAGCGTGTGGCTAACTGGAATCTTGAGCAGAAGGCACGCCTAGATGCTGAGCGAAAGGCAGAAGATGAACGCAAAGCAAAGGAAGCTGAGGAAGATCGCTTGAAGAAGGAAGCTGAGGAGAAGAAGCGTGCTGAAGATCAGGCAAAGCTTGATGCTGAGAAAGCCAAGCTTGAAGAAGATAAGCGAGAGTTTGAGAAGCAGAAGGAGATAGATGCTGCAAAGAAGGAGGCTGAAGCAAAGGCGAAAGCTGAAGCAGAGGCTGAGGCAGAGCGAAAGGAGAAGGCACGCCTTGAGAAAGAAGCTGCAGATAAGGCGAAGGCAGAGGAGGAAGCGAAAGCTGAGGAGGCACGCAAGAAGAAGGAAGCTGATGCTCTCAAGAAGCGTGAAGCATACCAGAACTTCTTGAAGGATCATGGATGGAGCAAGGAAACTCAAGCAGAGTTTTATCTCCTAGACAGTGAGAAAGAAGTAGTGCTGTACAAAAAAGTAGGCACATTTACCAAGTAATTAAAACATCAATATGATTGGATCATACACAAAAAAAGAGATCTGGAGCGTAGTGGGATCAATAGTCTTGATCATCCTTGCTATAGATTTCATTGGGTTCTTGGTTTGGGCAGTAAGTGGGCAAATGCCAATTGATAACTTCTTTATTGGCTCAATAACATATCACACTGTACAATGGTTTATGCTCATACTATAATATGGGTATATGCCTTACAGCGATAAGAAAAAACAAAAAGAATACTTCAAGAAGTACAAACAAGATCACAAAGAAAAGCTAAAGGAGTACTACTCTGATTATAGGAAAAAGCCTGAAGTCAGAGAAAAAAGAAGGTTAGCACAGAGAAAGAGACAGCAGATCTTAAAGAGAAAGGTAGTAGAACATTACAGTAATGGGAAAAGTATGTGTGAGTGCTGTAAGGAATTAGATATACGATTCTTGACAGTAGATCACATAAATGGAGGTGGTAATAAGCATAGGCAAGAGATCTTCAAGGAAAAGTTAGGGAAGGGAAACTTATACCTATGGCTCGTAAGAAATAAATTACCATCTGGATTCAGAATACTTTGCTGGAATTGTAATGTGGGGAGAGAGAAAAATGGAGGGATTTGCCCTCATAAAGACATTAAAATTAACTAATAAATTAAAAACATCATGAATAATTTTTTGCCAGATGGTTACGAAGCTCCTAAAGCTTCAAGTGGGTACATGAGCCTTGAGAAAGGCACAAACAAGTTTCTGATCTTGGATTCAGCGATCATTGGATGGGAGTATTGGAATCTCTCAGGGAAGCCAGTGCGTGTGAAGTCAGAGCCAGAAGAAACGCCTCAGGATATTAGGCGTGAGGAAGATGGAAAGCCAGAGAGAATCAAACACTTTTGGGCTTTTCCAGTGTGGAACTTTGAGGATGAGAAGGTGCAGATCCTAGAGATCACTCAGACTACAATCATGCGAGAGATCACAGCTCTTGTGAAGAATGAGGATTGGGGTACGCCAGTAATGACTTACGCCATCACTGTTACCAGAGAAGGAGATAAGCTCACCACAAAATACACTGTTACTCCATCACCAGCTAAGGCTGTGCCTGCTGATGTGAAAGAGGAATGGGAAGAATTGAAAGGTAAGGGGTTTGATCTTAATCGCTTGTTTGGAGGGGGTAATCCTTTCTCAGACAAGGAATAAAAGCTATGCAGATTGAAAGATTCCAAGTACTTATAGATGAAGAAGGAGAGATGATCTTCAATAGTCCATCTCACAAGCATCTATTTAAGAAGTTTCTACAGCAATTTTCTGGAAAGAAAGTATCTGTGGAAGTGCAGGAAAGGAAATCTACCAGATCTCAGCAGCAGAACTCTTATTATTGGGTTTATCTTGGAGTGATTGCAACAGAATCAGGACACTCTACTGAGGATCTCCATGAGCTATTCAAGGGAAAGTTTCTCTCAAGTGGCATCAAGGAGATCTTTGGGGAGAAGGTGCGAAGCAAACAAAGCACAACACAATTATCAGTAGGTAGATTTGTAGAGTACTTGATGGAGATAGAGGAACTCACTGGAGTGCCTCTACCTGATACCACTGAGTACTATGGCTTCAGCTACCATAAATACTAATTTATGAAAAAGAAAATAGAAACAAAAAAGGAAGATCCAGCACTCAAGCTTAATCTTGATGGTGCGAAAATGAAGAAGTATCTCTGCAGACTTCACAAGAAGGTGGATGAGATAAGCGAGATGATCAAGTACGCAAACAATAAACACTTCATGTGGATCATGATCACAGTGGGATTCTTTGCGGTGAGTATCATTGCAGATCTCTTTGGCTGGAGCATGTGGATTGATCTAGGAGCTACCATCTTGGGAGTGATCGCATTTATTGTGATGCTCAGATGGTCAAGTAAGCTAGATATGCTGAAGGGTGCAAGAAGTGGA
>CXWK01003385.1_pt1 | contig 17308 bp, 25 predicted proteins | sample 590851 | NCBI WGS metagenome assembly CXWK01 (sample SAMEA3498364, study PRJEB10139) | wastewater metagenome | biome: wastewater treatment plant; material: activated sludge | place: Denmark | collected 2014-08-01 | reverse complement strand
ACAAACTGAATTTCTGTAACTATCCCTTTTTACTATCTCATTTATACTTTGTCCTTTTTTAAAATCTATAAACATTGCTTTTTCTCTTGAATGCCCTTTACCTTCTCTCATTTGTGGGTTGTAAACTCCTTTTTGTTTTCCGTTGTTGTTCCACGGTATTTTATACCCTACTTTATTAAAAACTAAAATATCTTCCGTTGTTTTTAATGGTTGGCATTTTACAGCTTGGAAGTTAGCCGACTTATCTTTTTCCCATATCCATCTATGTCTATAAGTTTCAACAAATAAACTTCCAATCATAAAAGAAAAAGGGTTTTGAACACTTATACAAATTGTCCCAGCGGGTTTTATAATTCGCATAAATTCAGCCTTTAATAAATTCCAATCAATAGGTTGTTTATCCCATTTACAATCCGTAGTATTATATGGTGGGTCAATTAAAATCATATCAATACTATTATCAGGTATCAAAGGTATAATATCTAAGCAATCGCCTTGAAATAAAGCACTACCGCTAACATCGGCTATATGCAATAGCGGGTTCGGTGCGTTATTCAACATTTTTTCTACTATCATCATTCGTTCTATATTTTAAGTTTTGTGTTTCAAATCCGCTACTGCACATAGCCGTAACCGTTATAAGCAAGCGGTGGAGTGATGAGCAACCTCACTAACATTCATTCTCTCACAGAGAAGCTACCTCTCCGTCAAAATGTTTGCTACTTCCACCGCCAGACTTATAACATGGGCTAAAACGCAATAGCTTCAACTGGTTTCCCATCTTTTGCAGATTAATTTTTCAGCATCATCGCATTTAGGGCATTGCCAAACGAATAAAGGAGTTAAATCATTATATTCAAAAATACAATGACAATCATCCAATATGTTTTCAACTTCTTTTTTAAAGAAAAATGCAATCGGAAATGAAAAAGGATTGTTATCTAATTTAACACCCCATCGTTCGCTTCCTTTAAAAACTTCTTCACTAACAACCACCCCACTACCGTATGGAGTCCATACAGTAGTGTTTATTTTAATTTGCCCACTCATAATCTTCATTTGCTTTTTGTATTGCTACTTCATGGCTCATCCCTTGTGAAAGCCAGTAATTGTGTCTTTCAGCTATGTAGATTGCTTTCGCTTTTTCTTCTTTATTTTCAACTTTGCAAAAGTTATTCATCGCTACTGCAAGAATTTGCTTTGCTTCAACTGTGATGTCTTTTTTTATTGCTATTCCGTCAGCCCTTGTTTTGCCAATACGTCCAACGTTAGTGTCAATTAAAGGCTTTCAAAGTCTTTAATAACTTCATCCCAATTAAAACGCTTTGGTTGTATTTGACGAGTTTCACAATATTGGCAAAAAGCCTTTAACTGTTCGCTTCGCCATACAACATCGTGTATGCGTAAGGCTTGGTTCAGTTTTTCAATGGAAGCATCTCTCATAAAGTCCAACACTTCATCGGGTATTGTTTGGTCAATGGTGCGTATTCTACAATAGGCATCCCTTATCATTTTTTCTGTCATTATATTTAAATTTAGTTGTTAATAATTCGCCCTACGCATACACGAGGAACGTTGTGTGCAATGCTACATACTTTCAATTTCAAGTTTCACGTTATCCCAAAATTCGGTGTCCATCCAATACTCATTACCAATAGTGCCGTCATAAGCATTATAGCCACAATCATTTTTTAGTATTTGGTTTACTAACATTAATGCACACTCTTTAGTGTGTTCTTTTGGATATGGCGAACCGCAATTATACACTATTACAGCACACTCATTAATTATTTCTGTGGCTTTTTCTTTTGGTGACATTTTCAGCTTTTTCTGTTCAGCAAATTTTAAAACGGAGTTAAATCAAAATTAATTATTTTTCCATTAACTGCTGCTGTAGTTTGTTTGCCGGTTACATTTGCTATTCGTTCAACGAATTGTTGTTCATTGCTATTGCCATCGGATAGATGAATCAAAACTATATTATTTACCTTTGATAAATCATTAGCTCTAAGCAATCTGAGACAAGTATCAATACTCATGTGCGAGCCTATTACACGCGATGTAAGCGCACCATTCATACGACCTGATATATTTCTCTCTTCGACAATATCGCTGCTGTAATTAGCTTCTATTATAATCTGATTGAGGTCTGCAAATCGGTAAGGGCTGTATGCCGTGTCTGTCAGAAATAACACATTACCGCATTCAGGATGATGTATAAGATACCCGAATGGCTCGGCTGCATCATGTTTAACCGTAAATGGCATTATCACAAACTCCCCGATTGTGTAAGACATGTTCTCTTCGAGAGCAAACAATCGGTGGCTGCTGAATCCTAATGCAGCAATTGTTCCGGCACTGGCGAATATATTGATTCCTGCTGCAATAACATCTTTTGCAGCGCGGCAATGGTCAGTGTGTTCATGTGACACAATAACACCGGCAACACGTGAATAATTAAAATTCAAAGCGCGTTTAATGTCAAAGAAACGCACACCGCATTCAATCATCAATGACGATGTGCGACCTTCGAGGATGTAGCAATTACCTGTTGAACCGGTGCCAACGACTATTAATCGCATCAGAAACCGGGTATTGACTGTTGTTTAGATTCTGCTTCTATTGATACTTCTGTGTAATCAACTTCTTTAACATCATCAATATGCTTGGATGTCGGCTGTTGTAATCGCATTTCGATTTTGTTTTCTTTCTCAATTATTTCTTCTTCGGCTGCATCGTAAACAGTTGGCGTTTCTTTCTCGTCATCAAACAAGGCAGTGTCATCACTGCTGTTAATGATAGATTTACAAAGTCTGTTAATTACGGTTTTCTTGGCCATTTCATCCGTGAAATTCTGATGTGCCATTGTATTACCTCCTCCTTTACCTTGCGCCCACGCTTTTTTGATTTGCAAGATAGTCATTGTTTCGATTTTCGATGTGCCATCAGCAAAGATAGCAACTGCATACGCACCTTTGATTTTGTTGATGTCAATATGTTCAATTTGCTGCTCATGCTTAACGATGTGCATTCGTCCTGTCGCGTTATCAATTCCGTAAACAAAGTCATCATCATTATAGATGATGTTGGCGTTGATTTCTACGAGTGTGCTGTAACGCTTCGCCACAGCAACAGACCCCTGATAGCTGCGTTGCATTTCCAGCTTATTCCCGTAAGCGATGAAGTAACATTGTTTTTTCATCGGATTAAGACCTTGAATGCACATCTGCAATAGTGCATTTGCAACACTTTCTTTCGATGCGACTGATAGCACTGGTCGTTTTTCTTTATCAACCGTTTCTGTCAGCATCAGCCATGCGAACTTCAATGCATTACCTACGCTGTAATCTTTAGGCAAATTCAATGCGCCTGTTTGTTCAAATTTAGCGATGCGATTCATAACGGCATCTGCAATGTTGCGCTCGTCAAGAGTTACCGCAACTTCTTTCTTTTCTGAAATTGTTTTTGTCATTTGTTTTGTGTTTAATTAATTTGTTCAAATTTAAGATTATTTTCTTTACTTACAATTAAATTTATCAGTTGTGATTTTGTTTCAATAATGGAATTAACGCTCTCCCGGTTGTCAATGAATATTGGTGCTATTACGTTATAATGTGCTGAGAGAACATTGATGATGTCAACGCCAACATTTATTTTACTTGCCGTATTCAGGTCGCTGAATGGCACTCCGTTCATCAGGCACTCGCATATTTCTGTTTCACCTCCGTTGATTTGCTGCTCAAACATCTTGAATTTAGCAAGCGTAAATTTCGCATTTATCTGTTTTTCTATTGCATCAATTTTTGCTTTTGTAAATTCTGAAATCAGATATTCCTTTCTTTCTAAATCGGCAAGCTCCTGTGCCATCGTTTTTTCTTCTGATAAAAGCTGTGCGATGCGTTCTTCGATGCGTTGCAATTCACCTTCTAATGCAAGTTGCTGATTCAATTCTGATATGTTATTCCGCAACTCATTTCTTTTTTGTTTCAACCCATCTACATCAATAACAGGTGATGTAGGTATAATAATAGCTGCAATGGCGGCTTTCAGTTCATCAATACGAGGTGATGATTGAATCTGCATTTCTTTCGTTTCGGAAAGTTCCTTTTTAGTGTTAATCAAATCTTTCTGATGCTGTTCAATGTTGTGTTTTACCGCATCTAATTTAGCGTTCAGTTCAGTAATTTGCACTGTGTTTTTTTCTATCTCGATTTTATTTAGCTTCCCTGTTTCTGAAATGCGATTCAATTCATTTTGTTTGTCTGAATTAAAGTTTTTGGTGAGTAGGCTGATTTTGTTTTCCTTTTGCGATTCAGGTAGTAACTGCCTGCAGGTAGGGCATTCTAACGCATGGTCGTCAATGAGTAATTGTTTAGCATTTATTAAAGTCCATTCTTCGCGCAACTGGTCATTAGCTTCATTGAGTTGTTGCGATTGTCTTTTCAGCGTATTTATGCTCGTCAATATAGAAGCCTCTAAAATATTCCCTTCTTCCAATTCTGATTCTAATACACTTATTTTGTTTTCAAGTTTTAAGATATTTATTTTAGATTCATTTAAGATTTTAGCTTCTTCTCTATTTAAATCCATTTGAAGGTCATTCTTGCGCTGCTGTTCTTTTTGAATCTTGGCAAATTCAGCTTCATAGGCTTTCGATGAATCTTCGAGTTCCTGTTCAACGGCTAACATCGCCTTTTCTTTTTGTTTAATAACAACTTTCATAGCCTTGTAATCAAATGGCGTAGGTTTGCTTCTCTGCAATTCGTCAATTCGTGGTGGAATGTTTGAAAGTGAATCTTTGATTCTGTTTTTTTGCGCTGCAATTTTCTTTTTGAAATTGATAATTGTTTCATTGCCTATTTCGGCTATTAATTGCGTGAAAGCATCATTCACGGAAGATAATTCTGCATCGGTTATTGACGGAATCAACGCTTCTAAAATGGTCCTTCTGTCCTGCCATTTGAGCGAATTAAAATAAAGCGGGTTGGTTAACATCTTCGCCACCGTTTCATTTAAGATAAAGTCAACACGCGCCTGATATTCCTTTTGGGTTAAAGGCACATCATCAACGAAGTATTCTGTTTCATGCCCGGTGAACTCTTCTTCTGCAGCACCTCTTTTTTTCACCCATTTTTCTTTGTAACATTTCCTGAATCGGATTTCCCGGCCATCGGCTGTTAACAGTCCTTCGACTTCGTGCGACAACTTGTGTAATGGCTTGTTATTCGCATCGAGTGTTTTGATGTTGAATTCTTTCGCATCCTCGCTATTTTTGCCGAATAATAACCATGTGAAAGCATCGAAGATAGTAGTTTTGCCGGTGGCATTGTCGCCACTGATGTTTGTGATTGTTTTTCCGAAGTCTATCCGCAGACTTCTAATGCCTTTGAAGTTGGTCAGGCTCAACCATTGAATTGTGATTTGCATATTTGTTTTGTGTATATTTGTCCAGTTGTGATTTTAGCAGCAGGTGGATTGTCGAATTTTCACCTGCTTTTTTCTTAAAATAAGTTAGCAATGATAAGCATGATGAGGCTTATCACCCCAATATAACAGATTAAAACAATTGAATCTGTTGTGTCGTCAATCTTTTCGCCAACATGATTAGTGCCGTTAATAAGCGCGCTGCGCCTGATTTCTTTTTCTTTGTTTTTCATTTTTGAAATGGATTAAATGTTCGACATGTTTTTTTGGTTGCGACTAATTGACGCAGGATTCTGAATCGCGGTGTAATACCATTGACGATTCGATGCTCGCATACGGAGCGATACAACTCATAGTTGATGCTGAAGTTCTTAATAACCTCGTGATTTGCGGTATTCATTTTCTATTGGTTTAACAAGTTTTATTATTTGGCGATATTCCTCCGCGCTGAAAGCCGCCATGCTTATGTGGTGGAATCCTGCGTTGTCGGTGTATAACATACCCATTCGCGGACAGTAATAATAAACGATGCTGTTCAGCTTAATTGAATGCAGGTCGTTGATGTTCTTGCTCATGATTTATTTTTTTTGAATTAATTCATCTGCTGGCAATCCGGTTTCGTCTGATAATATATCAATCGCCATTCGTGAGGTGAGTATCGAATCATCATTTGCCAACCATATATCAATGGTCTTGGAAGTTACATTGAGTTCATACGCCAGTCTGTTACGTATTCGCAGCCCTCGTCTGTGTCGGATAAGCTGCTTAGCTCTTGTTGTTAGTGACATCATCTAATTATTTTATTGCAAAAAAAAACATTTATTTTGTGATGTTCAACAATTGTTAAACATTTTTCTAACAATTTTATGTTAATTACTTGTATTATTTTGATTTTCAAATTGATAAATGATTAAAATGCAAAACAAATAAAATTTAAGTTAAGTTTGCAAAAATTTGTTTTATTATGAAAAAAACACTCGAAGAAAAGGCAACAATCTATGCGGCCAGTATTGAAAGAACATCCCGACCTGGAGGCAATCTAATAACAATTCACGTCAGACATAAAGGCAAGACAGAATCAGTCGTAATTGACGAACGCAAGAATAACAACCGGATCTATGCCGACATCGAACATTTCACATCGCTGCATCAGATTAATCTTGCTAACAAACTTTTCAGAAAGCAAGTAAAAGCTCTATGGAAATTCAAAACAAAAGACATTCAAAATAATTAAATATCATGGCAAATAAAACCAAATCAGGACTGGATTATTTCCCGTTAGAGGTAAATATTTTCAGCGACATCAAGTGCCGAAAGCTCCTCCGCGCACATGGGCCAGAAGCAATCACATTATACATTTACCTGCTTTGCCGCATTTATGAGGATGGTTATTACATAGAAATGGACGATGATTTGATTTTTTTCGCTGCCGAAACATTAAAATTGGATGAAGAAACGGTGAATAAATCATTAAATTTTATGCTAAAAATCGGGATATTTGATGAAAATTTAGCAACTAAAAAAAAGTTATTAACATCAAAAGGCATCCAAATCCGGTACGCAGAAATTTCAAAAATTTCGAGAAGAAAAAAAACGGTCGAAAAATTTTCGCTGATAAATGTACAAGAATCACCTATTAATGTACAAGAATCACCTATTAATGTACAAGATTGTACCAATAATGTACAATTATCATCGAATAATGTACATTTCGGACACAAAGAAAAGGAAAGGAAAGAAAAGAAAAGAAAAGAAAAGGAAAAAGAAGTAGAAAGAAAAAGTTCGTTGTTAACAACTTCAACATCGTCATCTGATTTTGAAATTAAAAAAAATGTTTATGTTTGCATTGATGAACTGTTTGAAATTCTTTCTGCGGACGATTATTGGGTTGAGATTAGCGCAAAATCTCACCAGTGCAACATTGACGAAATTCAAATCGCAATTCCAAAATTTTTACTTCATCTTCAAAGTTCAGGCACTGAAATAAAATCAATTCAAGATGCAAAATCACACTTCAACAACTGGCTTAGAAAAATTCGACAACTCGAATCAAAATCGAATCCTGACGACAACAAAATCGGACGAATTTCGAGAAATGAAATTAACGAATTTATTGAGTCGAAAAAATCAAATAACCGATGAATATTTTTCAGTCTTATTTTCAAAATATTGTGAAAAAAAAATAAAAGATTGCGCGCCCGAAAAAATTGATGAATTGTTTTCAAAAACAATCGCGCACATCGCGATTTTGCGAGGAATAAAATCGCTTCCTGATGAAATCACATACGAAGGGTTGAAGCGTGTCTTGAACTATCACAACGACCTTACATTGTCAGAAATAAATCTTGCTTTTGAACTTGACAACATGCGGTTGTTAGGTGATCGTGTGAATCATTTCGGACTTTTTTCTGTAGAATTTTTTACAGACGTTTTGATAAAGTTCCGCGATTTTAGCGATTCAATTTTTCACGAATATCGAATGAAATTCGAAGTTGAAAAACCCAAAGAATTTATTCCGCAGCCTGACAGCGTGCATTACGATTCGCTCGTAAAATACGTTGAAGAAAAACAAATAGTCCCAACATTCTGGGCTTGGCAAAATGTGTATCAGCACATGAAAGATTCAGGGATGATTACGGAATCACAAAAATGGAAGGACGATTTTATTGCACGTGTGAAACGAAGTTTTGAAAACGAAAAACAAATCAAAGAATTGAACGGTTTCAAATTCGGTAGCGAAACGCTGAAAGAACGTGTCCGCACAGAATACGTGCGACACAAAATGAATATATTTTTAAATCAAAAAACACACCTGTCATGCGAATGAGCGAAAGACAATATTCAGAATTTACCGGGATTCTTTCGCCAGTGCGTAAAAAAACTGTTGTTAAACGCATTGAAGCGCGTCCGCTTAAAGAAATGAAATTGATTTTACAGCTGATGAAAATTGATTTTATCGCAGAACATCGCTTCCACGAAACACGTCAATGGCGGTTTGATATAGCAATCCCTTCGCTCAAAATAGCTATCGAATATGAAGGCATCATGTCGCGCAAATCACGACATACGACAGTTACCGGCTACACGAAAGACTGCGAAAAATATAACGCGGCAACGATTGCCGGTTGGCGCGTGTTGCGTTACAACGCTATCAATTACCGCAGTGCAGGTGCTGATGTTGAATCTATAATCGGGAGGCGATGAACGATGGATGGCAATAAATTATGTGAGAGTATAAAAAAAATATCAGGCGATGAAGTTATCCTCATGTTTTCTCGCGGCAAGGATTCGATAGCATCATATTATCAACTAAAAAAATATTTCTCAAAGATTCATCTCGTTTATAAATTCCGTGTTCCTGAATTAAAGTTTGTTGATGAATCATTAGATTATTTTGAAAATAAATTTGGGCAAAAAATCATAAGAATACCACACCCTGCATTTTATAAACAATTTAATGGGTTATTATTCCAAGGCCCTAATTCAGCTAAATTTATTCAGTATATAGGACTTCCAACAAGAACAACTAATGAATTGGATAAATGGCTGTCAACTGATATTGGTTGTCCTCAAGCATTCACAGCATTGGGGGTAAGACAAAATGATAGTTTAATGCGAGGCATGGTCATAAGAAAACATGGTGCGGTTAATCTGAATAAAAAAACATTTTATCCCATATATGACTGGACGAATGAACAAATTAGAGATTGTATAAATGAAAATAATATTCAACTACCAATTGATTATGAAATTTGGGGCAAATCAATGGATGGACTTGACTATCGTTTTATTAAACCATTAAAAGAAAAAATGCCGGATGAATACGAAAGAATTAAAAAATATTTCCCATTAATTGATTTAGAAATTTTACGTTATGAACAAATATGATATTCCACCTGTATTAAAAAAAAATACGGATAATAAAAATGAATCAAAATTTAAGGTGAAATACGAAGGAGAACCGAATATTATTAATGATTCTAATGCCGAAATAAATATGCTTAAAGATGCTTTTAAATCAAAATTGGATAGAGAAAATGAGATGAAAGCCAAAAATATTAACCCGAATTTTTGGTTTGCTGTTTATTTTCAGGATGAAAGCCAAAAAGAAGAATTTCTTAAAAAAGCTAAAATAAATCATTTAACAAAAGGGCAGTTTATAAATGGAATAGAATTTGCAAATGAAATGGGAATTGACATTAAAAGAAAAGATGTTAATATACCTTCTAAATTTAAAGGATTCAAAACAAAATAATATTTATCATTGATAATTTAGTTTAACAATTTAACAACAAATCACATGGCAAAGAAAACAGCAGCACGTGCAAGAATCGCGCAGTCAATGGCAAATCAGTTAGCGGAACTTTCAGGACTTAGCGGATCAGGCGTAACTACGTATTAATTTATGGCAAAAAATTATACAGCAGTAAAGAGCAAAATTGCACAGTTAAAAAAGACAGCGATACAATCACTCTATAAACATCGAGGGAATGTATCGCTTGTTTGTCAAAGCCTAAACATTGGGCGTTCCATTTTCTACAAATGGAAAAGGGACGATGTAGAATTTTCCGAAGCTGTTGATAATATTATAGAATTTCATATTGATGAGGTTGAAGATGCGCTGAAAAAGAAAATTGACGAAGGCGATATAACTGCAATCATTTTTTATTTAAAAACAATCGGTAAAAAACGAGGGTATGTTGAAAAACGCGAAAACGTTGTTCAAATCGAGAAATTAGGTGCTGATGCAATTGAAGAAACCTATGATTAATGGCATTACGGCTGCGCAAGACATGGTTCAATCCGCTTTATTTCCATTTACGCAAATACGTTGACGACCATAAGATAAGACGTATCATGGTTTATGGTGGCAAGTCCTCCGCCAAGACCTTCACAATTGCACAACTATTCAACATACTTTCATACACGCAGAAGTGCTCCTGCATTGCTTATCGAAAGGAGCAGACTACAATTAAGATAAGCCTTAAACCAGCATTTGCCAAAGCCATTGAATCAACCTACATGAATGCAGCTTATGATATTCAGGACTTCACAATCAAAGGGAATAACTCAAAGAATATTGTATTCAAGGGGATAGATTCCGAAGGTAAGATTAAGGGTATTGAAGGCTTCAAATACATGCTTCTCGATGAATTAGACCACTACACAGAAGAAGAGTTCATGCAAGCAAATTTATCGCTTCGTGGAATGCAAGGACAAAAGATATTTGCTACGTGGAATCCGGTCGATGAAAATATTTGGATAAAAAAATACATAGACAGATTGCAGTGGGATGAATTACCACTGACTATTAAAGGCAATAAAAATGCTACACTCGATGCGACAGCTTTTGTTCGCAAATCTAAAGACGGCAAAACGCTATTAATTAAAACAACCTATCTCGATAATAAATGGATTGTTGGAGAAAATGGATATGGCGCACGTGACCAGAATTTGATTGATGAATACGAACAACTCAAAACAATAGACCCAAACTCATACAACGTAAATGTGCTTGGCGAATGGGGTGTTCGAGACAAGTCCAACAAATTCGCGTTTGCATTTGAGCAATCGAAGCATGTCGGCAGCGTGGAATATAACTCCGATTACCTCATTTGGCTCTCATTCGACTTCAACGTCAACCCTATTAGCTGCACAGCGTTTCAATATTACGATGACGTTTTACGCGCCATAAAATGTTTTAAATTGGATAACTCAAACATCTATGAGCTTTGCAAACTGATAGCGTCTTATTTCCCTGATGCTATGTTCAAGGTCACTGGCGATGCTTCGGGAACCAGCCGTTCGGCAATGGTTGCCGACAACGTAAATTACTACACCATCATAAAGGATGAGTTAGGATTGATTTGGTCGCAGTTCAATATTCCTTCTGTTAATCCGCGAATCGAAGAAAATCAGGTCAAAGTAAACGCTGTGTTGTATGCCGGATTATTCGTTGCCGACAGCGAGAACTGCAAGGAACTTATTTACGACTTGACTTATGTTGAAGTAGACGAAAATAAAAAGATAATCAAAGACAGAACCGCAGAAAGCAAGAAGTCTGATTTCTTAGACCATTTTCGATATATTTGCAACATTATTTGGCCTAACATTAAACTGATTAAGCCTGTTAAAAAATAAATTTTAAAGTTCAAAAAGATATGAAAAATAACATAAATTTGCAAGCATGAGTTGCAGCCAATGTTATACCGCGCAAGTGCCTGAATGTATTGAAAGTCTCACTATTTACAATACACTTATTGATGCTCGTGACAATATAGATATAGGAATCAAAATAGTTAACAATCATGGTAATGTTTATTTTATAGAAGGAGGTTATACAGATGGTAGAGTAAGAGTTGATTTTAAAAAAGAACACTTACCAAAGAATCTATTCAACCGTTATGCAGGTGCAATGACGATTGAACTATTATATATGAATGTTATTCAAACAATGATTATTTGCGGTAAAGAATACACCTGCATCACGCTTGACGTGATAAACAATAACTTGTCCTTAACTGATTATTCTATAGGTTGCGCATCATGACAATAGGAACTATATTAATAACATCGCTTGCAATTGCGGCACTTCATTACATGATAGTTTGGGAAGGCATGATTCTCTATCCGCTTAAAAAGCATTTGCAAAAGTTGCCGCTATTAATCAGAAAGCCTTTGTTTGAATGTTTATTTTGCATGGCAAGTATCTGGGGTACTGCCTCACTTTTTTTTGTGTTCAAATTGCAATTTAACGAATATTTTATTTTTAATCTCTTCGCAATAGCAGGGATGAATCTACTCATCGAGCTTTTCGTCACATTATTTGAAAAAACAATAATTTATTTCATATCAAAAGAAGAATGACAGCGCGCGAATCAGACAACATAATCATTTCACTTGGATTCAAGAAGCGACATGAATGCCGCTGCGGAGGAGCACTTCAATGCACCTACGAATCGATTAAAAATAAAAACTATAAGATTAAAACGTATCCTGAAGCTAATAAATATCTAATGACTAATAATATTTCGATGATTAGCAGAGGGGCAATTTCAACAATAAACAACTCAATAAATGACTTTATTAAAGAAGCTGTTTAAGAAGAAACAGAAGTTCTACATCAAACCAGAGCATAAAGTAGAAATCGCATTCACTGAATCGAATGGCATCAATAACTATCGTTTCGAGAGTGGGTTTAACATACCATCAAAACGCGCGCTATGTGCTTTCGATTACTACAACGAGTTCAACATGGGTTGCGATTCTGAATTTCTTAATAAATTCGTTGATACAATTAAAGAAATAATAAATGATAAAAAAAGCATAAGCTTTACGAACATAATTCGCATGGTAACGATACTCGAAGAGCGAGTTAAATATATCAGGCCAAAAAATCTATACCTTCAGATAGCAGCAGTAGCGACATTCGATGAAACAGAAGACCCTTACACATTTGATTACGATTATGCGCGAAAGAAAATTGAGCGGTGGTCTAAGGACGAAGCGATTCTTGATTTTTTTTTGAAAACGAATATAGGCGGTTTGATTCCACAATCAAAGAATTACGAAGGGAGTTCAAAGAACTATTTCGAGATAATGGAGCGAATAACGAAAGAGCATTACAGGATTCTCACTTCAATATCATCCAAGAACAAATCAACAAGCGAGTTGATGAGTTCTTAATCATTGCGAGATGGATGCCATCTAACATGAATCCGCGAGGATTAACACTGTACGAACATTTTCTTTATTTACGAAAAATAGAAAGAGATGTCCGCAAGCAAGAAGCCGAATTGAAAAGGCACAAACAGTCGCGATGAACAATGTAGTAATTAACTTCGAGGTTAAAGACGATGCGTTAGAATCAGTTCTTGACAAATATGCAAGACTCGGAATAATCGAAAAGCAAGTCGCAGAAGACATAAAAAAGACTAACGTTGAGCAAGACAAAAAAGTTCAATCGTTAAACCGCGTTGTTGAAGCTGAGAAGAAAACTGTTGACATCAATAAACTTGCCGGTGCATCACTCGCTCAATTTTCTGAAACTTTAAAAGAATTGCCTAACATCATTGCCGGTGGTGCTGTATCGGAGCAGATGAAAGAGGTTGCTGATGTCATTAACATAGAATTAGGAAAGGCAGGTGTCACACTCGAACAATTCAACGAAGAGTTGAAGAACCAGAATGTTAACGATACAAATTTTCTCGATAAAATCAGCGAATCGGCAGACACCGTAACAGCGAAATCAAAGTCCTTCAAAGCCGAGTTAAGAGAATTAAAGGCACAACTTGCCATCCTTGAAGACCAGGGCAAAGAAAATACAAAAGAATTTCAGGAAATGGCACTTCGGGCGGCCCAGCTTGAAGACCAGATAGGTGACACTGCAGCACGCATCAGAGCGATGGCATCAGACACATTCGTATTCGATGGCATAACATCAGGGTTAAATGGTCTTGTCGGTGGCTTCACTGCTGCACAGGGTGCAGCAGCTTTCTTTGGAACCGAAAACAAAGAACTGCAAGAAACATTAGTCCGATTAAACGCTTTGATTGCGGCAAGCAATGGATTAGCGCAGGTAAAGAACGCACTTGAAAAACAAAGTGCGTTTGTTCAATTAGTAAAAATCGGTCAGACACGATTAGAGAGCGCATCAATCGCATTAAACACAGCAGCAGAATCGAGTAACGTAGCGGTAAAATACGCTGCCATTGCCGCGCAGAAAGCACTTAACCTTGTTCAGTCAATTTCACCTGTCGGTATGCTTGCTTTGCTTGTTGGAGGTCTTGTATTAGCTTATAATGCATTATCTGGGTCAAGTAAAAGTGCAGCCGAGTCTCAAGAACAGTTGAACACCGCGCAAAAGCAATACATTGATTATATCAAATTTCAGGAAGATGCGGTTAAGAAAATTTCAGAGCGCAGGATTTCAGATTTAGAAAATCAAAAAAAGGTAGCAGAGGCCGAAGGTAAATCACGCGATTATATCCGCGAATTAGATAGGCAGATAGACAATGAACGCACTATTGCAGCAGCAAGACGCGTTGAAATAAATCAACGCGCAATAAAAGAGGTGGAGGCGAATGAGCAAGCGTTCTTAGACAAAATCACAAAGCAGCAGCAGTTTTTGGTTGAACTCGAAAAGAAAAAATTAAATGGAGTAACTGCATATTACGATGCTGCGAAAAAACAAAACATCCCGATTGATGATTTGATAAAATCCACGAAAGAATTTATTGACGTTCAGACGACAATGTATAATCAAGCAAAGACATCGTTGAATGATTACAATAATGCAGTCGCTGACAGTGAAACAAATGCTGTTGAGCGTTCAAAGCAGAAAGCAAAGGAGATACTTGAAGATGATAGAGCGTTGATTCAGGCACGTATCATTTTAGCGAAAGCAGGAAGCGATGAAAGGCTGAAAGCAGAGATTGATTTAATTAATAAAGAAAAAGAAATTAAATTAAAAGATAGCAGCACGTCACCGGCACAGAGGGCATTGATTGAAATAGAAGCGCAAAAGCAAATCACTGAAAAGAAAGTCGAGTTTACACAGCGCGAGATTGCCGCACAGATAAAGCTGAATGAAATAAAAATAAAGGAGCAAGAACAGCAGGGTAATTACGATGTTGTTTTGCAAAAGCAAATTGAAAATGTTGAACTGGCGACAAAAGCAGAACTTGCCGCAAAGAACAAAAGCGCAGAAGAAATAAAAGTTGTTGAGGCGAAATCCGCACAGGACATTGAAATATTAAAGATAAATGCATCACAGGCCACTGCGCAAAGGCAATTAGAATTTGACCGACAATCGTTGTCATTACGTGCCGCAGTAGAAAAGGAATGGTCAATAGAATTATTGCAGATTCGCAAAGACGAAATTGAAGCAGCAGCCGACCAAGAGAAATTGCAGGCACAAGAAACGATTAAAAACAAAAAACAACTTGCGCAGCGAATAAAAGAGATTGATGAGAAAGCCGCATCAGACAAACAGGCTATTGATAATGATGCGTTTCAAAAAGAATTGGAGTATCAAAATAAAGTACTTCAACTCACAATTGACATTGAAAACAAAAAGCTACAAGCGCAACTCTCGTAGACAAATAATGATGGTGAGCGCAACGCTATTCAACAGAAAATTTATGACAATGAGTTGATATTGCTTAACAAGAGGCAATCTGATATTGACGCCTTAGAAGCAAAAGGCATCATAAGCCACCAAGACGCTGAATTACGCAAGCTGCAACTAACAAGCGACCGTATATCAGGTGAAATTTCGGAAGAGCAGCGCAAGGCGCAAGAGGTTGAAGAAATAAACAGGCAGATTTCGGACACGTTATTTGGCATTTATCAAAATTTACTTGACTCACAATTTCAAATTGCAAAGAATGGTCGGGATGCCGATACATCAGACCAGTTAAGGGCATTAAACAAACAGCGCGAGAATGAATTAAAGAATAAGAATCTCACTGAGAAAGAAAAAGAAAAGATTGATGCCGATTATGATAAGAAGGTAGCGAAAATAAAACTCGAAGCATGGAAAGCAGATCAAGAAGCCGCCAAAACACAGGCATTAATTAACGGAGCATTAGCAATTGTTCGCGCACTTGCAACGGTAAATTATCCAGCAAGTTTAGTCGTTGCGGCAGCTTATGCCGTATCAACGGCATTGCAGATAGATGTGATTAATAGCCAGAAGCCTCCACAATATTTCAAAGGTGTTGAACGTGTGCCGTTGGGAAAGAATCCAAAAGGCAAAGACACTGTTCATGCAATGGTGAACGAAGGCGAAAGAATCATTCCCACAGAAACGAATGAGAAATATTTCAATGCACTGTCAACAATTCATAATAAAAAAGTTTCTACTGAATTTGCGGAGGCAGTATTAACTGGTAACTACAAGAAGTACAATCTCAAATCAATTACAAGTGAATCTCCAATTATAGAAAGGCAGTTCAAGAAATTCGTTGAAACGAATGTACATCAGGTGTCGCATCTTTCTGACGAGCGAATCAGTGCCATCACTAATTATCAAGTAAATGCTACAGCATCCATTGATAGTAATGAGGTTGCCGAAATTGTTACCAGACAGTTGCGCGATAAAAACAACCAGTTGATAAGAAGCAATCATGACGTTATCAAAGTACTCAAAGACATCAACGAAGTATTGATTGAAAAACAAATTAAAACAAATCAGAACGACAGACGATGGCAAGCATAGCGATTATGAATGTTAGCTTCCGGGATATATCGGTGAGCCTGAATGGTGCGACAGCCTTCATCGTCAGAAAGGCTTTGTGTTCTGTTTCCGTTGTTGGCAACAAAGTAGAATTACGATGGTCACGTGGTGAGGTGTTTAAAAATTACGGCACTTATAGCTTTATTTTTGATTATACTGAATGTTCTACGCCTTCATCGTCAAGCAATAGTGATTGCGAAGCTAAAATAAATGTGTTCTTAAATAATTCAACAGCAATAGCTGCTGATGCTTCACTGCTCAACGGTCAGCCCGGTTCATATTATCTTGACAGGGCAAATCACACAGGCACACAGTTAGCCTCAACAATCAGCGACTTCGCTGCTGCGGTGTTGGCGGCACAAAAGACATTCAAGAAATGTGGATTAGTTTCAGGAACGATTGATGGCACTAACACTGTTTTTGTTTTCGACAATCCACCTGTTCAGGTCTTTTGGAATGGACAGAAATTGGTTCAAAATAGAGTAACGAACGGTTACACTTTGTCAGTTAATACAATCACCATGACAGAAGCACCAATGACAGGTGATGACGTTGAAGCTTATGGCAATTATTAATAAATCTAAAGGCATGCAAAGAATTATAATCACACTGCTAATCGTTTGTTACGCAATCCAAGCACAGGCA